>Ga0068855_100000649_pt1 | contig 42503 bp, 39 predicted proteins | sample KBSCornC52_FD_66592 | JGI IMG/M metagenome (GOLD analysis project Ga0068855, IMG submission 66592) | Corn rhizosphere microbial communities from Kellogg Biological Station, Michigan, USA - KBS Corn C5-2 | ecosystem: Host-associated > Plants > Roots > Rhizosphere > Soil ... | reverse complement strand
GGGCCGTTCATCGTGTTCTTCGACTGGGATAAGTCGGACATCACGGCCGAAGCGGCTGCGATCCTCGACAATGCCGCGGCTGCCTATGCGCAGACCGGCAGCGCGCAGATCGTGCTGGCCGGTCACACCGACAAGTCGGGCAGCGACCAGTACAACCAGGGTCTGTCACAGCGTCGTGCCGATGCGGTGAAGGGCTATATGGCTGGCAAGGGCGTGCCGGACTCGGCGATGACCACCGAAGCCTTCGGCGAGAGCAAGCCGCTGGTCGATACGGCCGATGGCGTGCGCGAGCCGCAGAACCGCCGGGTGGAAATCACCTTTGGTCCGGGTTCGGGCGCAGGTGCCGCACCCACGCAATAGTGCCCCCGCGGCGTGGGGGCTGGCAGGCCCGCGGCTCCATCCGCGGGCCGCCAGCTTCCACTCTTTTGCGCGGCCGATGGGCCGTTGGGGGCGAAGCGGCAAGCGGCGATCCTCTCTCCCGTAGTTGCTGCATGAACATGAGGAGGATTGTCACGAGGCTCGACGTTTTGGGAGGCGTTCGGGGAGGTTCCGGTACTGATCAGATCGGACCAACGATCATCACGCGCGTCGAGACGGGCTGAGAGTCATCCGTTGCAGTTGCTTGGCGTGCCGGATCTTTTCAAGGGGGTCACGCAATCATGGACAAGATGGATCTTTACGGACCGCTCTCTGATAATCTTCAGGCGGCAATCACGAGCGTCACGCGGCTGCGCGGACAGAGGGCTTATCCAGAAACTGTTCAGTACTGGCACGACCTTCTCGACTATGCCCGCCAACCATTAGCGCCGAGGGGGCGCGACGGATTGGCAGCAGAGAAGTTGGCCGATCAGCTCGAGCGTGCCTTGAGTCGCTTACCCCGATCGCATGGGGCGCCTCTCGGCTAGACAGCGGCCGCGGCCGGTGGCTCCTCGAGTTGAGGCCGCTTTCGGTGAGGCATTGCTCGGCCGGGCCAAGCGTCACGAGCTCCTCATCAGATAAGGCGATGGCGATGCCAGCCGCCACTCTGCGCGGCGTTTGAAGTCGAACGTGACATCCGACTGCGGCCTGCCCCAAATCGCAGAAGCACAATTGGCGAGGAGGCCGGACATCTTCAGTTCAGACAGCGGCGCCTAGTGAGCCCCGAACGCGGCGGAGAAACCCTATTCAATGTTTAGCGTTGTTGTATCGTAACGACCGTTGTTCCGGAGTGTACCGTGAGCAGTTACAGGTATTGCTTTCTTAAAGCCGACGGCAAAGTCCAAAGCGGTATCAATATCGAAGCGGACAACGACGAGCATGCACTTCACGGTGCGGCGGTCCTGGAATACTCGCACGGCATGGAGGTGTGGCAGGATAAGCGGCTGGTGGGCAAGGTTCCACCTTGCGAGAACCACGCGCGCTAGACTGACTGAACGAGGTCTTCTTCGGGGGCGGCGTCAGAAGGGATTTCCCTGCGCAGGCTACCGGTCAACGTGGTACCACGCTTGCTCGATTTAATCGTCAGGCGCCCGCCGATCTGTACAAACCGCTCGCGCATCCCGCTAATCCCGACACCGATCGGCGCATGAAGCGCCATTGACGTTCCGATCCCGTTGTCGCGAATGATGAGATGAGCGTATTTGGCGGTAGCGACCAGATGGACATCCACTTTCGTTGCACGCGCGTGGCGGTGGACGTTGGTTAGCGCTTCCTGCGCCAGCCGGTACAAGGTTGCCTCCGCGAGCGGTGACACCGCCAGCTCCCCATCGACCTGGAAGTTGACCGCGATACCGGTGCGACGGGCAAAGCCATCTGCCATCGTCTTCAGAGCCAGCGTGAGGCCACGACCTTCCAGCGAAGGCGGATGATAGACGTAGGACAGCGCCCGAATTTCTCTCTGGGCCAGATTGAGCGCCTCGGTGCATTCGTCCAGCAATGCAATCCACTCGTGCTCGGCATCGCTGCCCTTCCTGAGCCGGGATAGGTCGAGACGCAATGTGGTGAGCAGCTGCGAGGTCGAGTCATGCAGTTCGCGGGCGATGCGCCTCCGCTCCCGTTCCTGTGCCTGCAGCACCGCGCTTCCGAGCTGCCGGCCCCTTCGCTTGAGTTGGGTAATTTCGGTCAGGTCACTGCCCGAAGCGACGACGAAGCGCTCTTGGCACAATGTCACGCTGAAGAATCGGACCTCTGCAGTGCTCGGCGGCCCCAGATCATATTCCGCATAGCGGTGTCTGTAATGGCTTTGCTCGCCAGCCACGATGCGTGACCACGCGTCGAGAAGATAGGGCGCATCCTTGTTCCCGTTCAGCACCCGATCCATGAGGTAGTCGACCAGGTTGGCGCCGGCGGCGAGGCCGCTCACCCGGTTGGCCCTGACCCAGGCCTCGTTAGTGAACAGGATTGTTCCGTCTATGGCGACCAGCGCGTTGGTCCCCGAAAGTCCATTTAGGAGGTCCTGCCACGGACCCGAGACATCTTCCGACAGGGAATCGTCGCTTATAGTGCGCGAGCGAGTCGGTAAATCGGCGCGGGCAGGCGCCGATTTACCTCCAAATCTCATGGAGATATCGCCCACGATTTCGTCCCCCGACTCGTTAGTGCCCCCAGCATTGTCTCCACAGACGCCCACTCGGACAATGCGGGTTAGACCCTAGGTTAGATGTCCTAAGGTCATGCGGCGATTACTTCTTAGCCTTAACATTTCGTTCTTGAGACTTCAGCCAACCGCCCGCGTGTCGAAATGCCACGCGGGCGGGAGGCCAGGAAGGCGGGCCCGGCCGCTGTCGGTCCGCTCGGTCAATATCTGTCGTCGCCGATCTCGTGAACATCTTCGCTGACATCCAAGTCGTTGGATCGTGCATCACGATCATCGGAATAGGCACCCCGGCCACGGTCATAATCGGTATCGTCACGCGCGGCGTAACGATCATGATCGCCGTAATCGGCCCGATCATCCTCGCGGTAATAGCCACGATCGGACTCGCTGCTCCGGCCCCAGCCGTCGTCATAGACAGGTCCGCCGCCATCGCGGTCGTAATTCCTGTTCCATGAGGCATAGCGATCGCCTAACCGGTTGTCGCGCCACTCCACGGCGTGGCCGTATTTGGGGTCGGGGATCAGGTCCTCGGCCTCATCAGTTGCGGACGCAAAAGCGGCGATCGGGATCGCCCTGGCAGCGAGCAAGGGAAGATTGCCTCCTGCCGCGGCCGCCTCCCGCGCCATGCTCGCCGCTTCATCGCATCTCTGCGGGGTGGTCTCGTCAGCGCCGTAATAGTTGGCCAGAGCCGTTGTGTAGCGATCGTAATCCCGCTGTCCGTCGATCGGACCGGCAGCCATGAAGTGCGCTTTCAGTTGCGCGTTGGCGGCACTGATCTGGGGCCGGGCCGCGGCGATAAAGTCGTTATAGCTGTCGACGATGTCCATTCCACCGGCGCGACAGCGTAGTGCGGCGACCATCAGGCTGGTTTGCAACTCACGGACTTTGGCGGCGGACATGTCCGCCTCCGTCCAGCCAGCGGGCACCTCTGCGAGCGTGGCGGTCGCTAGAAGAGATGATACCAAAAATGCGACGCCAAGCGCCGTGCGTCGATAGTGCGTCATGGACTCTTTCCCCGCGTTTTGGACGCGGCATGCGCCCAACGCCTGCAGAATGAGTCCCGGCATTTCTACTTGGCTCTAAAATTCGCGGTTGAGCTTCCGGTAATGTATGATTTTGCTGATCGCGCCTTCGCCAATGCAGGAGAGAGCGTTGCGGCATCCGGGTTTCCCCCGATGCCTGTCGCGCCCCGTCGCTGCCATAACCGGCGTTGGAGAATGTGGCCGTCGATCATCTCCGCCGCAGTCTTGCGAGAGTGAGCAACAGCAACGGGTGTAGCGACGTCGACCGTATGTCACCCCTCGTGCAATGACGTCGCCGCAATGGATTGAGCAGCAATGAAGAAGCTGGTCGCGTTCGATCTCGACGGCACGCTTGCCGAGAGCAAGCAGCCGATTGGCGACGATATGGCGGATTTGCTGGCGGAATTGCTCTCGGTCGTTGCAGTCGCCGTGATCTCCGGCGGCGACTGGCCGCAATTTGACAAGCAGGTGGTCAGTCGCCTTCCGTCCGGTGCCAATATCGCGCGGCTGTATATTATGCCGGCGACCGGCACCAAGCTCTATTGTCGTGGCGAGAACGGCTGGGAGCCGGTCTACGCCGATGTCTTCTCGCCCGCCGAGCGCGATCGCATCATTGCCGCCATCGAGAACGCGCTTGATCAGGCGGGGTTGAGGGAATCGCGGATCTGGGGCGAGCGAATCGAAGATCGCGGGAGCCAGATCACGTTCTCCGGCCTGGGCCAGAAAGCGCCGCTCGCGGACAAGAAGAATTGGGACCCGGATTTCTCCAAGCGATCCGAACTGCAAAGGCTGTTGCGCCGCGCGCTGCCAGAGCTTGCGATCAATGTTGGCGGCTCGACCTCCGTCGATATCACCCGCAGCGGCGTCGACAAGGCCTATGGCATGAGTCGGTTGATCGAACGCACCGGCTACCGGAGCGATGAAATCCTGTTCTTTGGAGATGCGATGTATGACGGCGGTAACGATTATCCGGTGCGCGCTCACGGCATCGACTCAATCGCGGTCGCCGGCGTCGCCGAGACGCAGAATCTCATCCGGGCGATCATCGCCTGCCTGAGGCCATGAGATCCTTCTTGCATCCCGTGAGAAACCGGACGGGTCGCCGAAGCGTGCCGGCGCGCGTGGCGTTGATCGGTGCCTTCGTGCTTGCTCTATGGACCACCGGGCGCGCCCAGGAGATCGTCAAGATCCCTGCCGGCTCCGCCCCGACAGTTGCCCGGCCCGACGATCTCTTCGACCTGCCGCCGGGGCAGTGGCATTTCGCGAAAGAACTCTGGAAAGACCGACTGCCCTGCACCCAGGCTCAGTGCGAAGCCGGCTTTACCAGCGGCGAGCTTGTCGTGAGCATTGAGCACGCCAACGAGCATATCCGCATCATGGCCGGCGCGCGCGGTTGCCCGGGCATCGCCTACAGCGAGATGGAGACCGGCCTGCGCCCGGGAAAGGGCACGCGCAAGCGGGTCACGAAGCAGGTCGATGTCGTGCTCAAGGGGCTGCGAAAGAGTTGCCATCACGACCTGCCGGCAGTCGCGACATTTGATGCGGCGATGCTCTTTCCCAACTCGCAGGCGTCGGGCGTGGCCAGCTCTCCCTGAAGTCGCCGAGAATCGCGATCAGCTATCCAACGGAGCGTTCCAGACCCTCACGGCTCGATCCTCATGATAAAATCCGAGGACGCTCAATGTGCCGGTGCCGAGCTGGAAGCGCCGGCCTTCCCTGACCGGTAGCCCGATCCAGCGTGCCGCCAGTGTGCGAAGGATATGGCCATGGGCGAAAAGCGCGACATCGCCATCGACGGCCAATGCCTGGTCGATCACTCGATCGACCCGGACACAGACCTGATCTGGTGACTCGCCTTCGGGGCATCCGTCTCGGAAGATCATCCAGAGCGGATCAAGCCGACGGATTTCACCGGGTGTGAGACTCTCATATCGGCCATAGTCCCATTCCGCGAGATCCGGGGTCACCACCGCGTTGTCGCCGAGCCCGGCGAGCTGACAGGTTTCGCGCGCGCGGCCCAGGGGGCTGACGAGAACCAGCGAGAAGCTGTGGCGGCCGAGATGCGATCGGAGCCGCTTCGCCAGCTCGCGGCCATTTCTGGTCAGCGGGATATTCGTCATGCCGGTGTGCTGGCCGGTGAGACTCCACGCGGTCTCGCCATGCCGGACGCAGAACAGGCTCTTCCTGTTCGTGCTGGTGCTGCTCACAAATTGTCGCCCTCGGTCGAGCTGGCACTTGCGGCCGCCGTCTCGCGGCCCCAAGTCCATCCGGCGATATCCGGCATATCGTCGCCGAAGCGCGCGATGTAGCGCTTGTGATCGATCAGCTTCTCGCGGATGGCTTGCTTGGCATAGGCAGCGCGCGGCGCAAGCTTGGGCACGCGGTCTATGACGTCGGCAGCAAGATGAAATCGGTCCAGCTCATTCATCACGCACATGTCGAATGGGGTGCTCGTCGTGCCTTCTTCCTTATAGCCGCGTACGTGCAGATTTCCGTGCCCCTTGCGCCGATAAGTCAGGCGATGAATTAGCCAGGGATAGCCATGAAAAGCGAAGACGATCGGCTTATCGGTGGTGAACAGCGCGTCGAATTCTTGGTCAGGCAGCCCATGAGGGTGCTCGCTCGGCGGTTGCAGCGTCATCAGGTCGACGACGTTGACCACGCGAATCTTCAATTCTGGCGCGAGTCGTCGCATCAGATCGACCGCGGCGAGGGTTTCCAGTGTGGGCACATCGCCGCAGCACGCCATGACGACGTCGGGCTCCGCGCCCTTGTCGTTGCTCGCCCAGTGCCAGATACCAAGGCCTTGTTCGCAGTGCTTGATCGCTTCGTCGATGGTCAGCCATTGCGGCGCCGGCTGCTTGCCGGCGACGATGAGATTCACGTAGTTCCGACTGCGCAGGCAGTGATCGGTCACCGACAGCAGGCAGTTGGCATCGGGCGGCAGATAGACACGCACCACCTCCGCCTTCTTGTTGACGACATGATCGATGAAGCCGGGGTCCTGATGGCTGAAGCCGTTATGGTCCTGCCGCCAGACGTGGCTCGACAACAGATAGTTCAGCGATGCGATCGGCCGGCGCCAGGGGATCTCATTGCACACCTTGAGCCATTTTGCGTGCTGGTTGAACATCGAATCGATGATGTGGATGAAGGCCTCGTAGCATGAGAAGAATCCGTGCCGTCCGGTTAGAAGATAGCCTTCCAGCCAGCCTTGGCATTGATGCTCGCTGAGCATTTCCATCACCCGTCCGTCGCGTGCGAGATGATCGTCCCAAGGATAGGTGTCCGCTTCCCAGGTACGGTTGGTGACCTCGAGCACATCCTGCCAGCGGTTGGAGTTATTCTCGTCGGGGCTGAACAGCCGGAAATTACGCGATGACTCGTTCAGCCGCATGACATCGCGCAGCATGCGACCCATCCCCCGGGTTGATTCGGCGGTGGTCGCGCCCGGTGCTGTGACTTCGATCGCATAGTCGCGGAAATCGGGGAGCCGAAGGTCGCTCAGCAGCAGCCCGCCATTGGCGTGCGGGTTGGCGCTCATTCGGCGTTCGCCGCGTGGCGCGAGCTCCGCAAGCTCGGGACGCAGATGCCCGCCTTCGTCGAAGAGCTCCTCGGGGCGATAACTCTTCATCCATTCCTCGAGAATGCGGACATGTTCGGGGTTGCCGTGCATCTCGCCCATCGGAACCTGGTGCGACCGCCAGTAATCCTCGGTGCGACGGCCATCGATCTCCTTCGGACAAGTCCATCCCTTGGGTGTCCGAAGCACGATCATCGGCCAACGCGGTCGTTCGCGCACGCCGCCGCGGGCCTGCGCGCGGGTCGTTTCGATTTGGTCCATCGCGCTGTCCAGCGTCGCCGCCATCAGCTGGTGCATGACCAGCGGGTCGCTGCCCTCTACGAAATAGGGAGTGTAGCCGTAGCCGCGGAACAGCTGCTCGAGCTCCTCGTGACTGATGCGCGCCAGGATCGTCGGGTTGGCGATCTTGTAGCCGTTGAGATGCAAGATCGGGAGGACCACGCCGTCGGTCGCCGGGTTGAGGAATTTGTTCGAGTGCCAGCTTGTCGCCATCGGCCCGGTCTCGGCCTCGCCATCTCCGATCACGCAGGCGACGACGAGGTCGGGATTGTCGAATGCCGCGCCATAGGCATGGGAGAGGGCATAGCCAAGCTCGCCGCCTTCGTGAATCGAGCCCGGTGTTTCCGGCGCGACATGACTCGGAATTCCGCCCGGGAAGGAGAATTGACGGAATAGCCGCTCCATTCCGACGACATCGGCGGAAACATTGGGATAGACCTCGCTATAAGTCCCCTCGAGCCAGGCATTCGCTACCAGCGCCGGCCCGCCGTGCCCCGGACCGGTGATGTAGATCATCCCGAGGTCGCGCATGCGGATCAGGCGATTGAGATGCGCGTAGATGAAGTTCAGCCCGGGCGTGGTGCCCCAATGGCCGAGCAGGCGAGCCTTGATGTGATCCTCGGACAACGGCTTCTGGAGCAGTGGATTTTCGCACAGGTAGATCTGGCCGACAGAGAGGTAGTTCGCCGCTCGCCAATAAGCATCGATGCCGGTCAATTCCTGATCAGATAGCGGCTGGCCAGCCTGTGTGGTCTCTAGGATCGATGCCATGTGAGCCTCTCGAGATGGGGTTGCCGGAACCCCGCGGGGATGTGACCGCGAGGCGGTTGATCGTCAGTCGAAATGCGCCGTCGCTTCCATCGTGTCGTTGTAGGTGCCGAGACTGGCCGCGGCGTTGCAGCGTGCTCTGAAAGACAACGCCTCTCGACCTACCGTGCGGTTTTCGCTGCGTCCGCGCCAAGCATTGAGGGCGGGATCCTGGAGCGCTCGGCCGTAGGAGAAGCTGATCGACCACGGCCTGGATCCAGCGAGATTGCTGATCGCGTTCAGATGTGTCGTCGCGAGCCGCTCATCCTGACCGCCCGACAGGAAGACGATACCCGGAACAGCGGCGGGCACATGACGGCGCAGTGTGCGTAGGGTGGCGGCGGCAACCTGCTTGACCGATGCCGGTTTGGCGCAATCCTGACCCGCGATCACCATGCTCGGTTTCAGCAGCACGGCCTCAAGCGTTACGCCCTGCTCGTAAAGCGCGCGAAAGACGGCCTCCAGCACCGCCCCCGTGACCATCTCGCAATGGCCGATGTCGTGCGCGCCCTCCATCAGAACTTCAGGCTCGACGATCGGCAGCAAAGCCTGCTCCTGACAAAGTGCAGCGTAGCGTGCGAGGGCGTGGGCGTTGGCCGAGATGCAGGCGAGGGTCGGCGTAGCGTCGCCGATGCGGATCACCGCCCGCCATTTGGCGAATTTCGCGCCGAACTTGACATATTCGGCAAGCCGTTCACGCAGTCCGTCGAGGCCTTCGGTGACCGTCTCGCCGGGGTAACCGGCAAGCGGCTTTGCCCCTCGGTCAACCTTGATTCCTGGGAGGATGCCGCGACCGGCCAGTAGCCCGGCCATCGACACGCCGCATTCGCTGTTCTGGCGGATGGTCTCATCCTGAAGGATAACGCCGCTGATATAGTCCGCCAAGTCCGGCGCGGTGAAAAGCATCTCGCGATAGCTCCGACGGAACTCGGCATTGGAGGCTATGCCGAGGGCCTCGAAGCGTTTGGTTAGGGTGCGGATGGTTTCGTCAGCCGCAAGGATTCCCTTGCCGGGTGTCATCAGATACGCTGCGGTTGCCTGGAGTGCCTCGATATGTCCGGGTTGGGGGATCGCGGTTCGCCCAGAGTTGGCGAGGGAGGTAGAGCCGTTGCCGGATTGGCTAGCCATCGGTTCTGTCGAGGCGGTCGACAAGGCTGCTCTTTCCCTTAGCGCAACCGCCCCCGGGTCGGAGCACGGAAGCAATTGGAGCGGCCCGCCGACGCGTCTCGGACGTCGACTCGTTAGCAGACAGCTCTGAAACCACGGTGCAGCTTCGGTCGGCAGGCCCATCCGATCCATCGGTGAAAGCCCCGATCGATAGGTGAGAATGTCCGCGTAAACCGGTCCGGATCCTGACCGCGGCTACAGATTATTCCTGAGCAACGCAGCGGGGGCCTTTGCCTTCTAGTCCATCGCTCGAAGCAGGGCATCGATCGGGACCGTGGCGAAGCGTGTGATGCTGTCGGCAACGCCATAGGGGAGCAACAAGGTACGCTCGTGCACCATTCCGCCGCAGCTGTAGATCACGTTCGGGACATAGCCCTCGCGAGCTCCTTCTGGAGTTGGCCGCAGCAGCGGAGCCGCCATCCGGCCGATCACCTTCGATGGATCGTCCTTGGCGAGCAGGCATGCGCCGATCGCATAGCTGCGCACGACACCTACGCCATGAGTGAGGACCAGCCAGCCCTCATCGATTTCAATCGGTGAACCGCAATTGCCGAGCTGGACGAACTCCCATGGCTGTTCCGGCGTGATGAGCTGGTGCCCGTCATTCCACTGGCGAATATCATCAGACGTCAGCAGCCAGATGTTCTCATTGTCCTGGCGGCTGAGCATCACATAGCGACCCGCGATCTTGCGGGGAAATATCGCCATACCCTTGCCGTCGGCATAGCGCCCCTTCAGTTTTCTCAAGGAGAAAGTCTTTAGATCGGTACTGTGCATCAGTTCCGGCCGCGCGTCGCGGCCGTCATAGGCGGTATAAGTGCCGTAGATCTTGCGCTGACCATCGTCGTCAGTGAACAGCACCAGCCGCATGTCTTCAATTCCCTGACGCTGGCTCGGCGTGATCGGAAAGATGACGGTCTGTGAGATCGGCGTATCTCCTGCCGAGGCGAGATGGGTAATCGCGTCATCGCCGTCGCCATCGATCGTGGCCAATTGCAGCATGATCCCGCGATCCTCGGCCTCGTCGATCTCGAAGCCGTGGGTAGGACTCCAGCTTCCCTCGCGAAATGTCACCGAGGAGACGTGGCCTTCGCCCACTCCGCGCAGGGACAGGAGGAGGCGAACGCGACCATCGGGTAGGGTCGCGCCGGCAGGGTGGGGGATGATGCTCGGATTGAACAGCGCTGCTGCCTCGAAGGAATATTCCGCGCAGAAATAGGCCGCGAGGAGCTGCTTGCGCGGGTCGCTTACTGAACAGCGATCGATCAGCACACCGTTCAATTCATCGAAGCGGTGAAGCAGGTAGTCCTCGATCTTTTTCGGCGAGCCGGCGATGGCGCGGGTCAGTCGGTCGAGGCCCGCGCAGACTTCGCTCTCACCAAGCGCTAGCACTCGATCGGCGATCCGCTGCGGACGTGAGTAATGCGGATCCGCATAGGCGGGAGGGTCGCTCGGCGTGAACGGCCGGACCAGGCTGCGTCCCGGGTCGGGCCGCAGCACGACCTCCGAATGCGTGACAAGGTCAGCATTGTCGACGAAGAACTCTGCCCGATTCATGCTTCGCCCCTGGCCGGTTTGCCGAGCATCCCCGCGTAGTCTCCGATAGGAGCCGAGGGTGGCGCATCTTTGGTTCGATGGCCGCTAGCGGAAGGCCCGCCAACGCGACTCTCGCTAGGGCACGGATCATTCTGGCGCCATCCGGACTATTGCCGATGACCGGCAACTGTCGCCGCCACAACCGACGGCTCACCAGCTGACAGATCCAATCTTCACGAATTCTTGCAGCGACCAGGCAGCAGGGCGACTGCGCCGCGTGGTATTCGTCGCTACGAAGCGGACACTGCACACACTGGGCGCGAATTCGAGCCCGCTCGGGCTTTGTCCTGATTGTCGTTGCTTGGCTTGTGCCCCAGATTATGTCGGCCAGCGTCGAGCAAGTGCCCGCCAAGCCGCTGACGAAGGAGGATTGGCCGACGTGGCGCGGCGGATCCTCCGGGACCGGGAGCGAAGCCTCCCCCTTGACGCTCCCGGTCCCCCACTTCCGCGTTCGCTGCCATAATGGCGATCGGCCTCACTTTCGCGCTGTGCCGCCGTCAGTATCGTCGCTTACCTTGCCTGTCGTCTTGTCGACCTTGAAGGCGCGTGCGGCGTATCCCTTCTTCGGGTCTGAGCTGAAAGCATATGTCAGGACCAGCCAGCACGTGTCCTGCTCCTCGGCACCGATGATGACAAATGTCCGGGAGCCTGGCAGTCTCGCGACATAGGCTTCAACCACTTCGATGGCCGCCGCTCTCTCCACTAAGCGGTTCCGATCCGCTGGGTCTTGTGATCGTTATTGCAGCGTTCCGAGCCGTCGGCCAGCGTCAATCAAGCCAATTTGGAGCGACCGGCGCTGGGTTCAGCGCGGAAGACGGATCGGGCGGACAGGCTGAACGGCGTCAGGCGCCGCACTCGCTCCCCTGCATGGTTTCCCCGATATTAACCTTGGGCCTGGTTGCTACCGCTTTACGCCTGTCATTTCGGAGACCCAGGATGGATCCGGACAAGCGCGATAGTTTGACGTTCCGCGGATTCTGGTTCGCATATCTCGGTCTGTTCGGTCTTGCCGCATCGATCATCACCGACATTCCACCGAATATACTCGGGGTCGTCGTGAAGGCCGGCTTCGGCATTCTTGCGGGGCTCGGGCTTGTGTTGTGCGTGGCTACGAGGTTGGCAAAGTCCGCCACGCAAAATCATGTGCTCCTGTCGCGTAGCGAGAGCGCGCGGCAGGAGGACAATGTCTCCGAGCCCGGGGTTTGCCCTGATCCGTCTCATCCTGGCTAGTCAACATCCCCGATTGTGCGCTTCTTGTTGAGACACGCATATGCCGCTGACTTCGAGAGGCACGGAGATGCGGCATGGTTTCCCTCGTCCTATGGATCTTCATCCTCCTGTTTGTCTTTGAAGCTGGTCACGCCGCCTGGAGCACCATTGCGACTCGCCGACGGTTACGCCGATTGGGTTGCGGAGAATTGCTCTCGTCGGGCTCGCTTCATCGGCCACGACAATCCTCGTGACGAGTCACTGCTCGAAAGGAGATTGCTATGCATGGTAAGGGACTGGGCTGCGCATCGGCGCTTCTCGCTATGCTTGCCGCTACGTCGGCGCAAGCAGCGCAAAGCATCGCTACCGTCGGATCCGGCACGAACGCCGTGATCGTTCGCGAGGGTCGGGTAATCGTTGCGACGCCGACAATGCCGCTCTATCCGGGTGATCGTCTGATGACGCGGGCCGGAGGGTCGGGGACCGTGACGATGCCAGGCAACTGCAGCGTTGGCATAGGCGCTTCGGCGATGTTGCCGGTGACCCCGACCACCTGTTCGGCGCCACAAAAAATATCGTTCGACGAGGGCCGTGCGGGCTACGTCGGGAGGAGTTCCGCTTTCGCCGACCACAACGACTTTCTTCCGGTCGGCATTGCCTTTGGGGTCGGCTTGATCGCTGCGCTGATTATTATCTTCAGCGGCGATGATCACCACCATCATCACAATGTTCCCACCAGCCCCTAGGGCACGGCGGGCGGTTCCGCCCAGCGACTCGCAAGAGCGCCCAGCTGCTGCGGGCGCGCTTGAGGGCCGGCAAGCGATCGTTGAGGAAGTGCCTGTGCCCAGTTGGAAGCTCGCTTCCGCCGCTGCTCTCTGCATTACCTGTGGATTCGCGCCTGCGTCCGCGCTCGCGCAGGCGGTTCACAGCATGTCCGACATCTCAACCATGATGAAGAGCAGCGCCATGCCGGTCGTCTCGTCGATCGGTCCGGGCAATGCCGCCGGATTTCTCGGCTATTGCGTGAAGAACAATTACCTGTCTGGCTCGAGCGCGAACTCGGTGGTGACCGGTCTCATGAAGAAACCAGGTGTCGCGTCATCGCCCGGCTTTGCCGCCGGTCAGGCAGGGCAGATCGTCAACGGGTCCGCATCGCCGGTCTCGATCGCCCAGGCGCCCGACAAGCTCAAGTCGCAACTCTGCAACAAGGTGCTTCGGAAGGGCATTGCCCTGCGCTAGGCGATGGCGGCCCGCGTCCAATCACCTGGTGCCGAGTTCGAAAGGGACAGGCGCATTACTAGGGGTAATCCCCGATATGCTTTCGACGCCCTGCTCCTAGACTCGGTCGGGTGCGAGGCGGAGTAGGAACCCCTCCCGGCTTCGTCTTGCATTGCGAATGCGCTGGCCTGAACCGTCAGCGCCGCGGATGGGCGGTCCCACGTCGCAGGGACCGTCCATCTTTCGTTCGAGCCAAGCTGGCGTGGAGTTTCCTGCTACCTCTGCTGATCAACCCGCGTCACTTGATCGTCGTGGCTAGCGGGTAAGCGGGGGGTCGTTCCGAACTGGACGGAGGCGAAGATGGTCAAGAAGCTATGTGCGGAGTTCTTCGGAACGGCCTGGCTCGTCCTCGGCGGTTGCGGCGCTGCGGTGCTCGCAGCGGCATTCCCAGCGCTCGGGATCGGCTTCGTCGGCGTTGCATTGGCCTTCGGCCTTACCGTGGTTACCATGGCCTATGCGATCGGCCACATCTCCGGCTGCCATTTGAACCCGGCGGTCTCGGTCGGATTATGGGCCGGCGGCCGCTTCAGCGCAGGCGATTTGCCCGGCTATATCGTTGCGCAATTGCTCGGCGCTATCGCCGGCGCCGGCGTGCTGTATCTGATTGCGACAGGCTCACCGGAGTTCAGTGCGATCGGCGGCTTCGCCAGCAATGGTTTCGGAGAGCACTCCCCGGGTGGCTACAAGCTGGCGGCAGCCGCGATTTGCGAGTTCACGATGACCTTTGCCTTTCTGTTCGTCATCATGGGATCGACCCATGGCAGCGCACCCCGCGGCTTTGCGCCTCTGGCGATCGGATTGTGCCTGACGCTGATTCATCTCATCAGCATCCCGGTCACCAATACGTCGGTCAATCCGGCCCGCAGCACCGGCCCGGCGATTTTCGTCGGCGGTTGGGCACTTCAACAGCTCTGGCTGTTCTGGATAGCGCCGATCAGCGGGGCCTTGGCGGGTGGCGGGTTCTATCGTTGGCTTAGCCCTTCCGCACCCGCGCCGGTCGATGTCGTCGGCGAATAGTCGCCAGTCGGGCGATCGCGCCGCCGGGCTGACGGTGCGCCGCCTTACCGGCCGCTGATGTATTGGGTCATCTGTTGGATCGTGAAGTCCTGATCCTTCATCACCGTCCGCACCAGATCGGCGAGGGTGACGCCGCCGACGATCCGTTCGTCCTCGACGATCGGAAGATGACGAATGTCTCGTACGACCATCATCTTCATCGCTGAGAGGATGTTGAGGTCGGGTCGCGCCGACACCACCGGGCTCGTCATCGCCTCACGGACGGCGATATCGTGCCCGTCGCGCCCTTGCAGGACAACCCTCGACGCATAGTCCTTTGCGGAGAATATGCCGAGAAGTCGGCCGTGCTCGACCACGAGGACGGCACCCGTCTTGTTCGCCCACATGATCGCCAGCGCGCCGAATGCAGAGATCTCAGGCGCGACCGCGGCGATGGTGCACTCCTTTTCCCTGAGGAGTAATCGGATCGTCTGCGCTGACATCCCGGATTTCCACTTCTTTCAGCGGTCGGCGGAACCCTGACTATTGTTCGCGTGTGCCGTGTAGACTGCTGCTCGACACTTGCCTGAACAGTCAGCCGGCTCGCTCGGACTTCCTACCGAACGATGCTAGTCGTCGGTGCATCGGGATCCTATCGAGTGAACTACCGAGGGAAGTAGAAATGAACGCGCCTTGCGGACCCGTCGCCCAAGCCCGACGGTTCAGTCTCCCCAAATATCCTTGCTCGAGAAGGAAACCTTGAACGAGAATTGGGCGCGCAAATCGCTGCCGCTGCTGCCGTCATTATCCGTCCGCCTGCCCCACAGCAGCTCGACGCCGGTGAGCAGTCGGTCGATCGGGCTCCACAGAAGATTGCCCGAGGCATATTCGCCTTTGTGGAAGGCGCTCCCATCTTGAAAATTGGTATTGTCGACCTTGGTGAAGCTGTAGCCCAGCGAGGAGCTCAGCGTCTTGCTCCACTGAAGATCGACATAGGCCGAGACGCCGAGGAGCGGGACCGCTTTGGGCGAGAGTATCTTGTTCAGTGGCGGATTGGGCAGGGGTGGAAAGATCGGCGGCACCGGAACGAGCGCAGACTTCGGCGCGAGATCCATGCCGCCGTCATTCAGATAGGTCGCGATTCCGTGGCCGTAGACAGTGCTTACGCGGAAGGTCGCGAGCGAAACCTTCACGACGGCGCCGGCATTCAAACCCCAGCCGAACTTGCTTCCACTTGGCTTGTTGTCGGGCACGCCGGCAGTGTCGAACCCGATCTTTCGGGCGATGCCGGCGAGCGTCACATGGCCCCAGGAACCGCGATATTGAACCTGCGCGGTGAAATCGGGCAGTTCCTCATTGGGCCGCAGGTTCGTCGCCAGCTCAGGATCGACCAGCCGGATCGCTCCGGGATCGATGTCGTCGCTGGGATGCTCGAAGGCGATCGCCGCCATCCACCTCTTGTTGTCGGCAAAGGTGAACCGGATCTGCGGCGTTCGGACGAAGACCATGCCGGCGGGACCCCAATAATCGATCACATTGGGGAAGAGATCGCCGTCCATGAATAGCGTGTTGGTCTGGCCGGCGAGGATCGGGCCCCATTTCGCATAGGCATGCCGGATTCTGAAGGTCGTCTGCCCCTCGTCCGGTCCGACGCCGAATGTGTCGAACTCGAATTTTGCTTCATATGGCTTGCCTGCCAATGTGCCATAGGCCTTGGCGCCGAGCCGGGATTGGCGGATGCTGAACACGGTCTGGCCGTTGCTGCCGAACTCGCCCTTTGTCGTCGGGATTCGTGAGGGTCGCAGTGTGGCGTCCCAATTGGGGTTGACGCGCTTGAAATCCTGAATCGCATCCAGCTGCGCGAAGCCATAGATTTCCAGATTGTGGTCCCGCGGCCCATGATTGCGCGACGCTGTCTCCGACGTGGCGGGAGGCAATCGATCGCGTGCCGCGCTTTTCACTTCCTGCTGGTCGAGGCGGCGCGTGAGGTCCGCCACCGTCGCCTCGAGCCGCTCTATACGTTGCTTGTCGGATTCGTCGGCCGGGACGTTATCCGCGGCCAAAGCCTCCTGTGCGGCCAAGCTCGATGCGAGGAGAAACAAGGAGCAGGCGAGCGTCCTCTGCATTCCAGACATGCCATCCCCCGCGGAGACCTCAATGCTTTCCGCCGGATGGTCTCAGGCAAAGCGAGTAAGTGCACTCGGGGGATACCCTTGCCCGCCGCGGTATTTAACCCCGACGCGACAGGTGAGCGATGAGGGTCAGGATGAGTCGCCGCATGCCAGGGACGCCGATGCTCAGACCGCGAGCAAACCGGCATTGCGAAAAATCTCCACCGCGCGATCGACCAAATCCTGTGACGGTGGCATGGTCCGCTCAAGTTGATAGGCGATGCCGAGCCGTTCCCATTTGAACCGGCCCAACTGGTGGAAGGGAAGTATCTCGACCTTCTCGACCACGCCCAACTCAGCGGCAAACGCTGCCATCCGCATCATTTCGTCATCGATCGCGGTCAGGCCCGGCACCAGAACGTAGCGCAGCCACATCGGACGTTTTCGTGCGGCGAGGCGCTGGCAGAATTCGATAACCGGCCGATTGTCCTCGATGCCGGTGACGCGGTGGTGCTGCTCAGGAGCAAGCGCCTTCATGTCGAGAATCACGAGATCGATATCGGTGAGCTCATGGTCGCCAAGCTTCGCCCCATAGAAGCCGTTGGTCTGGATGGCGGTATGAACGTCGAGCTCTTTGGCGACGGCAAAGAGCTTGGTGACGAAGCGGTACTGCATCAGCGGCTCGCCACCCGAGATCGTCAATCCGCCAGCCATCGCTCGCAGGCCATTGGCATATTTGCGCAGCTCGTCGGTGGCATGGGCGAGCGTGACCGGGATGCCGTTGGACAGCGTCCAGGTGTCCGGATTGTGGCAATATTGGCAGCGAAACATGCAAGAGGTCGTCCACGCCACCAGTCGAACGCCGGGCCCATCGACGCAGGAGCCGGTGGTGAAGGAATGAAGAAAGCCGACATCGCCACTGCGCAGCGCCGCACGAACGTCCGTTTCTGGCACGTCCTTTCCCAGACCGACCCGCATTTCGAACGGGCTCGCAGCGACGAGCGGCATGTTCGTATCTGGCCGTGGATCGGTCATGTCACCCTCCGTGGAATGTGCGTGAGATGACGTCCATCTGCTGCTCGTGCGTGAGCCGCACGAAGTTCACGGCGTATCCCGAGACGCGGATGGTTAGGGAGGGATATTTCTCGGGATGGTGCATCGCGTCGATCAGCGTTTCGCGATTGAGTACGTTCATGTTCATGTGATAGCCGGTCGATCCGAAAAACCCATCGAAGATCGCCACGAGATTGGCGAGCTGCTCGGCTCTGGTGTGACCGAGGCCGGTGGGCACGATGCTCGTCGTCAGCGAGATCCCGTCCTCGGCGTCGCGATAGGGGATCTTTGCGACCGATGCCGCCGAGGCGTGAATGCCATGGCTGTCGCGGCCATGCATCGGATTGGCGCCCGGCGCGAAGGGCTCCCCCTGGCGCCGTCCGTCCGGGGTGTTGCCGGTTGCCTTGCCGTAGACCACGTTGGAGGTGATTGTCAGAACCGACTGGGTGTGAACGGCGTCCCGATAGGTTGGATATTTGCGCAGCTTCTGCATGAAGGTTGAGACCACCCAGGTGGCGATCTGGTCGACACGGTTGTCGTTGTTGCCGAACATGGGGAATGGGCGCTTGGTGACATAGTCGGTGATCAGACCGGTCTCGTCCCGGACCACCTGCACCTTGCTGTACTTGATCGCCGAAAGGCTGTCGGCGACCACCGACAGTCCCGCGATTCCGAAGGCCATCGTACGCAGCGGCGCATAATCGTGCAGCGCCATCTCGATCCGCTCATAGGCGTATTTGTCATGCATGTAATGAATCACGTTCATCGCGCTGACGTAGACGCTGGCGAGCCAGTCCATCATCGCCTCGAACTTCTCGAGCACGTCCTCGAACTCGAGGGTGTCGCCCTGCACCGCGTCGCACGGCGGCGCGATCTGCTTTCCATTCATTTCGTCGCGGCCGCCGTTGATCGCGTAGAGCAGGCATTTGGCGAGGTTGGAGCGCGCTCCGAAGAATTGCATCTGCTTGCCGAGCCGCATTGGCGACACGCAGCAGGCAATCGCGCCGTCATCGCCCCAGGCGCGGCGCATGATTTCGTCGCTCTCGAACTGCAGCGCGCTGGTGTCGATCGCTACCTTGGCGACGAAGATTCGGAAGGCCTTGGGCAGGCGGGGGGTATACCAGATCGTCAGATTGGGTTCCGGCGCCGGGCCAAGATTGTAAAGCGTTTGGAGGAAGCGAAAGCTGGTCTTGGTCACCAGCGGACGGCCGTCATCGCCCATTCCGCCGATCGACTCGGTCACCCAGGTGGGATCGCCGGCGAACAGATCGTCATATTCGGGCGTACGGAGAAAGCGGACGATCCGCAGCTTGATGACGAATTGGTCGACGATCTCCTGCGCCTGCCGCTCGGTAATGAGGCCGGCGGCGAGATCGCGCTGGAAATAGATGTCGAGGAAGCTCGAAGTGCGGCCGAGCGACATCGCCGCGCCATTCTGTTCCTTGATGCCGGCGAGATAGCCGAAGTACAGCCACTGCACCGCTTCCTTTGCGCTGGCGGCAGGTCCGGAAATGTCGAAGCCGTATTTCGCGGCCATGGCCTTCAGCTCGTCGAGCGCGCGAATCTGCTCGGCGAGTTCTTCGCGGTCACGGATGATGGCGTCGGTCGACCATTGCCGGTCGAGCGCCAGCTTTTCCGCCGCCTTGACCTCTATCAGGCGCTCGACCCCGTATAGCGCGACCCGCCGGTAATCGCCGATGATCCTTCCGCGCCCATAGGCATCCGGCAGTCCGGTGAGGACATGCGAGCTCCGACAACGGCGGACATCCGCGGTGTAGGCATCGAACACGGCATCATTGTGCGTCTTGCGATACTTCGTGAAGGTCTCGACGACCGACGGATCGGGCGTGTAGCCATAGGTTTCGAGCGCATCGACGACGAGGCGAAAACCGCCGTTGGGCATGATCGCCCGCTTCAGCGGCGCATCGGTCTGCAACCCGACGATGACTTCCTTTTCCTTATCGATATAGCCGGGTTCGTGCGCGGTGATCGAACTCGGAATTTGTGAAATATCCAGCACACCCTTCTTGCGCTCTTCGACGAAGAGCGCCTCGAGCTTGGCCCAGATCGCCTTGGTGTTTTCGGTCGGCCCGGCCAGAAAGGCGTCGTCACCGTAATAGGGCGTGATGTTCTGCTGGATGAAATCGCGCACGTCGATGTGCTTGGTCCACAGGCCGGCGACGAATGGCGCCGGGGACGGCTTCGTGCTCGCCGGCGATGCAGTGACTTGACTGGTCATTTTCCATGGGCCTCGCGGGGAACAACGGTATTCGCATGCGCCGCTGAACCCGTTTCGCGGATGATCATCGCGAGAATGATTGCGACGGCGACGCCGCAGAGCAGCGGAGCGAAGGCCTCCTGATAATGCGCCAGCTCACGCGCGCCGCCCTCGCTCGATCGCAGCAGGAGGGCGCCAAACACGGGCCCAAGCAGCGCTGACAGCGAGAAATTGATAAAGTTGACCACGCCGGTCGCCGTTCCGCTGTGCTCCGGCCGATTTGCTTCCTTGATCACGGTGTAGGTCAGCATTGCGGCGCCCGATGCAATTCCGGCAACCAGGCCGATGCTGAATGGAGGGAAGCGGCCGAAGGGCCCATAGAGGATCAGGATCAGGCAAAGCAGCAGCACGACGCCGCCACCGATGATGACTGGCTTGCGGCGGCCGATGCGGTCCGACAGCAGACCGAGCAGCGGGCAGCCGATGATCCAGCCGAACGGCACTGAAGCGGAGCGCATTACCGCGACCGCATAGGGCAGCTCATGCGCCTCCTGCAGATAGCGAACTCCCCAGACCATGTCGAAGATCGTGGTTGGTATGAACAGCAAGCCGGCGATCAGACCGCAGAGGACCGATTGTGGGTTACGGAAGACAGCGGCGAGGGCGACCAGCGTCTCCCGCAACCAGCTTTCATCGGAGCGCTTCGCGGGTTCCCGGACGGCCTCGCGACGTGGTGGAATGAACAGGAACAACAGTACGGCAATCGTCAAACCGACCAACCCCATGGCCAGCCAGAACTGATGCCAGGGTAGCCCGGCGGAGATCATCGGCCCGACCAGAAATTGCCCGGCCGAACCGCCTGCCGAGCCGAACATCTGCGTGATCCCGACCAGCGTGCCTGCGCGTGAAGCCGGGAAGCTGGCCGTGATGATATAGACCGCGCCGAGCAGCGCGAAAACGCCGCCGGCACCTTGGATGAAGCGCCCGATCGCCGCCAGCGCCGGATCGCCGAGTGTGAAGAGCAACGCCCCGAGCGCCATTGCGGCCGCTCCGATCGGCACCACCCTGCGCGGCCCGAGCCTGTCCAGCGCGACGCCGGCGATCAGGCTGAACGGCGCGTAGCCGTAGTAGAACAGCCCGAGAAGAGAGGTCAGGCTGACGACGCTGATACCGAAGGCGGCGGTCAGCTCGGGCATCATCACCGATGGCGCCGAGCGCATCATATATTGGGTGAAGTAATACAGGGCGGTGATCAGCCATGCGATCACGGCGGCGCTGAACAACCCCTTTCTGCCATGGCCGATCTCCGCCACGGGCCCGACCTCAGCACAGCACGAGCGAGACGGCGAGTCCGCCTTCGGATGTCTCCTTGTATTTCGAGTTCATCTCTTTGGCGGTCAGCGCCATCGCGGTGACGGTGCTATCGAAATCCACGCGGCGATTCACCGGGATCTCGTTCTTGGCGATCAGATAGCCGGTCCATGCTTTGACCGCGCCGAAGGCGCATCGCTCGATGCAGGGGATTTGGACGAAGCCGGCGACCGGATCGCATGTCATCCCGAGATGGTGCTCAAGCGCGCCTTCGGCGGCATTCGCGACCACCTGGGGTGACTCGTCATAGGCTTGCGCGATCAGCGCCGCGCCCATGGCGGAGGCGACCCCGATCTCGGCCTGGCAACCGCCTTCGGCGGCCGCCAGCGTCGCATTATGCTTGCATAGATAGCCGATCACGACGGCCGCGAGCAGGCCATCGCGAATCTTTTCATAGGGCAGCTTGGCCCCGCCTTCGCCGAGCGAATGCACCACCGCAGGAAGCACCCCGGCCGAGCCGCCGGTCGGCGCGGTGATGACCAGATGGCCGCGCGCATTCTCCTCGGAACCCGCCAGGGCGTAGGCCGAGACAAGGCCGATCGCTCGCCGGGCCTCGCCCTGCTGCTTCTGCGCGCTGACGTAGACGTCATGCGCCTTGGTTTTCAGCTTGATCGGCCCAGGAAGTGTTGATGTCGGCGCGTCGAGGCCGGCTTGAACGGTGGCACGCATCGCCGCCATGATTTTGTCGAGAAAGGCGTAAATCTCGGCCTGGCTCTTGCCGGAGACCGCGATCTCATTCGCCATCGCGGCCTGGGCCAGCGAGATCTTGTCCCGCTGGCAATGCGCCAGCAATTCGGCAATCGTCGAATAGGGGTATTTCGGCGCGCCCTTCTTTGGCGGCTGATAGCCCTTCCACTCGATGAAGCCGCCGCCGACCGAATAATATTCCTGCTCGAGCAGCACCGTGCTTCCCGCCATCAGCTTGCAGGTCATTGTATTGGGGTGGTGGAAATCGCCCTTGGGGCTATCGTAGACGACATCATCCAGCGAGACATTGATCGTCTTGTTGCCCAGCTTGACCGGAAACACCTGTTTTGGGTTGGCAGCGAGCCCGTCGAGAAAGGCCGGCTCCACCGTCGCCGGTTCCTTGCCGACGAGCCCGGCCAGCGCCGCACGTTCGGTGCCGTGGCCCTTGCCGGTCGCGCTCAGGCTGCCAAACAGATTGACTTTCAGCGCGGTCGCCTTGTCGAGCTCCGCGGCCGGCAGCTGGGTGCAGCGCTGATAGAAATTATAGGTGATCCGCATCGGGCCGATGGTATGCGACGAGGATGGACCGGGCCCGACCTTGTAGAATTCCTCGACCGTCGTCAGCACCGGCCCCTTGGATTTCCGCACCACATCAAGCGATGGATCAAGTTTGACGGGAAGGGGAGGCGCGGTTGCCGCTCCCTGGGCAAATGCGGCAATCGGATTGCCGGTGACGACGGCGATGGCGGTGGCGAGTGCGCTCCGCATCATGAACGCCCGCCGATCCGATCCTAGCGGCGGCTCGGCCAGATCCAGCTCCGGCGTGAGGCGCTGGCCTTCCTCATTTTCGTTATCCATGCGACGATTTTCCTTCGAGGTTTCAGAGGCCCTGAAACTGAAGTCCCGACTTCTCCGCCCCACCGCCCGTGCGGTGCGTCAAGCGCAGCAGTCAGCCATTGGATTAGGCCGACTAGTTACGCCGCGGGATCGGGTGTAGTCTGGGGGCGCGCCCCGGGGAATCCTTGGCCGTCTTGCTTGGCGGATTAGTTTGATTCGAGGCATCGAATGCAAGGCGCCTGCTTGCCTTTGCCGCTCTCGTACAGATCAGGCGAGACGCGTGTCGGATATTGCCGGGCCAAAAGTCCGGGTAGAACCCAATCACCCTGAATTGCGCTGTCTTGTACGTATCCACCCGCTCGCCGGGCGTGCTGGCCTATCGGCAAGAGAGGCTGGACCGATGGTAGTGACAATTGCCGATCCGATCAGGTCGGGCCAACACGAGAAATTCGAGCGACTTGTCGAGCGGGCGCAGCGTTTCGACCCGCTGCCAACCGCGGTTGTCCACCCCTGCGACGACGTGTCGCTCGAAAGCGCGGTCGAGGCTGCGAGGCTTGGGTTCGTGACGCCGATCCTCGTAGGACCAGAGGCTCGCATTCGAGAGGTCGCCGCACAGGCCCGGCTCGATATTCAGGGCATGGAGATCATTGACGGGGCGCACAGCCACGATGCCGCCGCGAAAGCCGTCGGCCTCGTGCGGGACGGCCGTGCCGAAGCACTGATGAAGGGCAGCCTACACACCGATGAGTTGATGAGCGCGGTCGTCGCGCGCGAGAGCGGACTGCGGACCTCACGCCGGATCAGCCATTGCTTCATAATGGATGTTCCGGGCCATGCCGGCGCGCTGATCATCACCGATGCCGCGGTAAACGTCACGCCGACTCTCAGCGAGAAAGCCGACATTGTCCAGAACGCGATCGATCTGGCGCATGCGCTCGGCGTCGCCGAGGTTCGCGTGGCGGTTCTCAGCGCTCTCGAGAGCGTGAACCCGGCGATCGCGTCGACGCTCGAAGCCGCCGCGTTGTGCAAGATGGCCGATCGGGGTCAGATCACCGGGGCGCTGATCGACGGACCCCTCGCGCTGGACAATGCGATCAGCCCGGCCGCGGCGGCGATCAAGAAGATCGTCTCGGCCGTGGCCGGCCAGGCGAATATTCTCCTGGTGCCCAATCTCGAAGCGGGGAACATGCTCGCGAAGAGCCTGTCCTTTCTCGCCGGTGCGGACGCCGCCGGAATCGTACTGGGCGCCCGTGTTCCGATCATCCTGACCAGCCGGGCCGATTCCCTGCTCTCGCGGCTCGCTTCCTGCGCGGTGGCCCAGTTGTTCGTTTCCGCCCGCCGCGGCGTATCGGCGAGGCCGTAGGGCGACGTCGTGCCAGGGCCGGCCAGCGGGGCGAAGATCCCGCGCCGGATCGGCATCGGAGAGGATCCATGTCCGAATATATCGCTGTACTCAATGCCGGCTCGTCGAGCATCAAATTCGCTCTCTACGACGCTGCGTCCGTCGACGCGCCTCTGCTCAAGGGCCAGGTCGATCAGATCGGGCTGGCGCCGCATCTCGTGGCTATCAACTCGAGCGGGGAACGCATCGTCGAGCGCAGTTGGCCGGCCAATGGTTTCGACCATGCGTCCGCGACCGACATCATCATCGGTCAGATGCGCGAGCTCGCCACTGATGCGCGCGTCGTCGCGGTGGGGCATCGGGTCGTCCATGGCGGGACGCGTTTCACCGCGCCGATCCGCGTGGATGCGGGGATCCTCGCGGAACTCAAGAAATTATCGCCGTTGGCACCGCTGCATCAACCGCACAATCTCGCACCAATCAGGGCGATCGCCGATGCGGCACCCGCGATCGTCCAGGTCGCCTGCTTCGATACTGCCTTCCACTGCATGCAACCGGCGCTCGCTCAGCTGCTCGCGCTGCCCCGCAAATATACCGAGGCCGGGATCCGGCGCTACGGCTTCCACGGCCTCTCTTATGAGTATGTTCTGTCCCGGTTGCAGTTGATCACGCCTTCGTTCGCCCAACGTCGCATCATCATCGCCCATCTGGGCAACGGCGCCAGCCTGTGCGCGGTGAACGAGGGAAGAAGCGTGGCGACCACCATGGGCTTCACCGCGCTCGATGGCCTCGTCATGGGCACCCGCTGCGGCGCTCTCGATCCCGGCGTCATTCTTCATCTCATCGATGAGTACGGGCTGAGCGTCCGCGAACTGGAAGATCTGTTGTACCGCCAGTCAGGTCTGCTTGGCGTTTCCGGGATTTCATCGGACATGCGGGCATTGCGTGCATCCTCGGATCCGTCGGCGACCGAAGCGATCGCGCTGTTCGTCTACCGGATAGTCCGCGAAATAGGTTCGTTGGTTGCGGCGCTTGGTGGCCTGGATGGGTTGGTGTTCACCGGCGGCATCGGTGAGCATGACGCGGCGACACGCCGTGATATCGCCACCGGTTGCAGGTGGCTCGGGATCGCGCTGGCCGAGGGCCACGACGAGCTGAGCGAGGGCTGCATCAGTACAGATGCCTCAGTCGTGCCGGTTTGGGTCGTGCCGACGGATGAGGAACGAATGGTTGCGCTTCATACGAAGGCGCTGTTGCACGGCGAATCGCAATCTGCCGGAAGCACTCCGGCATCAGCGAAGTAGAATTTCCTATCTACACGCTTCCCCGGATTTCAAGCCTTCCGGATATCGTTAGCCTCAGGCCCAACCTGTCGCGGGCATTGCCCTGTTGAAGGCAAAGCAGGCAATGTCGCTAAATCCGCAATCCGACCTCGCACTTGCTGCACTCACCTGGGTCCATTCTCAGGATTACGTCAATATGACCCTTCGGCAAGCGGCATTGCTGGCAGTGATCTGCGACGAGCCTGGGCCTCATACAGTGCGCGGACTTGCCGAGGCTCTGGGCGTCTCCAAGGCGGTTGTAAGTCGGGCGGTGCACGCGCTCATGTTTATCGGACTGGCCGGTCGACGGAGCGATCCCAGTGACCGTCGCAGCGTCCTGGTGGATGCCACGGTTTCTGGGCGCGCGATCCGAAGCGCGATGGCGGGCCATGCCGGCAAGACATTGGAGCGCCTGTCGAAGCGGGGAAAGACCAGGACAGGAATGCGATGACAAAGCCGGGGGAGACGCACGATGCGCAACAGATATAGGGCGCCGCTGGCATGCGCCGTGATTGCTGCGGGTCTGGTTCTTGCCGCATCTGTCACGCGATCAGCGGCTGACAAGCCATACGGCAACGCCGATTGGGCTTGTCGAGCGGATGAGCAAGGGCCTGCATTGCGGGTTGACGTGGACGGACTCAAAGATCGGACGGGAGTTCTGAAGCTCGAGCTATATCCTGGTGTGAAGCGAGATTTCCTTGCCGACGACAATGAGCTGATCCGTGCCGGCAAGGTTTTTCGTCGTGTGCGCGCGCCGGTCCCCGCGACAGGCAGTGCACAACTCTGCGTGCGAGTTCCAGCGCCGGGGCGTTATGCGGTCCTCATCCTGCATGATCGCTCCGGCGAAGCTGAATTCAACAATCTGCTCGACGGGCTCGGCTTGCCCGGCAACCCGAAACAGCTCACGGGCGCGCCCGCGCTGTCCCAGGCCGAGGTCGAGATAGGCAACGGCATAGGCCATTCCAGGGTCGTGCTGATGTATCGCAAGAGCCTGTTGTCCTTCGCGCCGATCCAAGGCTGAATTCGGAGCAGCGTGGCATTCGAATTGCGCCAGCGGATAGTCCTGTGCGCGCACGCTCTTTGCGTGTCGACTCTGGGTTTTCTCACTCGCCATATCGGGATTAGTGCGGGTGCCTTTCACCCTAGGTAACGACCTACGAGTCTGGTGGCGGTTGCCAGCAGACTTTCAGGAGCGTCAATCATGAAGTTGGCAGTGACACGGTCCGGCCTGGCCGCGATGGCATTCGCTACCCTGTTTGCGACACCCGCCGTCGCCGGCGAGCTTGTCGGGATGATCGTGGCGCGCAACGGTCATCAGATGGTGGTCCGAGGGCACGGGGTCGACACACCGGTGCTTCTGACCCCCGCGACAAAAGTTCGGGCGATCACAGGTGCGCTCGGCGCCCAACGCGAGAAGCATCCGCAGTCCGATTTGATCAACGGGCTCGCGGTTACAGTCGAAACCGTCGAGCATGGCGACACGGTAGAAGCGGCCCGGGTTACATTCAAGCCGAAGGATCTGAAAACCGCGATGGCGGTTCAGGCCGGCGTCGCCCAGGCTAAGGAGCAGATCCAGGCGGCCCAGGCAGAGAATATGAGGCGCCTGTCGCAGGTCGGTCAGTTCGCCGAAAAGGGGCGGGTTCGGGTCTATTTCGCGACCGGGAGCGCCGCTATCAACGCCAAGGGCGGTCAAGACCTCCAGGCCATCGTGCGTCAAGCCAAGACCATACCCGGCGCGCTCCTGCGCGTCGTGGGGCATGCGGATTCGACAGGCAACGCGGCCGCCAATCAAAGGTTGAGCAGCCAGCGAGCCAGTGCGGTGACCGCCTATCTTCTGAAGCGCTGTAATGTGCCGGCAGAGAGGATCGTCGGCGCGACCGGTCTGGGTGCATCGCTGAGTGATGACGGCCCATCGAAGAGTAAGGCCGAAGATCGCCGCGTCACAGTGTTCATCCTCGTCAGCAAGGCGGCGTCAGGATGACCGCATAACCGCTCGTCGGAGCAATGAGCCCCAGAGGAAAACGGACTCGAACCACTCAAGACAGCACAGGCATTCATCAACGTGGGGGACCTGAGATGCAACTTTACGGATCACTTGCAGACAACCTCCATGCAGCGATCAACAGCAATATCCGCCTGAGGGGTCGGAAGATATATCCCGAGACCATTCAGTACTGGCAAGATCTGCTGCATCATGCTCGCCGTCAGCTGGCGACATCGACAGCCCGCTACGCCTCGGTGGAGGAGAAGCTGGCGGATCAGCTCGAGCGTGCCTTGCGCGCCCATCCCGCGAGCTCGATGCAAACGCGCGATCATCTGCGCGCCCTTTGAGCAATTTTCACCTAGCTTGGTCTTGTCAGGGTTTCAGCCGAGCCCGCGTCCCCCCGCGTCGCGATGCTGCCGGGCCTCTTAGGTTGTGGGCAACGTGGCAGAGACCACTCGAGCTCGTTGATCGACCTTTGCCCGTGCAGCGTCTCGTTTGCGACCTGAATCGAACCGAGGTGGACAAATGACCAGAGTCTTCCCTTACGCTGCTTCCGATCGCCCAGCCGCAGCTGCATATATTCATGCAATTGGTACGGCGATCCCACAGCATGACATCCACCAGCCCTTCATCGAATGGGCAAGGACACGATTGCAAACGCCGCGTGAGCATCGATTATTCGAGCGCATGGCCGCGCGATCTGGGATCGAGCATCGCTGGTCTGTGCTGCCGCCTGGCCAAGACGGTCGTTCGCCGATCTCGCCAGGCGGTTTCTACAGTGGCAATCGGCTGCCACCGACGTCGCGACGAATGAGTTGCTACGCTCAATTTGCGCCGGAGCTGGCCTTGCAGGCAATCGCCGAACTGAGTCGTAAAGCGGATATCGAAGGCATTACCCACCTTGTCGTGGCTAGCTGCACCGGTTTTATGGCACCCGGCGTCGATCAAATCATCGCCAAGAGGCTTGGCCTCGATTCCGGGATAGAACGAACCCTGGTCGGCTTCATGGGCTGCTATGCTGCGGTCGCCGCGATGCGCGTTGCACAGTATATTACTCGCGCCGACCCTGCTGCCCGCGTACTGCTGGTAACGGTCGAACTGTCCACCTTGCACCTGGTTGAGGCCACCGCGGTCGAACCCTTGCTGGCGATGCTGCAATTCGCCGATGGCGCCACTGCGGCACTGGTCAGCGCGGAGCCGTGGGGACTCTCGATCGACGGGTTTTTCGCCACGACGGTCGCCGACAGCAGCGAATTGATCCGCTGGACGATCGGCGACGAAGGTTTTGAGATGCACCTGTCGGGCGAAGTTCCCGCGCGCATCGCGACGGCATTGCGCGATCCCGATACCCGCGACCGGATTCTGCATGGGCGCAATGCCGCCGGGATCCGCTGGGCGGTTCACGCCGGCGGCCGGTCGGTGCTTGACGCAGTCGAAACCGCACTGGCGCTGCCGGCGGCGGCATTGGCGGCGTCCCGCTCGGTGCTCACCCGATTCGGGAATATGTCTTCGTCGACGTTGATGTTCGTCCTCGCCGATATGATGGGCGGGACCGTGATCGATCATGGTGTTGCGGTCGCCTTCGGCCCAGGGCTCGCTGCCGAGGGCTTCAGCTTCCGAAACGCATGAGCGCAGCACCGAGTCTTGCCCGTCTGTCGGTGCTCGCTGCGCTGGCGCTGGCTACCGCGACACCGGCGGCGTCCGGTTCCGAGATGGCGGGCAGGTGGCGCACGGCGGATGGCAGTGCGGAAGTCGACATCCGGCGCTGCGGCATCGAAATCTGCGGCACAATCGCAACTATCCTCGATAATGGGCCCGCCGTGCCGAGCACGGATGCGCACAACCCAGAGCCGAAATTGCGAAACCGGCCGCTGCTGGGCCTAGTCGTGCTGTCGGGGTTTCGGCAAAAGAGCGGCGCTTGGCGCAACGGGCTGGCCTACGATCCGAAGACGGGCCGCAGCTATCGCGCCAGCCTTGCTCTGAGGGACCCTCAACATCTCATCTTGACCGGCTGCATCCTGCTCTTCTGCCGCTCCGTAGAATGGCAGCGCGTGCGTGAAGCGCCGCGAGGCCGCGGCACTGAGATGCCGACGAGGCAGGGTGGGTAGCCGCGCGGCGCGACGCGTTGACGCATCGCGGGCTTACCCAACACCCTCAAGTGAAAATCTACGTTCTGCACAAGCTATCGATTGCTGCGTTCCCAGGAACAGGGAATCCCTGGGCTTGGCTTAGGGCCGGTAAGCAACCAGCGCCTCGATCTTAAGGACTTCGCCCGATGGCTCGCGACTTGGTTTGGCTTCAACAGAAGGTTGCGCAGGAGGTTTCTTCCCCCCCGATACCTCAGGCGCATCACCGGCTGGCGCCGCCGTTCTTCGCGCGACGCCATAGGATGGGCGGTCCCTGCTTCTCCTCAGGGGCCGCCCATTTTCTGCTCCTCATCGGCAGTCTCGGCCGCGATGCGGCTATGCCAAAAGGCGCGGCGCCACGAGCGCCGCGATCAAGAAAATGCCGATGACGGCAAGTGACGCGCAAAACAGATTGTCTATCAGCCGATCCTGCCGTTGGTGTGCGCGATTGGCCAGGGATCGGCTGCAATCATCCCAAATTGCGCTGCCGGGCAAGGCATCGGCAAGACAGGCGTGAAGCTCCACCTCACTCATCTCGCCCGGGCACGTCGGCGATGGCCGCGGTCGACTCCACGGCCATCGCTTCGACGGTTCGCAGCGCCGCTTCACGCTGCGGGTGTCCTGTCGATTTCGTTGAGTCCGGCAAACGCCACCAAGATGAATCCAATGGCGACGATCACGAATAGCGCGACTTGGTCAGGAGGGGCCGATGACTGGGTGGCCGCTGTCCTCATGGAAAATAGGACTAGGCCTGTCAGTCCCAGTGCAGCCAGCCAAGAACCTATCGCGACCAATAGATCTCGCACATTGCAGTCCATGGCCGGTTTCCGATCATTACTGGTATAGAACAAAATGGATTTCTTAGTTCTCGCCTCCATTGGAAATCGGGTAAATTACGTAGGAAAATACCATTGCCCGTCAGGCACCAGCACACCATGTCGAATTCGGACGGCGCCAATGCGGGACAAGGCAGCGGCACTGCGACAACCGAAGAATGCACTCCGCCAAGTCCGGAGGATCGGCCAGTGCCACCTCAGATCCGCGGCTCCTTTGGCACGCTGGCGATCAGCCTCGTGACCGATTGTGAGAATCTCAACGAAACTCGACCGCCGATTTCTCTCACGCGCTCTCGCATGCCTGCGATCCCCACGCCCACTTGTATCGGTGCATCGTGATAAGCCGCTGCCAGACCCAAGCCGTCATCGTAGATGACAAGGTGCGCGTATTTGGCCGTAATCGCCAGGTAGACGCCGACGTCGGTTGTCTCGGCATGCCGATGAATGTTCGCCAGCGCCTCTTGGGCCAGGCGGTATAATGTCATCTCCGCGAGGGGCGCATCCAAGACAGTCCCGTCCGCGTCAAAATGAACGCTCAGGCCGGTGCGGCTGGCAAAACCGTCGACCAATGTTTTCATCGCTGCGACCAGTCCCCGACCCTCGAGAGAGGGCGGGTGATACACGTATGAGAGCGTACGAATCTCTTTCTGGGCAAGGTCGAGCGCCGTGCGGCATTCGTCGACCAAGGCCAGCCATTTCGGCGTGAAGCCAGCACAATTCCTGAGCAGTGACAGGTCAAGTTGCAGCGTGACGAGGAACTGAGACGTGGAATCGTGGAGTTCTCGCGCGATGCGTCGCCGCTCGCTTGCCTGGGCCTCTAGCACTTCGCTCCCGAGTTGCTGCCGCTTACGCCGAAGTTGGGCGAGTTCGGTCAAGTTGCTGCCGGTCGCCACCACTAGTCGTTCACCAGGATTCGCGATCGTGAAGAACCTTACCTCGGCATCCCCGGCGTTGCCGCGATCGCGTTCCGCATATCGATGTTTGAAATCGCTCCGCTCGCCGGACGCGATCTGAGCCCAGGCGCCGAGGAGGGCCGATGCGTCCTGGTTTCCGCTCGCCGCCCGTCGCGAGAGATAGGCGACGAGATTATCGCCGATGTCGAGGCCCCTGACCTTGTTCGCCCTGATCCACGACCGATTAGCGAACAGGATCGTGCCATCGATCGCGACCAGCGCATTGACCTCGCCGACTCCGTTCAAAATCTCCTGCCAGGGAAACGCCTTGCGCGACGATGGGCCTATGCCGCGCGCGTCGATATGGCTGGTAGACCGAGCTGTATCGGGGAGGGAGATTTCCGAGAGTTTCATCGTGGTGGCCTGATGGCGCATTCAATATCCGAGCCGATCTCTAGTTGGTGCATGGAGAATCGGCGCCAAACAACTAGGGTTTATCCCCTGCATCGCGGCGACGAATGGTAGATCTGTAAGGAATAATATGTAGTGCCCGGTGGGGGGCACGGCTACAGGCGAGCACCGGCACCTTATCCGTGTCAGAAAAACAACGCTGGCAACCCAACGCGGCCGGGGCTTTAGCCTGCTAGCTGATGAAGGGACATCAGCAAGGTCGGCCGGTGGGAGCCTGCTAGACTAGTAGACCAACCAATAGCCCCAGCAGTTCTTTCGCCGACATCACAGTCAGTACCAGTGGAAGGAGCGGGATGATCAGGGCGAGCACGAACTGGAGCATAGCCATACCCGAAATCGGCACTAGGCGCATCTGCGCCACGATAGCATAGCTGCCGGCGAAGTCGGCCAGGCTTTGGATATCGCCACTGCCCAGCAAGGTCTCGTCGGTGGGTGCGCGCGCACCCTGCCATTTCATCTCGAACGCGCGGACATAGCTCTGACCGAGGGCGCCATAGGCCAGCAGGCCCTGCCGCTTCACTCGCGCCAGCAGCGGTGTGAAGACGGCTAGGGGACCAACAAATAGAATCAGTAGAAAGAGGTTGGTACTAATCAGCTGGACCGTGAACGCAGGGAGTGTCGCGCCGGCGTATAGGATGCGATCCGCGATCACGCCCGCCAGCAGCACGCCATGGGCGAACGCGAGTGGGATGAAGGCGTTGATTGAGCCGCTGAGGAAGCCGAGGCCGCCCGCGCCGTCGGGATGCGCGGCATCGAGATCGAGGTCGAGTTGCGAGATTCGGCGAAGGTATCGCGTCCAGATGAACAGGCGAAAGTACCAGCGGCAAAGCAGAAACTGAAAGATCGGCAGGCTTACGAGAACCAGCCACCAGCCCGCCAACGACAGCTCGCTCGCGCTGCCCGCCGCTTGTGAATACCAGACTCCGGTCCGCAGGGCGAAGCGGTGCGACATGACCGGTACGCCGACGCCATAGACGACGACCAGGAGAAGAATCTCGGCGACGGTTGAATTACGCAACTTCAGCGCCGAGCCGAAGATGCTGTCCAGGCGATGATCCTGCGCCGACCTGACCAGCCCTCGAGCACGGAATTGTTCGGCGAGCGGGCGCAATCGCCTGTGGACCACCAGTTCGGCGCCGATCAGCAAGGGGGTAACAATCAGGAAGCGAAGGTGAATTCCGATGTCGCTCAGGAACAGTGGTGAGGAACCTCCGCCCAAGGCGCCGCCCTGCGCGGTCAGCACGAGCAAGGGGATCCAGGTAACGGCTGCAGCTACCACCATCCGGCGACCGATAAGTCCGAGTGACGAATCGCAGAGTCTTCCGCGCATCCAGAGCCGGAACAGCAGTCCTCCACATACCAGGGAAAATTCCTGCGCATCGTGGGGAACGGCAGTGGCGGTCGTCGCGGTTCGATCGGTCATCGGCGCAGGGTTAGGGGTACGACGCTGGCTTCGGCATCGGAGATAGGCTGAGCTTCGTGGTACTCAATTACCGATCACGAAGCCGGTGATTGACCCTGCTTGACGTTGGTCAAGGCGGAGGAATGCACCTTTTGACCAAGACAGCAAATGGAGGCTGTCGGGGTTTCGTCTGATGGTTGCAGATGCCGGCACGGCTTATCCACGCGGCTCGACAATCAGAAAGCGCCACCGAGACGCATCTCAGCGATCAAGAACCCGGTTAAGTACAAGCTGAACATTGTGGAGCAACGCGGACAGATCTTGGTGCGCGACATTGGTCATAACCAACTCATCCGAGCCGGGCTGATAATATCGATATGCCGCTCAGTCGTCATGTCCTCGGTGTTGCTTGTCCTTTGGTTTGTCGAACTGGGTAGAGCAAACTTCTGATTCCGGGAGAGTGTCTTGTGTACGATCGGGACCGCCGGGCGCTGCCGACATCTATCGTCTTTACGGTCGCCGGCGTCGCTGGGCTGGGCATGATTCTGGCGGGAACTGGTTTCAAGCCGGTTCTCGGCGGCATTGGCGCAGTAGGGTGGACAGGCTTTGGCTTGCTGATCCTGGGCCAACTAGTGCTGATGATACCGCTGGCGCTCGCTGGTCGAAGTGTCTGTCCCGGTGCCTCGCTGCGGCTAATGCTGCGCGCAAGGCTGGTACGCGAGGCGATTACGAACTGTCTGCCGTTTACAAGCCTCGGCGGCATTGCGTTCGGCATGCGCGTGCTGACGGCGTCGCGGGCGATCGGCTGGCCGCTTGCGACGGTGGCAATCGCGGCAGACGTGACGATGGAATTGGTCGGCCAGATCGTCTTCGTCCTCATAGGTCTCGGCCTGCTGCTGTTGCGCCATGCCGATTTAGCGCTGGCCCTCGGCTGCGCGGGTGCCGCCGCGGTTGCGGCATTCGCCGTCACCGCGGCGCTGCTCACGCAACGTCGCTCGCCGCAATTGCTAAGCCGGCTGGTGGCAATAATCGGCGTTCCCGGGTTGCAGGGTGCCGGCGCCGCGGTGGTAACGCTTGAGGAGACGGTTCAGCGCGTTCATGGCCGACCGTCGAGGCTGGCTGTCGCCGCGAGTTTCCATTTGCTCGGCTGGATTGGTGGCGCCGGCCTTACCTGGCTTAGTTTTCGTCTGCTTGATGTACCGATCGAATTCGGCTCCGCGCTCATCATCGAGTCCGTCCTCAGCTTTGCCAGATTGATCGCCTTTTTTGTGCCGAATGGTATCGGGGTCCAGGAGGCAGTCTATGTCGCTCTCGGTGGAATTTTTGGTGTCTCCGCAAGCACGTCGTTGAGCGTTTCGCTGCTACGCCGCGGCCGCGAGCTTGCGGTCGGCATTGCGGTTCTTCTCGTATGGCCCGTCACCGACTTGCGTCTCGTCCTGCGAGACCGACCTCTTGGAGAGGTGGTACGGCGATGACGTCATGGTCGTGTAGCAGCACCCTTTCGACTTTCGAGCCGACTCCCGCCCTGACGAGGCAAGGTTGGGCTGGCAAGGTCGCGGCGCTTGCCAATATCGCGATTGATCGGATCGGATACGGAGCAGCAAGTCCGAATGCCGCGGAGATCATCGCTGCCGTTCGTGATCAGCCCGGAGTGCATGCGCTCGAAAGCTGGGACGTAAGGGACGCGCTCGAGCATTGGTGTTATTCGCTAAGGCGGGAGGCTGATCTCAACGGCATTGGCCGTCTCGCGGCCCATTGGGATGCGGTCCGGATGCTGCGCAGCCTCTGTCGAATGGCTGAAGAAGAGGCACGTGATCCGAGCTCTCTCGAGGAGACGATAGAGGCGCCGATCTTCATCACTGGCATGCCACGCAGCGGCACGACCTTCCTGCACCGATTGCTGGCTGAAGATCCGACCAACGCGGTCTTGCGCTGTTGGCAGGGCATTTCGCCTTTTCCGCCGCGGCACGGGTCCGATCGCCGTCGGCGGCGAGCTGAGCACCAGCTGCGCATGCTGCACCGCCTGGCGCCCGGCCTCGCGGCAGCGCACCCCCTGACGGCCGACACACCGCAGGAATGCAGCGAGTTGATGGCTCCAACATTCCGCAGCTTCCGCTTCGACACGACTCATCACGTGCCGAGCTATCGCCGCTGGCTGAACGAGATCAGCCATGACAAAGCGTACTCCCTTCACCGTCGCTTTCTGCAGCACATGCAGCACCGCACCCGTCAGCGACGATGGGTCCTCAAATGCCCCGATCATATGTTCACGCTGGGCGCGCTTCAGCGAGCCTATCCGGACGCGTGCTACGTCTTCCTGCATCGCGATCCACTGAAGGTCCTTCCCTCCGCTGCGCGGCTGACCCAGCTAATCCGCGCGCCCTTTGCACGCACGGTCGATCCGGCCGTGATCGGACGTCAGGTCGCCAACGACTGCCACGACAATGCGCTACGGATGATAGCCGCAGCGCAATCACCGGCGGTCCCGGCCTCACAGGTCATCCACCTTCATTACAGTACGGTCAGGGATCGGCCTCTTGATGCGGTATCGGCGATCTATCGCCAGTTCGGCCTCGACCTGACGGTCGTTGCGCAATCAGCGATCGAGGCAGAGATCGCCCGATTTCCGGACGGTGGCTACGGCCATAACGTCTACCAGTTCGAAGCATACGCGATCGACGCCGCACGCGAGCGCGAGCGCTTTCGATGCTACACCGACTATTTCGACATAAGCTGGGAGATCGGCACCTAGCCTCAAGACGCGATTCATGTCTCCCGTCCTCAGGCGCGTGTGCCACCGGCGCTTCTGGTCCATCGCTCATAGATCGCCGAGACAAGGACACTGATCAGAAGAAACAATATCACCGCCAGCATAGGCTTTCGATCCTCGAAATTTGAATCGACAATGAGTGACGCGATCCCCGGGTGCCGCGTTGCGGCGGCAATTGCCAAGGCATATCGATTGTTTCGTTCCGGGCCGCCAAGCCAATGACCTGCGGCAAGACCAGAGATGACGATCAGAATGATGGCGAGCACAACGCCGTCACCGGTCAGCGCGATGATGTCGGCCCCGGCGTAGATCAATACGATGGCGACGAGCGGTATTAGCGCCAGTCCGCCCAACAGGCTCGTCACCCTGGCGAGGCCTGCCGCATATCTGGACATCAACGTCGCGATCGCCAGGCCAAGGCCAAGCGGAGCAAGGCCAGCGAAAAGCACCACGCTCGCCAGGTCCGGAACGGAAATCTCGGCGGTTCCGTTAAAGACGAATCGAAGCAGTGCCAGACTGATCGGTACAACTGCAATCGCAAGCAACATCAGCGCGACGTAGATGCCGACCGTGTAAGAGCTGCTCGCGCCAACCCTGAGCATCTTGTCGGGCACCAATGGCGCGAGTGGAGCGATCGCCATCGCCAGAACGCCAACTTTCACCATCGGCTCGACTGGTAGGATCAACATTGCGACCGTCGCCACCGAGGGCACGATGACATTCACCGCGATGACCGCGCGAAGGACTCTCGAAGACTCGCGCGCTACCGAGAGGACATCGCTCCACCGTGCGCGCAATCCAACAGACGCGATTGTCAGCACGAGACTGAGCTGCGCGAGCAACGCGATGGTCGACTTGATGTCCATCCGTGCCCTTCGATCTCGCAAAAATGCAACGCAAAGCACAGGGCGATCGGTCGCCAGCGGAGCCACCTCGTCTATGCGCGCACCGCCGGCACGCGTATCGGGTCAAACCCCGGCGAAGCTTGCGCGAAATCGGTAAGTCGTCGGTAACAGATGACATGGGGAGATCTCGGGCTCGGTCAGTTCTCAACCTTCTAAGTCGCTGGATCGAGCCACTCTTCAAGATAAGGTTTCGAATTTCGCCGGCACATCCAGCGATGCATGTCCGCTCAAATTATCCTTTAGGAGTGCCAGGACTTACGCTCCCCGTTTCTGCGGGTTTTTTACGATGAGAACCGTCGGGAATGAGCGGTAAGCCAGGGATGCCGGGACCAATCGGCGGATTGTAGTCTTGTTGCGTAAGTGGGTAGCGCGCCTGGCCGCATTAGCGACCAGGCCTTTGAGAAGAGGAGTGGCTAATGCCCCCATTTGGAAAGATCGTCGTAGCTACCGGCATGACGATTGTTGCCGCACTAAGCCTCAGCGGGTGCGCCACTGAAGATTACGTCGACAAGCACATCGCCATTGTGAACGACCGCGTCACCGGGCTCGAAGGGCGAGTGCAGGAAGTCAATGGTATCGCTCAAGGCGCAGCCGCATCGGCCCAGCAAGCCAATGCCTCCGCACAGCAAGCCAACCAGCGGCTCGATCAGTTGACCCCACGCGTCGACGCTATCGAGCAGCAGCTCGCCAAGAAGAAGCCTCGGAACTGACCTCACATATGCCGGGGTTCGCTGGCGCTCGTCGCCATGCGGACTCCGCAGGCGGGGTCATCCAAGCTTGAGGTGGTGACCGGTGTTGATGCGTAATCGCCGCATGGCGCGCTTCCTGGCGCTCGCGCTTTCAATCGCAGTCTCTCCCTCGATGACGATTGCAAAAGGCGGGGACTGGCCGGAGGCTGCCAACTCCCTGGCCTATGCGGATGTCGCGATCGATCCTGGAGTGTCGAGCGCCTATGACATCGAGCCACCGACACCGGCCGTCAGCCAATTCACGAATTGGGTCATCGCGTCTCGCGACAACGACGATCTGCCGTTCATCGTCATCGATAAAATCGCCGCTGAGGTTTTCGTGCATGACGCGCAGGGCTGGCTGGTCGGAGCGACGCCCGCGCTTCTGGGCGAGGCGCTGGGCGACGACTCGGTTCCCGGCATCGGCGACCGCGACCTATCCGACATCAAACCCGAAGAGCGCACGACCCCGGCCGGCCGTTTCGTCGCGAAGTTCGGACCATCCAATGGCCAGCGCAACGTGCTTTGGGTCGATTACGCGACCTCGGTTTCGCTGCATCCGGTGATCACCAACAAGAAGGAGGAGCGGCGTCTTGAGCGACTGGTATCGCCGACCCCTGACGATAACCGCATTACGTACGGCTGTATCAACGTCCCGCTCGCTTTTTACACGCAGGTGGTTTGGCCGATGTTCAAGGACACGTCGGGGGTGGTCTATATCCTTCCGGAGACCAAGGCGCTGAAGGAAGTGTTCCATGCCTTCAGGCCCCACCGCGATCGGAGACCGAGCGCGCAGGCGTGGCGCTGAATCCGACGCCGGTCGCGGCGGGCGGCACCAGCATTGTTTGGTGGGTCGCTGCGAAATTACGCGCCTATCGTCAGCGACTGGACACCTGTCTTGTCGAAGGTGAGAATATCATCCGTTGATATCAATAAGTCTGTCTCTCTCTGCTGTTCTGCGGAATGCTGCGCTCGGTGACTCTGTCCGATCTAATTACTGTACGCCTGTCTTGACAGACTGCCGCCCGCGACTAAACCAACAGGTCCGGGCGAAGCAAGACGAGGTGCCGCCGAACCGGCGGCGCTGGCGATCGGAAGAGGATGACCGGCTGGTGGATTGGCGATGGGGGGATTCGGCCTGCGCGGTGTTCGATGCGTAGCTACACATTCCAAATCCTCGACGGCAGCGACGCTTCCCACACCCAAGTGTATATTCTGCAGGACATCGACGAGGCACTGAAGACGGCGGTCCGACATTTTGCCGAATTCATGAACTGGTCGTCAGGGCGATTTCGCTGGGGCGATGATTGGAGCCTCGAGTGCCGCGGTCACGGCGACGTCCTGTTGTTCAAGCTCCACTTCACCAGTGCATGAGCGATCTGTAACAAAGGGAAGGGCGGCACCCAATCGGATGCCGCCCGGTGGTGCACGAGTGGAATTGTGCACCGGTAGTTGCCGCAACTGCGAGAAGGAGGAATCGCGGAGTTCTTCTCGCCAGGCGATCCTAGCTCACCCAGGCCTGTGATCGCATCGGGATTTCGCCGGAGGCGGAACCGCGCGACCAATCGACTTCGTGGGCTTTGCAGAAGGTTATGTAATTCCTGATAGATGCGGCGTTTATCACGTGCCGGCCGGTGACTTTGTCTACGCTTTTCATTGGGGACGATCGCCACGAAGCTTCGTCCGCCGATGATGCCCTGCTCCACGATAGTCCCGATATCCGCTGGTTCGAGGGAATGTCAGAATTCGCCCCTATTTCTGGCACCCAGGAGGATTGGATGAAAGTCTGTGCTTTGGCAGTGATGATCGCAATGGCGACGCCGGCGGTCGCTCAGGATGCTCCCCCAGCCTCGGCGGCCGGAGCAGCCAACCCCGCACCGGCTTCAACGGTCGACTCCGCCTCATTGCCGCGTTGCTCGGCCAAGGTGACCGATCGTTGCATACAAGGCGGCGGGCGCAACTCGCGCCATGCTAGCAAAAAGAAATCGAAGCCACACAAGGCGGCGCAAGCCGCCACGTGAACCTTCGGGTTTGACCGAGTCTATCGCCAGATCTGCGGCCCGGAGGAAACGCGATATTTCTTCCGCCGGCAGATGACTCGACGGCGACAAAATACGACTGCGGAATGTTCGCCACGACAAGCATTGTTCGCGATCTCGGGATCGACGGGCCCCAATTATCGTCAGCCAGAACGGAGCCTCGGCACATCATACTCGCCGTGGACGGACTTTGCGGAAAGCATATTGGTAGGTCATGCCTGGATTATATTTCAGGCAATGTATCAAACAGAATTCCACCTAAGTGAAAATGCTCCGCGACCTCATGGAAACAAAGGATACTGTCGACTGGACCAGAAGGCATACTTGCTCGCCATTGAACCTTTGCAGCGTGGGAACGAGAAAGAGGCGCTATGCATAAGACGAAATCGATTGGCACTTGGGTTTCGAGCGCCCACAGACGAACTCGGTTCGCAACGGTCGCGATCGCGACAATGCTTGCCGGCCTTGCCGCGAACGCGCAGGACCTTTCCGGAGAGGACGTATTGGTTCGCGCGCCGCGGCATGTTGGCCGCAGCCCGATTGGCGCCGCGATCGAGGACGTGACAGCGGTTCGAAGGGTCAGCTTCCACGGATTGGATCTCCGTTCCCCCGCGGGCATCGACGCGCTGAATAAGCGCGTCGCTCGCGCGGCACATGCGGAGTGTCAGGAGCTTGAACGCGCCTATCCAATTGGCGAACCTGACGCCATGCACTGTGCGAAAGTAGCGATCGAGCAGGCCCAACCGGCCATTCGACGCGCGGTCAGCGCGGCTTCAGCGGCACGTTAGCCACAGACCAGTTGAACCGTCACCGCTAGTCGCTCCAAGGCGGACTCTCGGTATCAGCAGATTGGCGCTTTCAACAATCGTGTTGAGACAAATCGCGGCGCTGCGTCGATCAGTCTCCGGCCAGCCGCAACTGCCGCATCCGGATTAATCCCGATAAGCGCCGGGCTAAGTTGGCCATACAAGTCCATCACGATTCGCCCTCCCTCTTTGCGGATCGTTCGAACTTGAAGCGGCCTCGGCCGCTTCTTTTTTTGCCGACCTGCACGGGTGCCGTCAGCCCAAAGAAGAAGCGACTAGACCGGACGCGACCCATTTCAGACACTCGGCTGGGTCTCTGCTGGGATCAGCTTTGCTGCGGCTTGGTGTGCACATTTGGATCGGGCAGCGCACCGCTGACGGTGCCGGGAAAATAGGGGCGGTGCACCGAAAGGGCGTCAATCGCCGCCAGCAGATGGCGTTCTGCATCCGCTTTGAGAAGCAAGCCCTTCGCACCAGCCTGGACCGCATCGGGCATGACCTCGTCGCGGTTATGCATCGTATAGATTAGGACCTCGATGTTCGGCAGCGCCTTCCTGAGTGCCACCGTCACATCGCGACCACTGAGGTCTGGAAGGTGGTAGTCGACAATCGCGATGTCCGGCCTGGTTTCGAGCGCCAATGCCAACGCCTCGCGCCCGGTCGACGCCTCGGCAACCACGTGCAAGTCGACGCGGGCCTCGAGCAATCTGCAGACCCCCCGGCGTATGATGTCGTGGTGGTCTGCTATCAGTATCCGCACGCCCTTACTGCCGCCGCTAGCTATTTGACTAATCGGGGTGATTTAGCAGAAGCCTAAACTAAATCAATAATCCAGGGTAAAGAGGGGGGTTACCTATTTCAGCGTCAGGGCGTTGCCGTGTCGAATATTGCGTAAAGACTCAGGGAACGGGGGGCACGGTCCCAACTAGCCGGTCACCTTGCCAGATTTCCATCCCGTGCGCGTGTTCGAGTTCGACAGCTCCGGCGAGCGCCTGGTCGTCATTGTCGCACTCGACGTCCAGGCCGCTGTGGACCTCACCCGCCGCATTCAGGAAACAATATCTGTATCCCGGCATCCCAAGCTTCCTCGGACAGGGTGTGAAGTGGATAGGAACCTTGGTCCGTGGACGAAAGGCTTTTTAGGATCGGGAAGCGAATACATTTTTGTCGGTACGCACCCTGGCGTGTCTCAGATGGGAACGGAGATTACGTCAAGGCGGGGTCATCAAGCCCTCGGCAATCGGCCCGAACTTGGGGAATTACGTCTATACGCTGCGGTTATAGGCGCGGATGGGTGCGCCGCGAAAGGACTTGCACGTCAGCTTGCGGCAGGCGCTCACCTTTTTGAGACAAAAGCAACCCGCCAGGATGCTCCACATTGCCTATCCACCGCGCGGGATCCGAAAAGCGGCCTCGGCCGGGTTGGAGGCGACAGTCGCCCGGGTGCGGTTTCAAGATGATCGGCGAGGAAGTCGTGCCCGTTTCAGGGTTTGCCCGGGTAGCCACAGCTGCCGACTAGGAACTTACCCCGATCAGCGGAAAGCTAAGTTTGGCGTAAAGAAGTCTCTAGCCGACAGGAGTTCGATGTCTGAGCTTGCAACATCTCGCACTGGTCACCTGCATGGCGCATGGGCGAGAACTGAGCCCGACGTCGAGGAGATCGACGCCCTGCGCAATGAGGCGCTTCAGCTGCTGGCGTCGATCAGACCGCCCGTCTCTCCATTGAAAGAGCTTCACATCCGACATCGCGCAGGATGGTTGATCGTGCTTGCCGACCGGATGGAGCGCGATCGCGCTATGATCAAGAGCGGCGTACCGCGCCTGACCCATACCCGAGCTTTGCCAGCTACTGCCCAGGTTCTCAACATGACGCCGCGGCTGGACCGCTCGAACAACTGGGAGGCCGCAAAGCAGGGAGGCCGATAGCGGGCGGGGCGAAATAGGCAAGCGTGAGTTGCCAATAACTTAACCACCATATGTTCGGCTATCGTAACAATACGAATCCATAATGTAACGCATTCAGAATGGGCTGAAAAGTTGATGCCACCCGCCGAAGGCTTTTGGAGTAAACAACGGGGGCGGACCCTCGT
>Ga0068855_100000646_pt1 | contig 42580 bp, 31 predicted proteins | sample KBSCornC52_FD_66592 | JGI IMG/M metagenome (GOLD analysis project Ga0068855, IMG submission 66592) | Corn rhizosphere microbial communities from Kellogg Biological Station, Michigan, USA - KBS Corn C5-2 | ecosystem: Host-associated > Plants > Roots > Rhizosphere > Soil ... | reverse complement strand
GCCGGCACTCAAGGTCAACGACAAGCGCGGCAACCCGGTGGAGATCGGCGCCGTCATCATCTGGCGCGTCGAGGACACCGCCAAGGCGCGCTTCGAGGTGGACGACGTCGACCTGTACGTGAAGCTGCAGTCCGAGGCCGCGCTGCGTCACGTCGCGTCGCTGTACGCGTACGACGAGGCCGACAGCGAGGATGCCCACGAGGTGACGCTGCGCGGCGGCCTCGACGCCGTGGCGCAGGCCCTGGGCGACGAACTGTCCGTGCGCTTCGCCAGTGCCGGCGTGCTGGTGTCCGACGCCCGGCTCACGCACCTGGCCTACGCGCCCGAGATCGCCCAGGTGATGCTGCGCCGCCAGCAGGCCGAAGCCGTCATCAGCGCGCGCCACAAGATCGTGCAGGGCGCGGTGGCGATGGTCGAGGCGGCGCTCACCGCGCTCAGCGAACGCAACGTCGTCACCCTGGACGACGAGCGCAAGGCCGCGATGGTCAGCAACCTGCTCGTGGTGCTGTGCGGCGACAACGACGCGCAGCCCATCATCAACGCGGGCACGCTGTACGGCTGACCCGATGCGCCGATCGCGACAACCGCAGACAGCCGCGCCGCGCCCACCGGAGAGGGCCGCGCCGCGGCCGCCGGAAATGGCCGCGCCGCGGCTGCCGGAGGGGTCTGGCCTCTCCTCCTTGCGCGGCGGGTCCGCTACCGCGAGCCGCAGCGCCGTTCGCGCAAGGAGGACAGGCCTGACCCCGATCCCCAGCGGGGCCGGGGTCAGGCCTGCCCTCGAATCGCGTTCGGCCTCGTTGCTCCGGCGACCCGCTCCCACGCGATTCGAGGAGAGGCCAGACCCCTCCGGCAACGCTCCGACGCGCCACCAGGCCCACTGAGACACCCGCCACCGCCCCATGGCCAGCCCCGGCAAGAAGTCCTATCCGCTGCGCATCGACCCCGCGCTCTGGGCCGAGATCGAACGCCTGGCCGCGCAGGAGCTGCGCAGCGCCAACGCGCAGGTGGAGTTCCTGCTGCGCGAGGCGCTGGCGCGCCGCGGGCGCAAGGTCAAGCCGCTGTCCACGGACGAAGACGAGGCGGACGACAAGTCCCTCTAGGTCCACCGCAGGCAGGCCTCCTAGAATCGCCGCACACCTGCGCGGGAGCGACGATTGGCCTACGACTACAGCTCGGACAACAAGCGGCTCGAACTGCCCAACCCGTTCCGGGTCGAGAACATGTTCCTGTTCGCCTGCGCCGCGATCACGCTGTTGGGCGGCCTGACGGGCCTGCTGTGGGCACGCGAGGCGATCCAGTCGCACTCGACCAGGCAAGGCATCGCGCCGCTGCTGGTGGGCATGGCGCTGCTGGCCGCGGGCCTGTCGTTCGCGGTGGTCGCCGCACGCCGCCTGCGCTTCTTCTTCGGCCGCGGCCGGCCGCGCTCGCTGGCGCCCGAAGTGGCGATCGGCGCCACCGGCAATTCGCAACGGGCGGATTTCTACAAGGCCACGCTGCGCCAGGGCGGCCTCGAGTACCCCGAGCCGCAGGGCGCGCTCAACGGCGTGCTGTACCACGCGGTGCCGCGGCTCATCACCGCGCCCGTGGTGGTGCAGGAACTCGCGCAGCGCCACTTCTTCAATGCGCTGTCCTTCCTGGTCACGCTGGTGAGCTTCCTGCTCGCGTGGGGCCTGTTCGGCACCGAGGAGTCGCGCCCGCTCATCTCCATCGTCTACTTCGTGTTCGGCGCCGTGGTGCTGTTGCGGCCGCTGGTCAGCGGCAACCAGGCGCGGCTGGGCACGGGCGCGCTGATCGCCCTGATCGTGGCGGCCGTCGTCGGACCCGTGGCAGCCAACCTGCTGGGCGCGGCGCTGCCCTCGGTGCGCTACGCCGTCACGGGCCAGGCGGCCTTCCTGCTGGCATGCGCGCTGGTGGCCGTGGTGCTGATCCTGTGCGCGCTGCACGCGCAGCTGGACGCGTCGCCGCAGACGGAGCGCAGCTGCGAACAGCGCACGTTGTCGATGAACGGTCCGCCGGCCGCGCTGATCACCGAACTCGATCGCACGCTGCAGAACGAGTGGGTCGAGAAGATCCCGAACCGCCGCTACACGCGCGTCGAGCCCGTCACGCAAGGCGCCGCGGGCGCCGGGGGCTTCGCCGGCGAACTGCTGGAGGAGACGCAGCCGATGCCCATGTCGGGCACCGCCGCCGTGACGCTTGGCAGTGCGCTGCAGGCACCGCGCCACAGCTGGCTGGTGATGCTCGACCTCTACGGCACGCTGCTGACCGTGTTCGGCGTCGTCTGCGCGCTGGTCTACGTACGCGGGTTCGATCCGTCGCGCGTGCTCGTCGACGGCTGGGGCAGCACCGCCACCGTGGGCTACGCCGCGGTGTGCATGGCCATCGCCGCGTTCTGCTTCCAGTCGGCAGGCGCGATCTGGGGCCGCTTCAACTTCGAATCGGAGCTGGTGTGGGTGGAGCTGCAGGGCACGTGGCAGTCCTCGCGCATCGGCACCGGCAACCAGCTGAGCAGCCGCCTGCAGACGGAGAACGACGTCGTGCGCGTCGAGTCGATGACGCTGCGCATCTGGCGCGCGCGCGTCGAGTCGGTCGTGTTCGGCAAGGACGGCACGCGCCAGGTGACGGCGATGTATGCGACGTCGGCCACTGCCGCGCGCCTGGCCGACGACCTCGAGGCCTTCGCCGCACGCCAGAGCGTGTTCGTAGCGCCGCGCGCGGCCCAGGACGCCCAGCGCATCGAGGCCTTGCGGGCGACCGAATCGATGCTGGGCGGCGAGCCGCCTGCGCGCGTGGACGCCCTCGCCCACGCGGACGCAGGCGTGCCGCGCGTCACGCGCGCGCCCGCGGGGCGCTTCTGCACGGCCTGCGGCACGAAGGCCAGCCCCGAGGCGAAGTTCTGCAGCGCCTGCGGCACCGCCCTGCCCGCGCCCGACACCGCGGCCTGAGCAATCCGATCCCGCAGGCGCGCTTGCGCCGCGCGGCACCGCCGTCTGGCCCATCCGCCCCCATGCGCCCATCCAGGCCACCCACCGAATGCGACCCCTCGCCCTCCTGTTCGACCTCGACAACACGCTCGCGCACCGCGGCCTGAGCATCGCGTCCTATGCCCGCCGCTTCGCCGCCGACTTCGGCGAACGCCTTCCTGCCGATGTCACGAGCGCGGCCGTCGCGGGGTTGATCGACGAACGCGACGGCGGGGGCTACGGCGTGCCCGGTTCGCCGTTTCCAACCGTGCGCGACGACGTCGCCCATGCGCTCGCGACGCGGCTGCCATGGAGCGACGTGCCCACGTCCGAGGCGTTGACACGCCATTGGTTTGCACACTTCCCCGCATGCTCCGTCGAGATGCCCGGCGCCGGCGCGCTGCTGGATCGCCTGGCCGCCGACGGACTGCGCCTGGCCATCGTTTCCAACGGCCAGGAAGCGTCGCGGCGCGCGCTGGCGCGCGGCCTCGGCCTCGACCGCCGCGTCCGCACGCTCGTGAGCTCGGAGCGCGCCGGCGCGCGCAAGCCGGATGCGCGTCCGTTCCTGCTGGCCGCCGAGGAACTGGACGTCGCGCCGCAGCGCTGCTGGTTCGTCGGCGACCATCCTGTCAACGACGTCGCCGGCGCGCACGCGGCGGGCATGCGCGCCATCTGGCTGCGTGGTTTCCACGACTGGCCCGCCACCCTGGCGACGCACACGACGATCTCCGCGCTGGACGAGCTCGACGCGCTCATTGGCACCCAGGACGCGACGTAGTTCACGCAGGCGCCCGCCGCGCCGCCGCGCCAGTCGGGACAATCGGGCGCAACGCCGCACCGCAGACGGCGCCCTGCCTGGGAGGCTCCATGGGACGTTTCTTCGCTGCGCTGGCCATCGGCGCGCTCGCCGGCCTCGCGCTCTGGAAGGTGATCAGCATCTTCGCGCCGATCGCGGCAGTGGTCGTGTTCGGCATCGCATGCACCGTGCTGCTCAAGCCCTCGTCGCCGCCGTCGCCCGACGACGTCCCGCTGGGCGGGGCGATCATCGCCTCGCTGGTGCTGGGTGCCGCCGCCGCGCCGCTGATGAAACCGCGGCCCCGGTTCGAGACCGATCGTGAAGCGCTCGAGCGCCAGGCCGAGGCCATCGAGAACGCGGCGGGCGTCGCCATCGACGCCGTCGGCACGACGGTCGAACTCGGCGCGGCCTATGTCGAGAACGTCATCGACACCCTGACCGACGATTGAGCCATCGACGGCGCGCCGATCGATCGACCAGCCACCGGCCGCAGCGGCCGCCGCCTCAGTGCGGCACCACGGCCGGCGCGACCTCGGCCACATCCGGCGTGTCCTTGTCGGCGATCAGGCGGCGCAGGAACGGGATCAGCAGCGCCAGCACCACGCCGACGGCGACGGTGCTCCAGCCGAGCTGGCCGAACAGCTTGGCGTAGTCGCCGTTGGTCAGCTTGGGCGCGGCATCCTGGGCGGTCGGAATCGACTTGGACAGCGCGCCGGCGAAGATCGAGGCCAGGCCCGTCAGAAGCATCCACGCGCCCATCATCACGCCCTGGTACTTGTGCGGCGCGAGCTTGCCGATCATCGCGTAGCCCACCGGCGAGATCAGCAGTTCGCCCACGCTCTGCAGCACGTAGCTCAGGAAGATCCAGACGAACGCCGAGCGGCCGGTGACCGGGTCGGCCAGCGTGATGCCCAGCGGCAGCACGAGGAAGCCCACGCCCATCAGCAGCACCGCGGTGGCGAACTGCTTGGGCACGTCGATGCGCCAGCCGCGCTCGCGCAGCCTCGAGAACACCAGCGCCAGCAGCGGGCCGCCGACGGCGATCACGAAAGTGTTGATGTTCTGCACCCACTGCGGCTGGATCTTGAGCGCTCCCACCATCGGGTCGACGTTGCGGTCGAAGAACAGCGTCAGCCCGCTGGACGACATCTGGTACAGCGACCAGAACACCAGCGATCCGCAGGCCAGCACGAGGTAGGCCCACATGTTGCGGCGCTCGCGGCGATCCGGGTGGCGGAATGTCACCCACACGAGCGACGAGTAGACGAGCGCGGCGATCACCTCGACCAGCGTGGTGGTGGAGTCCGGATGCTGCAGCAGCCCCCACACGATGGGCACCAGGCCGACCAGGATCGCGACGCCCATGGCGAAGCGCTGGCGGAACTGCGCCGGCGTGGCCTGCAGCAGCGGCGTCGAGCGATCGCGCAGCGCGCCCCACCAGGCCCACGACAGCACGATGGCCACCAGGTTGCCCAGGGTCGCGAAGATGAACATCGGGGCCCAGTGGCCGTCCGCGTTGAACAGGCCCGCCACCGTGAAGCCGATGAAGAAGCCGACGTTCATGCCCGCGTAGTTCCACAGGAACGCGCCCTCGCGGCGCGGGTCGTCAGGCGTGAAGCGCTGCGTGAGCATCATGTTGATGCACGTGACGTTCAGGCCGCTGCCGGTCAGGAACAGCGCCAGCCCCCAGTACAGCATCGCGGCGCTGCCCGTGGCGATCAGGCCGCAGCCGGCGACCTGCAGGGCCATGCCGCCCACGAACAGGTTGCGGTTGCTCAGGAAGCGTCCGCCGAGGTAGCCGCCGAACAGATGCAGGCCGTAGTTGAACGCGCCGAACAGGCTCATCAGCGAGAGCGCGAGGTCGTCGCTGAAGTGCAGCTTCTTGGTCGCGTACAGCACCAGCGAGACCTGCAGCACCGCGAACCCCAGCGTCGAGAACATCTGGATGAAGAACAGGGCGGCCGAGCCCTCGGGGATCTTGTCCAGCCGGGCCTTGAGGGAAGACATGGGAATCGCTTTCGACGCAGGAAGGGCCGCGCGGGCCGTGCCGGCCGCGGGTTTGCCTCAAATTTTAGCGAAGGCAGGTTTCGGGGCGGGCGGGGTCAATCCCCTAGACAAGTGGCCCGATTTGGCGTTCCGGGCGGCGGGCGCTGCTGCCGGGGTGGATCCTGCGACTGCGCGCAGGATGACAGCGTGGTTGGCGCCATGCGGAGGCAGTCCCTTCGGGCGCAGCGCCGTCCGACACGACTTGGCGCCCATCCAGCCAGCCGCCGCCGGGCGCCAATCACGCCGTCATCCTGCGCGCAGTCGCAGGATCCACCCCTGCCGATGCGTCGCCCCGGGGTGCGTCGCGCGACGCCGATCGCTTCGCGCAGTCCGTAGGGCGGGTTAGCCGGAGGCGTAACCCGCCGTTCGCCGGCGTTGCGACACGCCACCATGGCGGGTTACGCCTGCGGCTAACCCGCCCTGCTGAAAACCACCGGATGCGGCACGCGGGACCTGCGGTGGCTATCTCGCGTCGACCACCCGCACTGCCACGTCCCGGCCGCGCGTCGCCTCGTTGCCGGCGTAGTCCTTCGCGACGATGCGCAGCAGGTAGTCGCCGGGGGCCATGCCGGCCGTGGAGAACGGCGGCTCGGCGCTCGCCTGGCCTGGCGTGCGGCCGACGCGGTAGCGGAAATGCGTCTCGCTGCTGCCCTGCACGGTGATCCCGCTCCTGTCGGCGTAGTAGTCCTTCACGAGCTCGTCGCCCGGCAGCCGCGCGAACTCGATGGCCGTGGCCGGGTGCGCGAACGCCGGCAGCGGCGAGCCGTCGGCGCGCAGCCACTGGTACCCCAGGCTGTACAGCCCCAGGCGGCGGCGCGGCAGGTTGCCATCGACCTGGTCCCACGCGTCCACCACCAGCGACAGCTCGCCGCGCGGCACGAGCAGTCGCCCCGCCTCGCGCCGCGCGATGCGCGCGTCCGCCGCATCGCGCAGCTCGATGGTGCCGATGCTGGGCGCGACACGGTCGACGAAATCGCGCAGGCCCAGGCGCAGCGGATTCAGGCCGTAGCCCGACACCCCCATCCACAGGTGCACGTGCGCCATCGCGTTGATGCTGCCCAGCACGTCGCCGGGCGCGAAGCGCGCGCCGCGGCGCACGCGCACGCGCACCAGCCTGCCCGCCTCGTCGCGCACCGGCACGAAGCGCGCCGGGTCGAGCGCAGCGCCGTGCGCGCCGCGGCCCACGTGCATGTGCACGTACGCGAGCGGGCCGATCGACAGCCCTTCGTTGATCTGCCCGAAGCCCCAGGTCGCGACGGGGTTGGTCACCTTGCCCGCCGCGATGGCGAGCACCTCCTGGCCGACGTCGCCGCGCACGTCCAGGCCGTCGTGGAAGTGGTCGCGCGATTCGCCCTTGCCGTCGCCGCGGTCCTCGCCGACCGTGCCCACCACCTCGTGCCAGGCGAGCTGCGGACGCAGCGGCCAGCGACCGCCGGCGTCGGGCAGCGGCCGATCCGGCGCCGGCCCGATCGCGCCGTCGATGCGCACCGCTGACGCCGCGGCTTGCGGCGCGAGCACGTGCAGCCGCGACGACGCCGAATCGGCCACCAGCAGGCGCGACCCGGGGCCCGCCGCCAGACCCGTGGGGCGCACCAGGCCGTGTTCCTCGAGGCCATACAGCGCCTGCGCGGCGCCGTCCGGCTCGACGCGCGTGACGATGCCCGTCAGCGTGCCCACGAACAGCACGCCGTCCGGCCCCTGTGCGAGGGAGGCCGGGCGGTGCAGCAGCCACTTGGCCGGCGCCTCGGGCGCGGCGCGAGCGATCGTCGTGACGTTGCCGGCGGCGTCGATCGCGCGCAGCGCGTCGTTGCGGGTGTCGGCGACCACGATGCGGCCGCGCGTGTCGACAAGGACGCCGCACGGCGTGTCCAGGCGCGCCTGCGCGCCGGCGCCGTCGACGTCGCCCGGCTGCGCGCCGCCGGCCAGCGTCGTCACCGTGCCGTCGGGCGTGATCGCGCGGATGCGGTCGTTGTAGGCATCGGCCACGATCACGCGGCCCTGGCGGTCGATGGCCACGCCCATCGGGCCATCGAACTGCGCCTGCGCGCCGGGGCCGTCGCGCCAGCCGGGATGGCCGTTGCCGGCCAGCGTGGTGACGACGCCGTCGGGCGTGACCTTGCGGATCGCGTGGTTGCCGGTGTCGGCGACGTAGAGGTTGCCCGTGGCGTCCAGAGCGAGGCCGGACGGCGTGTCGAAGCGCGCGGCGGCGCCCGGGCCGTCCTGGAAGCCCGCGGGGCCGCCGGCCAGCGTCGCGACGCTGCCGTCCGTGCGCAGGACGCGGATGCGGTCGTTGTCGCCGCCGTCGCTCACGTAGAGCGCGCCATGTGGATCCAGCGCGAGGCCGTACGGGTCGGAGAACCGGGCCTGTGCGGCGGCGCCGTCGCGCGCGCCGAGGCGGCCATCGCCGGCGAGCGCGCCGACCTGCGGCGGCCACTTCAGCGGCAACGCGACGGCGGCCTCGGGCGCGGAAGCCGTCGGCGACGCCGCGCGCTGCGAATGCAGCCACCAGGCGCCGCCCACGGCGATCGCCGCCAGGCCTGCCACCACCGTCCAACCCCTCTTGCCGCTGCGCTTCACTCGACTGCTCTCCTCCAAAGGCCGCGCATGGTACCAATGCCGACGCGGCTTCACGCTTGCGACTACCCTTCGGCCTGCACCGCGACTTCGCGCCGCCCCGCCCCCCGCAACAACGAGGAGAGAACGATGGGAACCACCGCCCGCTTCAAGCGACCCGACGGCCAGGAGCTGGAGGGCTACCTCGCCGAGCCCGCGCGGCCCGGCAGCGCGCCGGCGGTGGTCGTCATCCAGGAATGGTGGGGCCTGAACGACCAGATCCGCGGCGTGGCCGAGCGCCTGGCCCACGCGGGCTACCTCGCGCTGGTGCCCGACCTGTACCGCGGAAAGAGCACGGTCGAGCGCGAGGAGGCCCACCACCTGATGACGAGCCTGGACTTCGGCGACGCGGCCACCCAGGACGTGCGCGGCGCGATCCAGTTCCTGAAGACGCGCGCGGCCAGGGTCGGCTGCCTGGGCTTCTGCATGGGCGGCGCGCTGACGCTGCTGGCGGCCGCCAACGTGCCCGAGCTCGACGCCGCCGTCACCTGGTACGGCTGCCCGCCGCTCGAGTTCATCGACGCCGGCCGGATCAAGGCACCGTTGCAGGGCCATTGGGCCGACCAGGACGAGTTCTTCCCGCCGGACCTCGTCAAGGGCCTGACGGCCAAGCTCGAGGCGGCCGGCGTGAAGCACGACTTCCACCACTACCTGGCCCACCACGCGTTCGGCAACGAGCAGGCCGTTGGCGAGGGTCGCATCGCCGAGACGCACTACGACCCCGTGTGGGCACAACGGGCGTGGGACCGCACGTTCACGTTCCTCGCAAGGACGCTGGCCTGACGCGCATCCCGCGACGGGCCGCGCCTGCCGCGTGCTCGATGCGGACTCGGCCCCCGGGCCCGACTGCCCGGCCGTTCTCCACGGCCGTCGGACGCACGTGCCGGGGGATTGACGGCGTCCGGCAAGGTGCTAGTGTCCCTTGTGACAAACCTTCACAAGTCTGCAGGACCGGGCGGGCGGGACGCAGGAGGGGTCGATGTACGAAGCTCACTTCGGGTTGGCGCAACTCCCGTTCCGCCTCGCGCCCGATCCGCGCTTCCATGTCGACGCGGCGCCGCAGCGCGCGGCCATCCTGGCCCTGCGCGCCGGGCTTCTGCGCGGTGAAGAGTTCATCCCGCTGGTGGGCGACTTCGGGGTCGGCAAGACCACCGTCGCGCGGCGGCTCCTGCAGGAAATCCACGACGGCCGCCACCTGACCGGCGAGCTGCCCGGCGCGCTCATCGACGGCGACGACCTGTTCGATCGCGTCACCGAGGCGCTGGCCCTGGGCCCGCATGGGCCAGCGGGCGAACTGATGCAGCAGCTCGAAGGCCTCGCGCGCGATGGCGGCGTCGCCGTGCTGCTCGTCGACGACGCGCACGAGCTGGCGCTCGACGCGCTGCAGCGGCTGCGCACGCTGACAGGCGTGCGCGTGGACGGCCGCGCGGCACTGCACGTGGCGCTCGTGGGCCGTACCCTGCCGGCCGGCGTCCTGGAACTGCGCCAGGCCGGCCGGCCGCTGGCGTTGGGTGCACCGGTGCGCGTCGAGCCGCTGGACGTCGCGGGCACGCGCGAGTACATCCTCAAGCGGCTCGCCCGCGCGGGCTGGACGGGTCGCCCGGCGTTCGAGCCGGACACCACCGCCGAGATCCACGCCCGCTGCAACGGCAACCCCGGCCTCATCAACCGCCTGTGCGGCCACCTGCTGCTGCAGTTGTACATGGAAGGCCGCGACGACCTGAGCCCCGGCATCGTCCGCGCCGGCGACGAGCTGCTGCGCTGCGAACTGGAGGGCCTGCCGGCGACGGACAAGCTGCCGCCGCCCGCGCCGCGGCCGCCGGTGCGTCGCGCGCAGGCGTCGACCGCGATCGCCGACGACGACGCTGCGGCCGACGTCGACCCGCCGCCAGCGCCGGCGCGTCTTCCGGTGACGCTGCGTCCCGGTTCCGGCCGCCAGATCGTGCCCCTGCCCGCGGCCCCGCCCTGGCGGGACCGCCGTTCGCGCCGCCGCGCCTGGGCGCAGGGCGCCGTCGCGGCGGCCTTCCTGCTCGGCGGCGGGCTGCTGGCCAACGCGATGATCGACCGCAAGTACACGCGGCCGCCGGCCGCGCAGGTCGGAGCGCACGCCACGTTGCCACCGGTCGCGCAGGCGCAAGCACGCGGGCCCGCGCCTGCGCCTGCTGTGCCTGTGCGCGCGACGACGGGTGCACCCGTCCCTGCCCCTGCCCCTGCACCGGCGCTCGTGCTTGCGACCGCACCGGCGCCCGCCCGGCAGGCGCGCGCCGACGCGGCGGTCGCGGCCGCCGAACGCGTGCTCGCACAAGCGCCGCCGGGCGCGGGCCCGCCGCACACGGCCGTGGACGCCGCGCCCGCGGCTCCGGCTGCGCCGCGCGTCGCCGACGACAGTCCCCAGCCCCGTCCGCACGCGGCACACAAGGCCCACCTTCGCTCGACGCCGGACGCCGTCGTGGCGACCTCGTCGCTCGCCGCCTCATCCTGCACGCTCGAAAGCGAGACGCTGGGCCTGTGCCATCGCGTCCGGATACATGCGCCCGCGGCCACGCCGGCGCTCGCGGGCGCGCGCGACCCGAGGCCCGTGGTCGCCGGCCCATCGCCCGCAGCGACAGCCGCACCCGCGTGCGAGCCGGCCCGCGCAACACTGGGCCTCTGCGGGCAGGGAACCCGGACGACGCCCTGACCCCCGGCGCCGCCGGGCGCCGCAAGGACAACGACACCTGGAGGAGTCCCCATGCACGACCGCCCTCATGCCCGCACCGCCCTCCTCGATCGCCTCGGTCGCCTGCGCCTTGCGCTCCTGGCCGGGCTGCTTGCGGCGTGCGGCAGCGCCGCGGCGCAACCCGCGCAGGCCAGCGTCACGTACAAGATCGTGACGGCGTCCGACCGTGGCACGTACATCCAGATCGGCCGCGACCTCGCGCGCTTCGTCGCCCCGCAGGCCGGCATCCAACTCGAGGCGCTGCCGTCCAAGGGGTCGGCCGACAACGTCAGCCGCCTGCGCTACGACACCGACGTCAAGCTCGCGATCGTGCAGTCAGACGTCTACCAGGCCTTCCTGGACCATGCCGCGCGCGGCAATTCGGAAGCCGCCGACCTGATCCGTCCCCTGCGGGTGGTGCTGCCACTCTACGACGAGGAGATCTACTTCGTCGTGCGCGCCGACTCGCCGCTGCAGTTCGTGCACGACATCCACGACGCCCGCATCAACATCGGCCCGCTGCAGAGCGGCACGGCGATGAGCGCGTCGACGATCTATCGCCTGATGTTCGCGCAGCCCTTGCCCGACAGGCAGGTCACCACGCTCACCAACGAGGAGGCCCTGGTCAAGTTGACGACCGACAAGAGCATCGACGTGGTGGCCATCGTGGCCGGTCAGCCCGCCAAGCTGCTGGCCGACATGAAGCCCGAGGCCAAGCAGTTGGTGCGCCTGCTCAAGGTCGACCCGAAGAACGCGGCCACGCGGGCCGCGCTGCAGACCTACGTGGCCGCCACCATCCGCTCGGCGAGCTACCCGAACTGGCTGGACCAGGACGTGGACGGGCTGGCGGTGAAGTCCTACCTCGTGACCTACGACTACTCCTACCGCGTGACCATCGACCACCTGGCGCAGTTCGCGCGCTCGCTGTGCCAGAACTTTCCGCTGCTGCAGACCGAGGGCCACCCGAAATGGCGCGACGTCCGCCTCGCGCTGCCGGCGCTCGGCAAGGGGTGGGCGTACTACGCGCCGACGGAGCGCGTGCTGCGCGGCTGCGGCGATCCCTCCACCGTCCCGCGCCCGGCACCGCCGTCATCCGGGGCCGCGCTCGCGTGTACGCAGCAGGAGCAGATCCTGGGGCTGTGCCGGCCGCGGTGACGACCGCGAGGCTGGCGGTCGCTTGGGCCGACTTGCTCGCGGACGGCCGAACGTTCCATCGCAAGCGCATGGGCGGGCATATCTGGCTTGTAGATCTGCTATCGCTGGCGGAAGTTGGCTTTGCAACTGCGGCGGTTGCTTAAGAGCGGGCATGGCTCAGGGGGTAGAAGCTGGAGGGGCAGCACATTGGGGTCTCGTCGACCGCGGGGTGCTATCGCCTAAACCAGAATCAGGCCAAGAGTGCTGATCCAGCGTGGCCAGATTGTGCTTGCTGTGGCGCGCCTCGTTTCGAGGTTTGATGTCGCAGGTAGCTGCCCGAGATCATAGAACGGCCGACAGGCGGCGGAGCCTTAATGTAGTCGGCGCCGAACGTATGCCTCTGTATCCTCTCGACGCGCGTCGCGCTCGTACATCCGAGCCATCTCGAGCAGAAGCTCAGACGACACGTATGGATGGGTGTATTGAAGTGACTCGGCCCACCCCCTGTATATGTCGGCGAGCTCTCGCTCCTGGGCGCCACCTTCGCCGCGCCAATGCACGCCGCGCAGGTTGAAGCGGCCCACGTACGCCCCATGCATCATGTCCCCAGAACGAATTTCTTCTAGAAGGTCTCGAACTGGCTCACATGGCCAGACGCCATTTGCGTCGGACGGGGCGTGCGCGAGCAACTCACCGATCTTGACATCTGCAATCTTCAAGCGACTCAGGCCCTCACACGCGCTTCGCACCGCATTTACCCATTCGAGGAGGCTAGTGAAAACTATCTCACCGTTGTCATTGCGACCGGGAATAGCCTCTAGTCCATCGAGCAGTCGATAGCCTTGCTCTGCCAAGCGTGTGCTGTCCTCTTTGGAAACCGCGTAGTCAGCAGGATCGGTTCCATCGTCAGAGCGCTTGTACGTATGGACGATAGCCTGTACGTAGAGCTCGGGATGCAAGTGGATAAACTTCTCGAGGTTAGGAATGCCGTATCTGCCGTTGCGCATCGCGGGCTTCGCCAGGACCGTCAAATACATATATTCAAGTCCGGCCTTCTGCTCCAGAGTCACCTCCGAGCTGGCATTGATGCGCTTGAATGCCCCTTCGATGTAGTACTCATCAAGGTGGAAATGCCCGGGCTGCTCTTCGCCGCCGCGTCCTACTTCGCTCATGAGGCGAAAGAGCAGTTCTGGATCAAGCTTCCCCAGTTCCATGTGTGCGCTGTTGAACGCCGCCCGAGGCCGCTTCGCAAGAATTAGCCTCTCGATGGCCTCAACCGTTTCATCCACGTCCCTGATCCAGTTGGGCGAGACGGAGCTCCAATACGAGTGCTGCGACCGTTGTTCAAGCGCATCCACCCGCTGCCACACTCTCTTGCCAAACGGCGCACAGAGTAAGACTGTCACATACGATTCCGGCGAGAGGCGCGCTCTGAGATCGTCGAGCAACGTGTCTGTGGCAATGGGTTCCGAAACGCCGCCGATGAGGCCGGAAACAAGCATTCGTCGATTAAGTTCCTTGCCTCCTTCGCAAGGTTTCAACGCCATCACTACTGCGTCCGCGACCTGACTTGGCTTAAGCACCCTTTGCGCCAGAATGAATCCCACTGCACTAGACGCATTGCCGCGATCAGCTAGGTCGATCGCCGCCGCCAGGCCGCCGGTAGCTGTCACGTCGCGCAGGGCCTCTGCCCGCAATGCCGTGATGCGTTCATCTCGCCCCTGATAGTCCAGTGCGGCATCCACGATTTCGTCCGCCGACTCCTGCACCCAGTGCTCACGAAAGAGCCAGGCGTGCTTTTCCCGTGGGTCGCTTGGTTCGAGCGTTGCGCATATTTGCTTTGCCGTCTTCGAGAGGGCAGCAAACATCTCTTCCTGCCCCTTTTGCCCGCGGCGTCGCGAAAGGAGTCGCGTTCGGATGTGCTCCCTGATGGTCGCTTTGTCTGTGTCCGAGGCGGTATCCGACCATGTCCGAACGATGCGCCAAACCGCGTCTTGATGATCGGGAGAAAGCGCCGAGAGGCAGTTCACCAAATCGCAGAGCATTTCCGCGTTGTAGCCGGCCTTCCAGTCCACGATCATTTGCGCGATCTCGCGCTTGATCTCGAGGATGGGGACCCAGGTCGGTATGGGTTCGCCATAGCCGTAGCCATCATTGCGCCACTTGGGCTTGTGACTGTAATTGCCGGTGTCGTGACCGGGCGTCATTTGATGAATGCAAATGTTCCACGCAACCCTCGGGAACTTCCGCATGATTTGTTGGATGACCTGCAGTCGCACCGCGTTGCTTGCGGCGGTTTGGGGCATCCACGCACGAAAGATTGACTCAAGCGAGTTGGTGGGTCGATTCGACCAGTTGTCCGAGATCTCGATCTGTGACAGTTGCGCGAGGATCAATGCGACCCGGGGCAATGTTGTGGGATTCCACGCAAGGCCTTCGAGAGCCCACAGAAGACCGGTTCGTGGACACCCTCCAAACATGCTGCTGCTCACGGGCCTCAAAAGACCATAGGTCTCTGGGTGTGAAGTCTTCAGATCTGATTCAATGATGCGCAGGAACTCGTCGGGTGCCGCTTCCGCGTATGCCATCAGGTCACCCTGGTTTGCTTCCAACAGACGGGTCTTGAGTGGTGTCAGCAGTTCTCGCACCAAGCGCTGAGCCATAGACTCGCAATCGAAGGCGAGACGTTCGAGAAATAGGTGAGGGCCGTGAACCGCCAGAAGAACGAGTGTCTCCGCGATGCTTCGCCGAAGCCCGCCAGAAAATTCCCTTGACTTCCCATGGATGGCTGCAGCCCATCGGTGATCTTCGGGAAGATCGAGACTCGGGTCATCCTCGCCCAAGACGAAATGGGCCACCTCGAAGAACCGCTGCAAGTCTGCCCTTGTCACGGCGTTGGCGATTGCGAAGAGAAGATCCATTTTCGAGCTGACGCCGCGGTATTCGCCGATCAACCAAAGCGGCGGATCGCTAAGTTGCGACAGCTGCTGGCAGACCCGTTCCGTGGATTCGAAGCTATCTATGTTGGCCATCGCCTTCACGACGTCCTGATCCGCAGTCTTTGATGCGTTCCAGGCGCCTACCCAGAGAAAGGGAATGAGTGAAGTGGCCGTCTTTGCATCTGACGCCCAAGCCGGTGACCGGAGGCTTGGGGCGCTTGCCACCCTGCGGCGCAGCACTGTCAGTGAACGACCGGACTCCCTTGCAAGGCGCTCTATCTCGTCCCTGGAGTAACCGCCAGCCTCAAGTGCAGTTCGGAATTGCGTGTCATTCAGTGGTTCCAGGTTGACGTCTGCATCAATGTTCGTTGCGTTGCGAGGGAGAATGACAACGCTGGGGATCGACTTCATCAATGGCGCGAGCTCACGCTCAACTTCGCGCGAGTGGACAACTGCGAGGAAGCCATCCGTTCCCTTGGCTAGTTCCTTGACAACACCTGGCGTGTCAAATACGAGCGCGCGATCGCGAAGGCTTACCAGTCGTGGGTCATCGACTGTGTCTAGAAAGTGCGCGAGGAAGGCCAGGGCTTCTTCATTCGAGTCTGCCGTGATAGTGATCGGTGTTCCTGACGGCGAGCCAAGGCGCGCGACCAGGGCCTTCCTTGCTTGCTCAACGGCTGGTGCGAAGAGGCCGACTGGTAGCGGGCTCTCCGAGACATTTGCCCAGTCCTCCCAGCACTGACTCATCGTGCGCACGCCGCGATTTGGTTGTCCGATCTCATTCGCCAACCATGCTTGCGCGGCGATCGACGATTCCAGCCACTGCTCGATGTCGCTCGAGTCGTAGGCGCGGACATCTCGCCACTTTTTCGTTCCTTGTTTCTCCAAAATCCACGCACTCTTGCCAGGCCAGTGGCGAGGTGTGACGAACACGAACGTGATGGCATCGCGATCGACTTTCGATACTGCCTTGACGCTCTTGGCAAAATCGCCGTCAGCTTTGACCTTGGGATCAAGGCTTGCGCCAAATTCCCAGCCCGAGATGCCCACTGGGATCCATGGCGTGCCTTGGGTGCATTCGACTCTTCCATCCCATCCTGGGCGCTCAGCATCATCGTTGCCGGGAAAGTCCAGCTCGCGAATGCCTCGACCAGTCGAGTTGATCAAGGTGCGCAGAAGGACGGCCAGACGACTCCGCGTGGATAGGTTCCGGTGAGCCCAGGCTTCCACATCGCGTGCCTTGATTTGTAGGAACGGCGCGGCGTACGGAGTGGCATCAACGGGGGCGCCTCGGCTTCGTTCCGTTGCTGCGTCGAAACTTGACTGCATCGCGAGCAGTTCCTCTTGTTTAACTCCGAACGCAACTTCGATGCGGGCGGCCATATCGGGTGTGGCTGCGGCGTTTCCGTTGAGAAAGTTGGAGAACGCTGGTCGCCCGACCCCGACTAGCTTTGCGGCCGCAACCACTGACAATCCGCGGGGCAGTAGACACTGCTCGCGCACGAACTGGCCGGGATGGACCGGCAGCGTCTGGGGGGCTGAGTTTCCAAGGGCACGCATAGGTTTGTTGCGGTGTGTAGCGTGTTGCGCTACAGAATACACATAACTCTGAGCCGCGCAAGTGATGGCGAGGTCAATTACGCACAGAGCTTTCGTGAGGCGGCTGCCATCACTGATATTTGCGGCGGGCGGGAGCAGTCGCGTCAGATCTTCTGCTCTGCAGCAAAATGCGCCAATGGCGATCGACCGTTGACTGCTCAGGCTGCGTCAACAAGTTCCGGCACTAGAGTCGCGATACCGCGGGCGACTGGGTCCTCGCCGACAACGATAGCAATCACGTTGGCCCAGGCGCCGCCCCCGACAACGGCACTCTGGCAGAACGGCACGGTGCTCGTCGCTGGCTTCGCGCTTGTAGGCGTCATCGTCACCGTGCGTGCAGCGCATCTGCGCATGCGAACGGAACTCGCCGCGACAGCGCTGCGAGCGCAGCCGGCGTGAAGCAGCGTTGAACCAGGTCCGGTGCCACGGGCAAGTGGTGCCGACTGTCGGTGGTCACCACGAACTTCTTCTTGCCCTTGGCCCGGATGCCGTGCCGTTGCATCAGCAGGCGTACCCGCTCCTTGCCCACTCGCACGCCGCGAGCCAACAGCTCCTTGTGCATTCGCGGCCATCCGTACTCGCCTCGAAGTTGCTCGTGGATGGCTTTGCTGTGCGCCAGCAAGGCCTCGTCGCTGTGGCTGCGCTCTGGCCCCTTGGCACCGCGCCGCAGGGCGGCTTCCCAGCTGAAGTACCCGCGGGGGCTGATCTCCAGCATCTCGCACATCATCGTGATCGGCCACTACCTCAGATTTCCGCTTTGCAGCGAAAGCCGGCGTGCGATCTGCGGACGTCAACGACGGCAACCGCTGCAAAGCGGAACACTCTTGCAGTTTGAGCAGATGCTGGGGCCGGTCGCCGGGCTCAAAGCCTTAGCCAGGCCGCGGAGATCCGTGCCAGAAGTCGGCCAGCCCGTGGCAGTTGCGCCCAAATTGCCGTTTGCTCTTTGTAGCGCGATAGTTGCGTCATGACCTCGGTTATCACCATTCATGACAATCCGTCTCCCGCAGACGTGGAGGCGGTCGACTCCGGTCTCGACACGGCGAACGACGAGGCGCGCGTTCTACAGGACGTGCGACCGCTTGCTGCGTTCGCGCGCGAAGCAGGCGAGCTCGTCGGCGGGGCGGTGGGTCGTACCTGGGGCGAATGCTGCGAGCTACAGTACCTGTGGGTACGCACCGAGGACCGTCGCCGCGGCCTCGGCCTGCGGCTGCTGCACGCGTTCGAACAACGTGCACGAGAGCGCGGCTGCAACCGGGTCTACCTCGAGACTTTCAGCTTCCAGGCTCCCGCGCTTTATGCGGCGCAGGGATACCGGGTCGCCTTTGAGCTGCACGGCTACACCCACGCGGTGGGCAAGTTCCTGATGATCAAGGAGCTTGCCAAGCGCGACGGCGTGCGTTGAGCGCGCCAGTCAAGGCCTCCATCGGTGTCAGCGCGGACTGTCCGCGACGCTTTGATCCTGGCAGTACGCCTCCAACCCAGGTATCAGCACCGGCAATCTGCTGTCAGTTTTGCGATAGCGGTCATTCAGCGAAGCCTCACCATGAGTCCCGCAATCGCTGGCGGACGTCAATCTCGCAGACCGCATAAACCACCCAAACAGGCATTCGAGCCCCGGCCGTCCCGGGCTCGAATTCAGCCTGCCACGCTGCTCGCCATCTCGATGAACCGCAGTTGCGGGTCGAGCGCCAGCGCCCGCGTCGCGGCGCGGGCCGCGGCGGGTTCCAGCGGCACCAGCAGCTCGATCTGGCCGCCGATGCTGGTGCCGATGGCCAGGCCGTCGCGGTACAGCACGCGCGAGCCGGCCACGCGCGGCACCTTGGGGCCGGTGAGCACGGTGCCCAGCAGGTTGGCCGGGTCGGACGCCGACAGGCACACGAGCGTGTCGTCGGGCGGTTGGCGGCGCACGGCGCGCATCGCGGCGATGGCGTCGGGCAGCGCGAACTGCTCGCCCGTCACGCCGGCGATGAACCGGCCGCCGCGGATCTCGCCGCGGGCTTCGAGCCGGCGGTAGACGCGCACCAGTTCGCGCCACGGCGGCAGCCACGCGGCCTCGCGATCGAGCATCTCGAAGCACACGACGCCGTAGCGGCGCAGCAGCGTGCGGGCCACGTGGTCGACGGACTCGGCATGCGCGGCCGCGTCGGCGACGACCTGCGGCGCCCGGACCACGTTCCACCGCCCGGCGTCCTCGATGCCGAACAGGGCGACGCGGCGCCGCGAGCGCGACGCCGCCGTCGCGCGCCTGGCCGCGGGCACCAGCAGCGCGCGCAGGCCGGCGTAGCTGTCGCAGCTGGCACGGCCGCGCACCACGAGTTCGGCCAGGGCATCCTCCAGCTCGGCGCGCAGCAGCCGCGCGCCGTCGGCCATCTCGTCGAAGAAGGAGGCGCCGTGGCCCTCGAGGAAATCCAGCAGGCGCTGCGCGCGGCCGCCCAGCGGCTCGGCGTCGTCGTCGGCGGCGGCCGCCGCGATGCGCGACCAGGTCGGGGCCGCGCGGCGCGGCAGCAGCAGGATGGGCGTGGTCCGCAGGGACGACCGGCCGCCGCCCTGCGTGCCGCTGGCCAGCGGCCGCAGCCGCGTCCACAGCGTTCGGCCGGCCGTGCACAGGTCGTCGAGCCAGGCCGATGCATAGTCCCTCACGCGCGCCGGCAGCACCTCGGCTTCCCACAACGACGCAGGCGCCTCGAAGCCCTCGAGCTGCGCCAGGACCGCGGGCAAGGCCTCGGGCCCGCTGACGCGCGACGCGCCAGCCACGTGCTGCCACTCGAACAGGAAGCGCACGAAGTCACGCGCCTCGACGGGCTCGATCTCGCGGCGCAGGCGCTTGAGCGTGTAGCGGTGGATGCGCGCGAGCAGGTGGCGCTCGCACCATTCGACCAGGTCGCGCCCGGGCGTGACGTGGCCCTGGAACACGCTGCCTTCGGACTGCAGCGCGGCGAGCGCGGCCTCGATGTCGCCGCGCGGCAGGCACAGCTGGTCGACGAGCTCGTCGACGGTCACCGGCCCGAGGCCGCCCAGGCGCGAGCGCAGCAGCTCGCGCAGCGCCGCCTCGTCGCTCTCAAACGGTGACTCATAGCCGGCGGGCGGCGTGATCGTGGGCGTCGCGTCGGCGCGCGGGTACAGCGGACGCAGCGTCGCCAGGCGCTCGGCGGCGACCCACAGGCCCGCCTCGCCCGAGCCCGGCTCCCGGTCTTGGACCTCGCCCACGCGCAGCCGCGTGGCGCGTCCCGCGCGCGCGAGCGATGCCAGCGCGGCGTCCCAGTGCTCGTTGGCCCGCGCCTCGGCGTCGGTGATCGCGCCCAGCGTCATCAGCGCCTCGTGCACCTCGTCGGCGCTGCGCGCGCGCGGCCAGGCCTCCTCGCGCACGCCGGCGATCGCGTCGGCGTCGAGCGCGCCCATCTCGCCGACGTTGTCCGCGTCGCCGAAGCGGCGCGCCTGCACGGCCTGCGTGCGGCGCTCCTCGATCGGCGCGTCGTCGAGATAGGCATACGGCCGCGCGGTGAGCGCCTCGGCGGCCAGTGGCGACGGCGCGGGCAGGTCGCGCGCGATCACCTCGATCGCGCCCGACTCGATGCCGCGCAGCACGGCCAGCCAGCCCTCGGCGTCCATCGCCTCGTGCAGGCAGTCGTCCAGGGTCTGCGCCACCAGCGGATGGTCGGGCACCTCGCGCGGGCCGGCGAGGTTCTCCGCGCAGGCCAGCTGGCCCGGGAACACCGAGGCGAGCAAGTCCTCGGACTTCATGCGCTGCAGCTGCGGCGCCACCTTGCGCCCGCCGACGAAGCGCGGCAGCGCGAGCGCCGTCGTCGCGTTCCAGCGCCAGCGCACGGCGAACAGCGGGGCGTCCAGCAGCGCCTGCACCAGCACGTCCAGCGCGGTGGCCGAACGCAGGTAGCGCGCGACCTCGTCGAGCGGGAAGCTGTGGCTGGTGGACAGCGACAGCACGATCGCGTCCTCGGTGGCCGCGGCCTGCAGCTCGAAGTTGAACTGGCGGCAGAAGCGCTTGCGCAGCGCGAGGCCCCAGGCGCGGTTCAGGCGGCTGCCGAACGGCGAGTGCACCACCAGCTGCATGCCGCCCGACTGGTCGAAGAAACGCTCCATCACGATGCGCTGCTGCGTGGGCAGCGCGCCGAGCGCGGCCTGCGCCGCCGCGAGATGCTCGACGACCTGGCGCGCGCCGTCGGCCGCGAGGCCACCGCCGGTGGCCTCGATGAGGCCGGCGACCGCCGCGGCCTGGCCGTCGCGGCTGACCTGCTCGCCGACCGCCTCGCGCAGCCGCGAGACGGCCATCGAGAGCTCGTCGCTGCGCCCGGGTGCCTCGCCCAGCCAGAACGGGATGTTGGGCGGCTGGCCCTTGGCGTCCTCGACGCGCACGCGCCCGGGCTCGACACGCAGGATGCGGTAGCTGGTGTTGCCCAGCTGGAACACGTCGCCTGCCAGGCTCTCGACGGCGAAGTCCTCGTTGACGGTGCCGATGCGATCGGACTGCGGCTCCAGCAGCACGGTGTAGTCGCCAGTCTCGGGAATGGTGCCGCCGGAGGTCAGCGCCGTCATGCGCGCGCCGCGGCGCTCGCGCAGCTGGTGGTGCACCGCGTCGCGATGCAGGTAGGCGCCGCGCGGGCCCTGGCGCGTGGTGTAGCCGTCGGCCAGCATGCGCAGCACGGCGTCGAAGCGCTCGCGCGGCAACGCGGCGTAGGGCCACGCGCGCCGCACCAGCGCATACAGCGCGTCCTCGTCCCAGTCGCGGCAGGCGGTCTCGGCGACGACCTGCTGCGCGAGCACGTCCAGCGGCATGGGCAGCACGCGCAGCGCGTCCAGTTCGCCGCGCTGCACCGCCTCCAGCAGCGCCGCGCATTCGACGAGCTCGTCGCGCGACTGCGGGAACAGGCGCGCCTTGGGCGTGCCGCCCACCGCATGGCCCGCGCGTCCGGCGCGCTGCAGGAAGGCCGCGATGGAGCGCGGCGAGCCGAGCTGGCAGACGAGATCGACGTCGCCGATGTCCAGCCCCAGTTCCAGCGAGGCCGTGGCCACCAGCACCTTCAGCTCGCCGCGCTTGAGCCGCTGCTCGGCGTCCAGCCGCAGCTCGCGCGCGAGGCTGCCGTGGTGCGCGGCCACCGCGTCGTTGCCCAGCAGTTCGGCCAGGTGGCGCGCCGCGCGCTCGGCCATGCGGCGCGTGTTGACGAAGACGAGCGTGGTGCGATGCGTGGCCACCAGTTCGACGATGCGCTGGTAGACCATGTCCCACTGCTCGTGCGACATCACCGCCGACAGCGGCGTCGGCGGCACCTCCAGCGCGAGGTCGCGCTGCTTCTTGTAGCCGATATCGACGATCGCGCAGTCGGCCTGGCCGTCCACGGCGCCGCGCGCGCCGACCAGGAAGCGCGCCACCTCGGCGATCGGCTTCTGCGTGGCCGACAGCCCGATGCGCGTGACGTGCCGCGGCTGCGCGCGCACCGCCACGGCCTTCGGGTCGGGCAGCACGCCGTCCTCGTCCGGCGTGTTCGCGCACGGCGGCTGGTCGACGATGTTCTGCAGCCGCTCCAGCGACAGCGCCAGGTGGCTGCCGCGCTTGTTGCCGGCCAGCGCGTGGATCTCGTCGACGATCACCGTGCGCACGTTGGCCAGCATGCGGCGCCCGGCGAGCGACCCCAGCAGCACGTAGAGCGATTCGGGCGTCGTCACCAGGATGTGCGGCGGCCGGCGCACCGCCTGCTGGCGCTCGCGCTGCGGCGTGTCGCCGGTGCGCACCGCGGTGCGGATCTGGACGTCGGGCAGGCCTTGCGCCACGAGTTCGGCGCGGATGCCGGCCAGCGGCTCTTCCAGGTTGGCGCGGATGTCGTTGGACAGCGCCTTGAGCGGCGAGACGTACACGACGGTCGTCTCGTCCGGCAGCGCGCCCGCCACGCCGCGGCACACCAGGTCGTCGAGCGCCGCCAGGAAGGCCGTGAGCGTCTTGCCCGAGCCGGTGGGCGCGGCCACCAGCGTGTCGCGCCCCGCGCGGATGTGCGGCCACGCCGCCACCTGCGCGGCCGTGGGCGTGCCGAAGCGGCGTTCGAACCAGCGCGCGACGGCGGGGTGGAAGTCTTGCAGGGGCATGACTCAAGGCAGGTGGTGTCTCAGGCGCCATTCTCAAGCCTGCGCAGGCTCATCGCGCGAGCCTGTGCGCAGCAGCGCGTACGACACGACAGGAGGGCCAAACCCGGCACGCCGCCTGCCCAGGCAACATCCGCCGCTCACCCGACATGGAGACTCACCATGGCCGTTCGTTCCCTTGTCCGTCTCGGCTCGCCCGCGCTGGCGGCCGCCGCGCTGCTCGGCTGCGCCTCCACGCCGCTGCCGCCGGAGCCGCCGCGCCTGGAGACGGTGTCGAAGGTGACCACGACGTCGGTCAGCTCGTCCACGTCCAGCGCCGCGCCGCTGACACGCGAGCAGGTCGCGGCCATCGTCGCGAGCCCCGACCGCACCGACGCCGACCGCACGAATGACCAGCGCCGCCACCCGGCCGACCTGATGACCTTCGTCGGCGCGCGGCCGGGCTGGACGGTGCTGGACGTGAGCACCGGTGGCGGCTACACGACCGAGTTGCTGGCGCGCATGGTCGGGCCCACCGGCATGGTCTGGGCCCAGGGCCGGCCACGCAATCCGGATGCGCCCGCGGCCCGTCCGGCGCAGCCCGAAGGCGGCGCCACGCCGCCGGCGGTGGGCCTGCCCGCGCCCGCGCGCACGCCGGCCGACGTGCTGGCCCAGCGCAGCGACCGCATGAAGGCCGCCGGCGTCGCGGCCGCGCCCATCGCGTACGTCGCGCTGCCCTTCGACGACCCGGTGCCGCGCGAGGTGGCCGACGGCAAGCTCGACCTCGTGACGCTGATGTTCAATTACCACGACTTCGGCTGGATTCCCGTCGACCGCGCGCGCATGAACCGGGCGATCTTCGCGGCGCTCAAGCCGGGCGGCCTCTACGTGATCGCGGACCACGCGGGACGCCCGGGCACCGGCATCACGGAGTCGGGCACGCTGCACCGCATCGAGGAGTCGTTCCTGCGCAAGGAGGTCGAGGCCGCGGGCTTTCGCCTGCTGGCCGAGGGCGACTTCCTGCGCAACCCCGGCGACCCGCGCGACCGCAACACACCCGAGCCGCCGCAGCCCAAGGACGAGTTCGTGCTGAAGTTCGTCAAGCCGTAGCCGGCCCGAACCAGCGCCAGTTCCCTTCGGAGACCACGTCGACCCGGCCGTCGACGACCTGGATCGCCGTCTGGTCGTCGATGGCGACCGCCGGATTGCCCAGCGCGGCGGCCCAGCGCTCCGCGGCCGCCATCGTGTTGTCCGGCAGGTCCGGGTGGTCCAGGTGCGGGAAGATGGAGAAGCCGACGACGCCCAGCGCGCGGTCGTCACCGGTGATCGGTGGGCGCTGCGCGACGAAGTCGTCGCCGATGCGCGGCGTCATCACCATGCTGCCGGCGCTCAGGCCCACCCACACCTTGTCGCCCAGCCCGGGCAGGAGTTCGGCAAGGCCTGACTGGCGCATCCAGTGGCAGAGGTACAGCGCGTCGCCGCCGTTGACGAGGAACACGTCCGCCTCGCGCACCCAGGCCTCCCAGCGCTCGCGCGGCAGGCTGGGCAGCGCCGTCAGCTCCAGGACGCCCTGCGACTGCCAGCCGAGCTCGGTCATCGGCGTCGTGGCGTTGCCGGTGATGAAGCGCCAGGACTTGACCGGGCCGCCCCATGGGTGGCCGTAGATCGCGGTGGGGATGGCGAGCGCGTGGCACTCGTCGATCGGCTTGCCGAGCAGCTGCGTGAGCGCCCGGTGGATGCTCGGGTTCTTGACGCCGGCGGAGGTGAGGAGCAGTTTCATGGTGCCTTTGGTTGCGCGAGGCCGTCCGCGGCCCGCTCCCCCACGACGAACGGCGGCGGCCAGGATCGACACGCCGCCGCTGGCCGCTCCGCAGCCTCAGCGGCGCGTCGTGCGCCGGCGCGCACGCCAGGCGATCGCGCCCAGCCCGGCCAGAAGCAGCGCGGCGCTGCCGGGCTCCGGCACGGGCGAGGGCAGGCGCGGGCCGTCGGAGTTCGCGTAGGCACCCAGGTAGCCCCCGACGCCGCCCTCGAACGGCGACGCGGAGGCGTTGTCGTAGAAGACCTGGAACGAGGCGCTCACCGTGCGCGGCTGCGGCGCCGACGCATCGCTGGCGATGCCGGTCATCAACCAGCTGCTGTCCGTCGCCCAGTTGCCGTTCGTGTCGGTGATTTCCAGGTAGAGGCCGGAGTCCGCGAACTCGGTGGCCTGGTCGCTGCCCAGCGCCACGCTGAAGCTCGCGTCGCCCGTGATCAGAAGTTCCGTCTCCGGCGACAGCGTGAACCGGTGGATCTCCACCTGGTTGGCGAAGCCGACCGTGCCTTCCGAGATCGCGTAGCCGCCCGTGGCGCTGGTGCGCGCCGAGACGGACACTGTCGCGCCGCTGCCGAACGCGTCACCGACGATGGACGCCGTGCCGAAGGCGCCGCCGCTGGTTTCCGACGCCCAGATCGGCGCGAACGGCGCCGTGCCGTCGTGGTACGCATCGAGGCTGACCAACGCCGGCAGCGTCGCGTAGACGTCGGCCTGCGTGTTGCTGGTGCCGTACGGATCGAACGTGAGCGACGGCGCGATGCCGTCGTTCGGGTCGAGGTCGACGAGCTGGACGCGGAAGTCCGTGATGGTCGCGCTGGTGTCGGCCGAGCACCAGGCGTTCGAGGCGGCGAGGACCAGCGTCGCGAGGCAAGCGAGCCGGGCGTGTGTCTTGTTCATGTTCATGTCGTTCATGCTCCCTGTTTGTGTGAACCCCGTGCCTGCATGCGCAACGTCGGCGTGCGGGCCCGGGTGCCCGTGAGGGTACGAGGCGCCGCATGGTCGAGCTGTCGTCTAACTGAAGGCTGGCGCGCCCGGGGCGACAGGGATGTTGCGGGTCTGCCCCGACGCCGCGCGCGGCGCCCGATGCCATCATCGCCCGACCAACAACAAACCCCAGGGCCTGTCATGAACCGCCTTTCCGCCGTCGCGTCGGGCTGCCTCGCCGCGCTCGCCTCGCTCACCGCTCCCGCCGGGTTCGCGCACCCGCCCGCCTCCGGCTTTGCCGAACCGCCCGTGCCCGCGATCGGCACGCGCACGGTGGCGGACGCGGAACTGCTCGTCCCGCGGCCGCGGACGACACCCTGCACCGTATCGCTGTTCGCCGACCAGGAGTTCGCCGGTTTCACGCCGGTCGCGCTGGCGTACGCGCCGCCGGCCGGCTGCCCCGGGCCGTGGTCCAAGGTCGTGCTGCAGGCCGACTACCGGGTCGACGCGGGGCGGCAATTCGACCGCACCGCCGTCATCGACGTGGGCGGCGTCAACCTGTATTTCGGCACGACGATGGAGCCGGGCTCGGCCACCGCGCGCGCCTGGCACGTCGAGCGCGACGTGACCGACGACAGCGCGCTGCTCGCATCGGCGCAGGTCGGCGAGGCCATCCTGGGCAACGTCGTCGACTCGACCTACACCGGGCGCATCTTCGGCAGCGCCAGCCTGGTGTTCTACCCGCGCGAGCGCGGCGCGCCGCCGCCTGCCAGTCCGCAGGTCGTGCTGCCCATGGCGCCGTCGCTCACGGCCCTGTCGCCGTCGAACCCGACCCTCGCCCGGACCGTGACCCTGCCGCGCAACGTCGAGCGCCTCGCCCTCGACGTGATCGCGCAGAGCCAGGCGTCCGACGAGTTCTGGTACACCTGCGTGCCCGACGCCGACGCGAGCGTGCTGCAAAGCTGCGGCGGCGGCGCGTTCCGCGAAGTGGAGGTGGCGATCGACGGCGTGCCGGCGGGCGTCGCGCCGGTGTTCCCGTGGATCTACACCGGCGGCATCAACCCCGCGCTGTGGGCGCCGGCGCCCGGCGTGCAGACGCTCAACTTCGAACCCTCGCGCATCGACCTGACGCCGTTCGCCGGCCAGCTCGACGACGGCCAGCCGCACACGATCTCGGTGCAGGTGTTCGGGGCGCAGGACAACTTCTCCGTCACCGCCACGCTGCTCGCGTGGCGCGATGCGGGCGCGGCCGTGCTCACCGGCGCGGTGACGCACAACACGCTCGCCGCGCCCACCGTGCAGGTCGACGACCACGGCCTGTCCGTCGACGGCGCGAACGCCACCGGCCGGGTGACCATCGCCTCGCACCGCGCCTACCGCATCGCCGGCAGCCTGCTCACCTCGCACGGCCCGGTCACGACCGTCGTCGACCAGGCGATGGCGTTCTCCAACACGCAGGACTTCGTCATCGACGACACGAGCTACGCGCAGAAGATCGGCCAGCACACCGACGTCCACACGACGGTGACCACCTACGACCCGCACGGGGTCACGCTGCGCAGCACGCACGCCAGCTACCCGCTGGCGGTGGATTTCGTGGAGACGCTGTCGGGCAACGCCGTCGTCCTGGACACGACGATCTCGCAGGAACGCCGGGTGCGAGAGCGTACCGACGGCCCGCGCGGCGAATCGGCCTGGACGACCAGCGACGAGATCGTCACGCCGCACGCGACGACGTCCTACGACCAGGCGACGGGCGCCGCCACCACGACGAACTCGACGAGCCGCCAGCGCGTGCACGTCGAGGACAGCCGTCTCGGCTGCTACGACCGCACGATCGTCGTGACGGCCAACGCGGTATCGGCGGTCAAGGACGGCTGCGAGCACGGACATCGCTAGCGGCATCGGCGCGAGAGCCGGCCGCGTCCGTCCCCCCGGGGAACATTCGGGGGTGCGCGAAAGCGTCGCCAAATCGTGACGAAGTGCGCTCCGGCCGCGGGGCGCGGCGGCGGGTCGTGGTTCCTGCGGCGCCGCGGGTGACTACACTCCGGCACTCCGGTCGCGGCTTGTGTCCGCGGCGGACACGGGCGCCGAGAGGGACATCGGCGCCCGGTGACGTCAAAACGAGCAGGAATTGCCATGACCGAACCGAACTCTGCCTTGCGCGGCGCCTTGTTGCTGGCCTGCGCCCTCGCCTGCACCGCCGCCGTCGCGCAATCGGTGCCCCAGTCGGCCGCCGCCGCTTCCGCCGCCGAGCGCGCCCAGCGCGAGACCGACCGCACCATGTACTGGATCCGCGTGCTGGCCACCAAGCCCGCGGTCAAGCCCGCCGCTGCACCGGCGCCGGCGCCCGTCGCCGCAGCCCCGGCGCCCAAGCCCGCGGCCGTCGCCGCGGCGCCCGCGCCGAAGCCGGCCGCGGAGTCGCGCGAGCGGACCCGGGTCGCCGGCGCTCCGGCGGTCGCCGCCCCGAACGCGACGCCCGCGCCGACGAAGGTCGCCATGGCGTCCATCCCCACGCCGTCGTCGATCTCGGACGCACCCTATCCGAGCGCGCTGAGCAGCAGCAGCGTCGACCACGCCGCGGCCGCCAGCGCGCCGCCGCCGGCGCCCGAAGCGGCCCCGCCCGCGGAACCCGATCCGGGCCTGGAGCAGATCAAGTCGGTGCAGCCCGACTTCCCGACGTCCGTCGTCAAGCGCGTGCGCAAGGGCAACGTGGAAGTCCACTTCGAGGTCGAGCCGAACGGCACCGTCAGCGAGGCCACGGTCGTCGAAAGCTCCAACCATCGCCTGAACGACGCCGCCGTCGAGGCCATCAAGCAGTGGAAGTTCAAGCCGACACCGATGTCGCACACCGCGGCCGTGAACCTGGTGTTCGACATCGACAAGGAATAGCGGCGGCGCGACGAGTGCCGCTGGCGCCTGGCAACGCGCCGTGCCCATCAAGAAGTGCCGTCATCCTGCTCGCAGTCGCAGGATCCGGCCCGGTCGTGACGCCGCGCGGCCATTCGGGAGGCCTCCGGTCGGAACTGCCGCCTCGCAGGCGTGGATCCTGCGACTGCGCGCAGGATGACATCGCAGAGGGGCAGCATCGTTCGCTCCGGCTGCGAATCGCATCGCATCGCATCGCATCGCATCGCATCGCATCGCACTCCCGCGCCGACGAACCGAAAACGCCGTCATCCTGCGACTGCGCGCAGGATGACATCGCAGAGGGGCAGCATCGTTCGCTCCGGCTGCGAATCGCATCGCATCGCATCGCACTCCCGCGCCGACGAACCGAAAGCGCCGTCATCCTGCGCGCAGTCGCAGGATCCACCCCGGCCGTGACGCCGCGCGGCCATTCGGGAGGCCCCCGGTCGGAACTGCCGCCTCGCAGGCGTGGATCCTGCGACTGCGCGCAGGATGACATCGCAGAGGGGCAGCATCGTTCGCTCCGGCTGCGCATTGCATCGCATCGCATCGCATCGCATCGCACTCCCGCGCCGACGACCCGAAACCGCCGTCATCCTGCGCGCAGTCGCAGGATCCACCCCGACCGGGACCTCGCCCATCAGCCAGCCGACAGCGCGGGCTTCTTCTGCACGACGACGACCTCGTTCTTGACCGCCACGATCTCGGCCAGGATCGACACCGCGATCTCCGCCGGCGTCCGGCCGCCCAGGTCCAGGCCGACGGGGCCGTGCAGCCGCCCGATCTCGTCGGGCGTCAGGTCGAACAGGGCCAGGCGCTCCTTGCGTCGCGCCGTGTTGGCGCGCGAGCCCAGCGCGCCGACGTAGAAGGCCGCCGACTTCAACGCCTCCATCAGCGCCAGGTCGTCGAGCTTCGGATCGTGCGTCAGCGCCACCAGCGCGCTGTGCGCGTCCAGTTGCAGGCGCTGCACCAGGTCGTCGGGCATCTCGCGGCTGAACCCGGTGCCGGGCACGTCCCACGTCACGTGGTACTCCTCGCGCGGATCGCAGCAGATCACCTCGAAGTCCAGCGCCAGCGCCATCGGCGCCAACACGCGCGAGAGCTGCCCCGCACCGATGACCACCAGCCGCCAGCGCGGCCCGAACAGCGTGCGCATGCGCTGCCCGTCGAAGCTGAAGCGCTCGCCGCGCGCCGCGGGTTCGACCGCCACGGCGCCGGTGGCCAGGTCCAGCGTGCGCGCGACGAGCTCGTGCCGGGTGCAGCGCGACAGGATCTCGGTGATCCACGCCGGGTCGCGCAGCGGCTCCTGCACCAGGCGCAGCGTGCCGCCGCAGGGCAGCCCGAAGCGCGCCGCCTCCTCGCGCGTGACGCCGTACGAGACGAGCGCCGGCGCCGCGACGCGCTCGCCGTGGCGCACGCGGTCGATCAGGTCGTCCTCCACGCAGCCGCCCGACACCGAGCCGACCACCGGCCCGTCGTCGCGCAACGCCAGCAACGCGCCGGGCGGACGCGGCGCCGAGCCCCAGGTCTCTAGCACCGTCACGAGCCAGACGGCGTGACCCTGCGCGAGCCAGTCGCGCGCCTGGGAGAGGACCTGCAGGTCGAGGCTGTCCATCGCGTGTCACCTCATCGCTTCGAAGGCCGCGACCGCCGCGACCACGGCGACGACCGCCAGCACGATCAGCGCGGCCACCCCGCGCGCGCCTGCGTCCGGGCCGGGTGGCGTGACCGGCGTGGCCGCTGGCGCCTGCGCATCGACCGGCGTGCCGGCCGGCGCGAGCCGTGCCTCGAAGGCCGCGAAGAAGTCCTCGGCGAGCTTGGCCGCGGCGGCGTCCACCAGCCGCGAGCCGATCTGCGCCATCTTGCCGCCCACCGTCGCCTTGGACGCGTAGCGCAGCGTCGTGCGCCCCGGGCCGGCGTCGGACAGGTCCACGTCGGCCGAGCCCTTGCCGAAGCCGGCCGCCCCGCCCTGCGCCTCGAACTGCAGCCTGCAATGCTCGGGCGCCCGCACGTCCAGCATGCGCAGCGTGCCCCTGAACTTCGCGCTGACCGGCCCCACGCGCAGCGCCACGACCGCCGCGAAGCTGCCGTCGGCCGTGCGCTCCAGCGACTCGCAACCGGTGATGCAGGCTTGCAGGATCGCAGGATCGTTGATGGCCGCCCAGGTGGCGGCGCGGTCGGCAGGAATGAGGCGTTCTCCGGTCAGTTCCATGGTCGGCTCGAGGGTCGGGGCGAGGCGGCGGCCTGCAGCGCGCGCCGCAGGTCCGCCAGGCTCGCGAGGTTGTGCACCGGCAGGAAGCGATCCACGTGCGGCAGCAGCGCCCGCACACCGGCCGCCCGCGGCTCGAAGCCCTCGAAGCGCAGCAGCGGGTTGAGCCACACGAGCTCGTGGGCGCTGCGGCGCAGCCGTGCGGCCTCGTCGGCCAGGCTGCCATGGTCGTCGCGGTCGAGGCCGTCGGTCACGAGCAGCACGGCCGCGTTGGCACCGAGCACGCGCCGCGCCCAGTGGCGATTGAACTCGGCCAGGCAACTCGCGATGCGCGTGCCGCCGTGCCAGTCGCCGGTGCGCTGGCCCACGGCCGCGAGCGCGACATCCGGATCGCGGTCGCGCAGGCAACGCGTGACATCGGTGAGCCGGGTGCCGAACGTGAACGCGTGGAGGCGCGGATGGCGCCGCGCCAGGCCGTGGATGTAGTGCAGCATCACCCGCGCGTAGCGGTCCATCGAACCGGAGACGTCGAGCAGCACGACCAGCGGCGGCAGCTCGCGGCGCGGGCGCGTGGTCAGCGGGACGAGCGTGTGCGGCGCACGCACCATCGCGCGCAGCGTGGCGCGCAGGTCGGGCACGCCGCGCGGCGCGCGCTCGTGGCGGCGCCGTCGCACCGGGGCGACGGGCGGCGGCAGTTCCTCGGCCAGGCGGCTGGCGAGCGCGAATTCCTCGGAGGTCATGGTGTCGAAGTCCGCGCGCTGCAGTCGTTCGCGGTCGGAGAACGTGAAGCTTGCATCGAAACGGATCTCCTCGCTCGCACTCGGGTTCACGGGGGCGCCGGGGCGGTCGCGCTCGGGTGCGAGCGCCTGCGCGAGGCGGTTCGAGCGCGGCGCCTGCGGCCGCGTGCCGCGCCCGCTGATCCGGGGCAGCAGCTCCATCAGCAACTTCTCGAGCAGCTTCGGGTCGCGCCAGAAGGCGTCGAACGCAGCGTCGAACAGCGGCTGCTGGTCGTGGCGATCGAGCATGACGGCCGACAGCGCCGCGTGCACGTCGCCGCGCCGTTCGACGCCGACGCAATCCAGCGCGGCGACGGCGGCGACGACGCGATCGGGGCCGACGGCCAGCCCCGCCGACCGCAGCACGCGGGCGAAGTGCGCCACGTTCTCGGCGATCACGCCAGCGCCCCCGCCGCCCGCAGCTCGTCGAGCAGGCGGTCCGAGTCGCCGGCGCGCAGGCGCTCGATGTCGTCCTGGTACTTGAGCAGAACGCCCAGCGTGTCGTGCACGGTGCGCGGGTCCAGGCTGATCGCGTCCAGCGCCACGAGCGCGTTCGTCCAGTCGATCGTCTCGGCGACGCCGGGCGCCTTGAACAGGTCCAGCCCGCGCATGCGCTGCACGAACCCGACGACCTGCCGCGACAGCCGCTGCGACGCCCCCGGGGCGCGGATGCGCAGGATCTGGAGCTCGCGCTCGATGTCCGGGAAGCCGACCCAGTGGTAGAGGCAGCGACGCTTGAGCGCGTCGTGCACCTCGCGCGTGCGGTTGCTCGTGATGATCGTCACCGGCGGCGCGGTGGCGCGCACGGTGCCGAGCTCGGGGATCGTGAGCTGGTTCTCGGCCAGCACCTCCAGCAGGAAGGCGTCGAACGGCTCGTCGGCGCGATCGAGCTCGTCGATCAGCAGGACGGGCGAGCTCGCCTGCGTCAGCGCCTGCAGCAGCGGCCGCTCGATGAGCATCTCGCGCGAGTAGAGCGAACGCGCGAGCCGCTCGCGGTCGACGTCGTGCGCGGCCTCCGCGAGCCGGATCTCGATCATCTGCCGCGCGACGTTCCACTCGTAGGCCGTCTGCGCGACGTCCAGGCCCTCGAAGCACTGCACGCGCAGCAGCAGCGCATCGAGCGCGCGCGCGAGGGACTTGGCGAGCTCGGTCTTGCCCACGCCGGGCTCGCCCTCGAGGAACAGCGGCCGGCCCAGCTTCAGCGCGAGGAACAGGGCCGTGGCGAGCGACCGGTCGCACACGTAGTCCTGCGCGGCGAGCAGCGCCGCGAGCTCGTCGACGGAGGCTGGCGACGGGCGCCGCGCCGCACCGTCCGCGCCGTCAGTCACAAGACGACCTCCGCCGTGCCGACCGGGGTGCGGCCGGGCGGGCGCTCATCGCGCGAGCGACGCCGCCACGGCGCGCGACGCCATCACGCTGACCATCGCCGCGCGATATTCCGGCGATGCATGCAGGTCGGCGTTCATGCCGGCCACGGGCAGCCGCACGGCCTTGGCGGCCTCGGGCGTGAAGCTCGCCGCGAGCGCGGCCTCGAGCTCGGCGCTGCGGAACACGTGGCTCTTCGCGCCGGTGACGGCCACGCGCACGCCGGCCGCCGTCTTCGCGACGAACACGCCCACCAGCGCGAAGCGCGAGGCGGGGTTGCGGTACTTCTCGTAGCCCGCGGCCTGCGGCACGGGGAAGCTCACCGCGGTGACCAGCTCCCCCGGCAGCAGGGCCGTCCCGTAAAGGCCGGTGAAGAACTGCTCGGCGGGAATCGTGCGGCGGTCAGTCTGCACGGTGGCGCCCAGCGCCAGCAGCGCCGCCGGGTAGTCGGCCGCGGGATCGGCGTTGGCGATCGAGCCGCCGAGAGTCCCCATGTTGCGCACGCTCGGGTCGCCGATCCAGCCGGCCAGCTGCGCCAGCGCGGGAATGGCCTGGCGCACCTCCGGCGAGGCGGCCACCGCGGCGTGCGGCGTCATCGCGCCGACCGTGACGCTGCCGCCGCCCGCGTGGATGCCCCGGAGCGCCGGGATGGCGCCGAGGTCGACGAGCCGCGCGTTGCTCGAGAGCCGCAGGCGCATCGCCTGCACGAGGCTCTGGCCGCCCGCGAGGTAGCGCGCGTCGCCCTGGAACGCGGCCGTGGCCGCCTTCGCGTCGGTGGGGCGCTGGTAGTCGAAGTCGTACATGACGGACCTTCCTCTGGCTTTCAGCGGTTGACGGCGCGCCAGACGCGCTCCGGCGTGGCGGGCATGGCGATGTCGCGCACGCCCAGCGCATCGGTCAGCGCGTTGATGAACGCCGGCGGCGAGCCGATGGCGCCGGCTTCGCCGCAACCCTTGACGCCCAGCGGGTTGTGCGTGCAGGGCGTGACGGTGTGGTCGACCTGGTAGCTGGGCAGGTCGTCGGCGCGCGGCATGCAGTAGTCCATGTACGAGCCGGTGAGCAGCTGGCCCGATTCCGGGTCGTAGCGGGCGCCTTCGAGCATCGCCTGGCCCAGGCCCTGCGCGATGCCGCCGTGCACCTGGCCCTGCACGATCATCGGGTTGACGATGTTGCCGAAGTCGTCGACCGCGGTGAACCGGTCGACGCGCGTGCGGCCCGTCTCCGGGTCGACCTCGACCTCGCAGACATAGCTGCCCGCCGGGTACGTGAAGTTGGTCGGGTCGTAGAACGCGTTCTCGTTGAGGCCGGGCTCGAGCTTGTCGAGCGGGTAGTTATGCGGCACGTAGGCCGTGAGCGCCACCTGTCCGAACGGGATCTTGCGATCGGTGCCGGCCACCTTGAACTCGCCGTTCTCGAACTCGATGTCGGAGTCCGCGGCCTCCAGCAGGTGGGCGGCGATCTTGCGGCCCTTGGCGATCACCTTGTCGACCGCCTTGACGATGGCGGTGCCGCCCACCGACAGCGAGCGGCTGCCGTAGGTGCCCATGCCGAACGGCACGCGGCCGGTGTCCCCGTGCACGATCTCGACGTTCTCGACCGGGATGCCCAGGCGCGCCGCGACCACCTGCGCGAAGGTCGTCTCGTGGCCCTGGCCGTGGCTGTGCGAGCCGGTGAAGACGGTGACGGTGCCTGTCGGGTGCACGCGCACCTCGCCCGCCTCGAACAGGCCCGCGCGCGCACCCAGTGCCCCCGCGATGTTGCTCGGGGCGAGCCCGCAGGCCTCGATGTAGCAGCTGTAGCCCAGGCCGCGCAGCTTGCCCGCCGCCTTGGACTTGTCGCGCCGCGCCGCGAAGCCGGCCACGTCCGCGAGCTCGAGCGCGCGATCCAGGTGCGCGGCGTAATTGCCGGTGTCGTAGGTCAGGCCGACCGGCGTCGCGTACGGGAACTCGGTGATGAAGTTGCGCCGGCGGATGTCGACCGGGCTCATGCCGAGGTCGCGCGCCGCGGTCTCCACCAGGCGCTCGACGACGTAGGTCGCCTCGGGACGCCCGGCGCCGCGGTAGGCGTCCACCGGGGCCGTGTTGGTGAAGACGGCCGTGACCTGCGCGTGGATCGCCGGCGTCCGGTACTGGCCCGCGAGCAGCGTGGCGTACAGGATGGTGGGCACGCTGGAGGCGAAGGTGGACAGGTACGCGCCCATGTTGGCGGTGGTCTTGACGCGCATCGCGAGGAAGTCGCCCTGCTCGTTCATGGCGAGCTCCGCGGTCGTGACGTGGTCGCGGCCGTGGGCGTCGGTCAGGAACGACTCGCTGCGCTCGGCGGTCCACTTGATGGGCCGGCCGACGCGCTTGGAAGCCCACACCAGCGCCGTCTCCTCGGGGTACAGGAAGATCTTCGAGCCGAAGCCGCCGCCCACGTCGGGCGCGATCACGCGCACCCGCGACTCCGGCAGGCCCAGCACGAAGGCTGTCATCAGCAGCCGCTCGACGTGCGGGTTCTGGTTGGACACCCACAGCGTGTAGCTGTCGTCGTGGCGCGTGTACTGCGCGTTGGCGGCGCGCGGCTCGATGGCGTTGGGGATGAGCCGGTTGTTGGCGAATTCGAGCTTGGTGACCCGCGTGGCGCGCGCGAACGCGGCGTCGACGGCGGCCTTGTCGCCGTGCGACCAGTCGTAGCAGACGTTGCCCGGCACGTCGTCGTGCACGGCCGACGCGGCGCCGGCCGCCGTGGCGACGTCGACCACCGCCGGCAGCTCCTCGTAGTCGACCGCGACGAGTTCGGCCGCGTCCTTGGCCTGCAGCAGCGTCTCGGCGACGACGAGCGCCAGCTGGTCGCCGACGTGGCGCACCTTGCCCTGCGCCAGCACGGGGTGCGGCGGCTCCTTCATCGGCGAGCCGTCCTGGCTGTGGATGAGCCAGCCGCACGGCAGGCCGCCAACCTTGGCGTCGGCCAGGTCGGCTCCCGTGAAGATCGCGAGCACGCCCGGCGCGGCCTTCGCAGAGGACGTGTCGATAGACTGGATGCGGGCGTGCGCATACGGCGAGCGCACGAACACGCCGTAGCTCTGGCCGGGCAGGACGACATCGTCCGTGTACTGGCCGGCGCCGGTGAGGAAGCGCGCGTCCTCGCGGCGCCTGAGCGGCTGGCCGATCGGCGAGACGGGCGGCTGCGAGAGGTCGGTCATGGCGGCGGCTCCTTTTCAGACGGTGGTGGAGCCGACCTGCCCGGACTGGCAGGCCTGCACCGCGCGCACGATGTTGTGATAGCCCGTGCAGCGACACAGGTTGCCTTCGAGGCCGCAGCGGATGTCGTCCTCGGTCGCGTTCGGGTTGTCGGCGAGCAGTTGCACCGAGGCCATCACCATGCCCGGCGTGCAGAAGCCGCACTGCAACCCGTGGCACTCGCGGAACGCCGCCTGCATCGGGTGCAGCTCGCCCGCGGGCGCGAGGCCCTCGATGGTGGTCACGGCGCGGCCCTGCGCCTGCAGCGCGAGCATCGAACAGGACTTCACGGCCCGCCCGTCCAGGTGCACGGTGCACGCGCCGCACTGGGCGGTGTCGCAGCCGACGTGGGTGCCGGTGAGCCGGAGCTGCTCGCGCAGGAGCTGCACCAGCAGCGTCCGCCGATCGACGCTCGCCTCGACCGCCTTGCCGTTGACGGTGAGCGAAATGGGAACGTTCACGGGATGGTCTCCTCGTCTGGCGGGCGCTTCGGCCCGGGGAACCTGTGAAGGAACCGGCGTACCTCGTCACGAGGCGCGTCTGCGCCGCCATCTTCCGCGTCCCCGCGGCTGGCCAACACCTAGGCTTTACCCGTAGACCCGTGCCGGCGAGGCGCCGCATCGCCGGGACACCGTTTCGTCCAGGCCGGCGCCGTCCGTGCGTCCATGCGCTCGCCCGGTCGGCCGGGTCTGTCTTCGGTGGCGGTCGCGAGGCGCCGGCCGCCGTGCCGACTGCGAGGCGCGCCTCAGTTCATCACCGCCGCGCCGACCAGCACGAGCTCCACGAGGAAGCCGACCAGGGCCCCCAGCAGGAGCGAGCGCTTCAGCAACAGCTTGAAGACGAGGGCGCCCGCGACCATGAACGCCAGCGTGCGCAGCAGCTTCATGCGCCCGTGGTGCATGATTTCCGCGTCGGTGGGCTGCGGGCTCGCGTCCGGCGTCGACGCCTGCGCCTGCACGGTCGCGACGATCGGATGGGCTGCCGCGTCGTAGGCCTTGGCCACGCGGTCGAGCGCCACCTGCGCGTTCGGGTCCTGGGCCGAGACGTCGCGCACCTCGGTCTCGTACAGGCGGCAGCCGTCGACGCGCTGGCCGAGACGGCCGCTGGCGTCCTTGCACCAGTGGACGACCTGCAGCACTTCGGCCGCAGGCAAGGAGACGGGCACGCCCAGGCAGGCGGCGGCAAGGGCGAGGATCGCGGACAGCTTCTTCATGGGCGGGTCAGGAGATTCGGGGGCGGCAGCGGCGCCGCGGCGTGCAGCTTGCCAGATGCCGGCGCGCGCGCCGGCGTCCCGTGCCTGCCTGTGCAGGCCTGCGCGTGGAAGATTCACGTTTGGCGGCGCTTCCCCTCTCGGCGCGGCGTGCACGGCACGAGCGCTTCGATTCCAGGCAGGCGCGCGCAGCGTCGAGCGCTCGGCCGGGCGTCCCGCTTGCCGACGCAAAGGCCATCTCAAGAAAAGGAGCCTTCGCCATGCGTGCCCTGATCGTCGCCACCAGTTGCAACCGCCTGCCCTCGGGCCATCCGACGGGCCTGTGGGCCGAAGAGTATGCCGTGCCCTGGGTGGCGTTGACGGATGCGGCCATCGACGTGGTGGTGGCCTCCCCGGCGGGCGGGCCCGTCCCCATCGACGAGAAGTCCCGCCCCGGCCAGGCCGACGCCAAGGCGTGGGCACCCGCGCTCGCTGCCCTTCGATCGACCGTGACGCTGGAATCGGTCCAGCACGAGGCGTTCGACCTCATCTTCCTGCCGGGCGGCCACGGACCGCTGGTCGACCTGGCCGACGACACGACGCTGCGCGACATGCTCTCGCGCCAGGACGCCGCGGGCCGGCTCATCGCCGCGGTGTGCCACGGCCCGGCCGGCCTGCTGGGCGTGCGCCGCCGCGACGGCACGCCCCTGTTGCAGGGCCGGCGAGTCACCGGTTTCACGAACACCGAAGAGCGCCTGGCGGGACTGCACGACAAGGTGCCGTTCCTGCTCGAGGATGCGATGAAGGCAGAGGGGGCGGACTTCCACTCCGCGCTGCTGCCGATGCTGTCGCATGTCGAGCGCGACGGCAACCTGCTGACAGGCCAGAACCCGAAGTCGAGCGAGGCGATCGGCAAGGCGATGCTCGACGCGCTGCACCTGGCGCATGCACACTGAGCGGCCCGTCACGCCCGCATGGCGATCCGCGCGGAACTATTCGACGTACGCGATGATCGGTCCCAGGGGATTGCCCGGGCTCACTGCATCGCTGCGACCGGTGCGGGCGTCGAGCACCGACGAGATCACGCCGTCCATGTACAGCGCGTCCCGGCATTCCAGGACATCGCGCAGGTGCAGCGCGAACTGGTGCAGCGTCATCGCGTCGGCCTCGACCAGCAGCACGCGAGCGCCGTTCACGCAGATGCCGTTGCGCTTGTTGCGGCGCGCAGGCGCATCGGTGCCGGCGGCCACGGCCGGCGCGACCAGGACGCCTCCGGCCAGCAGCAGCGGCCCGGACTGCGTCGCCAGCCGCACCTGCCGCGGCGGCGTCCTCACGAATGCGGACGTGGACAGGATCACCGGGCCCGCAGCCGTCACCGCGAACACGCCGTTGGGTGCGAGGTAGAAGTTGGGCGTGCGCGCGTCCTGGGCGCGACCCTGCACGTTGAGCGCCGCCACCGGATGGCCGTCCTGCACGAACAGGCCGGTCGGCGACCGGTCGGGCTCGTACATGCCGGCGTTCATCGCGAAGACGACCCGGTGGCCGCTCGCGGCGACGGCGGACTCGACGGCCTGCAGGCTGCCGTAGCCGCGGCCTCGCGCGTCGCGCAGGAACAGCTGCAGGCCGCGGACGTCGGGCACTTCGAAGACGACCACGTCGGCGTCGCGGCCCTGCCCCGGCGCGGCGGTCGCGAGCGCCACCAGAGCGACGCCGACGCCGGCGCGCAGCCGGGTCCGCGCGGCGCGGAGCCCGGCCCTCACCGGCTCGCCGTGGACGCCGGCAGCGGCGGCATCGACAGGAAGCGGTCGACGCGCTTGTTGGCCTTGTTGTCGACCAGCAACTTCCACATGCCCGAGTTGTCGTAGACCTTCTGCGCCTCGACACGGCACTCGGCCACCAGCGCCTGGTGGCGCGCGGCGGGCCAGTCCTTCTGCTGCGCCGTGGCCGCCTTGAGCATGTTGCTGCCTCGCGGGTCGCGCAGCCCCTTGAGGTAGGCCTCGCCGACGTAGGCGAAGCCCAGCTTGGTCAGCTCGAGCAGCGCGGGGCGCAGGTTGGGCTCGCCCTGGCGCGCCCGCGCGACCAGGGCGTACTGGTCGAACTGCATCGCGGCCGCGCACTCGGAGGCGCGCTGGTAGAACGCCTCGTCCGCGGCATCGCCGGCGCGCGCGGGCGCCGCCGCGAAGACGCCGAGCAGGGCCACCGCGGCGAGCGTGAATCGGTGTGCAGGGTGCATCGTCCCATCGTATCAACTCGAGGACGCGCTGGCGGGCAAGCGAGGTTCCCACCCGCCCCGCGGCCCTCGCGGAGACGTCCGCAGGACTTTCAGCCCAGCCGCGTCCACTTCACGTCGCCGTGCGCCGACGCCACGCTGGTCTCGATGAAGCGCACGCCGCGCACGCCATCGGCGATGCGCGGGTATTCCGCCTCGTCGGCGGTGGCCGCGCGGCCCTGCCCGGCCCGCATGCGCAGGTCGCTGGCCACGCCCTGGTAAAGATTCGCGAAGGCCTCGATGAAGCCCTCCGGATGCCCGGGCGGCAGGCGGCACGCGCGCCTTGCGGCGGCGCTCAGGCCCGGCGAGTTGCGCGTGAGCGTGCGCCGCGGGCCGTCGCCCGGGGCATGCACCAGCACGTTGGGATCCTCCTGGCGCCAGTCCAGCAACCCGCGCTCGCCGTACACGCGCAAGCGCAGGTCGTTCTCGCTGCCGGCGGCCACCTGCGACGCCGACATCAGGCCGCGCGCCCCGCCCTTGAAGCGCAGCAGCAGGCCCGCGTCGTCATCGAGCCGGCGGCCGGGGCCGAACGCGCTGAAGTCGGCGCACAGGCTCTCCAGCTCGAGGCCCGTGACGGTGGCCACGAGGTGCTCGGCGTGCGAGCCGATGTCGGCCATCGCGCCCGCCGGGCCGCCGCGGGCCGGGTCCTTGCGCCACGCCGACTGCTTGTTGTCGGACGTCTCGAGCGCGCCGGCGAGCCAGCCCTGGTGGTACTCGACGAGCACCTTGCGCACGGCGCCGATCGCGCCGGCGCGCACGAGCTCGCGCGCCTCGCGCACCATCGGGTAGCCGCTGTAGTTGTAGGTGACCGCGAACAGCGTGCCGCGCGCGGCCACGAGCGCGGCGAGCTCGTCGGCCTGCGCGCCGGTATGCACCAGCGGCTTGTCGCAGACGACGTGGAAGCCGGCATCGACGAACGCGCGCGCCGGCTCGAAATGCAGGTGGTTGGGCGTGACGATCACCACCACCTCGGCGCGCTCGTCGACGGGCCGGCGGCGTTCGTCGGCCAGCAGCGCCTGCCAGGTGCCGTGGTTGCGATCGTCGGGCAGGCCCAGGTCGCGGCCCGACGCGATGGATTTGTCCGGCGTCGACGACAGCGCCGCCGCCGCCAGCTCGTACTGGCCGTCCAGCGCCATCGCCGCGCGGTGCACGGCGCCGATGAACGCGTCGCGGCCGCCGCCGACCATCGCGTAGCGGATGCGCCGCGTCATGGCACGCTCCCCGCCATGCCGCCCTGCCTGGCCTTGTCGAACACGGCGTCGAAGGCCCCCTTGGCGGGTTCGAAGTCCAGGCGGCGGCAGAACGCGGCGCTCTCGGTGGCGCCGTGCACGCGATCCATGCGGCTGTCTTCCCACTCGACGGACAGCGGGCCGGCGTAGCCGACGTCGTTGAGCGCGACGATCAGCGATTCGAAATCGATCATGCCGCGGCCGACGCTGCGGAAGTCCCAGCTGCGGCGCGGGTCGCCGAAGCTGGTGTGGCCGCCGAAGGTGCCCACCGTGCCGTCGCCCTTGCCCCACCAGGCGTCCTTCATGTGCGCGTTGAAGATGCGGGCGCCGAACTGGCGGATGAAGCGGATGTAGTCGACACCCTGGTAGCCGAGGTGGCTGGGGTCGAAGTTGAAGCCGAAGCGTCGATGCTGGTCGACCGCCGCCAGCGCGCGTTCGGCGCTGGCGATGTCGAACGCGATCTCGGTGGGATGCACCTCGAGCGCGAAGTTCACCTCGACCTCGTCGAACACCTGCAGGATGGGCGCGAAGCGGCGCGCGAAGTCGACGAAGCCGGCATCCCAGAACGCCTGCGTCGTCGGCGGGAACGCGTAGCTCGCATGCCAGATCGACGAACCGGTGAAGCCGGTGACCGTCTTCACGCCGAATGCCCGCGCGGCGCGCGCGGTGTCGGCCAGCTCGCGCGCGGCGCGCTGGCGCACGCCCTCGGGCTCGCCGTCGCCCCACACACGCGCCGGCAGGATGGCCTCGTGGCGTGCGTCGATCAGGTCGCACACCGCCTGGCCCACCAGGTGGTTGCCGATCGCCAGGCACTGCAGGCCGTGCTCGGCCAGCAGCGCCCGCTTGTCGCGCACGTAGCCCGGCGATGCGAGCGCCTGCTGCACGTCGAAGTGGTCGCCCCAGCACGCCAGCTCCAGGCCGTCGTAGCCCATCTTCCGGGCCAGCGGAGCCAGCTCGGCCAGAGGGAGGTCGGCCCACTGGCCGGTGAACAGCGTGATGGGGCGTGCCATGGCGACGTCTCCTCGATCAGAAAGGCGAGTCCGGGAAGTAGAAGTCCTTGGCGTTGTCCCTGGTGATCAGCACCGACGGGATGATCGTCTTGGGCGGCAGCTTCTCGCCCTTCAGGCGCGCCTCGGCCGTGAGCTTGATCGCGTCGTAGATGAACTTGGGCGAGTACGACACGTTGGCCTTGATGCGCGGATCGGTCCCGTCCTTGAGCATCTTGATCATGCCCTTGGCGCCGGCGCCCCCGAAGACCAGCTTGATGTCGGTGCGGTGCGCCTGGTCGATCGCCTTGAGCACCCCGACCGCCATGTCGTCGTCGGCCGCCCACACGGCGTCGATGTGCTTGAAGCGCGTGAGGAAATCCTGCATCGTCTTGAAGGCGTCGTCGCGGTTCCAGTTCGCGTACTTGGCGTCCAGCAGGTGGATGTCGGGGTAGTTCTTCATCACGCCGTTGAACGCGTCCATGCGCTCGTTGTCCAGCGTGGTGGCGATGCCGCGCAGCGCCACGATGTCGCCTTTGCCGCCCAGCGCCTTGGCGATGTACTCGGCGGGCACCTTGCCGAACGCGGTGTTGTCGCCGGCCACGTAGGCGTCCTGCCCGCTCTCGTCGGTCAGCCCGCGGTCGACCACCGTCACGTACACGCCCTTGGCGTGCACCTGCTGCACGGGCTTGGTCAGGGCCGCCGATTCGTGCGGGAAGATCACGAGCGCGTTGATCTTGTTGGCGGTCACCAGGTCCTGCAGCTGGTTGGCCTGCTCGCCCGGGTCCTTGGACGTCTTGACGATGACCTTGAGGTCGGGGTACTTCTTCTC
>Ga0068855_100000644_pt1 | contig 42733 bp, 37 predicted proteins | sample KBSCornC52_FD_66592 | JGI IMG/M metagenome (GOLD analysis project Ga0068855, IMG submission 66592) | Corn rhizosphere microbial communities from Kellogg Biological Station, Michigan, USA - KBS Corn C5-2 | ecosystem: Host-associated > Plants > Roots > Rhizosphere > Soil ... | reverse complement strand
CCGGTCACGCTCGCCGATCTGATCGACGACAGCCGTCGCGCCATCGCCGCCGCGATGTATGCCCTCGACGCCGGCGATCGGCCCGCCGCCCGGCTGATGGTCTCGGCGGCGCGATCGCGGCTCGGGCTGATCAACGAGCGCCTCGACGGCGATGCGCTCGCGCGCGACCGGCAGCGGCTGGCGCGTGCCGATCTCGCGCTGCTGGCGATCGAGCAGGCGATGGACGCCAGGCGCCCTGACGTGGCGGCGCAGCTCGTGGCCTGGCAAGCCGGTGTCGCCGGCTGGTCGGCGCCGCTTGTCCGAAACGAACGGCGCTCGCTGTTCAATCCACGAAAACTGGCGCATGCGCTCGGCGGGAGTTCTGTCGGGAGCAAATAATGGGCGGCGCGGCCACGCCAGGCCGGGAGATGCTGGAGCGCAGCGATCGACCGCGGCTGGCCTATCGCTATCGCGCTGGCAATGGCCCGGCGATCGTCTTTCTCCCTGGCTACGGCTCGGACATGACCGGCGGCAAGGCGACTGCGCTCGACGCCCATGCCGCCGCGACCGGCCGGGCGATGCTGCGCTTCGACTATGCCGGTTGCGGCGAAAGCGAGGGGGACTTCGCCGCCCAGACGCTCGACGACTGGCTCGGCGATACGCTCGCGGTGATCGATGCGCTGACCGAGGGACCGCTGGTCGTTGCTGGCTCGTCGATGGGCGGCTGGCTGATGCTGCTGACCGCGCTCGCCCGGCCGCGGCGCGTCGCCGGGCTGGTCGGCATTGCCGCCGCGCCGGACTTCACCGATTGGGGTTTCGCCGAGGCGCAGCGCGCCGAGCTGGCGCGCGCCGGGGTGCTCGTCGAACCCTCGGACTATGACGTGCCGACCATCACGACCCTTGGCTTCTGGCAGAGCGGCCAGCGCCGGCTGCTGCTCGGCGGCGAAATCGCGATCGACGCGCCGGTGCGGCTGCTGCACGGCCAGATGGACGATGTCGTGCCCTGGCGCATTGCGCTCGACCTCGCGGAGCGGCTGCGTTCAGCCGCGGTGCAGCTGGTGCTGGTCAAGGACGGCGACCACCGGCTGTCGCGCGACAGCGACATCGCCCTGTTGATCGCCACTGTGGAGGCGTTGTGTTCCCGCTCCTGATATTTGCCGCTGCGGCCGCGACCGCGCCGCCGCCCGCGCCGCCGAAGGACCGTGGCGGTGCCTGCGCCGCCTTGGCGCGCACCGATCCTGCCAGGGCGATCGCCGAGGCCAATGCTTGGCGGCTGGTTGGCGGCGGCATCTCCGCGCGACAGTGCCTCGGTCTCGCCTATGTCGCCGACGAGCGCTGGCTATCGGCGGCCACCGCATTCGAACAAGCAGCGCGCGACGCGCACAACAGCAATGATTCGCGCGTCGGCGCGCTCTGGTCGCAAGCCGGCAATGCCGCGCTCGCCGGCGGTGAGGCGGCCAAGGCCCGCGGCTATCTCGATTCCGCCCTCGCGACCGGCACTCTGTCCGACGCGATGCGCGGTGAGGTCGAGCTCGATCGCGCCCGCGCCGATGTCGCTCTCAACGATCCGGTCGCGGCGCGGACCGATCTCAATCGCGCAACCCAGCATGTGCCCGACGATCCGATGGTCTGGCTGCTGTCGGCAACGCTGGCGCGCAAGCAGGGCGAGGTCGACCGCGCCGGCGCCGATATCGCCGAGGCGATCAAGCGCGCGCCCGACGATCCCGACGTCGCGCTGGAAGAGGGCAATGTCCGGGCGGTTGCCGGCGATCTCGCCGGTGCCCGGCTCGCCTGGCAGCGCGCGGTCAAGACCGGCGGCGGCCTGCCATCAGGCAAGTCCGCGGCGGCGGCGCTGCAGGCCAATGCCGACATCAATCTTGACGCGCCGGCCACGGATGCGCCAGCGCAGGAGGGGGCTCCCGCCGCCCCGTGAGGCTGCTAAAGAGGCGCGCATGAAATATCTCCACACCATGATCCGGGTCTCGGATCCCGACGCCACCATCCGCTTCTTCGAGCTGCTCGGGCTGAAGGAGTGCGGGCGCTACGACAATGAGGCGGGGCGCTTCAGCCTGATCTTCCTCGCCGTGCCGGGCAATGAGGAAGCCGCCCAGGTCGAGCTGACCCATAACTGGGACGAGACCGGCTATGACGGCGGCCGCAATTTCGGTCATCTCGCCTATCAGGTCGACGACATCTACGAGAGCTGCCGGCGGCTGATGGACGGTGGCGTGACGATCAACCGCCCGCCGCGCGATGGCCGCATGGCCTTCGTCCGCTCGCCCGACAATATCTCGGTCGAGCTACTGCAGGCGGGCGATGCGAAAGAGCCGGCCGAGCCCTGGGCGTCGATGGAAAATACCGGCGTCTGGTAGTCGCCGCGTCGCGGCTGGTCAGCCGCGCCCGTACAGCGCCTCGAGACGCTCGCGATAAAGCTCGCGCACGATCGGCCGGCGCAATTTGAGCGACGGCGTCAGCTGGCCGTTGTCGATCGTGAACGGGCTGTCGGCGACGGCGATCTTGCGCACCTTCTCCACCGGCGACAGCGACTTCGAGACGCGATCGACCGCGGTTTGCAGCGCGGCGACAAAGGCCGGATTGTTGCGCAGGCTGGCCTCGTCGCCGACACCATGGGCGGTCGCCCAGCTGCGGCTCCAGTCGGGATCGGGCACGATCAGCCCGACGAGATGCGGCCGGCGATCGCCGAACACCATCGCCTGGGAAATTTCAGGCTGCAGCGCGAGCATCCCTTCGATCCGCTGCGGCGCGACATTCTCGCCCTTGTCGTTGACGATGATGTCCTTCTTGCGGTCGGTGATCTTCAGCCGCCCGGCTTCGTCGATGATCCCGACGTCGCCGGTGTGCAGCCAGCCGTCGATCACCGTCCGGCTGGTGTCATCCGGCTTTTGCCAATAGCCGTGCATCACATTCTCGCCGCGCACGAGGATCTCGCCATCTTCGGCAATGCGCAGCTCGGTGCCGGGCAGCGGCGTGCCGACGGTAGCGACGGCAATGCCCTTGGACGGCCGGTTGCATGACACCACCGGTCCCGACTCCGTCTGGCCATAGCCCTGCAGCACCGGCAGCCCCATCAGCTCGAAAAAACGGCCGACCTCCGGCGTCAACGGCGCGCCGCCCGACACCATCGCTTTGATCGATCCGCCGAAGCGCTGCCGTACCGTCGGCGCGATGGTCCGGGCGACGAGCATCCGCCGCAGCCCGTCACCGCGCTTCTCCCGGTCGCGCGCGGCCAGCGCCTGCGCCTGTCGCGCGATCCAGGCGACCATCCGGCCGCGTTCGCTGAGCGCGCGGATGATCTTGTCGCGCAGCACCTCGAACAGCCGCGGCACCACCACCATCACGGTCGGCTTGGCCTCGGCGATATTGCCGGCGAGCCGCTCGAGGCTCTCGGCGTACCAGATTTCGCCGCCCAGCCCGATCGGCAGGAACTGGCCGGCGCTGTGCTCATAGGCGTGACTCAGCGGCAGGAAGGAGAGGAAGCGGTCGGGCGCCGCCGGGAAATCCTCGGCGATGATCGAATGGCAGCCTTCGACATTGTGGAGGATCATGCCGTGATGCTGCTGCACGCCCTTGGGCGTGCCGCCGGTGCCAGAGGTGTAGATCAGGCAAGCGAGATCGTCGCGCGTCAGGCTCGCGGCGACCGCGGTGCAGGCCTGGACATTGCCGGCCTGACGGCTGAGCAAATCCGACCAGTTATGGCCGACATGCCCGTCCGGCAGCGGCGTCGACGGCTCGATCATGATGACATGGCGGCAATCGGGCGATTGGCCGAGCGCAAGGTCGAGATCGCCGGCCTGCTTGAGCTGGACGATCGCCATCTTGGCGCCGCTGTCGGCGAGGATGTGTGCCTGGTCGGCCGGCGTGCCGGTGACATAGGCCGGCACGGTGATCCCGCCGGCGGCCATGATCCCGAGATCGGCGATGCACCACTCGCGGCGGTTGCGCGACAGCAGCAGCACGCGGTCACCGCGCTGCAGCCCGAGCTCGGTCAGCGCCTCGGCGACGCGCGCGACCGCTTCGGCGGTGGCCGACCAACTCAGCGCCCGCCAGCGGCCGGCATATTTCTCCCACAGGAAGGGCGCGTCGCCCTTCTCCGCGGCGCGGGTGAAGAACATGGTGACGAGGTTGGGGAAGCGCTCCATCATTCGGCCAGCGCCACCCCCTCGCTGCGCGGATCGGCGCCGCCATGCCAGCCCGTCGCGTCGCGTTCGACGCCGTTGACCTTCGAGCTGAGCTTGGCCGTGCTGACGGTCTGGCCGAGCTTCGCCAGCACCGGCGCCATCGCCGCCAGCGGCGTGTCGTCCTCCAGCAGGATGGCATCGCCCGACAGGAAGATGTTGGGCAGCGCGATCGCCTCGCCGATCGGCTTCTTCCAGTCGATCACGCCGATCAGCGTCTTCAGCACATGCATGATGATGCGCGGTCCGCCGGCCGAGCCGAGCGCCATCATCAGCTTGCCGTCCGGGCCGTAGACCAGAGTCGGCGACATCGCCGACATCGGCCGCTTGCCCGGCTCCAGCCGGTTGGCGATCGGCTTGCCGGCGGCATCGGCCAAGAAGCTGAAATCGGTCAGCTCATTGTTGAGGAAGAAGCCGTTCGCCATGACGAAGCTGCCGAAGCTGCTTTCGACCGTCGAGGTCCAGCTGATCGCCTCGCCGCGCCCGTCGACCGCGGCGAAGTTGGTCGTCGAGGGCACCTCGCCCGACTTTGCATAGGACCAGTTTTCCGCGCCCGGCGGGTTGCCGGGACCGGCATGGGGGATCGTCGCGTCGATCCGGATCAGCGCCGATCGCCCGGCGATGTAGTTTGCATCGAGCAGCCCCTTGACCGGCACCGGGACGAAGCCGGGATCGCCGAGATAGGTGTTGCGGTCGGCATAGGCGAGCCGCATCGCCTCGGCGATCAGATGCCAGGATCGCGGATCCTCGGGGCCGAGCTTGGTGAGGTCGAAGCGCTCGAGCAAGCCGAGCATCTGCAGGATCGCGATTCCGCCGGATGAGGGCGGGCCCATGCTGCAGATCCTGTAGCCGCGATAAGCGCCGCAGACGGGCGAGCGCTCCTCTGCCTTGTAACCGGCGAGATCGGCGGCATCGAGCTTTGCCGGATGGCGCGGTGCGCTCGCCACGGCGGCGGTGATCCCGGCGGCGACCGGTCCGCTGTAGAAGCCGGCGGCGCCCCGGGCGGCGATCGTCTGAAACGCCTTCGCCAGTGCCGGATTGCGCAGCACCGTGCCGGCCGGCAGCGGCTTGCCCTCCTTGTCGAAATAGAGCGCGCGCGCCGCGGGGAAACCGGCCATGACCTTGGCGGTCAGCTGCAGCCGATCGCTCAGCGCCGGCGATATTTGATAACCCTGCGCCGCGAGCCTGATCGCCGGGGCGAACAGCCGCCTCCATGGCAGCCTGCCCCAGCGCTTATGTGCGAGTTCGGCGAGGCGGATGTTGCCCGGGATGCCGATCGAGATGCCGCCCGGCACCGCATCCATGAACGCCATCTTCTTGCCGTCGGGGGTCAGGAAGCGGTCGGGGCGGGCGCTCGCCGGCGCGGTCTCGCGGCCGTCGATCGTGGTTGACGCGCCACCCGGTCCGGCATGGATCAGGAAGCCGCCGCCGCCGATGCCCGAGGACTGCGGCTCGACCACGTTCAGCGCCAGCATCATCGCGATCGCTGCATCGGTGGCGCTGCCGCCGGCGCGCAAGATCTCGCGGCCGGCCTCCGCCGCGCGCGGATCGGCGGCGGAGACCACGCCACCGTTGGCGAAGGCCGGCGTCGTCAGCAGCAACGCGAGGATCGCCAGCATCAGCCTTCGCAGCATGGAGACTCCGTCACCGCTGGGGTCATCATGCGACTTTGTCCCATTCCAGCGAAGAGCGTTCAACCGTCGATGCCAACCGCGTCGGCGACCGACGCGAAACCGTCACGCTTGAGCAGGCCGGCGAGATCGGCGGCGATCCGGCGGGCGAGGCCGGGCCCGCGATAGATCATGGCGGTATAGAGCTGAACGAGGCTGGCGCCGGCGCGGATTCGGGCATAGGCGTCCTCCGCCGTGGCGATGCCGCCGACCCCGATCAGCGACAGCTGTCCGCCGGTCGCGATGCGAAAGTCGCGCAGCCGCTGCTGCGCCAGATCGCCCAGCGGCGCGCCTGACAGGCCGCCGGTCTCCTCGGCATGGCGCGAGCGAAGCGCCGGCCGGCTGACGGTCGTGTTGGCGACGATCAGCGCATCGACCCGACGGTCGATCGCGGTGCGGGCAATCGCGTCGATCTCGGCCGGCTCGAGATCCGGCGCGACCTTGAGGAAGATCGGCGGTCGGCCCTTGCCGCGCGCCGCCCGCACGCTCGCCAGCAGCTCGTCGAGCGCATCGCCGCTCTGCAGCGCGCGCAGGCCGGGCGTGTTGGGCGAGGAAATGTTGACCGTCAGATAGGCCGCCAGCTTGGCCATGTTGCGCACGCCGGTGACATAGTCGGCGACGCGGTTCGGCGACTCCTTGTTGGCGCCGATGTTGATCCCGAGGATGCCGGGGCGATCGCCGCGCGCCTCCAGCCGTTCGCGCGCGCGGGCCTGGCCGCGGCTGTTGAAGCCCAGCCGGTTGATTACCGCCTGGTCCTCCTTCAGCCGGAACATGCGGGGCTTGGGATTGCCGGGCTGGGGCTCGGGGGTGATCGTACCGACCTCGACGAAGCCGAAACCAAGGCCGAGGAGGGCGTCGGCGACCTCGCCGTCCTTGTCGAAGCCGGCGGCGAGACCGATCGGCGAGGGAAATCCGATTCCCGCGACCTCGATCGCCAGGCACGGATCAAATCGTGGCCGGCGCGTCGTCGAGCTCAGCTTGAGCGCCAGAATCGCCAGCCGATGGGCGCGCTCGGGATCAAGCGTGAACAAAAGGGGACGAAGCAGGGGATAGACTGTCATGCCCGATCGCTCCTGCCGATCGGGCTTCCCCCGTTCAACATATTCTCTTATCGCCCTCTCGCCCTGGCTCTTGACCTTGCGCGTCGCGGCCCCCAAGTCAAACCGGACCGAATCACTCCGATTGGATTGGCCATGCGCCTGACCAGCCTCGCCGACTATGCCGTGGTCATGCTGACCGCTGCCGCCCGCCATCAGGACGAAGGCTGGCTGTCGGCGAGCGCGATGGCCGAGGAGACCGGCGTGCCACTCGCCACCGCCCAGCGCCTCAGTGGCCGGCTGGCCGCCGCCGGGTTGCTGCGCTCGACCCGCGGCAGCGAGGGCGGATTCGCCCTGGCGCGCGCCGCTGCGGAGATCAGCCTGGCCGACATCATCGAGGCGGTCGAAGGGCCGATCGCGATGACCGCCTGCTCCGAGCAGGGCCGCCATGATTGCGTGCTGGAGCCGGATTGCCGGGTGCGGCCGCATTGGGGCGCGGTCAACGGCGCGATCAAGGGCGCGCTGGCTGGCGTTACCCTCGCCACGCTTGCCGGAGAGCCGGCATGAGCGATGGACGCAATGCCGAGGCGCTCGGGGTCGTCGCCGACCAGTCGAGCTACAAATGGGGCTTCAGCTCGGACATCGAGCAGGATTTCGCGCCCAAGGGCCTCAATGAGGACACGGTTCGCTTCATCTCGAAGAAGAAGAACGAGCCGGCATGGATGCTCGACTGGCGGCTCAAGGCCTACGCCCGCTGGCTGAAGATGGAGAGCCCCGACTGGGCCAAGCTCGATCTGACGCCGATCGATTATCAGGACGCCTATTATTACGCCGCACCCAAGGCGAGGCCGACGCTGAAATCGCTCGACGAGCTCGATCCCGAGATCCTGCGCACCTATGAGAAGCTTGGCATTCCGATCGAGGAGCAGAAGGTGCTCGCCGGCGTCGAGGGCGCGCGCAAGGTCGCTGTCGACGCGGTGTTCGATTCAGTCAGCGTCGCGACCACCTTCCGCGAGGAGCTGAAAGCGGCCGGCGTCATCTTCCTGTCGATCTCCGAGGCGGTGCGCGAGCATCCCGAGCTGGTGCGGAAATGGCTCGGCAAGGTCGTACCGCAGGCGGATAATTATTTCGCCGCGTTGAACTCGGCGGTCTTCTCCGACGGCACCTTCGTCTACATCCCCGAAGGCGTGCGCTGCCCGATGGAGCTGTCGACCTATTTCCGCATCAACGCCGCCAACACCGGCCAGTTCGAGCGCACGCTGATCATCGCCGACAAGGGCAGCTACGTCAGCTATCTCGAAGGCTGCACCGCGCCACAGCGCGACGAGAATCAGCTGCACGCCGCGGTCGTCGAGCTGATCGCGCTCGACGATGCCGAGATCAAATATTCGACGGTGCAGAACTGGTACCCCGGCGACGCCGAAGGCAAGGGCGGGATCTACAATTTCGTCACCAAGCGTGCGCTGTGCCAGGGCGCACGCTCGAAGGTGTCGTGGACGCAGGTCGAGACCGGCTCGGCGATCACCTGGAAATATCCGTCCTGCGTGCTCTCGGGCGAGGAGTCGGTCGGCGAATTCTATTCGGTGGCGGTGACCAACAATCGCCAGCAGGCCGATACCGGCACCAAGATGATCCATCTCGGCCGCAACAGCCGCTCGACGATCGTCTCGAAAGGTATTTCGGCGGGACGTAGCAACAACACCTATCGCGGCCTCGTCCGCGTCGGCCCGACCGCCGAGGATGTGCGCAATCACACCCAATGCGATTCCCTGCTGCTCGGGTCCGACTGCGGCGCGCACACCGTGCCGTACATCGAGGTGCGCAACCCCTCGGCGCAGATCGAGCATGAGGCGACGACCAGCAAGATCAGCGAGGATCAGCTGTTCTACGCGATGCAGCGCGGGCTTGCCCAGGAAGATGCGGTCGCGCTGATCGTCAACGGATTCTGCCGCGAGGTGCTGCAGCAGCTTCCCATGGAATTCGCGGTCGAGGCGCAGAAGCTGCTCGGCATCAGTCTGGAAGGATCGGTTGGGTAAAATGGCGTTGCTTGAAATCACCGACCTTCACGCCGAAACTGCCGGCAAGCCGATCCTCAAGGGGCTCTCGCTCAGCGTCAACGCGGGCGAAATCCACGCGATCATGGGGCCGAACGGCGCGGGCAAGTCGACGCTCGGCTACGTCCTCGCCGGTCGGCCCGGTTACGAAGTGACCGGCGGCTCGGCGAGCTATGACGGCGTGGATCTTCTGGCCATGGCGCCGCATGAGCGTGCCGCCGCAGGCCTGTTTCTCGGCTTTCAATATCCCGTCGAGATTCCCGGCGTGTCGAGCGTCCAGTTTCTCCGCACCGCGCTCAACGCCCAGCGCCGCGCGCGCGGGCAAGACGAGCTGTCGGCGGGCGAATTTCTCAGGATCGCGCGCGATCAGGCCGCTGCGCTGGGCCTCGACTTCGAAATGCTCAAGCGGCCGGTCAACGTCGGCTTTTCCGGCGGCGAGAAGAAGCGCAACGAAATGGTCCAGATGGGGATCATCGATCCGCGTCTCGCGATCCTCGACGAGACCGATTCCGGCCTCGACATCGACGCGCTGCGCACCGTCGGCGACGGCATCAACCGGATCATGCGCGCGCCGAACAAGGCAGTGGTGCTGATCACCCATTATCAGCGGCTGCTCGATTACGTGCGCCCCGATTTCGTCCACGTCCTCGCCGGTGGCCGCATCGACCGCTCCGGCGGACCCGAGCTCGCCCATGAGCTCGAGCGCGAAGGCTATGGAGCGCGGGCGGCGTGAGCGTTCTCGAACTTCCCTCGACCCGCCAGGAGGCCTGGCGCTGGAGCGATCTTTCGGCGCTGCCGGAGCTTGCGCGGCAGCCGCATGGCGCGCTGCGAGCGGCCGACGATCTCTGGATCGGCTGCGGCGGCCCGCGGCTGTTGTTCGTCGACGGCGTTTTTGATGCCGCACGCAGCGATGCGGGTCCGTTCGCGATTGGCCAGATCACGTCCGACGCATCCTCGCATCCTCTCGGCAAGCTCGCCGGCCGCGAGGGCTGGTCGCTGCGTCTCGGCCGCGATCATGCGCCGGCTGGCACCGTCGAGATCGTCCATCTCGCCACCGGCGGCGCCGGTCATGTCGCCGGCGAGATCCTGCTCGACGATGATGCCCAGGCTTCGGTCGTGCAGAGTTTCATCGGCGACGGCTGGTCCAATCAGGCGACGCAGATCCGGCTTGGCCGCTCCGCGCGGCTGATGCTGGCGCGCCGCATCGCGCAGGGCAGCGGGTTCACCAGCCTCGCCGATGATGCCGCGCTCGGCGCCGGCGCGAGCTTCACCACCACGCTGCTGGCCGAAGGCGCCGGCGACAGCCGCGTCGATCTCGCGGCGACAGGGGCGGGCGAAGGGGTCTATGTCGAGGCCGGCGGCGCGCTGCTCGCGCGCGGCGGCCAGCACCATGACGTCAACATCGTTCTCCGCCATGCCGGTCTCGATGGGCAGAGCCGGCAGATCTGGCGCGCGGTCGCCGAGGATGGCGGCACCGACAGCATCGCCGCCCGCGTCGAGGTCGCCCGCGGCGCGCAGAAGACCGATGCCGATCAGTCGTTGCGCGGGCTGCTGCTCGATCGCACCTCGACGATCAACCTGAAGCCCGAGCTGGAGATCTTCGCCGACGATGTCCGCTGCGCCCATGGCGCGACGGTCGGTGAGCTCGATGCCCGTGCGCTGTTCTATCTCGCTAGCCGTGGCGTGCCGCCGGTGGAAGCGCGTGCGCTGCTGGTCCGCGCCTTCGTCGCCGACGCGCTCGACCGCATCGGCGAGGAGGCGGTGCGCGAGGCGTTCGGCGGCTATGCCCAGAGCTGGCTCGGAGGTGCGCAATGAGCGCGCTCGAAGATCCGCGGCCGCTCGACCGGCTGGCCGATTTCCCGGCGATCCCGGCCGGCTGGGCCTATCTTGACACTGCCGCGACGGCGCAGAAGCCGCGCCCGGTGATCGACGCGATCAAGCGCGCCTATGGCGAGACCTATGCGACCGTGCATCGCGGCGTCTATCAACGCTCGGCCGACATGACGCTGGCCTATGAGGCCGGGCGCGAGCGCATCGCCCGCTTCATCGGCGCCAATTCCGCCGACGAAATCGTCTTCGTCCGCGGCGCGACCGAGGCGATCAATCTTGTCGCGCAGAGTTGGGGCCAGACGCATCTCAAAACCGGCGACCGCATCCTGCTCTCCGTGCTGGAGCATCACTCCAACATCGTCCCCTGGCAGCTGCTGCGCGATCGCATCGGCATCGAGATCGACGTCGCGCCGCTCGATGCCACTGGCAAGATCGACCTCGACGCGGTCGAGGCGATGCTGACGTCGCAGCACAAGCTGGTCGCCTTCGCCCATGTCTCCAACGTGCTCGGCTCGGTGCTCGATGCGCGGCGCGCGGCGAATGCGGCGCATGCGGTCGGTGCGCTGCTGTTGCTCGACGGCTGCCAGGCGGCGCCGCGCATCGCGCTCGACATGAAGGCGATCGGTGCCGACTTCTACGCCTTCTCCGGCCACAAGCTCTACGGTCCGACCGGCATCGGCGTGCTCTGGGCGCGGTCGGCAATTCTGGAGTCGATGCCACCCTGGCAGGGCGGCGGCTCGATGATCGACAAGGTGACCTTCGAGCGCACCACCTATGCACCGCCGCCGGCGCGGTTCGAAGCGGGCACGCCGCATATCGTCGGCGTGCTCGGGCTGCACGCGGCGATGGACTATGTCGACGGCATCGGCCTCGACGCGATCGCCGCCCATGAGCGTGCGCTGGTCCGCCAGGCGCGCGATGCATTGCGCGACATGAACAGCGTCATCCTGTTCGGCCCCGACGATGCCGAGGGAATCGTCAGCTTTGCCGTCGAAGGGGTGCATCCGCATGACGTCGGCACCATATTGGACGAGGCGCATGTCGCGATCCGCGCTGGCCATCACTGCGCCCAGCCGCTGATGGCGCATCTCGGAGTGCCGGCGACGGCGCGGGCAAGTTTCGGAGTTTATAACGGTCCCGATGATATTGCAGCGCTGCTGCGCGGGATCGAGCGGGTGACGAGGATCTTTGCATGAGTGACGAAGGCAAGCCGCTGATCGAGGAAACGGGCGAGCGTCCGCCGCCGCCCGATCGGCCGCGTGCGCGCGATTATCTCGACGGCTTTCTCAATCCCGCGCAGCAGGTCGAGGGCGCGGGGTCGCCGGGCGGCGATGTCTACGAGGGCGTGATCGCCGCGCTCAAGGAAATCTACGATCCCGAGATTCCGGTGAACATCTACGATCTTGGCCTGATCTACGGCGTCGACATCGATGAAGACAATCATGCGGTGGTGACGATGACGCTGACCACGCCGCATTGCCCGGTCGCGGAGTCGATGCCGGGCGAAGTCGAGCTGCGCGTCGGCGCGGTGCCGGGCGTCGGCTCGGCCGAGGTCAATCTCGTCTGGGATCCACCCTGGGACCCGCAGAAGATGTCGGACGAAGCCAAGCTCGAATTGGGAATGCTCTGATCATGGCTACCACCACCCGCCAGCGCCCCGCCGCACTGATCCTGACTGAAGCCGCCCAGGCGCGCGTGACCGACTTGATGTCGCGCGCCCCCGAGGGCGTCGTCGGAGTCAAGCTGTCGACTCCCCGCCGGGGTTGCTCGGGCCTGGCCTATTCGGTCGACTACGTCACCGATCCCGATCCGATCGACGAGGCGATCCCGGTCGGAGAGACGGTCTTGTGGGTCGATGCCGGCTCGCTGCTCTATCTCGTCGGCTCGACGATGGACTGGCAGGAGGATGACTTCACCGCTGGCTTCGTCTTCCAAAATCCCAATGCCAAGGGCGCCTGCGGCTGCGGCGAGAGCTTCACGGTTTGATTGATCGGCGGGGGCCGGCTATCCGGCGCCTGCCCATGCTCCCCGCGCTCGCCCATATCGAGACCTGGATCTTCGATCTCGACAACACGCTCTATCCGGCGTCGGCCAATTTGTTCGGCCAGATCGACGTCCGCATGGCGGCCTATATCCAGAAGCTGCTCGCCTGCGATCCGGTGGAGGCGAAGCGCGTGCAGAAGGGCTTCTTCCACAGCCATGGCACGACGCTGTCGGGGCTGATGGCCGAGCATGGCGTGGCGCCCGCGGACTTCCTCGATTATGTCCACGACATCGACGTGACGGTGATCGACGAGGATCGCCGGCTGGTCGCGGCGATGGCGCGGCTGCCCGGGCGCAAGCTGATCTTCACCAATGCCGACGCCGCCTATGCCGGGCGCGTGCTGGCGCGGCTCGGCCTGGGGGAAAGCTTCGAGGCGATCCACGACATCCATGCCGCCGGCTATGCGCCCAAGCCCGATCCGAAGAGCTATGCCGCGATGTGCGATGCGCTCGGCGTCGCGCCTGAGCGCGCGCTGTTCGTCGAGGACATGGCGCGCAATCTCAGGCCGGCCAAGGCGCTGGGCATGACCACGGTCTGGGTCGATAACGGCTCGGAAGCGGGCGGCAGGGATGCCGATCCCGCTTTTATCGATTATCGCATCGCCGAAGTCGGCGCATGGCTGGACGAGATTATGGGGGTAAGCGCGTGAGCGATCTTGAGAAGACCATCGAGCAGGCCTGGGAAGAGCGCGACGGGCTCAATTCCGCAACCAAGGGCCCGGTGCGCGATGCGGTCGAGGCGGCGCTCAATGCGCTCGACGACGGCAGCATGCGGGTCGCCGAGAAGCAGGGCGACGACTGGGTCGTCAATCAATGGCTCAAGAAGGCGGTGCTGCTGTCTTTCCGGCTCAACGACATGGCGCAGATGCCGGGCGGCCCGGGCGGCTCGACCTGGTGGGACAAGGTGCCGCTCAAGACCGCCGGCTGGGGCGACAACCGCTTCGCCGAGGCAGGCTTCCGCGCGGTGCCGGGCAGCATCGTCCGCCGCGGCGCATTTATCGGCAAGGGCGCGGTGCTGATGCCGAGCTTCGTCAACCTCGGCGCCTATGTTGGCGAGGGGACGATGGTCGATACCTGGGCGACGGTCGGCTCCTGCGCCCAGATCGGCAAGAACGTCCATCTCTCGGGCGGCGCCGGCATCGGCGGCGTGCTCGAGCCGCTGCAGGCCAATCCGGTGGTGATCGAGGACGGCGCCTTCATCGGCGCGCGCTCCGAGGTTGCCGAAGGGGTCATCGTCGGCGAGGGCGCGGTGCTGTCGATGGGCGTCTATCTCGGTGCCTCGACCAAGATCGTCGATCGCGCAACCGGCGAGGTGGTGATGGGCCGGGTGCCACCCTATGCGGTGGTCGTCCCGGGAGCGCTGCCGTCAGCCAGCGGCGGCCCCTCGCTCTATTGCGCCGTGATCGTCAAGCGGGTCGATGCCCAGACCCGCGCCAAAACCGGGATCAACGAGCTGCTGCGCGACTGACACGAAAAGGGCGGCCCGTTTCGGGGCCGCCCTCATTCGTTACGCGGTTGACGGGCTCAGCCGCGCAGGATCTTCAGGATCTTGTCCTGGGCGGCTGGCTCGTCGACCGTTTCCATCGCCGCCAGCTCGCGCGCCAGCCGGCTGATCGCGCCCTCGAAGATTTGCCGCTCGGAATAGCTCTGCTCGGGCTGATCCTCGGCGCGGTGGAGGTCACGGACCACCTCGGCGATCGACACCAGGTCGCCCGAGTTGATCTTCGCCTCATATTCCTGCGCGCGGCGCGACCACATGGTCCGCTTAATCCGCGGCTTGCCCTTCAGCGTGGTGAGGGCTTCCTGCATCGTCGCGGTCGACGACAGCTTGCGCATGCCGACCGACTCCGCCTTGTTGGTCGGAACCCGGAGCGTCATCCGCTCCTTTTCGAAGCGCAGGACGTACAGCTCCAGATTGGTGCCGGCGATCTCCTGGCTTTGCAGCTCGACGACCCGTCCGACGCCGTGCTTGGGGTACACGACGTAATCACCTACGACAAAGCCTAGCGCCTTGACTCCCATGGATTTTCTACCTTCCCGGATTCTGCCGACAATCTTGCCTCGCCGCGCTTCCCCCATAGAGCGCGTCCAGGCCGCGATCGGCGGCTTCAGCTCATGAATTACAGCGAACGCCGCAGCGCCGCCCCGGGAGACCCTATATCAGAATGGGCGGCAAAGAGCTAGTCCGGCGGCCCGGCGTTAATCACCCTTGCCGGGATCTGCGGAGAAATACTTCTCGTATTTATCCGACTCGCCCTTGTGCTCGTCGGCATCGTCGGGCTGCTCGCCCTTGCGTGTGATATTCGGCCATTGGGCGGAAAAGGTGGTGTTGAGCTCGAGCCATTTCTCCAGCCCGCTCTCGGTGTCGGGGAGGATCGCCTCGGCCGGGCATTCCGGCTCGCAGACGCCGCAGTCGATGCACTCGCTGGGGTTGATGACGAGCATATTCTCGCCTTCGTAGAAGCAATCGACCGGGCAGACCTCGACGCAGTCCATATACTTGCACTTGATGCACGCTTCGGTGACGAGGTAGGTCATATCGCGCTCCCTATTCGCCGCCCTGCTAGGTCGGCGAGCCGGCCGCGTCAACGGCTGGCGAGAGGTCCTCGTAAAGCGCGCGCGCCTCGGCCGGCGGACCGCGTCGTTTGGGCAGCGTCAGTATCCTGAGCACCCGCACCCGCCCGTGCAACGGAAAGCTCAGCACCTGGCCCGCCCGGATCGGGGCATGGGCGCGTTCGACCGGTCGTCCGTCGATCCTGACATGGCCGTCGCGGGCGATCGCCTGGGCGGCGCTGCGTGTCTTGGTCAGCCGGGCGTACCACAGGAATCGGTCGAGCCGCTGCTCGTCAGCCACCGCGAGTCCTCAGCGCGGCGAGCGCCGAGAAGGCGCCATGGCGCGGCGGCGGCTCGCGGCGGCGCGGCGCTGGCTGTCCCCGCCAGACCCATTGCGCCGGCGTCTCACCGGTCGAGCGGAAGCCGAGGCCCTGCATCAGCCGGGCAAAGCTCTCCGGACGCAGCCCGAGGGAGATGGGAAACGCCGGATCCGGCGCGAAGGGCTTGCGGCCGGCACGGGCGTCATGGACCAGGCGGGCGACGCGCTCGACCAGATCGACCCGCAGCATCTGCTTGCCGATCGGGCGAAAGCCGGCGCGCACCAGCGCCTGGGTCTGGGAGGGATCTTGCGGCGTGGTCACAGTCGCCGCGCCGGGCGGCGGCAGCGCCGGCATCGTCTCGCCGTCGCGCACCGCCCAGAGCGCCAGCCGCCAGCGGGTCGCCTCGGGCTTGAGCAGCGCCGGCAGGAACAGGTCGAGCGTGCCGAGCCTGACCCCGGCCTGCTGCACCATACGGCGCATGTCGCGATCGAGCGAGGCGGCCTCGACGCCGGTCGCGGCGCGTTCGAGCACCCCGCCGGCCGCCGCCAATGGCGCCAGCAGCGCGCGCAGCGGCGCCGGTGTCGACGGAGTCGCAGCCAGGGCTTCAATCGCCCGCAACGGCGCCAGCACGCCGGCGATGACCGTCTCGACCCAGGCGGCGAGGCGCCGGGTGACCTGGTCGCGCGTCTCGGGCGACAGCGTTTCCAGCGAGCGGGCAAGACCGATCCGCGGCGCGAGCGGCGCCCGCCCGGGATCGAGCCGCGCGACGACATGGTCGCGCCAGGCGATCGCGACCGGCCGCCCGTGGTCGGTCAGCAGACTGAAGGCCTCGTCGCCGTCCTTCGCCAGCGCCGCGGCACGCCTAGCCATCTCGCCTGCCAGCCGCCGCTCGGCGGCGGCCAGTAGCCGGCGCTTCTCGATGAAGCGGGCGGACGGGTCGGCGCGGAACTTGAACCCGTCGAGCCGGCCGATTTCCTCGCCGGCGACGCTGACCGTGCCGTCATCGTCGATGACGACCGGCAGGCTCGCCGGATCGGCCCCGGCCAGCTCGCGCAGCAGCACGGCGGTGCGGCGATCGACGAAGCGCTGGGTGAGGCGCTCGTGGAGCGCGTCGGACAGCCGCTCTTCCAGTGCATGGGCGCGCGCCGCCCATTGCGCCGGATCCTCCAACCAGTCGTGGCGCTGGGCGATATAGGCCCAGGTCCGCACCGCGGCGAGACGATGGCTCAGGGTCTCGACGTCGCCCTGGACATTGTCGAGATGAGCGATCTCGGCGGCGAACCAGTCGGCTGCGACATGGCCCTTACCCTCGCTGAGATGGCGGAACAGCCGGCCGACCAGCGTGGCATGCTGCTCGGGGCCGGTGCGGCGAAAATCGGGCAGGCCGCAGGCGGCCCACAGCCGCATCACCATGGCGGGGTCTGTCGCGCGCTCGCGCACCCAGGGTTCGCCAGCGAGCCGGCGGAGCACCATCAGGTCGATCGCCTCCGGGGCCGGCCGCAGCACTCCGGCCGGTGGCCGCTTGTCGAGCGAGGCGATCAGCGCGTCGATGCTGGCGAAGCTGGGTTCGCCGTTGCGCCAGTAAAGGAAGTCGAGCGGGGCGAAGCGATGCTCCTCGATCGCGGCGATCTCCGCCTCGGTGAACGCCGGGCTGGCCTCGCCGATATTGAGCGTGCCGAAGGTGCCATCGCGCTGATGGCGGCCGGCGCGGCCGGCGATCTGCGCCATCTCCGGGATCGTCAGCCGGCGTTGGCGGCGGCCATCGAATTTGCTGAGGCCGGCGAAGGCGACATGGGCGACGTCGAGATTGAGGCCCATGCCGACCGCGTCGGTCGCAACCAGATAGTCGACCTCGCCGGCCTGGTACATCGCCACCTGGGCATTGCGCGTGCGCGGCGACAGCGCGCCCATCACCACCGCCGCGCCGCCGCGGGCACGGCGCAGCATCTCGGCGGCGGCGTAGACCTCCTCGACCGAGAAGGCGACGACCACCGAGCGTGGCGGCAGCCGCGACAGCTTTTTCGCGCCGGCGAAGCTCAGCGTCGAAAAGCGCGGCCGGGCGACGATCGAGGCATCCGGCAGCAGCTCGCGGATCATCGGCCGCAGGCTGTCGGAGCCGAGGATCATCGTCTCCTCGCGGCCACGTGCGCGGAGGATGCGGTCGGTGAAGACATGGCCGCGCTCGGGGTCGATGCCAAGCTGCGCCTCGTCGATCCCGACGAAGGCGAGATCGCGCTCCAGCGGCATCGATTCCGCGGTGCAGAGAAACCAGCGGGCGCCCTGCGGCAGGATGCGCTCCTCGCCGGTGATCAGCGCGACTTCCTTGGGTCCCTTGATCGCGACGACGCGGTCGTAGACTTCGCGCGCAAGCAATCTCAGCGGGAAGCCGATCATGCCACTGGAATGGCCGCACAGCCGCTCGATCGCGAGATAGGTCTTGCCGGTATTGGTCGGCCCGAGCACCGCGGCAACGGGGGCGCTGGCAAAACGCGACATGGCCATAAGATCGGCGGTCCGGGCCTCGGGCGCAAGCGCTGAAAAGAACTGGCCTGTGGATAAGTTCGGCCTGGCGTAAGCCCGAGTCGCTTCGCCGCGCGGGGCGCCGTAAGTGCCCGTCTTCAAATTGACATTAGGCTTTCCGCGGCCACAGGCTCGCCCTCGCGGATATCGGTGGGCATGGGTCCCAGGGGGGTCGCCGCCTTGTTTCTACGCGACGATTCGGCGCTGAACGCAGGCGGTGGCGCAGCCGTTCTGCGGCTGACCCCGGCCATGCCCCGCTTCGGTGTCGCGCCAATCAAATCGCCGGACCGTTTGCGGCTCGTCCGCAAGGATGCGCAGCCCGATGGCTGGCTGGTGGTCGACCTCGGCGCGCGCATCGGCTCGCTGCAATGGTTCCGCGGCCTGATCACCTGCACCGTGCTGTGCGTCGCCGCTGCATCCTTTGCCCCCGGCTTGAACCCGATCGCCGGGCTCGTGCCCTCCGCCTACACGCCCGCCCAGAGCGACGAGGCCGCGGCCCAGGCCATCGCGCCGCTCGCCTTCGGCGGCGATACCGGCCGCAGGATGGTGCCGACCTCGGCGGTGCGGCGGTTGACCAACACGCCCGAACGGCCGCTGGTCGAGCTCGCCGCGACGCTCGGCCAGGGCGATGGCTTTGCCCATGCCCTCTCCCGCGCCGGCCTCGGCGAGGCCGAGGTGGAGAAGGTCACCGACCTGGTGTCCGATGCGGTCAAGCTGGGCGACATCGCACCCGGCACGGTGATCAACATGACGCTCGGTCGCCGGCCCAATCGCGACGTTGCGCGGCCGCTCGAGCAGCTCGCCTTCCGCGCGAAATTCGATCTCAGGCTGGCGGTGCACCGCGTCGCCGGTGCGCTGACCCTGGTTCGCCAACCGATCGCGGTCGACGATACGCCGTTGCGCATCGAGGGGCGGGTCGGCAGCGGGCTCTATCTCGCCGCCCGCGCCGCCGGCGCGCCGGCCAAGGCGGTCGAAGCCTACATCAAGACGCTCAACCAGCGGGTCCCGATCGGCAGCCTTGGCGCCGATGACCGTTTCGACCTGATCGTCGCCCATCGCCGTGCCGCCACCGGCGAGACCGAGGTTGGCAATTTGCTGCTTGCCCGGCTTCAGCATGGCCGGCGCGATATCGAGATGATGCGCTGGGTCGAGGACGGCAAGGCGCAGTGGCTCGACCAGAACGGAACCGGCGAACAGCGCACCGGCATGCACGTGCCGGTCGATAGCACGCGGGTGACATCCAAGTTCGGAATGCGGCGACACCCGCTGCTCGGCTATTCGCGGATGCACAAGGGGATCGACTTCGGCGCCCCTTATGGCGCGCCGATCATGGCGGCGACCGATGGCGTCGTCAGCTTTGCCGGCTGGCACGGCGGCCATGGCCGCTACGTCATGGTCAAGCACAACGGCAATCTGACGACTGCTTACGCGCATATGAGCCGGATGCTGGTCCGCGTCGGCGTGCGCGTATCGGCCGGTCAGGTCATCGGTTACGTCGGATCGACCGGGCTCTCGACCGGGCCGCATCTTCATTACGAGGTCTATCGCAACGGCGTGGCGATCAATCCGCGTTCGCTTCGCTTCGCCAGCGTGATGCAGCTGGCGGGCAGCGAGCTGACGCGGTTCAAGGCGAAGTTTGCCGATCTGCTCTCGCTGCGGCCATTCAGTGAGACGCGCCAGGCGCAGGCGTCAACATCGGCCAAATCGGGCAAGAAGGCCTAGGCCGGACTAGCTCAGGCCGAACAGCGTCGCCAGGCCGAGGAACGAGAAGAACCCCATCACATCGGTCATCGTCGTGACGAAGACGGTCGACGTGACCGCCGGGTCGACCCGGCATTTTACCAGCAGCAGCGGGATCAGCACGCCCGACAGGCCGGCGTTGATGCTGTTGATCAGCATCGCCGCGAACAGCACCAGGCTCAGCGCCTGGTCGTGATAGATGAGCTGGCAGACGATCCCCATCAAAATGCCGAAGCCGAAGCCGTTGGCCAGCGCGATCCACAGCTCGCGCATGATCATGCGCACGGTGTTCGACGAGGTCAGTTGGTTGGTCGCTAGCGCGCGCACCGTCACCGCCATCGTCTGGGTCGCGGCATTGCCGCCCATGCCGGCGACGATCGGCATCAGCACCGCCAGGGTGACAAGCCGCGAGATCGTCCCCTGAAAAGCTGCGACCACCGCCGAAGCGAGGACCGCCGTGCCGAGATTGATGAACAGCCACCACATCCGCGTGCGGATCGTCGAGGGCAGCGGCTCGTTGATGTCGCCTTCGCCCGCGCCGGACATCCGCAGGATGTCCTCACTGGCTTCTTCCTGGATGATGTGGACGACATCGTCGACCGTGATCATGCCGGCCAGCCGGCCCGAGTGATCGACCACCGCGGCCGAGATCAGCGCATATTTCTGGAAGCGCAACGCGACCTCTTCCTGGTCCATCTCGACCGGGATCAGCGTCTGCTCGCGCATCATCACATCGGCGACGGCGATCTCGCGCGGCGTACGCAGCACCCAGCTCAGCTTCATCGTCCCGACCGGGTGATGCGACGGGTCGACGACGAAGATTTCCCAGAAGTCGGTGGTCAGCTCGGGATTGGCGCGGACGTAGTCGATGACCTGGCCGACAGTCCAATGCTCGGGCACCGCGATCAGGTCGCGCTGCATCAACCGGCCGGCGGATTCCTCCGGATAGCTCAGCGCTTCCTCGATCGCGGCGCGATCGTCGGGGGCCAGGGCGCGGAGCACCTCGCGCTGATCGTCGGCATCGAGATCCTCGATGATCGCAACCGCGTCGTCGGTGTCGAGCTCGGTGGCGAGCTCCGCGACCTGGTGCGGCTCGAGCGCCTCGATGACCTCGTCGCGCACCCAGTCGTTCATCTCGGCGAGGACGTCGCCGTCGAGCTTTTCGGCGATCGCCGCGGCCAGCGGCCGGCGAATGTCCGAAGGCACCAGCTCGAACAGATCGGCAATGTCGGCCGGGTGCAGCGTGTCGATCAGCGCGCGAACGCCGTCGACATGGTCTTCCTCGAGCAGCGCGACGACGGATTCGACGAATTCGTGGGACAGCCGCTCGTCGCGATGGGTCTCGCCGGCTGCGGCTTCGGTTTCGGGTGCGGTCTCGGTCTCGCTCATACCGCCTCCCGTTCGCCCGATGCCTAGTCCTGAATCACGTCGGCTTCCCTAGGCCCTCAGCCGGGAGGCGCAACCCCCCTATTCTATGGCCAGGTCTTCGGCGCTCGCCTTGCGGCGGCTGTTGCTGAGCAGGAAGACGAAGGGCAGGGCGGCGACGCAGACCCACATCATCAGCCAGAAATCGTCGATATAGGCGATCATCAGCGCCTGACGGTTAACCTCGCGATCGACCAGCGCGGCGGCCATGCCGCCGAGGGCGCCGATTGTCTGGACCTGCGGCCCTTCGAGCATCGGCAGCGCCAGCGTGGTGACATGGGCGCTGACGTCGGCATGGCTGACCTGGGTGTTGTGCGCGATCAGCGCGGTCATGATCGAGATCGAGACCGACGCCGACAGGCTGCGCGACAGACTGTAGAAGGACGCCGCTTCGGTGCGCAACTCGGCCGGCAAGGTGGTGTAGGCGAGGAGATTGAGCGGCATCATCACCGCGCCGATGCCGAGACCGTTGATCAGCCCGCTGACCACTACCGGCTGCGAATTCATCGCTGGCTCGAAACCGCTCATGATCCATTGACCGATGCCAACGAGAAGGAATCCGATGATGATCACGCCGCGCAGGTCGACCAGACTGCTCACCCGCGCGGCGAGCAGCATGCCGATCATCATGCCAAAGCCGCGCGGCACCATCACCATGCCGGCCTGGGCGGTCGAGTAGCCGAACAGCTGCTGCAGCATTGGCGAGATCAGCACCGAGCCGGGCATGTAGATCGTCACCATCAGCACGAGGATGATGTTCGACGCGACGAAGTTGCGATCGCGGAACAACGCCCGCGACAGCAGCGGCGCGCGTGAGGTGAGCGTGTGAATGACGAACATCCACAGGCCGCCGAAAGCGATGCCGGTCTCGATGATGATCTCGGTCGAATGGAACCAGTCGCGCTGCGTGCCGCGATCGAGCATCAGCTGGAAGCTCGCCAGCGCCAGCGCCAGCAGGCCGAAGCCGAGCATGTCGAACCGGCGCAGCGGCGATTTGGCGTCGTCGAGCAGGAACCACAGGACGATGCCGGAGATGATGCCGACCGGCAGGTTGATGTAGAAGATCCATCGCCAGTTGAACGAGTCGGTCAGCCAGCCGCCGACGATCGGCCCCAGGATCGGGCCGATCATCACCCCCATGCCCCAGATCGACATCGCCTGCGCGCGCTTCTCTGGTGGGTAGATGTCGAGCATCACCGATTGCGACAGCGGATTGAGGAAAGCGCCGAACAGCCCCTGCAGCCCGCGCGAGACGACGATCATCGCCAGCGAATGCGACATGCCGCACAGCGCAGAGGCGATTGTGAATCCACCGACCGAGACTGCGAAGAGGTTGCGGCGACCGAGCCGCGCCTCGAGCCAGCCGGTCAGCGGCGTGCCGATCGCCGAGGCGATGATGTAGCTGGTCAGCACCCAGGAGATGCTGTCCTGACTCGCGCTCAATGCCGCCTGCATATGTGGCAGCGCGACATTGGCGATGGTCGAATCCAGCACCTGCATCAGCACCGCGCCCATCGATGCCAGGGTCAGCACCATCCGGCGGGCGGGCAGCATCGCTTGGGGTTCGGCCATCGGTCGGGAGCTATGCATTGCGTGACAACGTATCAAGCGCAGGGATGGCGTCGCCGGTTGCCAAGCACTAGATCCGCACGATGCCCTTGCGCCTGTCCGTGCTCGACCAGTCGCCGATCTCCGCCGGTTCCACCGCCGCCGAGGCGGTTGAGGCGACGATCGCCCTGGCGCAGGCCGCCGATGCCCATGGCTATCATCGCTTCTGGGTCGCCGAGCATCACGCCACGCCGATGCTCGCGGGGTGCGCGCCCGAAGTGCTGATCGGCCCGATCGCGCGCGCCACCGATCGCATCCGCGTCGGCTCGGGCGGAATCATGTTGCCGCATTACAGCCCGTTCAAGGTCGCCGAGAGCTTCCGCCTGCTGTCGGCGCTCGCGCCCGGGCGGATCGATCTCGGCCTCGGTCGCGCGCCGGGTACCGACGGGCTGACCGCCTTCGCCCTGCAGCGCGACCGCAATCATCGCGCGCCGGATGATTTCCCCAGGCAGCTGGCCGAGCTGCTCGCCTATCTCGAGGATCGGCTGCCGGCCGATCATCCTTTCGCCAAGCTGCCCAAGACCCTGCCCGGCGGCGGCGCCGGCTCGCCGGATCCCTGGCTGCTCGGCAGCTCGGAGGACAGCGCCTATTGGGCGGCTGAGGCGGGGCTGCCCTATTGCGTCGCGGATTTCATCAATCCGCATGGCGCGCCGCTCGCGCGGATCTATCGCGAGAATTTCCAGCCCTCGACGCGGCTCGCCGAACCCTATGTGATGGTCTGCCTATGGGCGCTGGCGGCGGAGAGCGAGGAGGAGGCGAGGCGGCTCGCGGCGCCGGCGAAGATGGTCAACCACCATTTCGTCCGCGGCCAGCTGATCGCGGTGCCGTCGACCGAAGAGGCCGTCGCCTGGCTGGAACGTAACGCGCCGGACAAGTCGTCCGGGCTGCCGGAGCGACGGCGACGGCGGATGATCCGCGGCACGCCCGAGACAGTGCGCGCGGGCATTGAAACGGCCGCGGCGGAGTATGGCGCGGACGAGGCGATGCTGGTCAACATCATGTCCGACCAGCCTGCCCGGCGTCATGGTTATGGCCTTGTTGCCGACGCTTTCGCGCTGGCATCGGGATCGGTCGCGGCCTAATCGGTGCCGCTTACGAGTCTAGGAGACTGCTGTGGCTGACGAATCCGATACCCTGACCATGTCGCTCGATAGCGGCGATGTCGTCATTCGCCTGCGCCCCGATCTCGCGCCCGGCCATGTCGCGCGCATCACCGAGCTCGCCAAGGAAGGCTTTTACGACGGCGTCGTGTTCCACCGCGTCATACCCGGCTTCATGGCCCAGGGCGGCGATCCAACCGGCACGGGCGGCGGCGGGTCCAGCAAGCCCGATCTGAAGGCGGAATTCTCCGCCGAACCGCATGTCCGCGGCGTCTGCTCTATGGCGAGGACGAGCGCTCCGCACTCGGCCAACAGCCAGTTCTTCATCTGCTTCGATGACGCCCGCTTCCTCGACAATCAGTACACCGTCTGGGGCGAGGTGATCTCAGGCATGGAGCATATCGACGCGCTGCCCAAGGGCGAGCCGCCGCGCGAGCCGGGCAAGATCAAGTCGATGCGGGTCGGCGGAGCGGGTTGAGATGCCGGCCTGCTCGCCTATTCGGCGAGCATGTCCACAAGCCAGTCGTGAAACAGCTTGACCGGCCGGCGTGACAGCGCGGAACGACGGCAGGCGAACCAGTAGTTGTACGGACTGGCGATCTCGAGGTCCTCGAACAGCGGCACCAGCCGCTCGTCATGCGCCCGCTCCATATGGCTATCGAGCATGAAGGCAACGCCGAGACCCTGGGCGGCGGCGTCGAGCATCAGCGGGCCGCTGTCGAAATGGTCGATCGCAGCGGGTCTCAGATCGGGCTCGCCGACCGCGTCGCGCCAATATTCGAAGATGTCGGGCATGTCGCGGTGGATCAGAATCGTGCGGTGGGCGAGATCGGCCGGCCGGCGGATCGGATCGTGACCCTCGATCATCTCGCGGCCGGCGACGACCTGCACCTGGCTGCTGTCGAGCCGACGGCTATAGAGTGACGGATCGATCTCGCGGCTGAGCGCAATCGCCGCGTCGATCCCGTCGCCGAGCCGCGAGAAGCTCTGTCCGGCGGTGTCGATGTCGATGTGCAGATTGGGATGGCGCTCGCGCAGCGAGGGCAGGGCGGGCACCAGCCGCTGGGCGGCGAACAGCGGCATGACGTTCAGCCTGAGGCGCATCAGCTCGCCATCGGCGCGGTCGTCCTCGATCGCGTCCCACAGCATGTCGAGCGCGGGTGCGAGCCGCTGGAGCAGGGCCTCGCCGTCGGGCGTGAGCCGCATCGCGTGATGCGTCCGGTCGAACAAGGTGCGTGAGAGAAAGCGCTCGAGCGTCTGAATCCGCCGGCTCAGCGCCGGCGGCGATAGCGCCAGCTCGGTCGCCGCCGCCTTGACCGACCCGAGCCGGGCGACCTGGACGAAGGCCTCGATCGCAGTGAAGGGCGGTAGCCGGCGCACTGAACTTGTCTTTCCCTGGCGATCGTTGTGCAATGCACCCACCGAGGATCTAATCGATCGCGGGCTGAGTGCAAGGACAGCATGCCTCTCCTTGCCCTTAGCTGAACTATCCACCGTTTTCGACGGCTCATTGCAGAAATTGCATCCAAGATGGCCTATTTCGCACTTGCACAAAACACTTCGCACATGCACAAAGGACGGGCCTTTCAGGCATCCTCTCCTAAACTTTCCGGGCCGGTCCCCAACGGGATCGGCCTTTTTTTGCCAATCGAGGATCGATTTCGCCGTCAGGCGCGCTATTGCGGCTTTCCGGGCAAGCCCGAGGGGAGACGCAAATGGCCGAGGGCGACAGCGAGACCGGCGGATACCGACTACAGGTCGCCAATGCCCGGCCCGAGGATTCCGGCCGCGGTCTGGCCCGGCTGTCGCGCGCGACGATGGCGGCGCTCGCCTTGTCCGAAGGCGATGTCATCGAGATCGTCGGCAAGCGCTCGACTCCGGCGCGGGCGGTGCTGCCCTATCCCGAGGATGAAGGGCTTGAGATTCTCCGGCTCGATGGCCTGCAGCGCGCCAATGCCGGCATCGGTTCGGGCGATTTCGTCGAAATTCGCAAGGCCCAGTCGCAACCTGCCCAGCGCGTGGTCTTCGCCCCGGCGCAGCAGAATCTGCGGCTGCAGGGCTCCGGCGCGGCGCTGAAGCGCAGCTTCGGCATGCGCCCGCTCACCGCCGGCGACATCGTCGCCACCACCGGCCAGCAGCGTGTCGACCGCGGCGAGATGCCGTCCGACCTGCGCCAGATGCTCAACGCGCCAGCCTATGCGCTGCAGGAGGTTCGCCTCCAGGTTGTCTCGACCGTGCCCAAGGGCATCGTCCACATCGACGCCAACACCGAGATTGAGCTGCGCTCCGAATTCACCGAGCCGAAGGAGGCGCGCCGCGCCGACGTCACCTATGACGACATCGGCGGCCTCGGCAACACGATCGATCAGATCCGCGAGATGGTCGAGCTGCCGTTGCGCCATCCCGAGCTGTTCCAGCGGCTCGGCGTCGATCCGCCGAAGGGCGTGCTGCTGCATGGTCCGCCCGGCACCGGCAAGACGCGCCTCGCTCGCGCCGTCGCCAATGAGAGCCACGCTGAGTTCTTCAGCATCGCCGGCCCCGAGATCATGGGATCGGCCTATGGCGAGAGCGAGAAGCGGCTGCGCGAGATTTTCGAGCAGGCGGCCAAATCGGCGCCGTCGATCATCTTCATCGACGAGATCGATTCGATCGCGCCCAAGCGTGGCCAGGTCACCGGCGAGGCGGAAAAGCGGCTGGTCGCGCAGCTGCTGACGCTGATGGATGGCCTTGAGGCGCGGACGAATACCGTCGTGATCGCCGCGACCAACCGGCCCGAAGCGGTCGACGAGGCGCTGCGCCGGCCCGGCCGGTTCGACCGCGAGATCGTCATCGGCGTGCCCGACGAGCCGGGCCGCCGCGAGATCCTCGGGATTCACACCCGCGGCATGCCGCTTGCCGAAAATGTCGATCTCGGCGAGCTGGCGCGCACGACCTATGGCTTTGTCGGCGCCGATATCGCCGCGTTGACCCGCGAGGCGGCGATCGAGGCGGTGCGGCGGATCATGCCGCAGCTCAATCTCGACGACGACACCATCCCGCCCGAGGTGCTCGACACGCTGGCGGTGACCCGCGACGATTTCCTCGAAGCGTTGAAGCGTGTCCAGCCGTCGGCGATGCGCGAGGTGATGGTCCAGAAGCCGAACGTTCGCTGGGACGATATCGGCGGACTCGACGATGCCCGCGAGCGGCTGCGCGAGGGCGTCGAGCTGCCGCTCAAGAATCCGGATGCGTTCCGCCGGCTCGGCATTCGCCCGGCCAAGGGCTTCCTGCTCTACGGCCCGCCCGGCACCGGCAAGACGCTGCTCGCCAAGGCGGTCGCGCGCGAGGCGGAGGCCAATTTCATCGCCACCAAATCCTCCGACCTGCTGTCGAAATGGTATGGCGAGAGCGAGCAGCAGATCGCCCGGCTGTTCGCCCGGGCACGCCAGGTCGCGCCGACCGTGATCTTCTTCGACGAGCTGGATTCGCTGGTTCCGGCGCGTGGCGGCGGGCTCGGTGAGCCGCAGGTGACCGAGCGCGTGGTCAACACCATCCTCTCCGAGATGGATGGTCTCGAGGAGCTGCAGTCGGTCGTCGTCATCGGTGCGACCAACCGGCCCAATCTGGTCGATCCCGCCCTGCTTCGTCCCGGCCGGTTCGACGAGCTGATCTATGTTTCTGTCCCCGACGCCGACGGCCGCCGGCGGATCCTCGCGATCCACACCGCCGGCATGCCGCTTGCCGATGACGTCGACCTCGACGATCTAGCCCGCCGGACAGAGCGTTTTACCGGCGCGGATCTCGAGGATCTGGTCCGGCGCGCCGGCCTCTTTGCGTTGCGCCAGTCGCTCGATGCGGTCAGTGTCAGCGCCATCCAGTTCGAGCATGCGCTGGCCGAAACCCGCGCCAGCGTCACGCCCGAGATGGAGCGCGAGTATGAGCAGATGGCGGCCAGGCTGAAGCAGGATGCGCTGGCGATCGAGCCGATCGGCTTCATCTCGCCGGGCATGCTGAAGCCGCATGGGCCCAAGGGCAACGAGTAGTTAGCCCTCGGCGCTTGCCTTTGCCGGGCGGTTGCGTCACGTCGGAATTTCGCGTCGAGTTGTCGAGGAGTGAGCATGACCGCATCATCGGCCCGGACGGCCCGCTCGAGGACACGCTCTCGCGGCGCCATCGGTAATTCGGGGACAGCTGGTCAACTGCTCCATTTCGCGCGTGGCTTCATCAAGCATCCGAAGATGGTCGGCTCGATCATCCCCTCCTCGCGCCAGTGCATCGCCAAGATGCTGCGCCCGGTCGACTGGGCGGCGACGCGGGTGTTCGTCGAATATGGCCCCGGGGTCGGCACCTTCACCCGACCGGTGCTCGATCGGCTCGGGCCGGATGCCAAGCTGATCGCGATCGACACCAATCCCGATTTCGTCGCCTATCTGCGCCGCGAGATCGCCGATCCGCGGCTGCACTGCGTCGCCGGCTCGGCGGCCGATGTCCGCACGATCCTCGGCGAGCACGGCCATGACCATGCCGATTACATTCTCTCAGGGCTGCCCTTCTCGACGCTGCCGCCGGGCGTCGGACCGCAGATCGCCGAGCAGACCGCCGCGGCGCTGAGGCCGGGCGGCGCCTTTCTGGTCTATCAATTCTCGCCCAAGGTGCACGACTTCCTCGCACCACATTTCAGCCGGATCGATCGCGGCTTCGAGCCGATCAACATCCCGCCGGCGCAGCTCTTCTGGGCCTATCGCGACTCCGATTGAGCCGCGCGGCGCGGCCGAAACCGGCTGCGCCGTTGCATCGTCTCGTCATTCTCGAGCCTGAACAGGCCCGCGCTGACCGCCGGGTCCAGCGTCGCCACCATGTAGTAGGCGATCATCCAACGCAGGCGGCGCCACCAGACGGATCGCGCCTCATGGAGCTGGCGGGTGATGAGACGCGATTGATCGGCAAGGCGGTCGACCAGCGCGCGCGCCTGCTTCGCCAGGGTGCCGTCCTCGATCCGCAGCATCAGCTCGAGGTTGAGGTAGAGGCTGCGCATGTCGAAATTGGCCGAGCCGAGCCAGACGACGTCGTCGGTCACGACCAGCTTCATATGAAGCTTGGTCACTTCATATTCCCGCACCTCGACGCCGCGCACCAGCAGCCGGTGCAGGCAATGCCGCCAAGCGGCGACCGTCGCGTTGTTGTCGGAGAGCGCGGCGCCGATGATGCGCGCCGTCCCGCCGCGCCGAGGGATCCGGCCGAGCCGACGCAACATGCCGTAATTCGGCGAGAAATAGGCCGCGACCATATCCAGCCGCCCGACCGTGCCGAGGTCGGCGCGCAGCGCGCGGGTCATCGGGCTCATTCGCCGCATCGGCCCGGTCAGCAGCAGCCGCGCCGCGCCGGCGCTGTCGCTGTGCCGACGGATCATCCGCGCCAGCAGCGACATGCGCGCACGCGGCATCCGCGACCAGTTCTGCAGCGCGTCGAACCAGCCGGCCAGCTCGCCGGCGACCGGGCCCTTCAGCTCCAGGCCGAGGTCGCACCAGCCGTGATCTTCGGGCGCGGCGAAATAGTCATCGGCGATATTAAAGCCGCCGACCAGGGCACGCGCCTCGTCAGCGACGACCATCTTCTGGTGATTGCGAAACAGATAGCGCCGTCCGTAGCGTGGGTGAAATCGGTACATTCTGGCGCCGGCGTCGATCAGCGGCTGGAAGAAGGCGTCGGGGGTGGCGGCGCTGCCGAAGCCATCGATGATCATCGCAACCTCGACGCCGCGGCCGAGCGCGGCGAGCAGCGCGTCGCGCACCGCATTGCCGATCTTGTCCTCGGCAAAGATGTAGAAGGCCAGGCGCAGGCTCCGGCGCGCGCTGTCGATCTGGCGCAGGACCGCCTCGCGCCGCTCAGCCGGCTCGGTCAGCAAATGGTAAGCGCCGCCTTCAACGGCGGCGACCTCCTCTTCCTCCCCCTGTTTCTCAACCATTTGCAACATGTGAACGCTGAACGCGCCAATGACAAACCTGTGCCTGGGGCCCGTACCCCCCACCGCAAAGCGGTGGGCCGTCATGACCTTCGCCGGCGGGGGGGGTATGGCCCCTGTTGATTGACTTTCCGGGCTTACGCTGCTAGCGCGCTGCCTCCCCGCAACAGGCTGAATTTACGGAGCCGGATCATGGCGCGCGTTACCGTCGAGGATTGCATCGACAAGGTGTCGAACCGGTTCGACCTCGTGCTCCTTGCCGCCCAGCGTGCCCGTCAGGTCTCCGGCGGCGCCGAGCTGACCTTGGAGCGGGATCGCGACAAGAACCCGGTCGTGGCGCTCCGCGAGATCGCCGAGGGGACGATCACCCCGGATGAGCTGGAGGACGCGCTGGTCGCCTCGCTGCAGCGGGTCCAGGTCGACGAAGAGGATGCGCCCGACGAGGTCGGCTCGCTGGCGGCTTCGGCCGAAGCGCTGCGGCTGACTGCGGCAGCGCCGCCACGAAACCAGAATTTCGGCGCCGATTACGAATAAGCCGGGGTTTTCGCTGCATTGCAGCGCCGCTAGGGGTTGCATCGGACCCGGCGGGTGCCGATCATCGTAGCTGATGCTACGACAATATGAGCTGGTCGAGCGGGTCAAGGACTATGACCCTGACGCCGATGAGGCGTTGCTCGACCGTGCCTATGTCTTTTCGATGAAGGCCCATGGCGCCCAGCAGCGCGCCAATGGCGATCCCTATTTCAGCCATCCGATCGAGGTCGCCGGCATCTTGACCGACCTCCGCCTCGACGACGAGACCATCGCCACCGCGATCCTCCACGATACCATCGAGGACACGCTGGCCACCCAGGAAGAGATCGAGAAGCGCTTCGGCAGCAATGTCGCCAGGCTGGTCGACGGCGTCACCAAGCTGTCGAAGATCGAGGCGCAGACCGAGAATGAGCGCGCCGCGGAGAACCTCCGCAAATTCCTGCTGGCGATGTCGGACGACATTCGCGTGCTGCTGGTCAAGCTGGCCGACCGGCTGCACAACATGCGCACCCTCCATTTCATCCCCGATGCCGAGAAGCGCCGGCGGATCGCCCGCGAGACGATGGAGATCTACGCGCCGCTGGCCGAGCGCATCGGCATGTACGAGTTCATGAACGAGATGCAGACGCTGGCGTTTCGCGAGCTCGAGCCCGACGCCTATGCCTCGATCACCAAGCGGCTCGCCCAGCTCAGCGATGGCGGCGGCGATCTCGTCGCCCGCATCGGCTCGGGTCTGCGCATGCACCTCAGCCGCAAGGGACTCGAGGCCGAGGTCACCGGCCGGCAGAAGCATGCCTATTCGATCTGGCGCAAGATGGCCGAGCGCCACATCAGCTTCGAGCAACTGTCGGACATCATGGCGTTCCGCGTCATCGTCGAGGGCGCCGAGGATTGCTATCGCGCGCTCGGGCTGATCCATCAGCGCTGGCCGATGGTGCCGGGTCGGTTCAAGGATTACGTCTCGACGCCCAAGCGCAACGGCTATCGCTCGCTCCACACCTCGGTGATCCATTCGGAAAAGGTGCGGATCGAAATCCAGATCCGCTCGCGCGAGATGCATGCCCAGGCCGAATATGGCCTGGCGGCGCACTGGGCGTACAAGACCAAGGAGAAGACCGACACCCAGCAAGGCTGGATCCACGATCTCATCGAGATCCTCGAAAATGCCGACAGCCCGGAAGAGCTGCTCGAGCACACCCGGATCGCGATGTATCAGGATTCGATCTTCGCCTTTACCCCGAAGGGCGAGCTGATCCGGCTGCCGCGCGGCGCGACCTCGGTCGATTTCGCCTATGCCGTTCATACCGATCTCGGCGATCAGGCGGTTGGCGCCAAGATCAACGGCCGGGTGATGCCGCTGCGCACGCCGCTGGCCAATGGCGACCAGGTCCAGATCCTGCGATCCAAGGCGCAGAGCCCTCAGCCGGAATGGCTGGGGTTCGTCGTCACCGCCAAGGCGCGCTCGTCGATCCGCCGCTCGGTGCGGCACATCAAGCGCGACGAGCAGATCGTGCTCGGCCGCAAGCTCTATGACGAGATCGTCGAGCGGCTGCCGACCGCGCTTGCCAGAGGCGCGCTGGGCAATGCGCTGAGGCGGCTGAAGCTGCCCGACGAGGCGGCGCTGATGGAGGCGCTGGCGCGCCAGACGATCACCGACGCCGCGCTGATGGAGGCGCTGATGCCGGGCTCGGCTGGCGGTGACGTCAAGCCGGCGCCGCAGCGCAGCGCCATCCAGATCCATGGCCTCACCCCCGGCGTCGCCTTCAGCCTCGCCGACTGCTGCCATCCGATCCCCGGCGACCGCATCGTCGGCCTGCGCCGGCCGGGCGAGGGGATCGAGGTCCATTCGATCCACTGTGACGCGCTGGCGGATGGGGTCGATGCCGATTGGGTCGATCTGTCATGGGGCAGCGGCTCGGACGGCGGTACTGCCCAGCTCTCGGTGGTAGTGCGCAATCAGCCCGGGTCGCTGGGCGTTGTCGCCAGCATCCTCGGCGCGCATGGCGCCAACATCGTCAATATGGCGTTGTCGCACCGCGACGCGGCGTTCCACACCAACCTCATGGATATCGAGGTCCATGACGTGCAGCATCTGATGCGGATACTGGCGGCCCTGCGTGCGGCGGATGTCGTCGCCTCGGCGGAGAGAATCTAGCTCCCGGGCGTATCGAACGGCGCGATGCGCGGCAGCTTTGCCGGCTGATAGACCTTGCCGGTCTGTTCGAACGTCACGCGCAGGGCGTGCTCGCCGGCTGGCAGGTCACGGAAGTCGATTTCGAGCGTGACGCGAGGTCCGCCCTGCTCGCGCAGCACGAAATTGCCGACGAGCCCGTCCCAGGGAAGCGCGGCGCCCGCCGCGAAGCGATAGCCGTAGCAGGCCATGATCGCCTGCGGCACGGCATATTGGTCCATCGGCCGGACGTGATCCATCACCAGGATGCAGCTCAGCGGCGCTCTATCCCGCAACGAGTGGCTGCAGCCCTGCGCCCAGTCCGCGTTCGGTCCTGCCCAATGAATCTCCATCCAGCGGCGCTCGGCGGAATTGTCGGACAGCTTGACCGCAACGGTCTCGAAGTCGCGCAGCCCGCTGCACAGGTCGCCGTCGGCGCTCGCCGGGGAGGAACAGGCGAGCGCGGCAAGGAAGATCAGCGAAGATCGGCTGCCCGCCACGCGCCGAGCATGCCGCTCGCCGCGACCCCCGGCAACGGGTCGTCAGCGGCCCGGCGGCCTCGCCTCCGGCCCGAAGCGGACACCGAGCATGACGATCAGCGCGGCCGCGCCGATCAGGCCACCGGAGAGGATGAATGCAGCGCCGTCGAAGCTGTGGCGCGCTCCCCAGGCGAGGCTCTGCGCGGCGAGGACCGGGCCGATGATGGCGGCGACCGAATTCAGGCTGCCGATGCCACCCTGCAAGGCGCCCTGCCGGGTGGCGTCGACCATCCGCGACAAGATGCCGTTCAGCGCCGGCCAGGCCAGCGCGCCGATGCAGCCGACGATGAAGAAGGCATAGACCTGCCAGCCCTCGGTCGCAAAGGCATAGGCGATCATCGCGGCAGCGCTGCAGGCAAGCCCGGTGATCGCGGCGCCGCGTTCGCCGGTGCGGCGGATGACGCGTTCGGTGAGGAAGAACTGGACGAGCAACTGCAGAAAGCCGACCCAGGCCAGGCTCCAGCCGATCTGGGTGGCGTTCCAGTCAAACCGCAGCTTGGCCCAGAACGCCCAGGTGGTGGGATAGACGATGCCGCCGAGCTGCCAGAGAAACCACGCGATAAGCAGCGGGCTCGCGCTGCCGGCGGCGAACAGGGGCTTGAAGGCGCCGATCACATGGGCGTCGCGCAGCGAAAAAGGGCGGCGGTTCTCCGGTTTCAGCGTTTCGGGCAGCCAGACATACATCACGATCGTATTGGCGAGCGCGAGGAACGCAGCCAGCCAGAAGGGTGCCCGCGGGCCGAGCCCGGCGACCAAGCCGCCCAGCGCCGGGCCGATGATGAAGCCGATGCCGAAGGCCGCGTTGACATAGCCGAAGTTGACCGCCCGCCGCTCCGGCGGCGTGACGTCGGCGATCACCGCGCCGATCGGTCCGAAGGTGCCGCCGGCGACGCCGGATATCGCACGGCAGATGAACAGCCAGGTGAGGTTCGGCGCCACCGCCATGACTGCGCAGTTGAGCGCGAAAGCGGCCATCGCCAGCATCAGCACGGGGCGGCGGCCAAAGCGGTCGCCGAGATTGCCGAGCACGGGCCCGGCGAAGAACTGCGCCACCGCGAACACGGTCATCATCCAGCCCGAAAGGCGCGTCGCTTCGGGGAGATCGACATGGCCGAGCTGGGTGATCAACGCCGGCAGCACCGGCATGATGATGCCGAAGCCGATGACGTCGATCGCCGCGGCGGAGAGCACGATCGGGATCGCGCGATTGTCGAAGCGAGGGAGGATGGTCATAGGGGAGGTGGCTATAGGCGGCGGAAGGAGGGGCGGCCAGCCCCGCAGCTGGGCTAAGCGGTCGCCGGCGACGGCGCGATCGCTGCGCGACCCGTCTCACACAGATTCAGCGTCTCGCGCGCCTCTTCGGGCGAGGCGACGTCAACGCCCTGCGATCGCAGGAGCCGGACGACATGACGCACCAGCTCGGCGTTGGTCGGAAGGCCCAGCTCCGGATAGGGATAATCGCCAAGGCCGATGCTGATATTGCCGCCCAGCTCGACGATCCGCGGGATCAGCGGAAGCAGATTGCCGCCGGAGCAAAGCGTCGTCCAACGGAATGAGCGATCCCGCGGCAAGGCCTGGAGATAATCGTTCAGGCCCTCCCGGCTCGCCCGCTGCAGATAGGCGATGTTCGTCTCGTTCAACGCGGCGTCGTCGACCATCGACAGCATCAGCACGGGATCCGGTCCGAGCAGATTGTCGTCCAGCAACGCAACCGCCCGGCGCATCGCCCGCATGTTCCAGATGTCGAAATAGGGCGTGACGCCCGCATTCTTGAGCAGCACTGCCGACCGGAGGATCTCCGCCCTCAGCGCGTCCTTGGCGCCGGGCCGGCTGAGGATCTCAGTTTCGGGTGATGCGCTAAACAGGCTCGGCGCCATGCCGATCGGCGCGAGGTCGGGCGCCAGGCCTTCGCGCGCCAGCTGCAGGATTACGGCATATCGCCGTTCAACCAGTGGCTGCACCGCCTGGTCACCCAGGCTGGTGTGGATCAGCGCCGGCGAGGTGGCGCGCAGGGCCGCGATCGACTCTCGATAGGTGGCAAAATCCTCGACCGAGGCGCCATCGGCGGACCGTCCGTGGAAGTGAATGATGGCGGCGCCCGCTTCGATGCACGCCTTGCCGTCGTCAGCGATTTCCGCCGGCGTCCAGGGGATGTGCCGATTGACCGTGCGGAGCGCCCGCTCGTTCGCCCGGACTTCGATGATGACCTTGCGCATCGCCGCTCCTCGCTCGGCCGGCCCATCTCCCTCGAATAGTCGATTTGCACTGCGAACGCGAACCGTTGCCCCTTGTCCGCTGTACCCGGCCGACCGATTGCTACGGTGACAGCGAACGAGAGGAGGGTCGCGTGAGCGAGACCGACATGAGGCAGCGCCCGAAGGGGCAATGGTGGCAGTCGACCGAGCCGATGGTTGAGGTCTCCCATGACGCCGTGCGCCGGCTGGGATTGGCCGCGCTGATCAAGGCGGGCGCATCACCGGCGGACGCCGAATTCCTGCTTGCGATCCCGCTGGACAAGGCGGTCCAGGGCGACCACGCGCGTGGTCTCGAGGCGCTGCCTCCAATGGTCCGTGCGGCGATCCAGGGTGACATCTCGCTGCAGCCTTCGCTCGAGATTTTACGCGAGACGGCCTCCACTGCGCTGGTTGATGGCGATCCCAAGGTCGTCCGTTCGCTGATCTGCCGCGGTGCAATGGATCTCGCGATCGCGAAGGCGCGCAGCACCGGCGTCGCCTGGGTCGGCGTGCGCTATCCGGCGACGATCCTCACCGCCCATCTCCAGCAAGCGGTCGACGCCGGCATGATCGGCATGGTCATGACCCAATGCTATCCGGTGGTCGCGCCGCATGGCGGCTTCCAACCGATGCTGGGCAATGGCCCGATTGGCTTCGGTATTCCCGCCGGCGCGCACGACCCGATCATCTTCGACGCCTCGATGACGCAGACCTCGGCATCCGGGGTGAAGCTCGCCGCCGCCCAAGGCGAGCAGGTCCCCGAGGGGTTCCTGCTCGACGCACATGGCGAGCCGACGACCGACGCATCCGCCTTCCCGGCTGCCGGGCATCTGGGTCACGGCGCTCAGCTCGCGAGCGGCACGCTGTTGCCGATCGGCGGGAGTCACAAGACCTATGGCCTGATCTTCATCATCAGCCTGTTGAGCGCCGTGCTCGCTGATTCCGAGGCGCCCTGGGCGGCGGGCGAGATCATCGGCGGCAGCCCGGGTGATCCGGCCAAGCGCTATGGCTCGACCTATATGGCGCTCGATCCCGCCGCCTTCCTCGCCGCGGACGAGTTCCGCCGTCGCGTCGACGCTTTCATCGACGGATTGAAGGCATCGCCGACCAAGGCGGGCGTCGACGAAATCCTTTATCCGGGCGAGCTGTCGCAACGGTTGAAGCGCGAGCGCAAGGCGGCGGGACGCTTCCTGCTGCCCGAGACGCATTATCGTGAGTTGCTGAAGCTTGGCGAAGAGCTCGGCCTGAACGAGGCCCTGACCTGACGCGGCCGATCAGCGGAAGTCGCGGGTCTGGATCGGGATCGTCGGGCGCCAGGGCCATGAGCCTGGTCCTGGCTCGCGCGCTTTGGGAAAGTCACGCGGATCGCGCGCGGGTGGATTGCGGATGATGTCGGCGCGGCTGACCTCGGGTTTGAAGTCGCGCTCGCCGAGGCCGAGCAGCATCGGCGTCAGATCCCGCACCCGGTTGGCGACGACGTGGATGACGAGGCCTTCTTCCTGCACCCGGCCGCGGATCGCGAGCATCCGCGCGCCATGGATCTCGGCGCGGAACCGCTCGTAGCGATCCGGCCAGAGGATCGCATTGGCGATGCCGCTTTCATCCTCGAGCGTGACGAACAGCACGCCCTTGGCTGAGCCAGGGCGCTGGCGGACGAGGATAATGCCAGCGACCTCGACCTGCTTCTTGTCCATGCCCCTGAGATCGCCGCAGCGGACGATGCCCTGCTGCCTCAGATCGGCGCGCATGAAGCTGAGCGGGTGATGGCGCAGCGAGAGATTGGTCGAGACATAGTCCTCGACCACCTCGCGCCCGGCGGTGAGCGGCTTGAGCGCGACCGCGGGCTCGCCGCTGCTGTCGGACTCGATCGTGGCGAACAGCGGCAGCGGCGCGTCGCCGAGACCGTTCAGCGCCCAGATCGCCTGGCGGCGAGCGACGCCCAGCGCATGAAAACCATCAGCCTCGGCGAGGCGGGTGAGCGCGCCGGCGCCGATGCCGCTGCGCTCCCAGGCCGCGGTGACGCTGGCGAAGGGGCGATCGCCGCGTGCTGCGATCAGCTCGGCGGCGGCGGTGTTGGCGAGGCCCTTGACCATCCGCATGCCGAGCCGCAGCGCGAGCGCTCCATCCTCGCGCGGCTCGAGCGTGCAGTCCCAGCGCGAGGCGTTGACGCAGACCGGCCGCACCTCGACGCCATGGTTGCGCGCGTCGATGACGATCTGCGCCGGCGCGTAGAAGCCCATCGGCTGGGCGTTGAGCAGGGCGCAAGCGAAGATCGCCGGGTGATGGCACTTCAGCCATGACGAGGCATAGGCAAGGATCGCGAAGCTCGCCGCATGGCTTTCGGGAAAGCCGTAGCTGCCGAAGCCCTCGATCTGCTTGACGGTGCGTTCGGCGAAGTCGCGGGTGTAGCCGTTCTTGAGCATGCCGGCGATGAGTTCGTCGCGGAAATGCTGGACCCCGCCGGTGACCTTGAAGGTCGCCATCGAGCGGCGGAGCTGGTCGGCTCTTTGCGGCGTGAAGCCGGCGCCATGGATCGCGACCAGCATCGCCTGTTCCTGGAATAGCGGCACGCCGAGAGTCTTTTTCAGGATCCCTTCGATCTTGGGGCTTGGATAGGTGACCGGCTCCTTGCCCTCACGCCGGCGGAGATAGGGATGGACCATGTCGCCCTGGATCGGGCCGGGGCGGACGATCGCGATCTGGATGGTGAGGTCGTAGAGATGTTTCGGTTTGAGCCGCGGCAGCATCGACATCTGTGCCCGGCTCTCGATCTGGAAGACGCCGAGCGTGTCGGCGCGCCGTATCATCTCATAGGTGAGCGGATCGTCATGGGGGATGTCGACAAGGGTTCGCGGCGCTTGCGGCCGATAAGTCTCCAGCAGCTCGAAGGCGCGGCTGAGGCAGCCGAGCATGCCGAGGCCGAGCACGTCGACCTTCATGAACTTGAGATCGTCGATGTCGTCCTTGTCCCATTCGATCACCTGGCGATCGACCATCGCCGCCGGCTCGATCGGCACCAGGCTGTCGAGCCGATCCCGGGTGAGGACAAAGCCGCCGGGATGCTGCGACAGATGACGGGGCGTCTCGAGCAATTGTCGGGCGAGATCGAAGGCGAGGCTCAGTCGGTAATCATCGGCATTGAGATTGAGCGCCTTGATCTCCCGCTCGCCGGGGCCATCGCCGCCCCAGCCAGAGAGTTGAGTGGACAGAGCCGAGATCAGATCCTCGCTCAGGCCGAGCGCCTTGCCGACCTCGCGCATCGCGCCACGCGGGCGATAGCAGATCACCGTCGCGGTCAGCGCGGCGCGGGTCCAGCCATAGGTCTCGTAGACCCACTGGATCACCTCCTCGCGGCGCTCATGCTCGAAGTCGACGTCGATGTCGGGCGGTTCCTGCCGCGCGGTCGAGACGAAGCGTTCGAACAGCAGCCCCGATGCGATCGGGTCGATCGAGGTGATGCCGAGGACGTAGCAGACCGCTGAATTGGCCGCGCTGCCGCGGCCCTGGCACAGGATCGGAATCTTCGGCGGGTCGCCCTTGTGCACCGGGTCGGTGCTGCGGGCGAAACGCACGATCGAATGGACCGTGAGGAAATAGGGCGCGTAGCGCAGCTCGGCGATGAGCCTGAGTTCATGTTTGAGCTGATCGACCAGCGCCTGAGACGCATCGGAGCGCGCGGCGACGGCGGCCCAGACATGGTTTTCGAGGGTCTGCTGCTCGTCGAGGCCGGGATCGGCTTCATGGGGATATTGATAGGCGAGATCGTCGAGGGTGAAGTGAATGCGCTTCGCCAGCTCGGCAGTCGCCGCGATCGCGTCGGGCCAGCGCTTGAAGCGCCGCGCCATCTCCTGCGGAGATTTGAGATGGCGGTCGGCATGGCGCTCGCGGCGGAAGCCGAGCTGATCGATCGTCAGCTTCTCGCGGATGCAGGTCATCACATCCTGGAGCATGCGGTTCTCGGGCGTCGCGTAGAGCACGTCGCCGGTGGCGAGCGGCGTGACACCGGCGCCATGCGCCGCGGCGTGAAGCGCCGCGATCCGTTCCTGGTCGCGCGGGCGGCGGCGGAAGCTGAGCGCGCAATAGGCGCGGTCGGCAAAGATCGCGCGCAGCCGCTCGAGCGCCGCATCGGTCGCCTCGCCGGGCAGATCGGGGACGAGCGCGGCGATCAGCCCGCCGGCGTAATCGGCGACGTCGTCCCAGTGGAGGATGCAATGACCCTTGCCGCCGCGCGCTTTGCCGATGGTGAGCAGGCGGGTGAGATTCGACCAGCCCGGCCGATCCTGTGGCCAGACCAGCAGGCTGGTGCCGCAGTCGAGATCGAGCCGGCAGCCGGCGATCATCCTGAGACCTGTGTCGCGCGCCGCGCGGCGGGCGCGGACGATGCCGGCGACCGAATTGCGATCGACGATGCCGAGCGCATCGAGGCCAAGGCAGACGGCGGTGGCGAATAATTCGTTGGGCGAGGAGGCGCCGCGCAGGAAGCTGTAGTGCGTCGTCACCTGCAGCTCGACATAGCTGCTCATGCGAACACCCCATGGACGAACCAGGCGAGATCGCCGGTCGCCTCGTCGACGCCGTCGCCGCGGCGATAGAGCCAGAAGCGCGCACCGGCATCGTCCTCGACGCGGAAGTAATCGCGCACCGCCGATTGCTCGGTGCTGCGCTTCCACCATTCGCCATGGATCCGTTCGGGGCCGTCGGCGCAGACAACGCGATGGATCCGGCGGCGCCAGGTGAAGCGCGCCGGCGCACCGTCCGGCAGCAGCGCGATCACCGCGCTTGCCGGCTCGGGCGGATCGAGCAGGCGAATAGGCCGCGGCCAATGCGCCGGCCAGGGATCGCCGCCGCGCGGTGCGGCCAGCGCAGGCAGGCGGCGCACGGCGCGCTCGGGCACATCGCTCTCGACCGCCGCGGACCGCCACAACGCCGCCGGGCCGAGCCTGCCGGCAAGCCGATCGACCAGCGGCGCGAGATCGGGCGCGTCGTCGCTGCCGATCTGGGTCGCGGCCAGCGGCTCGGCGGCAATCGCGCTCAGCACCAGCGCATCGATGCCGAAGCCGGGATCGATCGTCTCGATCCGCGCATCCAGCAATCGGCGGAGATGGCGCGCATCGCGCGTCGCACGCGCCATGCCCAGGATCAGCGGCTGGACCGTGCCGTCGATCCTCTCGACCGCCAGCCGCAGACGGCGCGCGCCGAGACCGGCTTCGGTCAACCGCAGCACCAGCGCATTGCACAGCCCGACGATGGCATGGGCGATCGCCTCGGCGCTGGCGATCGGCTCGGCGAAGCGGCGATGCGCCGCCGGGATCTCGCTCGGCACCAGCGCAGCGACGGGCTCGGCGGCGCGGCCGGTCGCCTGGTCGAGCCGGGCGACCAATGTCATGCCGAAGCGGCGGGCGAGCGGCGCGCGTGGCATCGCCAGCAGCTCGCCGATCCGCTCAATGCCGAGCCGCGTCAGCCGCTCCTCGATCTCGGCGCCGATCCTCAGCGCCGCGACCGGCAAGGACGCAACCGCCTGCGCCTGCTCACCCGATGGCACGATCGCCACTGCATCCTTGCCCCAGCGCGCCAGGCCATGAGCAGCGCCATAGCAATCGGCGATCGCGATGCGTGTGGTCAGCCCGGCGCGCGCCAGCCGTCGCTGCATCGCCGCCGCCAGCCGCGCCTCGCCGCCGAGGAGATGCGCCGCGCCGGTGATGTCGAGCCACAAGCCGTCGGGCAGGTCGGCGGCGGCAAGCGGAGTCCAGCGGCGCGCGGCATGATCGGCGATGCGCGCGACCAAGGCTTCGTCGCCGAGCGGATCGGCCGGGCGGATGTCGAGCCCTTTGACCATCGCCTGGGCCTGGGCGAGCGGCTGGCCGGGCGCGATGCCGAGCGCGCGCGCTTGTCGGCAGGCTGCCGCGATCACCAGCCGCTGACCGTCGGCGATGCTGGTGACGAGCGGAGCCTCAGGCGGCGCGTCGGCCGGCGATGCGCGGACGATCCGTTCGATCGCCAGCATCGGCAGCCAGAGCGATACGACCCGTCGCATCGCAACCCTCCACGATCCACGCATCGCCCTCGCCGCCGCGCTGACGCACCAGCGTCAGCCGCCAGCGCGGACGGCCGACGCCGTCGACCGCGAGCGGCGCCGACGGCAGCGCCGCCAGAGTCCATCGGCTGTGCGCGGCCGAGGGCTCGGCGAAAGGCGCACCGGCGGCGGCGCGATGGCGACGCAGCAGCAGAGCGGTCACGCTGCGTGCCTCGGCGGCGAGCTGGAGCCGGCGGGTCGCGGTCATCCCGGCGCGGGCGATCTCGCCGATCACCGCCGACAGCCCGCCATGACGCAGTGCTTCTTCCATCGCCGCGAGCACATCCTCGTCGCGGCTTGCGTCGACGCGGATCAAGCGATCAGGATGGAGGCCAAGCTGGGCGATGCCGGGTGCGTGAAGATCGCGCTGGCGGCCGGCCCAGAGCACCGGCGCGCTACCGAGCCGTGCGGCTAGACCCGCGATGAAAGCGGTCGCGGCCGCTTCATCGCCGGCAGAAGGGGTTGCGCCGCTTGCTTCATGGAGCGCGGGAATGAGCAGCCCGGCGTCGAGCTGGCGATCGATCGCCGTGATGTCGAACGTCAGCCGCGCGCGGCGACCCGCGCGCCCGTCTCTTTCCAGCAAGGAGAGACGGCGACGCAGATCGGCAAGCGCGGTGCCGGGCTGAAGCGAGTCGGCCAACATGTTCCTGTTTTGTTCCACAGGGTGCCGAGAGTCAATCGCCCCCGGTTGAGGCTGGCCAGATCGAAATGGAGGGAAAGATCGCGCGGCCGAAGCCGCGCGATCGAGTCAAAGCTTAACGAGCCTTGGCCTTCTTCTTGGCCGCAGGCTTGCGCACTTTCTTGGCAACGGCGGCAGCCAGGCCAGCCGCGACCGCAACAGCGGCGCTGGCGGCAACCTTCTTGCGCGCCGTAGTCTTCTTCTTTGCAGCAGGTTTCTTCTTTGCAGCAGGCTTCTTCTTTGCAGCCGGCTTTCTCGCCGGAGCCTTTTTCGCTGCCGGCTTTTTAGCCGCAGCCTTCTTCACGGCAGGCTTTTTCGCCGCAGGCTTCTTCGCTGCAGCCTTCTTCGCTGCAGCCTTCCTTACGGCAGGCCGCGTCGTCGCTTTCGCTGCTGTCCGCTTCGCCGGCTTCTTGGCTGCCGGCTTCTTTGCGGGCTTGCGCACCGACTTCGCTCGCGTCGTCGCCATGGCTTTCGCCGCAGGCTTCTTC
>Ga0068855_100000643_pt1 | contig 42740 bp, 37 predicted proteins | sample KBSCornC52_FD_66592 | JGI IMG/M metagenome (GOLD analysis project Ga0068855, IMG submission 66592) | Corn rhizosphere microbial communities from Kellogg Biological Station, Michigan, USA - KBS Corn C5-2 | ecosystem: Host-associated > Plants > Roots > Rhizosphere > Soil ... | reverse complement strand
AATTCGGGAAGCCCGAATGACTTCAGTGGCAGCATTCCTGACGCTCCGAAGTGGGACCCCGATTACGGAAAGCATTGCAGCGTTCAGGTGGATAACTGGGGAATTGTGGACACAAAACCAGTGTTTTGCATGTGAAGAAACTGGATTCGGCTACCGACAAGGATGCGTTGCTAAGCGCGGAGGCATATGTTTTGCAATTACTGTGGGGCGCCCAATCCGGACGTCCCTTTGTTTTGCAACGGGTGTGGAAAGCCAATCGCGAGGCCAGCTGCCGCGGCGGTTCTTCCCATCTCCGAGATGTTTGCCGCTCCCAAGCCCGATTCTGCGCCACTGGCTGCAGCGTCTGCAAGGGTCGGCTTTTCTCCTACTGCTGAGCGGCTGGTTGCGAGCGTCATCGGGGAGCATGCGGTCCTCCCAGGTCCACACACGCTCTCTACCACGGCCAGAGAAGAATTTGAAAAGGGTCTGGCGACAGAGGTCCGTAAGAACATCGAGAACAAAGCCATGCCCTCGTCGATAGCCGCGGGCCTGCTGGTTCTGATCCTGCTGGCTGCCGTCAACATGGTTCTCGCCTGTATCGTTGGATTGGTTGCTGCCGGGATCGTCTACAAAGTCGTCACGGAGCATTTGGCGCACAAGCAGTTGGATACCATCCGCAATACCAGCGATGAGATGCTCGTAACTCGCTACAACGAAGCAAAGGCCGATCGCAGGGCAGCGCGCATAAGAGCTGGTATCGGCTGGGCTGTAATGGCCATCATTGGTGTCGTCGTCGTGGTTGCATGGCTTGCTGCCCACCATCAATGAACATTAGTGAACAAGTGCGGCATGGTGGAGATGGATTGATTCAGGTTGAGGGGTGCAGAGAACAGCGAAGGAATGTCGCTACTCGAAGTCGCTGCCTCGGACCCGCAATCGCATCGGGCCGGTGGATTTTTAGACAGTTGAGAGGTGCTCATTGCTGCACCATTGGAGACTACGATGCCGTTTTGTCAGTCTTGCGGTGAATCAATGAACGCAGACGCACGTTATTGCAATGCCTGTGGCAAACCGGCGAATATCGCTACTCTCTCAATTCCTCGGGACACCTCTGCTGGGGAAACCATTGCTCTTCCGATGGAAGCGCATTCCGTCGTACCCTCCCCCACGGCAGCCGGTGCCGGAGCACATTTCAGTAGAAAGAGGATTCGTCGCAGCCGGCCCAAAGGGGCAATTGTTCTTGCAGTATTTGCATCCTTAGGAGCAGCCGCGATGGCTTCGCTCAGCATGGTCTTATTCTCCTATGCAGCCAGCGCCCGCGGCGAGGGCGCTCTAGCCCCCATGCGGTTGCTCATGAACCTATTCCCAGTACTCGCCAAAGGCCAACAGGACATGGTCAATCAAGCTTCCGAGGCGGGGACCGCAATGTTCATCATTGCTGCTTTTTGTGCGGTGCTGAGTTATGGAATGTGGACGCTGCGAAAGTGGGGACGAATTGTTGCCATCGTATTCAGTGTCTTGATGTCGATTCGCGCAATGATATTGATTGTCAACTCGTACGACGCCTTGCTTTGGAATCTCTTCGTGATCGCTATCAGCATTTGGATCATCATGTATCTGATGAAGCCGCGGGTGAAACAGGCATTCGGGGCCTGACGGATTTCGCGGTTTAATATACCTCGGATTCATTGCTTTGAAGTCCGCTGTCACAGTTCATGCGGTCTCGCTCTCAAGCCAGATCGTGTTGTCATCTCGCATCTGATTTCATCCTGGGCCACTGAACGTTGAATGGCGGCTGTTTATTCGCGGTCGAACCAGGAACTCACTTCCTTTGTTGTAACGACACACGGCAATGTATACTTCGGGTTCCCCCGAGGAGAAATCATGTTTTGTATTCACTGCGGTGCTCCAAATCCCGGGGACGCGTCCTTCTGCAGCACCTGCGGAAAAGCCATCGGTGCGCCGGTGGATTCGCTCACGAAGGCTACGCAGCCTATTATCGGCGCGGAAAAATCATCCGAGCACGCGACCGGACAGACCTTGCCTTCGATGATGTTGCCGGCCCAATCAGCCCCACAACCGGGGTACTTGGCCGCTGCCGCAGGCAAAGGCAAACCCATCCAATGGATTCTGGCCGGCTTCGCAGCCTGTCTTCTCATCTTGATCACGGTTGCCTTAGGCTCCCGGCTAAACCAATCATCGTCCGCGTCCCGACCTTCCCCTAACAACGCGGTCTCAGACCCGCCTCCAACTGCCTCACCCGCCACGTACACTCCGCCGCCGACGGCGCCCCCAACAGACAATATGTCTGAACCAACGAGTGCTCCCGTTCAAGCCGCTCCGCCGTCCTCTCCCGCCGTTCCGCAAAATCCGATCGTCGGCGATTGGAGAGCAATTACGATCATCGGCAGCAGTATTGGTCTCCACCTGGGGGCCGACGGCCGGTACGTTCTGAATCCCGGCTCAGATGAAGGAATCTATGTCTTCAGCAGTGGCGACGGGACTCTGCGGCTCCAATCGAATTCATTCTTCTCAAAGGGAGTCATGATCTGGAGTTGCCAGGTGTCGGGAGACTCGTTGAGCTGCGTCGACCCGGAGGGCGCTGGACACGTTTATAGCCGCCTCAAGTGATCGGCGTGCGGTGACGAAGCGTTCAGCTGTGGCGAGCAAAGAAGCGCTGTTTCATAACCTATGGTTGGGGCACGGCCGGGTTAACTGGAATTTGCTCCAAATGGATGCCGACGACGCTCCTGTTTACTCCATTGAAAACATTGACACTCCGACCTTTAGTTCTCGGCTTTCCAACAGAAAAGTTGTAGGTTCGAGGTTCGAGTCCTACCCTGATCTCGGATGACTCCTGAAAAACGGGCACGGCACCAGCCACGTGCGATCCTGCGCTGAGCAGACTTTTTCAAAAAGGGAAAGGAAATGCCCATCAGTACTTAAACCGGATCATCGCATTGACCCGCAAATATTAAATCAGTCAATCGACAAAGACTGATGGACGGAAACTTGAAGTTTAGGCCCGTTCGAAACCGCTGTCTCGCCATCAAGCACGTCCTAAAAAGCGCTCACTCACGAACACTTTGCGGTCCTGCAATCAGTTTTCATCATCTTGCTGGTCACACTTCCCGTGCATTCATAGGGGAACTTTGAAAATCTTCCCCTGTGGTTAAAGGGGAGACGGTGGAGACTTCCAAACTCGATTTCTACGTGGCACTCTGGATGTCCTGATTCTTAAAGCCCTGATCTGGGGTCCACTTCATGGGATACGCCATTGCTTCTCTGATTTGAAAGCAAAGCGATGATGCGTTGCCCATCGAAGAGGGAACTCTTTACCCAGCTCTCTGGAGATTGGAAAGCAAGGGTTCACTTGGAAAGCAAGGGTCTACTCGATGCGGAGTGGGGCCTTTCGGAAAACAACCGGAAGGCCATGTTCTACATAGTATCTCCGGGATATCTCAAAGCCAGGCGTTAATTCCTATTCGGTCACCCGGCAGGCCCGAGAGATTGTGATCAAGATGGCGCTCGGGGCGTCGCAATCGCGCGTGCGAAGAGACGGCATATCAAGAACGCTACGACTAGCTTTAACTGGTATTGGCATCGGCCTCGTCGCTTCGGTCGCCCTCGCTTCTCTGCTCTTCCGCACTGCGCCAACGGCCCCGCTCACGTCGCCGGAAAGGTGGTTTTGCTCGGAGGTGTTGCACTTCTTTCGGGGTATCTCCCGGCACGACGGGCGTTCGAAGATTAATCCGACTGTAGCCCTGCGAACAAACTGAGCCGACTGTCTCTTCACCGCGATGTTTATCTTAGTGGGCGTTGACTCACGCTCGCAATCTGAACACTAAGGCCAACCTAGGGGTTCTTTGCAACCGCTGATGTAAGGACCTGGTAGGTACCCGGAAAGTGGCTTGTCATCCAGAAATATTTCTCAGTTTTTGTCAAGGCGCCAATGCGATTATTGAGTCAAACTGATGCCTAAGATCAAGTGACCTGCGCCGACAAATCCGGCCTATAGACTTGTACTAGTTGTGGAGAGAAGATGCCCAATCTGCCAGGAAATCTTCAGAATCCGGTGAAATCGTCCTATGGTTCTCGGCACAACGCAGAGTGTAGAAGATGCTTGTTGTAGTTTTGGCGCCAGAGCTCGAGCTTGCGCCTGATTTCTCTCACGCTGAAGAAGACCTCCTCGTTCAGGCACTCCTCGCGCAGTCTTCCATTGAAGCTTTCGATATAGCCGTTCTCAGCAGGGCTTTCGCGCCGAACGAATTCCGGATGCATTCGATTCAGATACGACCAATAAATCATGGCCTTGCTGGCAAGCTCCGTCCCATCGTCCACGGTGATCGATTTCGGTGCTCCGTGGAGCGCAATCACCTCCTCGAGTGCTTTGGCAACTTTTTCTCCACTTAGCGCGGTACCGGCGTGGAGCATTAGACACTCGCGGGTCTGTCGATCGATCAAGATCAGCACTCGAAACCTGCGGCCTCTAGCGAGCCGGTCTTCGATGACACCCATGCTCCATATCTGCGGTTTACGGGGACGCCCTTGAGGTGAATGCTCTGCACTAAATCGAGTTTGCGCAGATTCTGCATTCATAAAAGCATTTTTCCTTCTCCGATCGCTGAGCTTCGAAATCTCTCTACGCAGCGCTCGTTTGGTCCGGAAGGTAAGGGCCTTCACATTTGCAGGAGATAGATTGAGAAGGGCTGCAACTTGTGGCACCCGACATTCTTCCAGTACGCACATTTGAAAAATTCGCTGTCGGGCATCGCTCATGCCTTCGAGGATGGTGGCCAGCGATTCTAGCATTCTCTGTAGTTCATAATGTCGCTCCGCGTCCATTCCCCGATCAACCAGCGCTAGACAGTGCTGATTCTTCTCCCGCAGTGACAAAGTCTCGATTGACTCGAGAATTTCTTGAGCCCGGATCCGATTCGCGCGGAGAGCTGTATTTAACACGATTCCGCACAGCCAAGCTTCCGTTTGCGGCTTTGTGATGTCTTCCGAGAGGCTGACCAAAGCCTCCAAAAGGGCATCCTGTACGATGTCATCCGCATCGTCCGATGATCCAAGCACTTGAGCCGCGACGTGCAGCAACTCAGCGCGACAATGCTCCACGGTGACGGCCAATTCAGCCATTCTTGTCGCACCGCCCGGATACGCCTTCTGGTTAGATAGGCCTGTGCAGGCCTGTCCGGGCTGGTTTTCGATCTGGCATTTCCGCGGAAGAAGGGCATTGACAGAGGAATCTGAGGGACTCAACTTGCCCGTGCTCATTGTGAATGGGAATTTCTTTTCAGAGAAGCGATCGAATCTGAGAAGCGGCTGGAAGTAGACGACGCTTGCCTGGACCTCATTACTCGTAGCGAGGATTGGGAGTATGACTGAGTTGTGGGCTCTAATGCCGATGTAAGTCGGGTGTCTTCGTGTCTATCCCAAAGTTTCATGAACGAGAGTCGGGTGGCAGGGGCGAGCTGAGTGGTATGGCGCATCAGCTTGTAACCAAAAGCACACGAAATAATGAGGATAGCTAAGCCGCAAATTCCTAAGATCCTCGATCTGTGCACTCCTGCGCCAAACCACGGAGCTATATTTCCGGAGCCACTCCGCTTGGCGATCGATCGCTCGGTCTCTGCCGACATTTCTCGATGTTATCAACTGCTTCTCCAGGCGCGCGGCTTTATCCTATTGATTGTTGACCAAAAGTCACGGGTGTTCAGGTAGAACGAAAGGGTCCCGCAAACTACCCAGGTAGCGTCATCAGGGTGGTGGGAACACTTGTACAATTCCCGGAACTGGATGATGTCACTGCCTGAACAAAGAACTTGCGAGCTAGTTGTACTCGAGTACCTGAATTAATTCGAAGGCGGGGCTGAAGGGCGAGCGTCCTTCAGAGCCCCAGGGGAAAGCAGATCGCGCACTTGTTCTAGTCGCGCAATTGCAGCGTCGATTTCAGCGATAAACTGTTCGGCTATAACGTGGAATCTATCAGGTCGCGCTTCGCCTAATCCCGGTTTGCAGAGGTTGCATTCCTTGCGGTGCTCGGATATTGCGCAAAGAAGTTCGAGAACTGGATCGTCTAGTTGAACATGCTCGTCGTTCTGGCGAAAAACCAAGTCCCATTCGCGCTGCAATTCTTCGAAAACCCAGCAGGTCATCGGTGTTTTGTTTCCTAACGTCCTATCGAGGTTGTCGAGCGGTCAAAACGAACCTTTCGCATTTAAGCACCGAGGCCATAAGGATTCTATAAAGACCCATTTGGCAAATACCAGCTTTCCCAAAACTGCTCGAGTGGGAAGCTTTTTCCCCGAACGGCAGTGCAGTCAGCTCCCGGAGACAAGAACGGTCTTATGCACGGCCCCTCTGCTCGGCAATCCGTTGCACGAGCATATCCCTAAGACTCGCAATTGAAGGAGAACTGAAAGCGCCTGTCCGGTTGCGCCGTTCAATCGTGAATCGGCTCTCGGCATATTCTTATGGCGTTTAGGACGCGATGACATGCTCTCTAGGATCCCGCGGGCTGCCAGGCACCAGCACATCTTCTCACTTTCATCTTCCGGCTTGCAAAAACAACCTGATACTGACCTTCCGAAAGGCCAGCGGGTGCTTCAGCTATCTCTGCCGCTACATATTCGAAAACGCCCAGCTTGGGGATTGAGACTTCGATGGCTCTGACTACCCATGGATATTCAATCTCACTTCCATACAGAATGCCAAGAACCAGTACCGATTCACGGATGGATGGATTTCACGGTTGACCTCGCTTAGTTCCGGGGAACTCAACCCCAACCCTAAATTGTGTACGGGATGTCTGTTTTGACCTCGCTCGACCCCGAAGAGTTGAACTAGTCACAGTGGCACGCCTTGGATGCTCTCGTACTTGGCCGCGGCACCGAACATCCCTGTTTCTTGTACTGCTTCAACGGATGAAATTCTTTGAGCGATGAGGCTTCTTAGCTTAACGATAGACGGAACTGTGAAGTCACCGACGCGGTCAAGTTCCTTGAGTACGATGTGAAGATAGTCGAGGGTGTTCTCTGTCCGCCAGGTCCTCGTGGATTGTTGTGATTGCATTGCGTCTCTGCCCCATAACGACAGTTGCATCGAATAGCCAGAAGCCACCGATGCAAGTGTCGTTCCCCTTTTCCCCAAGATGGACTGCAAGCCCATACGTCGAAGCGACAAGAGAAAAACACGAGTCACAGCCCCATGACCATGGCAAGTGTTTGTCTCTCTCAGTGGGCTACTGAAGTCCACTATCTCTCATTCCCTTTGGTACCAAAATCCCCTTTCCGCACTCTCTAGTAACACTAAGCGGTTACGAGTAGGTCAGTTCCTTTTTTCGGCTTTTTGTTTCGCCCAGCGTTTCCTCTGTGCTTCAGCTATCCTTTTACGAGCGGCTGCACTCATCTTCCATTTGCGTTCCTTTGTGCCAGTGCTGGTTGTCGGTCTCCCCGTGCTTACGACGAGTAAGGAGCGAATCTGTTGAAGGCGAGAGATTTCGTCGTCAATTTCTGCGAGGATTCTTTCCATCATGCTGGAAAGTATATTAGGCAGAGCGTTGGATATGGATATCAATTCCTAAAATCGCTTCAATATCAGGTCTCTACGATTCTGTTAGGGCGCTGCGACTTAGTAGAAACGCCCCCCTCTGATTGGGTGCGGTTGCGTCACTTTATGAGGGAGAAAGTCTGCGATGCAGACTGACGCCCAAACCCCATGCGTAACCCCGGATCCAAGACAATTCAGGCTCACGCCGGAATCGCCTAGGACCGAAGGGAAATGGAGCGGGTCGCTCACGTGGGGCGGTGGCGCGAAGCGCAAATCGCCTAGCCGAAAAATGAGAACGAGGGAAGCGAGCTCCTGATGGAACTTATGGTTCTTTAGCTCTCTGTTTAGATAGGTACGGTCCTTGGGGATGGGTCCTTGCGACGACAATGGAGACCCCACGCTCTTGCGTACTTGTCAACGAGGTCGCGGAGTAAGAGCAGGAGATCGGCTTCCTCGGGAGTGAGTGGGCGAGTTCTGCTTGGAGTCTGGTGAGAACGCCGGAATAGATGTCAAGGGGAAGGCGGGAGCATTCGGTCATGGTTGTAGCGCTTGCATGTCGTCCCGCGTCTAGTCCGCGGGAGTGCTTCAGCTCTTTGCGAACGATGAAAGGGCGGTAAAGCCACAGAAAGCTGTTCACATGTCGCGCGGGTCCGATGGGCGCGGGCATTTTGCTCGCCGCATGCCTTTCATCTAACGGCGATGGGGCGCATGTTCGCGTTGTTACGCCAAGGCGGGTTCTGGTTTCGCGGTGGCCTCAGGGAACTATGCTTGCGCTGCTTGGCTCTTATGTTCTGCGATCTAGAACAAAGCAGCTTCCAACACTTCCAGGCGGTGGAGGAGAAGACGACGGAGATCAGATTTTCAAAACAGAGGGCAAAGTCGGGTTCTGGTGTTTCGCCCAGAAACACCACGCGAGCTGCGAACAGGAAACCAGCTTTTGCCCACATGATTGAGAAATCGTTGCACGGATATAAGACGGAATTGTGAAGTAAATCACACCATGCGTTATGCTGGGACGCTAACGTCAATTGGCTTGCTCCGGCAGGGTAAGGGGCTTTCTGGTGACGAACTTCTGGCTGCGGAAGGAATGTGTTCTGCGCAATCAGTGATGGAGAACTGCGCCTAACGTAGAGGCATGCGTCTCGACGGAATCATGGAGCTCTTTGCTAGAAGTGGGTGGCGCTGCGAGAGCAGAGGGGGAATTTCACCTGGTCCGAGCGGGCGTGAAAACAGGAATCCCTGCAGGTAATCGCATCCCAGCTTGCTCAGCATCGACAGCTGCTCCTCTTGTTCCACGCCTTCGGCAACAACGCGCATGTTCAGAGCTTTCGCCATCGAGATGATGGCTTCGACGATCGAGCGCGTGCCATTCGGCACACAGAGACGTTCGGTAAACGTCCTGTCAATCTTCAAAACGTGAAGCGGGAGCTTGTCCAACCGGTTGAGGGAGGAATGTCCGGTCCCGAAGTCATCAATCGAGAAGCGGATGCCGATGTCCGAGAGAAGCCTCATCTGCTTGGTTACTTCCGATTCGTTGAGCATGGCGGTCGATTCGGTGACCTCTAACTGCAACTGCTCAGACCGGACATCAAACCGTGACATGATTCCAATAAGGCGCTCGGCAAATCCCCCCTGCATCAGCTGAGGCGCTGAAACATTCAACGCGATTGGCACCAAGCGACGCGCGCTATTCTTCCGCCACTCAGAGATTTGGCGACAAGCTTCTTGGATAACCCAGTCACCGATGGGAATAATGAGTCCAGTCTCTTCTGCCAGGGGGATGAATTGTCCCGGGCTGATCGAACCGTAGATGGGATGCGGCAGTCGCAGCAGCGCCTCAAGTCCTTCCACCTGTCCGTCGATCCCATAGAGTGGCTGGTACACCAGATGAAACCCGCATTCCTCAAGTTGGGTTCGCATGAACGCTTCCAACTCCACCTGCTGCTCGGCCGCCATGCGCAACTCGGAACTGCTCCACATCACCTGTCCACCGCCTGCTGCCCGGGCCTTCGAAAGAGCAGTCTCGGCACTGCGCCACAGTTCAGCGACCTCGTCGCCGTCTTCGGGACATAATGCCAATCCCGCGCTGAATGATAATCGAACCTTTGTCTCACCCGCCAGGATCGGCTCGCGGAATATCTCTCCCAATTCGAGAAGCACGTGTTCGGCAGGGAATCCACTTTTGAGACCTGTGAGGACCAGGGCAAAACCATCTCCCCCGGTTCGCGCAACCAGGTCCATCGCTCCAGCCTTGGCACGAAGGATCCCGGCCACATTCCTTAGACATTCGTCTCCCAACCGCGTTCCATAGGTGTCGTTTATTCTTTTAAATCGGTCGAGATTGAAGCAGAGAATTGCGAGTTTCTCTTTCGCATCAAGAGCGCGCGACAAGGCACTCTTCAGTTGTTCTTCGAACAACACACGATTCGGCAATCCGGTGAGGACGTCATGGCGGGAGTGATGCTGGACCTGCCGCTCGAGCTCCTCCCTCTCGCTCACGTCGATGCCCAAGACGAACTGCGCCGGTCTTCCTCGAAACATGATGTTGTGGGCAGTGATATCCATCGGCATTTCGCTGCCATCTTTGCGGATATGTCGCGATGCACGGTGCGGACTGGGCTTCGACGAACTGGCCTCGCCCAAGACCTCCGGGACGGCGCTCTTTTCAAGAATGTCGGAAACCTTGAGTTTCAGAAGCTCCTCGCGAACAAACCCGTGTTTCTTGCATGTGGCTTGATTCACAGCCAGGAATTCGAAAGTCTCCCGATCGAAAATCCAAAGCGGATGAGGATTGGTATCGAATGTAAGTTGGTACTCCTCAGTCGTCTGTCGGGCCGAGCGGACGTCTTCCTCGAGGACAATCAGGATCATCCCCACCGCCACAGCAAACGCAGAAATACCAAACAGTTCGGATGGGACAGAACTTTGCGACCGAGCCCTCGCGAGCAGGATTGCGCCTGGAAACACTCCTGCAAATACGATCAATCCCGTGCACGTGGTCATGAGCCCCAGTGATCGTTCCCACCCGTTCAGCCAGAAATCTGCACCGGCTACGAAGTACATCTCTGCGAGCAACGCGAGCACGACGTACTCACTGTGACCATGGCGGATACCATATATCATCCATACCAAAGTTATGGTGCACGCCGGAATTACAACCTTAAGGATTGCGGGTCGATTGACGCGGCTGCGCATTGCGAGCCGAACAACGATGAGCTGCCGCGCAATCACCAGGACGGTTAACCACCAGCTAGGTCGAGGGTGCGCGATAGCCAAACTCAGAAGCGGCAGTGTGCATAATGCCAAAACTCCGCCCAGGTGGATCCCAGCCCTCCTGCCTTCGCGTACGATCATCGTCGATACGATAAAAAAGATGGCCGCCAGTACCAGAGCATCGATACCCATGCAGACGTTCACGAACCGCCCGACGGAGCTCTGAGGAATCCAAAGCTTCAGACCTATATGAATAAGGATGCAGACCCAGCCCGCAACCCAGCAGCGCAGCCGGTCGTCAGCGGCCCTTCTGACTATCGCTGTGAAGAGAAACACCAGCAGGCCGAGCGAGGCCATGTTCGTAATGATCTGATCCATCGCGTGCAATGCTCCAGCGATCAGTGTCCAAAATCGGGACAGGCAAAGAACGGCGATCTTCCGTGAGGTCGGTATGTGCTAACTCGGGTGTCCTGCTCGAGCGACCGTCAGGAACTCCCTTTGCCGACAAATATTGAAGACTATGAATCCTTCTCGACAGCAGCATCCGACTTCAACGGATAGAACCCATGCAATTTCTTGCTTTGGGGAACGAGTATAGCATCAGATGTGATGCAAATCACGGCTCTACCACTTTGGTTGCAGGCGCTTTAGGCACTTGGGGCGGAGAAGTCGGCGAAAGGTCGATTTTAGAGCAGAGCGAACCTGCATTGCAGTCAGGCGCTCGCTGACGGGAACAATCTGAAGGTTAGCGGCATTGCGAAGGCGATTTCAGGCAGAATCCCAAGGTCCCGAGCAGTGCCAGCAGCGGCTTCTCCAAAAAGCTCGCAAGAGAATGCGTAAGCGATTCCATCATCAAGTGAGTTCCGCCGGTGCTCTTTCGGGTCCTCGGCGTGGATCAGCAGAATCCAAGCTCCAACGGTGAAGCGGATTTCGAAACGCCGGGCTGCAGGCGCGTAGGTGCCAACGCTGAATCATCCGAGAGGAATCCCGTGTGTTGGCTCTCAAGAGAGAGGCGCATACATGACAGGAACGCCAGTTTAAGCGGAGGCTTAAGTCCGTTGTGAAGGACTCCGACGATCGTTTGTGTCGTTCCTTGAATCTGCAGAGTTTAACCGAGGATCTGCGGATCACCGTGCAGCCGCTCCCGCCGGAAATGATCGCAGATGAGAACTACTGGATGATGAGCACTCCGCGCCGTTCAGCAATCGGCCATCGTCGAAGGAGCGTCAATAATTCCGAAGACCGTGGTTTGATCCCTGCGTAGAGAGCCCAACGTGCCCCCGGCGGAAGTTCCCATCATTTTGATAGTGGTTTGTATGCTGCGACTCCGGAGACCTTAGATCAAATCACTCGCCCAAAGGAATCATAGAAGATTCGATCATAAGTATTGACCCTCAAATCGAGACTCAAGAGTTGCTTAAGAAGGCTGGCTCGATGCAGTAACTTCCCGATCGAGGCGACCCCGACTCGTCTAGCATGGCTGAATATCTGAAGCCTTCGCAAAGCCAGACCTACTCTATAGAGGAATTCGACTTCCCCTGGTGCCGGATTTCCGGTGTATGTCTCCGCCAACCCGAAGTGAGCGAGGCCGAGACCACCACCACTATGGAAGATAGCGAGTGGGCAAATGCTGAGAGTATTTTCAAAGTCATTCCTCCATGTCACTTCCGAGACGCTCAGGGCAATGCGAGTCGAGGGAAGCACGTGGATAGCCGACGTCGGCCGGGCGGAGACGGCATTATTTTCATAGCGAGCGTGGTGCTTTCAGTTGCGTTAATGGGGCCTTCATGCTCATCAGAAGCTTACGCAATGCTATGACCTGCGCGCTCTGCTTCGATGATCCAAGATCGGACATACACGAGTTTGCTCGCACTCCAAAAAGGTGTTGAAGGAGATGCAGGAAGCCGGTTGCATTTACATCTACCTCGAAAGTCCAAGTACAGAAGTAATCCAGCTACAAAGCTGGTGTATTGCGAACTCACTCATCTCGGGTAAGAATCACCATATTACCCAAACACAAACTGAATGCCGAAAAGGCGCGCGGTGAAGCTGTCGTTTGAGTGAAGGTCTTGAATTATCAAACGGCGTGTTGCAGCTGTGTGTGTCTGGAAGAAATGAGTGGGCCAATGCTGTTGAAAATGTACGGCCGGCTGGCCGGAACGATTCTCCTCTTCGCATCTCTAGGAACTAGCGTGGGACAAACCCCTGCGAAATTGCTTCCGTCGAGCATCGTCTTTTCCATCACGCCACCATCTGGCAGCGTAAAACCCGGCGATGCCGTTGTGCTTACCGCCATAGTAACTTCAGGGGGCGTCCCCGTACGACATGGCGTCGTTGTTTTTTGTGATGCGACCGTGGCGAACTGCCGAGACTCAGCAGTTCTGGGACAAACACAGCTCACTGGCAACGGCAAAGCCGCAGTTCATCTGAAATTTGGGGCAGGAAGCTATAACCTCCGAGCGATATTTCAGGGAACATCTGGTTCTAAGCCTCCGATTGCACCGGCAGCTTCAGATGCGAAGAGCCTCAAGGTGAGCTTTCCGAGCTTCTAGTGGCGCGTCGCCCGAAATCGCGTTGCCAAGAACGAATTCCGATCCAAGAGAAAGATGTCATGCAGATGCGAGCAGTTCATTTTCGTCTTTTTGCCCTTTTAGCGAGCCTAATTCCTGGATTCGGATTGGGATGTCTCGCAGCTTCGGCGTCAATCACGTCGACTTCCGGCAAAGTCCTCTACGTCGACAGCTCGAGCAACGTGAGTCCGGGCCTCCTTGGGAATTACGTAGGCTATACAGTCACCAACGACAGCGGGTCGGACATTGCGGATGCGTGGGTGACCGCAGGTTCGTTCACCGGATCGTATGTTTCGCTCGGTTTACATGAGCCCGGAAGGGTTCATGTTGGTCCGCTCGCCAATGGGGCTTCCGCGACAATCTTCTTCTATCTCAATGTAGACTGTTCGTCGTTTTCTGCCGGGGCATGCAACGTCACAACGGCGCAACCGTTTTCAGTGAATCTCTATTCCGGTCCGCCCACGGCGAACCTGGTTGCGTCCCAGGCGTTCTCGGTCACAGTGCAGGAAACGACGAAAGCTCTCGCGAACAAAGTGACGACGGTTACGACGTCGAGCAACGATCCGATTCTGGGTTCGATCATCACGGTTACAGTAACGGGATCCACGGGTACAATCGGTAGCGCGAAGCTCTTTTATGCCAGTCCCCAGACGACGTTTGACTTCTCGGCAGATGTATTCCGCCTCTACTCCACCTCAGTGACATTCAGCGGAGCGAACACGGGAACATACTCCGACCAACTGCTGATTCCGACAGCGGCGTTCAGTTCCACCGCGGACACAAGCTATGTTTTCGTTTCCACCTACCTGGTAGGCGGGATGACTGCTGTGAGCACGCCGGTAAGTCCGGTGGCATTTATCAGCAGTGGAACGCAAATTAAGCATACAGATACGAGTGGTTATGCGAGCTTGCCGCCGATACCGCCGACCAGCAATACAACTACGATCCAGAAGCTTGCGAGCGTCTCGGTGCTGCCCAACGGTGGCCCGGTTACGTATACGTTGCAGGCCCAGAATGCCGGCTCCGCCGCGGTTACGCTCGATAGTTTCGTAGATACTCTTCCAGCAGGTGTCTCGTATGTACCCGGAACTTCGACTCTGAATGGAAGCAGCATCGCGGATCCTGCCGCTTCAGGAGGGTCGCTGACCTGGTCAAATTTGTTTATAGTACCGGCAAACAGCAGCGTGAGCCTGGCGTTTCAAGCCATCGTTCCTAATTCCCCCGGGGTTTATACAAACTCCGCGACCGGCTTTATCGGTACAACTCAGCTTGATTCAAGCCTGTCTACGAGTGACAACTCGCCTGCGACCGCGACTGTCGTGGTCGGTACTACAGCCCTGTCGGTGAGCAGCACGCACGCTGGGAGCTTCACGCAGGGACAGACCGGAGCAGTTTACACTCTCACGGTCAGTGACTCCGGCACCGGACCAACGGTCGGAACAGTCACCGTGAGTGACACGCTTCCATCCGGTCTGACGGCGACTGCAATTTCGGGCTTGGGCTGGACATGCTCTCTGCCGACGCTGACCTGTACCCGTATGGACACGCTGGCTGGAGGCAGCAGTTATCCCGCGATTTCAGTAACAGTCAACGTGGCGAGCAATGCGCCTGCGACGGTGACGAACTCGGTGATTGCCTCAGGGGGTGGTGCGACAAGCAACGCAACCGCCACCGACAGCACGACCATTACGCAACTGCCGGTGCTTGCTGTGAGCAGCACGCATTCGGGCAATTTTACTCAGGGACAGACAGGAGCGACTTACAGCCTGATCGTTGCCGATACGGGGTCCGGCCCGACGAATGGAACGGTGACGGTGACGGATACATTGCCAGCCGGTTTGACGGCGACGGCTATCGGTGGTTCAGGCTGGAGCTGCGTATTGGCGACTTTAACTTGCACACGGGCTGATGTTCTGACCGGGGGCGGAAGCTATTCACCGATCACAGTCACGGTGAACGTAGACAATAACGCTGCGGCCACGGTCACTAACTCGGTGATCGCGTCAGGAGGCGGTGCAACAAACAGCGCCTCTACCACGGATAGCACAACGATAACGCAACTCCCGGTTCTTTCAGTCACCAGCACTCATTCAGGCAATTTCACGCAAGGCCAAACCGGAGCAACCTACACGCTAACAGTGAAAGACAGCGGTTCAGGTCCGACGAATGGCACGGTGACGGTTGTCGATACTCTGCCTGCTGGCCTGACCGCGACGGCGATGGTCGGCTCAGGCTGGACATGCGTACTTGCGACCTTGACTTGCACTCGGGCAGACGTTCTCGCGGCAGGAAGCAGTTATCCCGCGATTGCGCTAACCGTGAATGTCGCGGGCAATGCGCCAGCTACGGTGACGAACTCGGTTACCGCTGCTGGTGGGGGCGCAATTAACAATGCCACCTCCACGGACAGCACAAGCATTACGCAATTACCTGCTCTCGCCGTGAGCAGCACCCATGCGGGGAATTTCACGCAGGGTCAGACCGGAGCGACTTACACGCTTACCGTGAGCGATTCGGGCAGCGGCGCGACCAGTGGGGCCGTGACGGTGGTGGATACGTTGCCGGCCGGTCTGACGGCGACTTCAATCTCGGGGTCGGGCTGGACCTGCACACTTGCGACGTTGACTTGCACTCGTACCGACGCTCTGAGCGCAGGTAGCAGCTATCCGGCAATCACGGTAACGGTGAATGTGGCAAACAATGCTGCAGCCAGTGTGACTAATTCTGTGACAGCCTCCGGAGGCGGCGCAACAAGCAATGCTACGGCGTCGGACAGCACGACGATTGATAAGAAGACTCCGGCGGGAACTACAACTTCGCTCGTGATTACCCCCAGCAGTCCGGTGAATTCAGGCGCCAGCGTCACGCTCAGTGCGACCGTTCTCGCCGGGGCCGTGCCGGTGAGCCAGGGTGTGGTGAATTTCTGCGATGCGACAGCCTCGTCGTGTAACGGGTCGGCTCTTTTCGGCTCGGCACAGCTCAATGCGGGGGGAATGGCGGCGATCCATTTCGTTCCTGGTGTGGGGACATACAGCGTGGTTGCGTCATTCGCTGGTACTGCGGACGCGACAGCAAGCCAATCGGCACCGGAGCCACTGGTTGTGAACGGTACGGGCGGATATCAAACGAAAACTGCGATTTCTATTACTGGAGGAAGCGGTCTGTACGCTTTGACGGGAACTGTCACGGCGTTTGGAAAACCAGTTCCTACCGGAGCAGTCTCATTCCTCGATTCGGCCAACGGGAACGCTGTTACGGCGCCGGCCGACCTTGATGCAAACACACTGGCATTCACGACCTTCGCGGTGAAGAACCAGCCCGCTGTTAGCGGCTTGCCGATGTGGATGACGGTCGGCGACTTCAACAACGATGGGAACTCCGATCTGGTGATTCCCAGCGGGAGCAGCAATTCGGTTTCGATCCTGCTTGGCAATGGCGACGGAACCTTCAAGACAGCTCAGACGTTTGTGACTGAGCCAAGCACGACCGCGTATGCAGCCGTGGTAGGAGACTTCAATGGTGACGGAAATCCGGACCTGGCAATTACAAATGCTCAGGGAACAGGTTCGGTGAGCATCCTTCTCGGAAACGGGGACGGCACATTCCAGGCGCAAACGAGCTATCCCACCGGGATGAATCCGTCGACGCTGCAGTCGGCAGACGTGAACGGAGACGGGGATGCCGACCTGATCGCCATCAATAAGGACGACAACTCCGTAAGCCTTCTGCTAGGTAATGGCGACGGTACGTTCCAGGCTCAGGATGTGTACGCAACAGGTAGCGCTCCGACAGGGCTCGCAGTCGCAGACATGAATGGCGACGGCGTCATCGACATCATGGTCGCAAACAGCGTCGATAACACACTCGGGCTCCTGCTGGGTAATGGCGACGGGACATTCGCCGCTCAGACTACTATCCCGCTTTCGAGTACTCCGGCCGAAATCGCGGTTGCGGATGTGAACGGAGACGGCCACACGGATATCATCGTGACTCATCCCAGCGCAAACTCCGTTGGCGTGCTGCTAGGCAATGGGGACGGCACCTTCCAGCCGGAACAGGCCGTCGCCGCTAACACTGATCCAGTTGCGGTTGCTAGCGCCGACTTCGATGGCGACGGGCATCTCGACCTCGCGGTTTCGAACAACGCCGACAATAGCGTGAGCGTGCTGCTGGGGAAGGGTGACGGCACCTTCCAGCCGGCAGTCGCGTTTGAAGCAGGCGCGCAGCCCTACGGTGTGCAAGCCGCCGATTTGAATGGCGACGGATTGCCGGATATAGCCAGCATTGGGAATACCTTCACGGGCGCCTTGACTGTGCTGCTTAGCGAGCACGTTGAGAGCGCAACGGCAAACTCTGTCAGCCTGACCCCAGGGACCCATAACGTACTTGCAAGCTATCCAGGCGATGTAAGCCACATGGCAAGTCAGTCCGACCCCGTTGCCTTGGCGGGCGGCGCCCTTGCATCAACTGCGACCACTCTGAGTGCCTCAGCAAACCAGATAACTGTTGGGCAATCGGTGACGCTGAGCGCAGTCGTGAGCCCAGCTCCAACAGGGGCCCCACTGGGAACCATAAGCTTCTACAACGGCTCGTCTTTGCTTGGGACCGGAAATCTTGACGCAACGGGAGGGGCAACTATCGCTCCGAACAACCTAAGCGCCGGCACGTATAGCGTGAGCGCAGTCTATTCGGGGAACACCGCGTTCTCTGGATCCACCTCGAACACCGTCTCGATCACTGTGCAGGCTCCTTCGCAGTACACCGTGAAGGCGCCGCAGACTCCGTTTATTGTGAAGGGAGGTAACTCGATTGACGTTCCAGTGACGGCCCCGCCGGTTGGAGGAGCATACAACAACAACGTTGTCATGTCGGCGACAGGACTGCCCCCGGGTGCCACCGTGAGTTTCAACCCAGCTTCAGTGGTTCCGGGCTCCGCGGGAGCCGCCACGACAATGTCGATTCATACTGCTGCGCTTGCCGCAAAGTCGAACGATACGCCGTTATTTCCGTACTCGCGGACGACGATTGCTCTCGGGCTGTGCTTCGTATTTGTCAGACGCCGGCACTTGAAGAAGCCCGGTCTCGGTCTGGTGATGCTTGTGATGCTGGGACTGCCTCTGCTGTTCTCAGCTACTGGGTGTGGAGGCGGCTTTCACGGCAAGGTGCGTCAACCCCAGACCTACGTGATCACGATAACCGGAACCAGCGGTTCGCTGCATCCATCAACCACCGTCACCCTGGTCGTTCAATAGAGAGGAATCAATTCATGTTACGGCGATTTCAACGGCTTCTCGCATGCGCTTTTTTACTCGGGTTTGGCGTGTCTGCTGCGATGGCGGAAGACGGCAGCCGTCCCGCTGCAACAACTTCGCGGCTGGGGAGATGGGAAGCCGGCTTCGCGTATAACTTCGTTCACTCCAATGCACCTCCCGGCGGCTGCGGATGCTTCAGTATGAACGGGGGAAGTGCGTCACTTGGGCTTTGGGTGAGCCAGCATTGGGCTGCGGTCGGTGAAGTTGCAGTGCAACACGCCTCCAATGTCAACGATTCAGGACAAGACCTGACTCTCGCTTCCTATCTGTTTGGACCGCGACTGCAGATTCATCCCTCGGCGCGCGTCAAACCATTCGCGCAAATACTCGCCGGAGCAGCGCACGCAAGCGGAAGCTATGCGCCGGGAGCAGCGGATTATCCTGGATCACCGAACGCTTTCGCGATGGCTACCGGTGCGGGGTTGAGTGTTTCATTGTCTAGCCGGCTGGCGATTCAGGCGCCAGAAGTGGACTACTACCTGACACGCTTCAACAACTCCGGAAACGATCATCAGAACAATGTACGAGTAAGCGCAGGGCTGACCTGGCGGTTCGGCATGTAAACGAATCCCGGTTGGAGTTCCTATCCGTCAAACGTTGAGTTCTGGTCTGCGCTCGGTGCGAGACCGGAGCACGGCCTGTTTCGGCTTGCTGGAGGGAATTCCGTCAGTTGGCTCAATATTTAAAGCCTACCCAGGTTAGTTTCGCTCGTTCTTATATTCGCTCGTGACCATTGGCCAGGTCTACAGAACTCGGGGAAGATGAAGTTCACGCAGCCTTGTTCGTGCGGTCATATCCCCCACGAATCTGTCTGAGTTCCAAGGTCGATTGCGTTTGGAAATCCGTCTCTGTTGCTGCCCGATGGTTGTTGAATCAAAGTACCCGCCTGAGATCGAACAGAGAACCAGGTGGTTGCGGGTTCATGATAACTACGCAGTGGACCTTTCGCTTCCTAAGCAGCTTGCCCGCAAACGTTTTAGCTGCAGCACGCAAGCAGAATTGGGAAACGTTAGTAGGTCATGCCTATTCGGAGAGAAAAGCGATCGAATCCCTAATGTCCAGTTGCCGGCACCGTCGTCCCGCAGGTCACCTTCCAGATGACAATCCCATTCCAGAGGACGCAAATCTCGCGAAGTCCCATTTCGAGATGCTGCGAACCGTAGATACGAGCAGGTCGAACGCGCGGTAGATCCGTCAATCAAGAACGACAAATTCCGTGACTGCTTCGACGCGCTGGTTGGAGCAATCCCGACTGCGAAACCCTTATCGGCGAGGACGAGTGTGGCGGAGACGCGATGCGGGGAAGAGTTCTGCATCTGTCACACTGTAGTCGAGTACAGGTCACGAATGAATTGTTTCCGGTTCAACGTCACTTTCAGTCACACGGGAGATCGAGTTTCAACGGTCGGAATAAATCTTCGCACGATTCCTATTTCGTTCCTTGAGGCAAAGGGCTTGGCTCAGTACGCGATGTTAACTGTGGCACTCTCAGTTGCCTTAGTCAGCCTATAGAGTCTCATTGTACGTTCGCTCAGATCTTGGATTTCGGAAATGGTTCGGGGTGCCCTCATCCGATTTGGAGTATGCCAGCTAGGGTCAATTCGACCTCCGGGCAGTTCGAATTCAAATTGATAGCCGCTCAGTTGCTTTCAGCGAATCCTTTGGCGGAAGAGTATGGCCCTTGGATCATTTCTGTTTCTCTGCCAATCGGGGCCATTCTATTCATGTCGACACACCGCATCAGGGGCAACCGGCCGCCGTTCGAAGAGCTGACATGGTGCTGTGGTCTCAATGGGGTTCACAAAATGCGATCAGACGTCTCGCCCCGTTCGTTGGGCTCTTCCAAATGCCGCTTCACTAAAACCATGATCCCACCCTCGATGCCATCCTACTCCATAGATGAAGCTGAAGAGATTCCTCGCTTGCGGATGCTTCTTATGCCTGATGTGGTGCCCCGCAGCGTAACCACATTCCCATCCCTGCCTCCATCCCCGTCGGTAAGCGAAGACGGCGAGCAGAATGAGAACAGCTACGGCGGACAACAACAGATGCGGAATCGACATCATCTCTCTTCAACTGCGACTCCATGACCATCGCGGAGCCTATAGCACAGAAATTGCAGGATAGCACCCATCCGAGAAGAGAGGAACTTTGGTTGACCTTTGCTTGGTCGAAATGCAAGCTAGTGACTGTATCGACCTGAGGCATGAGGGAGTTGAAATCGACAATCACCCCTCATAAATCTTGTCTGGCAGCACAGGAAAATAGAACGCCTCTCTAAAACTCCATCTGCGAGCGGAGCATGAGGCGCAATTGAGTGAGAATCCGTACTTTGGAACTCGGTTGTACGCGCGAGCGACGATGCTCTTCTCGAATGTCGCTGCGTTCCACGAGTGCGCGATCTGCAGACAGGTAATTCTCGATTCCTTGACGTCAAAGTAGAACCTTACAAAGCCGATTGAGCAGTGCTGTAGATCAGGAGCTAGCGACGAAGACGGCCTTGAATACTAGCAACGCTGATGAACTGAGATCCGGAGTTCAGAGACATTTCAAATGTTCAATTTCGCGCCTGGGCTGGGGATGCGCAGAGCCGAGATTCTATGGTGAGACTTCTTCTTATAGGTGGAGGAGCACGAGAGCGAGGGAAGGTTCCTTCTTGAACTCTTGTGAGCGTCCCTCATCTCCTGCTCAGCGAAAGCGCTTAAGTGCTAGGGTGAAGCCTCATCATTAGGATCATCGCAGGCCTCGCTCAGGAGGATGACGCTCAACTGGCAACCATAAAGTCTGGCAATGTTCCGATAGCACCTTGCTGCAGAAGTTGGGTCATTCTGAGTGCCATATCGGTATAGATCGAGACAGCCCGGAATGCATTTGCACGAACGCCCTCTCTCGCGCAACAGCACGCAAAGAGCACCACAGCGCGTGCCACGGAGATCCGAATCTGCACCGCGTCACAGCGCAGCGTCTGAAGAAGCAGCTGATCCGGATTGTCGCTGTTTTGCGCGGCGTAGTCCGCCATTTCCAACATCACGCTTGCGTTCTTATGAATAATCCAAAGTCCACGAAGATCTTCCATCCGGTTCCACGTCTCTTCTGGATGCGAATTCAACTCGTTTTCCGGGGGGAAGGGAAGGCGTTCCTCGCCCAAGAAACGATAGGGGCGAAGCCGCGCTACGAGCGACTCCCAGGATCGCGATTTACGGCGGGAAATACAAGTTCGATAGTAGACAAGATAGGAACCTGCAATGGTCGTGGCTGCGATTTGAAGAACAACGCCAGTCATTTGAGTTTGGGGCCCTGACAAAGCCGGAACCTCGGCTTCTAGATCGAACAGATTCAGTGTCGTCCATTAGGCGCACATCCGAAATCACACATAAGTTCTGCGAGATGAGGCTTTGGGGTGGTTCTGCGAGCGAATTGGGAATTTCCTCTCTAATCTCCCTTATTAGGGGCGGTGCGGACAGCGCGTAGAGCACCGTCTCCGCCGGCATCACTATGTGCGATTCTGCAAAGTGCGGTTTTCACTTCGGACGCCATGAAAGTGCCCCAATCGGAGGCTGATTTCAGTCATGTTTGCCTCTGCCTTCTCAGTTTTCGGTGAGAGTCTCGGCCGTGCTTATCCTCGGGGATATATTCCGTTCGGAACACTCCAAGGTGCCGGAAGGATCCGAATGCCGATTCGCTGCCCGGAGGGTGTCAAGGATGGCCCTCCAGGTCCTAAAATCGCATCGGCAACGAATCATTTGGCTTTGGCCTCAGGACACCGGTCGTTGAATTCCCGCATCCCAGCTCGACAACCGTGCTCTGGTCCCCGGGGAGCATCTGGAGACCCTCGAACAATCAAACGAACAGACTCCAGTTCCTTGAATAGCTTGAAGAATTGAGGACGATGTGAAATCTCTCGCCGATCCGAATCTCATGTTTATTACTCCGATCGGCCGTAGTTGACCAGAGATACTACCGTGTCCCAACCCATCGAATATGAGCTGTTGTTATCGAACTTTCTTCGAAGAGCTTTGCCACTCCAAAAAGCTATCAGGATGAAGCTCGAGAAAACACAATCGAGTCCAGTACCTGCTCAGCCCGCGAAAGCAGACGAATCCAGCCGAGTTACGACTTACTTAACCGGAAGATATAGCCGATTCTCATGGAGGAAGTGGGCTGAATGCTTCCGGTGTGGCATTCGCGACTGAAACTCGACGAACTCTGTCGCGAGCTGTCTGTAACCAAGCCCGAGCACACCTCTCCAGGACATTACTTTCTGGACATTACCTTCTGGGCTCCCCGGCTTTCCTTTGCTTTGACAATGGATTTCCCGTTCCTTAGATTCAGATGAGATTCCCTTCCAGAAAGACAAGTGGAGTTGCTGCCGCTCATCAAAAAGACAGCGAGATCGTGGCCTGACAAGCTTTGAGCGTGCACGGAGCGAGTTGTGGAAAACGCCTTAGCGATTAAGGATAGCGAAGCTCTGTCTTGTGGGGCCCTCTCAAGTCTCCCCGGGATAGGCCGTAACTTACATGTATCGACGGACTTTAACTCATCATGTGCTCCGGAGTTTTCGGCCGCTTGGTTTGCCCTCTACACCGTGCCGCGCCACGAAAAGCAGGTTCACCGTCTGCTCCTTGAAAAGCAAATTGAGGCATACCTTCCCCTGTACAGGGCGCAACGCCACTGGCAGAAGAGGAATCCGATTGTCCTAGACCTGCCTCTCTTTCCCAATTACATATTCGTGCGCATAGCTCGTCCGGACCGAAGAAGAGTGCTCGCAATCTCGGGCGCACTTTCGCTGGTCGGCTCTAATCGCGAGGCGTGGCCGTTGGAGCACAACGAAATTGAAGCCTTGCAGGCCGGCTTGCATTTACGCAAGCCAGAGCCGCATCCATATCTGGCCGTTGGCGAACGCGTCCGCATTACCCGAGGATCGATGTCAGGGCTTGAGGGGGTCCTTGTACGCAAGAAGAATGATTTCAGAGTTGTCTTGTCTCTGGATCAGATCATGTGCAGCGTTTCGGTCGAAGTAGACGCAACAGAGATCGAGCCAGTAGCAACTCTCAGAAGAAACACAAACAACTGAGCTATGGCATCCCCTCGTATTAAGGTTCCTTCACACATAGCCTCCGAAGGCTTCTCTCCGGCGCAGACGGAACGCAGACCGGTCGAACACTTCGGGACACTCGTCGCTATTGGAGAGGTGACGGGAGACCTGCTGGCGGCGATGGCAGGGATCCTGGGTGCTTTTTACCTGTACGCCGCGGCCCAACTCGGGCAACAACTGCGTTACGGCTCGAATCTGGCAATTCCAGCCGCTGCCGCATTCGGCCTACTCTTCGTATTCATGCTGGATCGTGCTGGAGGGTACCGCCGCGGCAATAGTCTGCTTCGTATCCGAGAGACAGAGCGAGTGCTGCGTGTGTCTTTTCAGTCGTTCGCGATGGTTTTTCCTGTCACGTTTTTCCTTTCGTTCCCGTTCTCGCGCTGGACGCTCACGTTCGCTATGGTTCTCGTCCCACTAACCGTCATCAGCGAAAAGCAGCTCTTGCTGTTGCTGATTCGGCAACTCCACTGCCGGGGCTACGGTGTACAAAATGTCGTGATCTACGGTGCCGGGGCAACAGGGCGCCGCTTGTTCTCCGCCCTGGTACGGTCGCCCAGGCTGGGCCTGAACCCTGTAGCGATTGTCGATGACGCCGCAGATCTGGATGGCCAGCTACTTTACGAATACGGCTACAGGCGTGAACGCTGCGTGCAGGTGATCAGGGGGCCGCTCACAACAGAGAGCATTCGAGCTACCGGCGCCGGCATGGTTGTCGTCGGCATACCCTCGCTGCGCAGGGAACGATTGGACGAGATTGCCGCAAATGCTTTTGCGGCCGACGCGCAAATAGCTTTCGTTCCGCAGCTCTCTTACGGCAAGGACACGCTGACGGATTGCGTTGATATTGACGGAGTGCTGATCGCGTCTTTGTTCCGGACCCCGCGCCGCTATGTGTACGAGTGCGGGAAACGTGCATTCGATCTCACAGCGTCCGTGCTGCTGTTGCTCGTCTCCTCGCCGCTGTGGCTGTTACTCGCGGTGTTGATCCCCTGGGACTCTAAAGGGCCAGCCCTCTTTCGGCAATTGCGTGTGGGCCGCGGAGGCCGGATCTTCTGTCTCTATAAGTTCCGGAGCATGTGGACAGATGCTTCCGTCTACCAGGCCCATCCCACTTGCGCGGATGATCCACGAGTGACTCGTGTCGGTCGATGGCTGCGGCGCAGCAGTCTGGATGAGTTGCCGCAATTGATCAACGTCCTTAGAGGCGAGATGTCGCTGGTAGGCCCACGTCCGGAGATGCCTTTCATTGTGAAGCAATACGATGAAAGGCAGCGGCAGCGCCTTTGTGTTACTCCCGGGTTAACCGGATTGTGGCAACTCAGCGCTGACCGGGCATTCCTTATTCACGAAAATATCTATTACGACCTCTATTACATCCGCAACCGCAATTTCTTCATGGACCTGGCGATCCTGCTGCATACGCTTGCATTCGCTGCGCGCGGTGTGTAGGCGGACTTTGAAGGGAACAAAGGTGTTGGAAAACAAAAAATGGATGATTCTCGTTCTATTGCTGGCCGCTCCTGTCTTCGCTGTGGCTCAGGCGGCTCAGCCCCCAATCGCGCCCAATCATCCGGCAGTGCAGGACAATAGCTATACCGCTGAACAACTAGTGCAGATGCTAACCGACGATCCGGTCCTGCTCGATGAGCTCAAGCAGAAGATTGCTGACCAGGCATGGACGCAGGGCCAGTTCATTGATCCGAAGTCCCTTGATAACGATCGCGTCTTTTCGCTCGTCCGCAGCGATCCCAAAGTGCGTGAGTTGCTCAATTCCACGCTCAAAACAAGACGTAACGGCTTAGATGACGAACGCAGCAGCTTAAGCAACGACGAATATCGGGAAAATGAAGATCAGGTAAGCGCACGCGAGTGGCAGAGTAGCGATGAGACCCCGACCCGCACCAGGGAGGATAACCTTACTAGCGAAGATCGCCAGCTCGGCCCAGATCGCACGGACCGCGAAAAGAACTTCAGCAAAGACCCCCGCCTGAGCCGTGACGAAGACTGGACCAAGGCGACAAATAATGACAGGACGTCCAGGGAAAGGCTCGGAACAGCACGCGATACGACAGCCGCATCCGGTGACACCCGTTCATCGCGTAAGTCATCGAGCACCATGACTCGATCTAGCGAGTTAAACCAGGAGTCAGGCAGATCCGGGGATCTGAAGTCTCGCCGGCCTGCAATGACGGATCGCTCCTCGCGCGACAACACCACTCCCCAGCCCCCATTACCCAAAAGCCGTCCCAATCCTTATCGAGACCTGCCGGCGTTGAACCCGTTGTATGCGCAGGTGACGGGTACTACGTCCAATCTGCGCCGTTTCGGGACCGACATTTTCGAGAACGGCACCGGTAATCTCGATGACCTTCCCATGGACCTTCCCGTTGGCCCCGATTACGTGCTCGGTCCGGGCGATGACCTAAACATCAACATATATGGTGCGATGTCGGCAAGGCTGGACCGGGTGGTCGATCGCTCGGGACAGGTCTCGCTGCCCGAAGTCGGCACCGTTCAGGTCACAGGCATGACGCTGGACCAGGCGCAACATGCTTTCAGCGAAGTTCTGGGGCAGCGCTATCGCCACGTACAGAATTCGGTCTCACTGGCCAAGGTTCGGAGCATTCGTGTCTACGTAGTGGGGGATGTTGAGAGACCCGGCGCTTATGACGTGAGCGCGCTCTCAACTCCGCTCAATGTGCTCTACGCGGCGGGCGGACCAACGGAGCGGGGATCCCTGCGCTTGGTGAAGCATTATCGCGGCAAACAACTCGTGCAGGAGGCTGACCTATACGACCTGCTTCTGCACGGTGTTCGCTCAGACCTGCAACGGATGCAATCGGGCGACACACTGTTGGTGCCGCCAGCCGGCCCACAGGTCACGGTTGAGGGAATGGTCCGACGCCCGGCTATCTACGAACTGCGCGGTGAGACGAGCCTGGCGGAGCTTCTGGGGGTCGCAGGCGGTGTACTTCCCACTGGCACCCTTCGGCACATTGAGGTTCAACGTATTGAAGCCCACGCCCAGCACACTATGCTGAGCCTCGATCTGGACGAAAAAGAAGACGGGACCAGCGCCGCGCTGCAGACCTTCAACGTGCAGGATGCGGATGAAGTGCAGATCTCTCCCATCGCGCCTTATGGTACGCAGGCCGTTTTCCTCACTGGGCACGTGTTGCGTCCGGGTAAGTACAGCTATCACCCAGGCATGAAGCTATCGGATCTGATTCGCAGCCGCGACCAGGTCCTCCCGGAGCCCTCCGAATACGCGGAGATCGTTCGACTCCAAGCGCCCAACTATCGCCCTGCGGTCCTCACTATTCATCCCGCCCTGCTGGGGACCAAGGGAGGCGAGGATCCCGATCTGATGCCCCTGGATACGGTGCGCATCTATAGCCGGTACGACTTTGAAGATTTGCCGGCGGTTTTTGTCAGCGGTGAAGTGCGCAAGCCGGGGCGGCATGCAATCGACGGCGATATGCAGGTGAGCGACGCGATTCAACAGGCTGGAGGCCTCACTCCAGATGCTTTGCGAGGGCAAGCCCAGATCTATCGACTGCTGGCGGACAGCACCACCGTGGTACTTGGGTTTGACGTCGCTGCGGCCTTGGCGGGCGACCCAAATAGCAATTTGGCTCTGCAGCCTCGAGATCGAATTGTGATTCACGCAAATTCAGCCAAAACCGAGCCCTCATGGGTTCGTGTCGAAGGGGAAGTGCAGACTCCCGGCCAATACCCCCTGGGGCGCGGGATGCGCGTATCTGACCTTATTAACATGGCTGGCGGATTCACGCGGGCTGCTTTCTCGCAAACCGGAGACTTAGCGCGATACGAAACGAAGGACGGCAATCGTGTATTCGGTACCCATACCACGATCGCGTTGTCCAAGGCACTTGCGGGCGATCCCAACTCGAATCTTGAGTTGCGCCATGGCGATGTTCTCTCCGTGCGGCAGGTCACGGGATGGAATGAAATCGGAGCCTTTGTTACAGTGAACGGTCTGGTTCAGCACCCGGGATCTTTCGGCATCCAGCTAAACGAGCGTCTTAGCTCGGTCCTCGAACGAGCAGGCGGACTGAGGGAGAATGCCAATGTTCGTGGCATCGTGCTGGAGCGCAGAGAGGTTCGTGAGCAGGCAAAAACGGCCCGCGAGAACATGATTACCCAGTTGGAAATGCAGCAAGCCGCCCCTTCGTCCACCGATGTGAATGGCAATGGCCAAGCCCAGGCTGAGCTGGTCGATCGCATGCGGCAACAGCGCAACGATATCGTGAACATGCTAAAGACCGCTCCGGTGAGCGGCCGGATGGTAGTCACCGTCGGGAAGGACATCAGCAAGTGGGAAGGCACCTCCGCCGATGTCGAACTGCGGGCCGGCGATGTCATCACCATACCCGATACGAAGAACTGGGTACTGGTCAGCGGAGATGTTTATAACTCAGTTTCCATTGGGTTCATACCCGGAAAGAATGGCGAGTGGTATCTGAACAAGGCCGGGGGACCTCGCAGCAGCGCCAACAAGAAGGAGATCTTCGTGTTGCGCGCGGATGGCAGCGTCGTGAGCCGTGGCAAGGGTGCACTTAAAACGCGACTGGCGCCTGGGGATTCTGTTGTCGTTCCGCAGAAAATTGTGGGCGGTAACTCTGCGTGGAAGTACGTTCTGCAAGGTGCCCAGGCAGCGGGCAGCCTGGCAGTGGCCGCCGGTTTGGCAACGAGTCTATAGCGTTGAAGAACGTTCCGATGTCACGAAGGTCAGTGAGGAGTTTGCTTTGAACACGGAAGTTGAAATCAAAACACCACCAGAGTTCGACTTCGACATCGATTTTGGCGAGGAACTTGAGCGCCAGCCGATGCATGCCCATGTTGCCAAAATGAGCGATCGAATTGCTCCCCTGTGGCGCTACCGCGGGTGGCTGATGAAGCGAACGGCGGTCATGATCTTGCTGGTGTTTGGTCTGGGATTTCTGCAGCGCAATCAATACACCGCTGTCACCTACTTGAACCCTCCTTCGATGAATCCTGTTTCAGGCATGTCGATTTTGATCGGCATGAAGAGCGGTCTTTCCGCAGGTTTGGGTGCCATGGGCGATATGCTCGGCATGAGCAGCCCTGGACAGGTCTACGTTCGCCAGTTGCAGAGTCGTCCTGTTGAGGACAACTTGATCAAACGGTTCAACCTGAAGCAGGTTTACCGGCGCAAAACCATGGAGGATACGCGCAAGATCCTCGAGAATCGGTCGGTATTCAAAGAGGATCACAAGAGCGGAGTGATCTCCATTGAAGTGACGGACAAGGACCCCAATCGGGCAGCCCAGATGGCGAATGCCTACGCTGAGGAACTGGGGAATCTGATTGCCGGAATGAATGCGGAAGCCGGTCGTCACGAGCGCGAATACTTCGAAAGTCAACTGCTCGCAGCGGAAAAAGACTGGCAAGTAGCGCAGGCTCGCCTTGCCGAGTTTGGACAGAAGAACGCGGCACTCGATGTCGCCGAAGAGGGTAAGGCACTCATCACTTCAGCGGCAACGATCGAAGGGCAGCTGGTCGCGGCGGAGTCGGAACTGAAAGGGCTCCGAGAGATCTATGCTCCGCAGCACGAGCGGGTGCAGGCAGCTGAGGCCCGCATCGCCGAACTGCGGCGACAGCTGGCTCAGATGTCGGGCAAGTCTCCCGTCCCAACTGGAAGTGGCTCCGGGAACGGCGATGCCGATTTGGATTTGAAACATCTCTGGGGACTGTCTGGTCCTTATGCAGAGTTGTATGGCCAGGTCAAGTTCAAAGAGGCCATTGTTGAGACTCTTACTCAGCAATATGAGATCTCAAAACTGCAAGAGACACGCCGCATCAGCGAGATTCAGATCCTGGACCCAGCTCAGGTTCCTGAGAAAAAGTCCGGCCCACACCGCCTGGAAAGAGCCCTGGTCGTCGGCTTCCTATTCTTCTGCATTCTGTGTTGCTGGATCGTGCTGGCGGAATGGTGGGACAACGCTCCTCCCAGCAGTCCATGGAAGAACATCCTGAATCCTTTTGTAGCGTCGCTGGTCGCGTCGGTCAGACGGATGGAGCAGCGCTTTCCTCTTACCGCGCTCGGCCGCGCTCTCCGAGCTGCATTCGTGAGAACGCCGTCACGAAGCGGCGCCACGATCGGCGAGTCGGAACCTCTCAACGCCTAGCCCCGCATCAGACCTGGATACCCCGGAACAGCCTTGAAATCTGCATTCAATATTGTGGCTACGGTGAAGCGAGCTCGGCGCAGCACGCTGGTGCACAACATCGTGTCCTTGTACGGAATGCAGATTGCAGCTTATGCTTTCCCGCTCGTGACTATCCCCTATCTGGCGCGTGTGCTTGGCGCCTATTCGTGGGGACTGGTAGCTATCGCGCAGGCGACCGGTACCTATGTAGGTTTGGTCATCGAGTTTGGCTTCAACCTCTCCGCCACTCGCGACGTCTCGCAATCTCGCGATGATGTTGGCCGGCTTAGCGAAATTCTCGCCGGTGTATTGGGCGCCAAATTGGTGTTGACATCCGTGCTGGCCGTTGGCGTGTTCGCAATCCAGCCATGGTTTCCCAGTTTTCGCGACAATCGCCTGCTGCTATGGTCCGGTTTCGCAATGGGAGCGGCCCAGGCTTTCAGCATGGCCTGGCTCTACCAGGGCCTTGAGCGCATGCGCACCTCCGCCTCAATCGAAGTGGGTTCAAGAGCCTTGGGGATCATTGGAATATTTCTGCTGGTTCACTCACAGGCGCACGCCTGGCGAGTGCTGGCCATCCAAGCGGCAGCAATGTTCCTTGGCACGTCGATTCTTATCGTAATGGCCTATCGCGAGATCCCATTTCGGTTTCCCTCGCTCAGAGAGAGCCGGAACTCGCTGCGAGAAGGATCGAGCATGTTCCTGCTGCGCAGCGCCGTCAGTTTGTATACGACTGTAGACGTGCTCATCCTGGGCTATTTCGCGCCTCCTGTTTTAGTGGGCTACTATTCCGGCGCAGAGAGACTGACGCGCGCTCCTCTGGGCCTGCTTGGTCCTATCGGTCAGAGTACTTATCCCCGGCTCGCTCATCTGGTTTCACATTCGCAAGCTCGCGCGGCAAAGCTGGCACGGATCACATTCGTCTGCATGGGGCTTCTCGCACTTCTCGCCGGCGTCGTGCAGTTCTTCGCAGCCCCATTGGAAGTCAGAGTACTTCTGGGACCTGAATTTTCGCCGGCTATCCCTGTACTGCGCGTAATGGGCGTGCTGCTTCCGGCGGTAGCCTTGAACAATGTTCTCGGAATCCAATGGATGCTGCCTCTGCGCATGGATAAGGAATGCAATATTGTCCTCATCGGTGCAGCCGTTTTGAATGTAGGTTTGGCGTGTCTGCTGGCTCCGCGCTTTAACGCTCTCGGCGTGGCGATCGCAGTTGTAATCGCCGAGTGCAGCATCACTATCGTGCTCTACCTCTTCCTGTCTGCTCGCAAACTAAACCCGCTTCACATGACCGATTCTCACCAATCATCTGCTCGGCAAGCTGAGCAGTGTGCGGCATCGTAGCCAACGGCAACCTCAACCTCCGATACACAACTTTGACCGCTTCAGGAAACAACATGGACGCGCACCAGTTCTCACCGACAAACCATCGAGCTTTGATGGGCGGTCTGTCGACCTCAACGGGACTGGTGCGAGCTCGGGGAGGCGCGGCAGAGCGGCGATGGTTGACAGCATTGAGCTGCGGTCTCGCATGCTACCTCATCATGGGAAAGGGGTTTGCGTGGATGGGGATCCCTCCGGTATTTCCTGGAGAGATTTTGCTGCTCGCAGGCGTGCTGGTATTTATTCTGTCTGGTTTCAAACTCCCCATCATGGGTTCTCCAGTGACGTGGGCCTACCTGGCATTTGCAGGATGGGGCGCATGGCGCACTTTTCCGTATCTTTCCGAATACAAAGTAGACGCATTACGCGATGCTGTGATCTGGGCCTATGGCGCGTTTGCTCTGCTTCTCGCCTCATTCTTGTTGCGGACGCGATCGCTGCCAAGATGGATTCGGCAATACGCAGTCTTCATCCCGCGCTGGGTTGTCATTATGGCTTTTGTGGCGCCCCTCAGCCTTGTGGGTGCAGATCATATGCCGAGTTGGCCCTGGAGTGAAGCTCCGATCCTGCTTGTGAAGGCGGGCGATCTGGGCGTCCATCTCGCGGGCTTTGCGGCGTTCGTTTTGCTTGGTCTGAATACAAGCCGCCGCGGAGGGAAGTCAGTTCGCTCCGGAGCTGCATTACCGCTGTGGTTCCTGCTGCTCGGCATCGTCGCAGCGCTGAATCGCGGCGGAATGTTATCGGTGGGAGTTGCTCTGGGGATTGTGGCCCTCTTTACCTCAGTAAAAAGATGGCTGCCATTTTTGGTCGCTGGTGTCGGAATTGCTATCGTCTTGCTGATCATCAACCCTCAGATCGAAAACCCGGTGTCGTCCCGCATACTCTCGCCGGCTCAGGTTGCGAGCAATCTTCTGAGCGTTACAGGTGACGATGGCGAAGGCGACCTGGAAAGGACCAAGCTGTGGCGGCTGCGGTGGTGGGCCGAAATTATCGACTATACGATCGGCGGCCAGTACTTCTGGACCGGAAAAGGATACGGCATCAATCTCGCAATCGATGATGGCATCTCCGATTCATCCGAAGAACAGCTTCGCAGTCCGCATAACGGACACCTCACGATCCTGGCACGTTCCGGCGTCCCCGGGATGGCGCTGTGGCTCATTTTCAACGGAGTTTTTGCAGGCTCCCTTGTCAGAGCGTATCGCCGAGCGCGGCGCGCCGGCCACCAGGGGTGGGCCCATGTGTGCGTCTGGATCCTCGCGTATTGGGCAGCGTTTCTGGTGAATGCCTCGTTTGACGTCTTCCTTGAAGGGCCACAAGGCGGAATTCCATTCTGGTGCCTGATTGGTATGGGGATCGCGACTGCGGAATGGCAGAAGCGATATGCAAACAGAGAACACAGTGAAAGTTCGCGTCCTCCTGTCACTTCCGGTCGGTCAAAGGCACTGCTGACACCCGCTGGAGCCAGAGGATGACAATTTCCGTCTCCGTAGTAATGACAGTTTTCAACGGTGAATCCTTCCTGGATATCAGTGTCCCCAGCGTGCTCGCTCAGACGCGTAGAGACTTTGAGTTCGTCATTGTGGACGACGGGTCAACAGATAGGTCTCTTGAAATTCTCAGGCGGTATGCAGCATCCGATTCCAGAATCGTATTGATTGAAGGCGGAAAACGTGGGCTGGCGGCTGCTTCAAACCTCGGAATTGAACGCGCGCGCGGTGACCTTATTCTTCGATTCGATTGCGATGATGTCATGCTGCCTTCAAGGCTCGAGCGCCAGAGTGCATTCATGACAGAACATCCGGAGATTAGCGCCTCTTGTGGCTACGCGCATCTGACGGATCGGAGTGGGCGGCGAGTCGGCTGCTCGAAGCCGAAATTCGATGTTACGCGTGGGTGGAAGGAAAGAAATGCCAGCTACATGCTGGAACTGATTCACCCTGCTTCGGCGTTCAGGAAGATTGATTTCAATGCGATTGGTGGTTACAGCGAAATCGGGTCTTTGATATGCGATCGCGATTTATGGGCAAAATTTATCCTCGGGGGATTTCAGATCGCTATTCAGCCAGAGTTTCTGATCGAGCAGAGCCTTCACTCGGCCAGCATCATGGTGAATAAAGTAAGACACCTTGAACTGGTTGCCCGCCTCATCGATGAGAACCTGTTCCGGAAGAGGGATGGGCAGCCTGAACTGACCTGCGATCAGTTTCTCGCCATGCGAAAACGGCGTTCACTTATTCGCAAGGTGCTCGAATGGCGATATGACACTGCGAAGATCTACTATCGTGCCGCTACCCGGCGGTATGCAGAGCGGGATTGGGTGGGATTCATCAGCCACGCCGGCATCGGCGTTGCCTTGAGCCCGATCGCAGTGCCGCGCAGGATGCTTGCGAAAGGGATGGCGAGGTAGTTCAGGTTCGTAACTATGCGGATTCTCATACTACACAATCGGTACCAGCAGGCGGGCGGTGAGGATGCGGTCGTCCGGTCCGAGAAGTCTCTGCTGGAATCGCGGGGCCACGAGGTCCGAGTCATGGAGGCAGACAACGACGGCATACTGGGCGTAGCGGCCAAAGTGAGGACCGCGTTTACCGCCATCTACTCTCTGCATTCGAAACAATTGGTCAGCGCGGAATTGAACCGGTTTCAGCCCCACGTCGTGCACGTGCACAACTTTTTCCCAACGCTGACGCCATCCGTGTTTTACAGCTGCGTCGGCGCTGGCGTTCCAGTGGTGCAAACGTTGCACAACTACCGTTTGCTGTGTCCTGCAGCGGTTCTGTACCGAAACGGGCATGTCTGTGAGTCTTGCGTCGGAAAAACGTTCCAATGGCCCGGCGTTTTGCACGGTTGCTATCGCGAGAGCAGAAAGGGAACTCTGGCAGTTGCGGCTATGAATGCCGCCCACCATCTGGCGGGGACATGGAACCGTGCTGTCGATATGTATATCTCGCTTACCGAATTCGGGCGAGGGAAGTACATTGCAGCCGGTATGCCACCCGACAAGATCGTGGTGAAAGGCCATTTTCTCGATGTGGATCCCGGGGCCGGCACCGGAGACCAACAATGTGTAGTCTATGTTGGCAGGCTTTCAGCGGAAAAGGGAATTGATACTCTGCTCCGTGCTTGGCAGTTGCCCGGTGCGCAGATTCCACTCAAAATCATTGGAGCTGGTCCGCTCGAGGACGAGTGCCGTAATGCAAGCGCATCAAACCCATGGATTGAGTATCTAGGCCCCATGCGGCCGGCAGAAGTCTACGAGTGGATGGGAAGGGCTCAGGCTTTGATGCTGCCCTCCAACTGCTACGAAGGTTTTCCGCGGACGATTGTTGAAGCCTTTGCCAAGGGAACGCCGGCGATTGCATCGGGCCACGGCGCCATGCTGGAAGCAGTCGAGCACGGCAGAACTGGCCTCCATTTCAAACCGGGAGACGCGCAGAGCCTAATTACCCAGGTTGAATGGATGCTCGAGCATCCTGAGAAGTGGCGGGAAATGCGCTCGAACGCTCGCACTGAGTATGAAACCAGGCACTCGGCGAACTCGAATTATTTTCAGCTAATGGATATCTATCGACGCGCAATGGCGGCGAAGAAAGGATTGCACGTAGCGCTCAATCCAATAACCCAATGAACACTTTACTTCAGGGCTCAGATCGACTCAGAGATGCCTTTGCAGAGGCCGATTTCGCTGTTCATCACGGCGGCAAACGCGCAAATGTACTCGGCGTGGGTGTCAGTGCCGTAAACATGGAAGAAGCGCTTCGCGCCTGCGACGAGCTGATTGCAAGTGAAGGCCGCGGCTATGTTTGTGTGACCGGGGTGCACGGAGTGATGGAGGCGCAGCGAGATCCGCAGTTTCGTGAGATCCAGAACCATTCTTTCCTTACGGTGCCGGATGGGATGCCGACTGTCTGGGTGGGACGAGCGCAGGGGCACCTCCAGATGCGTCGCGTTTATGGGCCCGATTTCATGCAGGAGTTCTGCCGTCTTTCCGTGAAGCGGAATTATCGCCACTTCCTCTACGGGGGCAAGGAGGGCGTCGCTGAGGCTCTTGCGGACAAGTTGCGCGAGCAATTCCCCGGCTTGCAGATCGTTGGAACTTACACTCCTCCGTTTCGTGCTCTGAATGCAGACGAAAAAGAGGCGCTCAATGTCATGATTCGATCGTCTCGTCCCAACGTGATCTGGGTAGGGCTCAGCACGCCGAAGCAGGAGCGTTTTATGGCGGAATACACTCAAGAACTTGAGGCCGGGCTGATGGTTGGGGTGGGCGCGGCATTTGATCTGCATACGGGAAACATGACTGATGCTCCCGGATGGGTGAAGTCCATCGGAATGCAATGGCTGCACCGCCTGGTCCAGGAGCCGCGCCGGCTCTGGAGGCGATATCTGTTGAACAACCCGAGGTTTATTGCCTTGACGTTGCTTCAATTCGCGGGATTGAAGCGCTACTCGATCGAACGCTCTAACGGGTAGAGTGGGCGATCCCACTCTGCAATCTGAATATATTCAGGACGAATGGAAAGAAGTGGAACGAGACAGATAGTGAACGAGAGGAGAAACGGCATGTCCGTTAAGCGGGCACTCGTATGTGGCGCAGGCGGTTTCATAGGTAGCCACCTGGTCAGGAGGTTAAAGCAGGATGGCTACTGGGTGAGGGGAGCGGATTTGAAACGTCCAGCCTTCTCTCCCTCTGCGGCCGATGATTTTGTTGTGGCCGATCTGCGTCTTGCCTCCAGCTGGGAACGGGTTTTGGATGACCGCTTCGATGAAGCCTACCAACTTGCGGCTGATATGGGCGGGGCCGGCTACATCTTTACGGGTGATCACGATGCTAACGTGATGCACAACTCGGCCATAATCAATCTGCACATGGCTGATTTCGGGGTGCGTACCAGTGTCAAGAAGGTGTTCTATTCCTCTTCTGCGTGTATCTACCCCGCATTCAATCAGGAAGACCCGAACAATCCGAATTGCGAAGAATCGAGCGCCTATCCTGCGGGGCCCGACAGCGAGTATGGCTGGGAGAAGCTGTTCAGCGAACGGCTGTATCTTGCGTATTCCCGCAATCACAATCTGGATGTTCGTGTGGCCCGGTTCCACAACATCTTCGGCCCGGAAGGCACCTGGAATGGTGGGCGGGAAAAGGCCCCGGCTGCGCTATGTCGCAAAGTGGCCGAGCAGGCTGAGGGCGGCGAGATCGAAATCTGGGGAGATGGGAAGCAAACCCGCTCATTCCTTTACATTGACGAATGCGTTGAAGCAGTGCGCCGGCTGATGGAATCTGAGTTTATCGGACCTGTCAACATCGGATCGGATGAGATGGTAACCATCAATGAGATGGCTGCAACGGTGATGAAGATTGCTGGAAAGAAGCTCACAATCCGGCACGTTCCCGGTCCGCTTGGCGTGCGCGGAAGGAATTCCGACAACCGCCTGATTCGCGCCAAGCTTGGCTGGGCACCCAGCCGATCATTGTCCGAGGGATTAGCCAAAACTTATACCTGGATCGATGGGCAGGTGCAGGCGGCGGAAGACCGCGCGGAAGTCGGAGCCAGGAGCTAAGAGGTCTGTGCTGATGGAGTGGAACGCAAGATGACGCCTTCGATCACCATCGGCATACCGGTCTATAACGGTATGCCCTGGATCTGCGAAACCGTCGAAAGCATCAGGCAACAGACCTGTTCTGATTTTGCTGTGCTGATTATCGATGACGGGTCAACTGACGGATCAGGGGAATATCTTCAATCTCTGTCCGATCCGCGCTTCCGCCTCATTAGGCAAGAGAATCGGGGGCTAACCGCGACTTTGAATCGAATGCTGGCAGAGGCCGAAACCCCATGGTTGATGCGGCAGGATGCCGATGATATCGCGTTCCCGGAACGGGTGGTCCGAACCCTGGAATGCATTCAGCGCTATCCGAATGCCGGGCTCCTCTTTTCTCATGCTTGCCACTACCAAAACAACAGAACGTTTGGGCGCCTTCTCACGACAGAGGGTAGTCCGGAGGTTCTTCATCGCCTTACGATTTCTGGATACCTACCTACGATCTGCCATTCGACGGTTGTGTTGAACGTAGCAAAGACCCGTGAGCTGGGCGGATATCGGTTCGATCTCAACGTGGAAGATTACGACATCTTCTGGAGAATGGCATTGGCACACGACCTGCGACTGATTCCTGAGACGCTCGTTGGGTACCGCATGCGGAATGGCAGCATCTCCGCGCGCAATATGCGCAGCCAGGCTTCGGCAATCCTGTACGTACAGTATTTGCTGCTTTCGGCACTCTGCGGGATTGATCCGAAGGGCTACGAGTCTGTGAAAGAGTGTCTCGATACGATCATCGATCGAAGAGCTCTCGATTACCGTTTGCATATGAGGAAGGCCCTGACCGCTCTTGGAGCCCTCCGATTCTCCGCGATGTTTGCCGGCGCGGTCCGCGGGGTGGCATCATCTCCCGAACTCTTTGTGCGCCGGGTTCTTTATCAGATGGGTAAGCAGATAGGTCAGCCGCAAACCGTACATGTCGGGGTGGATCCGGAGAAATTCTTTGCGCGTGCTAAAGAGCTCTGGCCGAACGAAAAGGCGCAGCCAAGGATTTCTTCATACGTGCAGCCCGTCACTGCCCGTGCAGTTCGCAGCCACTTTGCCGGTTCTTGATTACATGTCCGGACCAGAAATATACGGCTTGCGGGAGAAGAGTATTCCTTTTAGAGTGCTTCACGTTATCAACTCTGCTGGGTGGGAGTGCAGTGGGATTGCCAAGCTGGCCTTGGGATTTGCCCAGGGAGCCGATGCGAGCCTCTGCAGCGTGGATTTGTTATTCCTACGTCCAGGCCCGCTCCTAGAGCAGTTCCGCCGATCCGGCATCTCGACGCACCTACTGACAACTGAAAATCAGAACGGCGTGCTGGCTTTCCCAATCCTCTTGCATTTTTTGCGGAAGGGAAGCTACGACATCGTTCACCTACATAACGGAGGCAGATTGACGCAGTATGCGGCGAAGTTGAGCGGCGCTTCCGTGGTACTGCAGATCCATGGTCTGAGCGAGTCAGGCGGGAAAGGGCACCGGGCGTTCCCCGTTGTATTCGCAGACGAAGTAGTTGTGGTCTCGGAGTTCGTGGCCCGCGCAATGGGCGATCGAAAAGTGACAGTTGTACATCCCGGCATCGAGTTCCCGATGTCGGATTCCGAACCGCACAGGCTGAGAGACATTCCTGTCGTCGGAACTCTCGGGCGCCTGGTGCGAGTAAAGGGGATTGCTCACTTGCTTGGGGCCTTCTCACAAGTGCTGCGAGAGCTTCCCGAAGCGCGCCTGGAGATCGCCGGAGACGGGCCAGAGTTGGAGGCTTTAGTGCAGGAGGGGGAGAGGTTGGGCATTACGTCCAGCGTTTCTTTCCTCGGTTGGGTGCAGCGTCCTCAAGAAGTGCTGTCGCGCTGGTCTGTATACGCTCAACCGTCTCTCGAGGAGGCAGCAGGCCTTGGGGTGCTCGAGGCCTCGGCTGCGAAGCTTCCAGTGATCGCCTCGCGCGTTGGAGGTCTTCCCGAGATGATGCAGGACGGGGTTTCGGGGTATTTGGTTGAACCTGGCGACGAAACCGGTCTGGCAAAAGCACTCATTAAGGTACTGGTCTCGCCTGAGGAAGCAGGGACGATGGGTGACGCGGGTAGTGCGCTCGTGAAAAGCCGCTTCTCGCTCGAACGAATGTGTTCGGGCGTGCAGGCCATCTATGGACGGCTTCTGACTTCCGCTAGATCACGCCGGATGAAAGAGAATACGTTAATCGCCTCATGAAAATTGCAACACAACTGGAAGATCCATCCGAGTCACCCTACTCGTCTTCTCGTGAGAGGGCTATGCTCCTTCTGGCTACCTGCAAAAGGGTGGGTCGGAATTTCAGTGCTTCTCGTGGCGACCGTCTCATTGTGGATTGGTTGTTGAACTACGCCGGCGTGTTTTGCCCCGCGCTCACCTCACTCGCGCTGATACCGATCATGCTGCACGGATTGGGCGAACAGGCTTACGGGCTTTGGATCACCGCGGCAACAATCGCACCGCTCTTCGGAAGTCTCGACCTTGGCATCGGTTCGGCTGTCGCCCGAGAGGTAGGCGTGGCCCGCAGTGCTGGCATTACGGCAGACACCCAGGGCTTCATCCGCTCGTCCGCGAACCTCGCGATCTTGCTCGCCGTGGCTTCTACAGTGATCCTGACCGTCGCGGCAGTTCCGCTCAGCGTATCACTGCTTTTGACACCCGAGTTGCGAGCTATTGCGCCCGCTGTTTTCTTCCTTGCTGGCGTAACTTTTGCTGGTAATTGGCTGTTCGATTTTGCTCGTGGCGTCCTGGTCGGAATGGCGCGGTTCGAAGTAGTCGGATCGCTGAAGCTGTGCGGAGCATTGTTGCGGCTGGTTAGTGTGATCTTCGTATTGCACTTCAGCACGTCTTTGATCCTGCTTGCCGCGTGCTGGGCAATATGTCAGCTACTCCTTGCGGTCCTGTCCCTGTGCATTGTGGGCATCATTGAGCCGCTATATTCATTCAGGCTGCGTTTGCCGCGTTGGCATTCTCTGGCGCCGCACATGTCATTTTCCCTGGCCAGTCTGCTGTGCAATTCCTTCTATAACCTGCTCTCGCAGATTCCGGTTCTCGCTGTTCCCTTTTTGCGGGGATCGGCCGCCCTCATCCCGTACTACGTTGGACAGAAATTTCCGATTGCGGCACTCGCCTTCACCCATTGCGGCGGAGACGTTCTATATGCGGTCTCAAGTGCCTCTTCAACCTCGAAGGATTGCGAGAGGGATACGCGAATACTGCGATCGGCGATGCGCTGGAATTGCCTGGTTATGCTCCCGGTATTGATCGGATTTGCAGTCTTCGCCCCAGTTCTGTTTCGCATCTGGATGGGGCATGTGCCCGAAAGCGCAGTGGGCGTCGCCCGCCTGGTCACCTTCGCCGTCTTTCTGGAATCGCTGTGCGTACCCGTGATCTATTATCTGTGGGGCAGCGGGCTTGTTCGTCAGATGCTGCCGGCGTTTGTGATGGGAGTTACCGCGGGCACCTTGGCAAGTCTATTGCTGGTCCGGTCATATGGAGTAATAGGGGCCGCTGCGGGTTTGCTTTTCGGTATAGCAACGATGGCAATGGTCCTTGTTCGAGTTATCTCGCGATTCTCCGACCTGCCTCTGTTCAGTTTCGCCGTAGATCTTCGAGGATTTATTGCCCCGGGAATTCTGTGCGGGGCCACCAGCTTTATCTCCCTGCAATGCGCGACACCCTCAGGATGGATATCCTTGCTGGCGCTGGCGTTTCCATCAGCGCTGGTCTTCCTTGTCGCTTTTTTTATCATGGGAGCCACGGAAGTTGAACGAAAGAAAGTCAGCTCCGTGCTGCCTTCATTCTTTAAACAGACCGAGGCTCTCGTTCTTGAAGCTCATGAGCATGCTGACTGACCATCTGGCTCCAATAGGGAGCGTTTACCAGGAGATATCTCTGTCATGTGGTGCGTGCACAGTCGAGACGATCTCTGATCTGGCTGGCCTTCAGGCAATAGAACAGGATTGGAGCAGGCTCAGCGCAAGCACCAGGTCTCCAAATGTCTTCACAACGATCGAATGGTTCCGTATTTGGTACGAATCACTCGCGCTTGAGTGGGGGCACAACTGCTTCCGTCCGAACGTTCTGGTAGTGAAGGATGGTGACACGGTCATTGGAATTGCGCCAATTGTTCATCGAAAGATTTCTCGGTTTGGATTCTCTCTTCGTGTTCTAAAGTTTGTTGGTGACCACTGCGACTACAGCGATCTGTTGCTAACGGAACCTGTGCAAAGACGGAGAGTGGCGCAAGCAATCGTTCAGCATCTCTCGAAGATGACACACCAATGGGACCTAGTCAGCCTTCGGGACTTGCGCGATGAAGATGAGATCGCGCGGATGCAGGGCGCATTGGCGACGACCAGACTACATTCCCGGGTTCGACCTGAGCCAGAGGGCAGTCCCTACATGCGCCTCGAAACCGGAACTGCGGGGATCCTGCAGAAGATGTCAGCGAATGGACGCCGCAATTTCCGGCGCGAGATTGAGGCCGTTAAACGGGCAGGAATGACGGTGCGGATCATTGAGGACCCGCAAGCCGAGTCGGGGCTGGTTGAAAGAATGGCTGCTGTCGAGCGGGAGAAAAGTGTCTCACGCGGGATCCCGCCCTTTGTGTCCAAATATCCTGCAGCTTTTCGCTCCCTGATCAATGCTTTGGGTCCGCGTGGCTGGCTTTACGTTGCTCTTCTCGAGAAGCAGGAGCACCTGGTCTCATTTGCCCTGGTCTTTCGATGTGGCAGGGCAATCTGGGGTTACACCATGGCGTACGACCCTGCGTTCGCGCGATTTTCTCCCGGCAAGGTGCTGCTTTCCTATCTTTGGGATCACAGCTTTTCGCGTGGTTATGAAGAGTTCGACTTCCTTGCCGGCGATGAGCCATTCAAATTTCGCTGGAGTGCAGGATCCCATAGCAAGTTCCGGTTGCTGATCTGGAATCGCCGTCTCGTTTCGCGCGCAGGCAAGTGGGTATACGAGGATCTTAAACCTGCTCTTCTGCGGATTCTTGAGCGTGTGAGGGCGAAAATGCCGCGCGGGCGGAGGGAGAAATAAGACATTGCCGGAGCAGGTGCCAATTGAACTCCATAGGAACCTCGAGGCATACCGGACCGCTGCTGCGGTTGCGATGTATTCGCATTACTACCTCTTCGAGGAAGAAGAATACCTGTTCAATAAGTACTACAGGGCAGGCGAGAATGTTCTAGACCTGGCGTGCGGTTTAGGAAGAACGACTCTCTTGCTTCATGAAATGGGAATGCAGGTCCGCGGGGCCGATCGCTCAGATGTGTTTGTGCAAACCGCTCGGCGCCGTCTGCCGTATCTCGATTTTCGACAAGGCAGCTACGACCGGATCGAAGAGGCGGATGCTTCGTTCTCTCACCTGCTGATCTCCTATAACGGGATCGATTATGCCTTCCCTGAGATACAACGTGTAGCTGCGATCAGGGAGTGCGTTCGTGTTCTCAAGCCCGGAGGGACGCTCATTTTCTCCTCGCATAATCTGAAGTCTTTGCACTGGTTTTCGCCGTGTTCCTTCTGGGGCCCGCGCGACAAGATCCGCCTGACTCCGAAGGCGTTCCGGGACTGGTCTTATGTTGTAGAAGCGGGCATGCACACGTTTTATGCCTCACGCCAGTTCGTCATTCGGCAGGCAGAGGAATGCGGACTTAGACTTCTGGAGACGGTTTCATTTCGCAAACTCCGCAACTTCCAGTTAAGCCTGTACTTTTCTCCCTACATCCACTACGCATTCCAAAAACCGGCAGAGTGAACGCAGTATCCGGAGTTGGCAGCTTTACTCAGCTACAGCAAGGGGATATTCCAATCTATACACATGAAGGCTGATCCGAA
>Ga0068855_100000642_pt1 | contig 42759 bp, 49 predicted proteins | sample KBSCornC52_FD_66592 | JGI IMG/M metagenome (GOLD analysis project Ga0068855, IMG submission 66592) | Corn rhizosphere microbial communities from Kellogg Biological Station, Michigan, USA - KBS Corn C5-2 | ecosystem: Host-associated > Plants > Roots > Rhizosphere > Soil ... | reverse complement strand
CGGTCTTGGTATCGCGCACCGCTTCGCGGGTTGGAATGGCGATGGCAAGATGAAGGTGTTTGCGGAAGCACGCTACCTGAATGTCTTGACTCCTTCGATCACGACGCAGGCAAATGGACTGGGCACAACAAGCGTCGATGCTGATACGCGGATCATCCCCGTAACGGTCGGAGTTCGCTGGTAGCGGACGTTTCCTTACCAGTGCATCAAAACCGAAGAGCCGCCTGGTCGATCTGACCGAGCGGCTTCTTTTTTTGGGGAGACAAGGGCCTGCATGCAATCAGAGCACGCCCAGCACGCGCAAGCGGATGAGTCCGCCTGCGAAGACGCCGATGGGCGTTATGGCAACGAGCGCGAGCAAGTACCAAACGGGCTGCTGACCCCGATGCTGCAGGGCGCTTAGCGCGGCAAGCAGTAAAGCAGCAATTGCCAAAGCGAGCACGTGGATCAGAGGATTGTGTCCGGCGATCCACGCGGTGATGTAACCACCCACAGCGGCGGCCAGGAATGAGTAACCAAGATTGACGAAGATATAGCCCGGCTCTGGGTGGCTGCCCTCGGTAACCCACGATGGCGTGAGCTTATTGAGCAGCGCGGTCATGAGGGTGACGAGCAACGCGATGGCGAGAAAACCCGCGGCAAGAGCGAAGAATGCATGCAGGACTACCATGGCTTTTTCGGATCTTGCGTAGAAGTTCCGACCTGGCCGCTTTCAATACGAGCCAGAAACATGCGCGCGAGCCGCGGTTCGCCGGGGTGGCTCTCCCCGTGCATCGAGCAGAGATCGAGAAATTCGTCGCAGAGTGCGTTGCGCTGCTCGTATTGGGCGAAGACATTTTGCAATGCCTGGGCGAGTTCGCGGAGACGGAGTGCTTCAGGCCAATCACGATTGTTCACTTCATCTTCGATCAAGGCCACGTCGGAGAAAAGGCCACGCCGCCCATGCGCACATTCTTGAAGGCAGGCAAGCAACTGGTCGGAAAAAGCCTTGCTCAGAAGTTCGAGTTGGTCAGAGGGAGATTGATCTTGCGAGTCCATGGTTCCCTACTTCCGCATCGCGGGTTGTAGTTCGTCAAGCAGTATGGGCAGGTTGGCGGCGAGGTCGAGGAGTCTTTGCCATTGACGCCGGTTCTTACGATCCGAGCAGCTGTGCTTTCGCATAACTGATTGCAAGCGAAGAGCGCGGCAAAGAAACGAGAGCCAGCACCGGAATCCGAGCACATTCATTTCAATATTGTTGCGCGATGGAGTGCGACGCGCCAAACGCAATGACATTTCGCTGTTCAGAAATCAGCGCTGATTAGAAGGCCGCGATTGTAGCGCCGCTGGGATATTCATCTTCCGCTTGTTTGCTGAGGCGTGCTTCCTCTTCATCGAGCATCTGGAGGAAGATGCGGGCGGGAACCGGGCGGCCGAATAGCCACCCCTGTGCGCGGATGTCCTGATGACCCGTTGCGAAGTAGTCGGCCTGGGGCCTGGTTTCAATACCTTCAACGACGACACGCAATTTCAGGGTCTCGGCCATGGTGAGGATCTGCGGAAGAATCGAAACCGTGACCGCATCGGTCCCGATTGCCTTGGTGAAGGCCTTGTCGATTTTGATGGCGTCGACAGAGAGGTCATGCAGATAAGCAAGGCTCGAGTAGCCTGTGCCGAAGTCATCGATGGCAACGTAGTGGCCCCGCTGGCGGAGACGAAGGATCGTGTTGCGGGCGACCTGCTGGCGCGCGGTATAGCTTTCTGTGATCTCGATACCGATATTGCGGGGCGAAACTTCAGAGTCGGTCAGATGCGCATCGAGCATCGGAATGAAGCTGCTGTCAGCAAGGTCAGCGGCGGCAATATTCACGTTGATGCGGAAGCTGGGACGCGCGCGAAGCGTAGCGCCGAAATCACGAAGTGCATGACGCAGGACAAGCCTTGTGATTTCGCCTACGAATCCGCGTTCTTCGGCGATCTTGACAAATACATCGGGGCTGACGGCGTTCTTATACTCGTCGGTCCAGCGAACCAGTGCCTCAGCTTCCACGATATGGCCGGTGGCGAGATCGACGATCGGCTGATAGGCCACGGTGAGAGCGTCGGCACGAATGGCGCGGATCAGTTGCTGCTCGACGCTCTTGTTGCGGCTGTAGAGCATGGGGAAGAGCAATCCTGACAGCGCTCCGAAAAAGCCACCCATTCCCATGAACACTATTGAATAGCCACGATTCATCGTGAGGGCATCGGGGATGGAGATGTATGCCGTCAGGCAACTGCCGAACTCTTTCGAGCAGCGGCTGGCGTAAAGCGTGTCCCCGACCTTGGCCTTTTGGTTGCGGGTTAGGATGTCGTCCGAGACGCTGGGGCTATCCCCAACCATCTGTCGAACCTGGTGGGTGGAAACATCAACGGCGGTTGCCGCAAAGTGCATCGGTGGAGCGGCAAGCGAGACGAAATTATAGGGGTTGTAAACGATGAAAGACTCGCCGAGTTGAACCACCACCACGTTCTGGTCGTCGACGCGGAATGCCGGCAGGTTCTTGTAGATTCTTGTGCCGTCCTGCCGTTGCATTACTGGTTGATATTGCGTATTGGCTAGAGGATTCCGACCCGAGGTCGTGGAACACTCGATGTGGCCATCGTGCATGCGGCCGGCAGCCTTGAGGAATTGCGACTGGAAGATCAGCTGGCGGAAGTATTCAATCTCCGCGTCGGAACAGAGCGGATAGGGCGAACCATTCATGGTTGCCAGCATGGCGCGGGATTCGGACGTGGAGGCTATGGTTTCAAGGAGAATGCGGTTCGCATACTGGTCCAGTCGCGACTCGGCCTGGCGAATTGCGTACGCGCGACCGAGGAGATATCCGCCCAACCCACCCGCTGCCGCGAGAACGATTGTCGACATAAGAGTGACGAGCACGCGCTGATAGAGGGTTCGCATCACTGAACTCAGCAATTATTCCGTTTACTAGATACAAATACTGCTCCCCGATAGTGGTAACGGTGTACCTCCCGTGTGCCAGTAACGTAAGTCGTTGATTACAGAACGAAAGCTGCTGTTACTTTCGGGTCTGAGGACTGTGATTTGGTGGATTAGTGAAACGGTTTACAACTAAAGAGCAGGGCGGGAGATTTTCCCCGGAGTTTGTAGTGTGCGCCACAATGGGAAGCAGAGCGGAGGCACCTTTTTAAAACAGAAGCCAGCCGGAAACCGCTTCACATTGAATTTCCGCAGAAAACGCCGTATTCTAGAGATGCGAACGAGTTTGTCCGTCTGTGTTGCCCGTGAGTTCACCGGCTGGCGGAGAGATGAGTGGGCTTAAAGCCCACTTTTTATTTGGTGCGAATGTTGCCCGGAGCAGCCGCTGGTAGTTGTCGGGAACTCCTTTGAAATGAGAACACGGGGCGGCTAAGAGATGGCTGCGAAGCTGGAAGAAATTCGGAAGGCGGCGGAACGGGTGGCCACGTCGCACGGTTTGGATGTAGTGGAGCTTGAGCTTTCCGGTCCAGCCAAGGAACGGGTCTTGCGGGTCTTCCTTGAGAAGAATGCGCAGGGCCGAGAAGAGTTGAAGGCGCAAATTGCCGCGGGAGGCGAAGGGCTTCCGGAGCGGTTGATTGAAGGCAAGTTGAGTGTTGAACAACTGTCCGGGGTCACCCACGAGGATTGCCAGGTTTTCAGTCGTGATTTTGGGGTGTTGCTGGACGTAGAGGACTTGGTGCCGGGAGACGAATATACGCTGGAAGCGAGTTCGCCGGGACTGGATCGGAAGTTGACGAAAGCGGAAGATTTTCAGCGATTCGTGGGGTGCCTTGTGAAGGTGCAGACATTCGAGCCCGTTCGTAACAACCGGCATTGGAGAGGCCGGCTTGAGGCGGGCTCGGGGAAAACGATCATGCTTGATCTAGCGGCGATGCATCAGAACAGCAAGAGCCGCAAAGCAGGCGTGGACAAGGTGGAGATCCCTCTTGAGAACGTCGAGAAGGCGGAGCTGATCCCGGAGATTTAAGGGTGCGCTCACGCGCAAGTCAGGGACGAAGACGCCGAGAACTCCTGAACAACAATCTACGAACGCGGCCGGCCGCAGGGCCGGTGCCGCAACAATCGAGAGAGTAAGAAAAGTATGGCCAGCGCTTTATATCAAAGTATCGAACTCCTGAGTCGCGAGAAGGGCATTGACGCCGAGATCGTGGTAGGCGCCGTGGAAGAGGCGATCGCCCTGGCCACGCGCAAGTACTACAAGACCCAGGAAAACATGCGCGGGGAACTGAACAAGGACACGGGCGAGATCACGGCGTACGTCTACAAGACCGTTGTGACCGATGACGATGAACTCGAAGATCCCGTCAACCAGATCACGCTGGAAGAGGCGAACGAGCTTGCGCCGGGCGTGGAGGTTGGTAGCGAGATCCGGATGTACAAGGACACCACTCCGCTGGGTCGCATCGCCGCACAGCTCGCGAAGCAGGTAATTTTTCAAAAGGTCCGCGAGGCCGAGCGGGATACGGTTTTCCAGGAGTATGCGCACCGTGAGAAGGAAGTTCTAAACGCGACGGTGAAACGAATCGAGGGACAGGACGTCATTTACGACCTGGGCAAGGCTGAGGCACGCTGCCCGAAGCGCGAGCAGTCGCGGCTTGAGCAGTTCACCATTGGCGAACGAGTGCGGGTGGTCCTGCTGAAGGTGGATCGTGCTGCAAAGGGACCGCAGGTAATAGTGTCGCGTGCAGCGCCGGAGCTGGTGTCGAACCTGTTCCAGTCCGAAGTGCCGGAGATTTACGACAACACCGTGGCGATTCGCGCGATTGCGCGTGAGGCCGGGGAACGCACCAAGATCGCGGTACAGAGCCGAGACAAGGACGTTGACCCGGTGGGCGCCTGCGTGGGCATGAAAGGTATGCGGGTGCAATCGATCATTCGCGAGCTCCGTGGCGAGAAGATTGACATCATCGAGTTTTCGGAAGAGATTACGACCTTTGCTGAGAAGGCTTTGCAGCCGGCCAAGGTGAGCCGTGTTTCGATTACCGACTTGGGCGAGAAGCAGCTTGAAGTGATTGTGGACGATACGCAGCTTTCGCTTGCGATCGGCAAGAAGGGACAAAACGTCAGGCTTGCGGCGAAACTGCTGGGCTGGAAGATCGACATCAAGAGCGAGGAAGAGAAGCGCCAGGAAGTGGAGCAGCAGATGCAGGCGCTCACCGGCGGGCCTTCCACTCCCATTGAGCAGGTTACGGAGCTTGGCGAAGGCATCATCCAGAAGCTGGTTGCTGCCGGCATCACCACGGTAGAAGGTCTGGCCGACATGACGCCCGAGCAACTCGAGGAGATTCCAGGTATCGGCGAGAAGACGCTGGAGCGTATCAGCGTAGCGGTTCGCCACTACTTTGGGCATTTTGAGGAAGGTGAGGAGACGCCGCCCGAGGGTGAAGAGGCGATCGGGGTGGCAGGTGCTCCGGAACTTGAGGGCAGCGATGAGCCGGCTGCACTGACTGCCGCCGCGGATACGGAAATTGTTTCTCACGGTGAGTCGGAGATCGAAACGCCGGAGGCTGCTGTCGCAACCGCAGAAGCAGAAGTCGAGAATTCGCAAGAGGTGCTGGAAGAGGCGGAAGAGGGTGGAGTGACGGCTGAAGAGCTCTCCATCGACAACGTTCCGGCACCAGAGGACGAAACCGAAGCAAGTACGAGAGACAACGAAGAGGGCGGCGCATAGGATGCGTCGTGCTTTTCAACGCCATTATGACCACCCCATTTACGAAGAGATGTCGTTGGGGATGCACAGGAACAGCGATAATGGTGGTAACGCAACCCTCCAATGCCATGAGGTAGCTATGAGCGACTAAGGGCTTTGGGCAGCACAATCTGAAAAGAGGCGGATGAGCAAGGTTCGAATTAACGATCTCGCGCGCGAGATGGAAGTCAAAAGCCGTCAGATTCTTGACGTACTCGCGGAACTCGGCCTGGGTGAGGGCAAAACACACTCGAGCTCGATCGAGGGGCACGAAGCCGAAAAGGTCCGCGCGCACTTTCAGCATGGATCACGCGGGGCGGGCCATGTGAGCGGCGCCGCTTCTCGCGCTTCGCAGGCAATTACTCCAAAAATCGATCTCTCTCATGTCTCCAAGCCGGGCGACGTGATGAAGGCTATCCTGGCGAAAAAACAGGAACAGGAAGCCGAAGCACGCAAGAGCCATGTTCCGCCGAGCAAGGCGGCGGCGCCAGTGGTGACAAAGCCTGCCGTGAAGGCTGCCCCTCCTGCGGTGACGGTGGCAGCACCTCCTGCGACGCCTTCTCGCCCAGAACCGCGCAAGATTGTGCCGCAGCCCCGGCCTGCGCCCGCCATTATTCCGCCGACAACTCCGGCAATCGCCTCGAAGCCCCCAGCGGGGGCAGTGGTGGCCAAGGCGCCAGCGGGAGCGGCATCGGTGCGTCCGGTGGTCACGGTTGTACCTCCTCAGAACGTAGTCGTGAAGCCACCAGTAGCGGCTCCTCCCGCTGCGAGCCAGCCCAAGGCCGGGATCGTGGAACAGAGTGCGGCGGCTGCGAAGCCCACGACTCCTGCGCCTAAGGCGGCAGCACCTGTGTCGGCAACGGAGGCGCCTGTTGCGCCTGAAAAGCCAGAGGTTTCGGCAGGGGTAGCTCCCGCTGCGGATGGAGCCAGTGTTTCGACGCCTGTGGCGCCGGTGAAGGAAACCTCGGCAGAGCCAATTGCTCCTGCTGCAACTGAACCGGCGGAAAAAGCGCCTGCAGCACCGCCGCAGGCGCCTCCTGCACCTGCTCCTCGTCGTGTGGTGATGCCACAGACCGGTCCACGGCCTGTCTACAAGGCGCCCCCAGTAGCTGCTGCGAGCGCGACTGCGCCCCCGACATCCACTCAAGGCGCGGGGATCCAGCGCGGTAAGCCAATCTTTGATCGCAGGCCGACGGGTGCTCCAGGCGGCGGCTACCAGCAGCGCACGCCGGGTGCGCCAGGACAGTTCGCGGGCGGGGCCGGTCCACGCCCCAAGCATCCGACACGCACCGGCTTTGCCGGTCCCGGCGGACCTGGGGCTCCCGGCGGTCGTCCGGGATTTGGCGCTCGTCCAGGATTCGGGGCGGCGCGGCCCGGGTTTCCGGGGGCACGCCCAGGTGGCGGTCCTCCTCCGGCTGGAGAAGCTCCGCGACCGCAGCGCGCCTCGAACAATCGAGGGCGCCGCAGTGGCCAGCAGTATCCGAAGACGAAGGAAGGGCCAATGAAGGGCTTTGTGCCACCGCCACGTTTTGGCGGTGCCGCACAATTCACAGATGAGCCGCTGCCGATCACCCGTGAGATCACGGTGACGGAAGGAATCAGCGTGAAGGACCTGGCGGAGAAGCTCGAAATTCGCGCCAAGGATCTGATCGCAATCCTGCTGATGCGGGGAGTATTCGTCACCGTCAACCAGTCGCTCGACGCCGAGATGGTGAAAGACGTGGCGGCGAAGTTCGGTGCCGGCGCAACAGTGATCAGCTACGAAGAAGAGCTCGAGAACCAGGCGATCGAAGAGGTACTGGACACCGAGAAGTACGACGTGGTGGAAGTTCCGCGCGCGCCCGTAGTGACAGTGATGGGGCATGTGGACCACGGCAAGACATCCCTGCTCGATGCCATTCGCGAGACCGATGTGGCGGCGGGTGAGGCGGGCGGTATCACGCAGCACATCGGCGCCTACAAGGTGCGGTTCAACAAGGAAGGTTCTCCGGCTTCAGGCCGCGAGATCGTCTTCCTCGATACGCCAGGTCACGAGGCGTTCACGCGTATGCGTGCGCGCGGGGCCAAGGTGACAGACATTGTAGTGATCGTGGTGGCGGCGGATGATGGCGTGATGCCTCAGACGCTGGAAGCGATCGATCACGCGAAGGCTGCCGAGGTAAAAATCATTGTTGCAGTGAACAAGATCGACAAGCCTGAGGCGAATCCCGACCGGGTGAAGAAGCAGTTGGCCGATCGAGGATTGATCCCCGAGGAGTGGGCGGCCGGCGATGAAGGCACAGTGTTCGTTGAGGTCTCGGCGAAAAAGAAGATCAATCTTGATCTGTTGCTTGAGATGGTCTGTCTCGTGTCGGACATCAAGGCACCAAAAGCAACACCGGGGCGCAAGGCCATTGGTTCAGTACTCGAAGCCAAGCTCGATCGCGGCCGCGGCGCTGTGGCGACCGTGCTGGTGCAGGATGGAACGCTGCATCTGAACGACAGCTATATCGTGGGCAATACGTTCGGCAAGGTGCGCGCGATGTTCGACGATCGCGGACGCGCCATTGAAGTGGCCGGTCCGTCGACTCCAGTGGAAGTGCTGGGTCTGGAGTCCATGCCTGATTCCGGCGACACATTCCTGGTGGTTGCGGATCGCGACAAGGCCAAGGGCATTGCGCAGTACCGCAAGATGAAGGAGCGCGAGGCACAGCTTGCCAAGAGCTCGCGCGTTTCGCTTGAAGGACTGGCGGAGCAGATTCGTCAAGCCGGCGTGAAGGACCTTCCGCTGATCATCAAGGGCGACGTAACCGGATCGGTGGAAGTACTGGCTGACTCGCTGGTGCGTATGTCGACCGAGAAGGTACGTGTGAAGGTGATCCACTCCGGTGTGGGATCGATTACCGAGAGCGACGTGCTGCTGGCTACTGCTTCCAATGCGATCATCATCGGCTTCAACGTGCGCCCTGAGCGCAAGGCGGCTGAACTGGCGCAGCAGGAAGGCGTGGAAATCCGACTTCACTCGATCATCTACGAACTGCAGGACGAAATGCGGTTGGCGATGCTCGGACTGCTCGAGCCCACGTTCAAGGAGAATTACATGGGGCGTGCAGAGGTGCTAAACATCTTCAGAATTCCGAAGGTGGGCACCATCGCTGGTTGCCGTGTGCAGGATGGCGTCATCCGCCGCGATTCCGAGGTGAAGGTGATGCGTGGAGGCGAACAGGTGTTCAAGGGCAAGATCGGTTCGCTGAAACGCTTCAAGGATGATGCCCGCGAAGTGACCAACGGCATGGAGTGCGGTATCGGGCTCGGTGGTTTCAGCGACTTGAAAGAAGGCGATTTGCTCGAAGCCTTCTCGACAGAGAAGATGGCTGCCGACCTTGGGCAGCTGACATCGGCCAAAGCATAACCTCACACCAGAACGAATCCGGCCCGCTTCTCGATTGAGAGGCGGGCCGAACTTTTTGTGTGCGAAAAATCTGAACACTCCACGATCGGCCGCCGTCTTAGGGTATGTACACCGCGGGCGTAGCACTTGAGTCAGGATTTCAGGTTGCTGGTGAGGAGTTCGCAATTTGGCCACAGACGCAGACGCGGAGTTCTCGGCGCTCGTGCAGCGTCAGTCGCAGTTTGCCTTCAAGGTGGCATACTCGGTCTTGCTCAACTCCTACGACGCCGAGGACGCGGTACAGGAGACCTTTTTGAAGCTCTATGGGAATCGCGGATGGGAACGGGCAGAGAATGAGCGGGCCTACCTGGCACGGGTTGTATGGCGGACCGCTGTGGACCAAAAGCGTCGTTCGTCATCAGGGGCTGGATCGGCGGATTCGCTCGTATTTAACGATATTGCGTCCTCCCATCCCGGACCGGACGAGAGATTGTCCGAAGCAAATCAGAGGGCGATGGTGCACGTGTTGATCGATTCTCTTGCGGAGGAGTTGCGAGTTCCGCTGGTTTTCTCCGCATTTGAAGATCTAAACTCGCGCGAGATCGGGGAGGTCCTTGGTATTCCTGAAGGCACCGTACGTACGCGGCTGCAACGCGCGCGACAAATACTTCGGCAGAAGCTGACGTCGGCGAAGGAGACGCACTATGCCTGAGCGCGACGAACTGGATCGCCTGATCGATTCGGAACTCGACCGATACGCAGAGCCGCGCGCCGGACTCGAGCAGCGCATGCTGGCACGTGTCTCGGGAGGAGCTGTCGCGGCATCGCGTAGACGCCGGTTTATGCTTGCGATCGCCGCACCGGTCGTTGCTTCTCTCGCTTGTTGCACCTACCTGCTTCTGAGGACCTCGCATTCGCAACCAGGACAGATGACTCGTACGACTGCAGAATTGCCGCTTGTGCATACGACAGCGCCACCGGAATTGCTCCCAGTTCCCAGGTCCCTCTCCGGCACACGCACTCGCGGACATACAGCGCTGCATCGAGTCACGAATACTATGCCACACCCCAAGCTCGATCTTTTCCCCACACTACGGCCACTCAATGAAGCGGAGGAAACCGTATATCGCTTCGGCAGAGAAGCCCCGGAGACGGATCGCAAGGCGCTCGTCGCTACGCAACAGCAGCTTTCCGAACCAATTCGCATTAGTGCCATTCACATTCCACCCCTTCCAAAACCGGAAGAGGGCAAGAACTGAAGGAGAACCCATGCGCAAGATGATCGCCGTGACCAGTTTTCTGCTCTTCGCGTTAGCCTTCGGGGCGCCCGTCCTGGCCCAGGGTGAACCAAAACTGCCACAGACCTCAAAAGCTGTGGAAGCTCCCGCCCACTACTATCATCTTGAATTCGTAGTGCAGGAAATGGGGACGGATAACAAGCCGACGAATAGCCGCACCTACACGACGACCGTCAGTACCGACGATGCTGAGTTTGCCTCGATCCGCACCAATTCCAGACTTCCGATCGTCACCAGTTCTACAACGACTCCCGATAATCCAAAGGACGTGAACACGGCATTCCAGTATTTCGACGTCGGTGTAAACATCGATGCGCATCACGCGCGAGAAATCAACCGGCAGCTCTCTCTGGATCTTAACGTCGAAATCAGCAGCCTGGCTGCCCGGGATCCCGATCTGCATCAGCCCATCATCCGCCAGAACAAATGGAAGGCAGTGGTTCTAATCCCGATCGGGAAGCGGACGGTTGTGTTCACCTCCGACGCTCTTGACTCGAAGGGGAGCATGCAACTGGTGGTCACGGCGACGCCATTGCAATGATGAAGATGCTGCACTTCTTTGCAGTGCGAGGTTAATCGGCGATTGCGACGCTTACCTGGTGAATGATTTTTCGAGCTTCTGTCGTGCCTCGTCGGATCCGCCGCGACCCATGAGGGTGACTTCCACGTCGCGGACCTTCTGATAGTTCACGAAAAAATCTTCAAGCTGCTTGAGGAGACGGGCCTCGAGATCGGAGAGTTCTCGTGTACTCGCAAAGAGGACGGAGCTCTCGGCAACAGCGATGAGGCGATCGTTGCGATGCTCCTTGCTATCGGCGTCCTTCTGGTGTGCGCGGATCAGGCCGATCAGGCGGCAGTCGATCTGGCATCCGGGAAATGTCGGTTCGTCATTCAGGATGAGCACATCGATCGGGTCGCCATCATCACCTTTGGTTCCGGGGAAGAACCCAAAATCGTAAGGGAAGACCATGCCTTCCGGCATCACCTTCGACAACTTCATCCGGCCGGTCTCTTCATCCAGCTTGTACTTGTTGCGGCATCCGCGCGGAGTTTCTACGATCGCCTGCGCTGGCGAGACATTTCCGTTCTGATGTTGCGTGTTTTTCTTTGGCGTAGGCATCGGGAACTCAGTGCTAGCTCGCAAGGCGCGCGGTGGCTTGGATGACATCGGGGTGAATCTCTGAAACAGCACCTTTCTTTCCGCGCTTCTTTGTTGCGGAATCAGCTTCGCTCGGAAGGTATTGCTGGCGGAGACGATTCGCGCCGTCCAAAGCTTTCTGTAACTCCCTCTTCGCTCGGGTACGAATCTCCAAACTGGTCGGGCATCGTTTGCCGTGATCGAGAACCTGTCCGGCGATAGCTGCAAGTTCGTTCCAGTCGTGCCAAAGGCCGATCTGATTTTTTACTTCACCGAGGCCGCCGATCAATTTTGAATCACTGTGTTGGGCAAGTTGCAGGACATACCGCAGTTCTTTCACTTTGAGACGGAAAGAATGGATGTTGTCTTCGCTGAGGCGCGGCCAATCGCGAAGTTCCTGCTCAATCTGCAGCGAGGAGGCCATCGAACCTGCTGACTTGCGACGGCTCTTCTGCTTGTCTCTCTCCTTTGCGCGTTTTGATTCTGCTGCATCGATTCCATTTGCTGCGATGGTTGCACATTCCTTGAGAAGTGCCCGCACCTGTTTTTCATTCGCTTTCACTTTCTTCACGAGTTTCGTTGCTGCCTTGGTGCGCCGTTCGCCAAGATGCTGGATCAGACTCAGTCTGCAATCGCCATCACTGTTTGGATCGAGAGATGCTGTGAAATCGGTCAGGACATCCATATCGCGGACGTCACCTGCGGCTCTTCGAATCAGCGTCAGATACATAACGAGATCTTTGCCGACCTTTTTTCTGTCGAGCTGAAAGGCTCCCGTCATTGCCTCGATGCGCCGCGTATACGTGCGTACGCTGTGTACGTCTTCAGGATCGGGAGGATCAGGGAAGTTCTTCAACAGCTTGCGAAGCTTTCTAAACGGCTTGTCCACCGATTTCGCATCGAGTGCCATGACCGATTCGATGGAGAGCTAAATGAATCAGTTGCACGTGAGCTGGTGAATGAAAAGTGCGCTTGCGTTGACCCGATGTCATCCGGGTAACTTTGGCGCGAGCTTCTGCACTTCGGTGCTGTCGGAGCCCAGCCAATCCGGATGCCGTGCTGTGGTATCGAAATGAGATGTGGTCTTGAAGAGCTCGTATTTGCCGTTCATCGCGACCTGCTCCGTCTTCCCGATCAGGGATGCGACAGCAGCCTCGTCCATCGGCTGGAACGACTTGACCGCAGCGAATGCCTGATCAAGAAGCATTTTCGAATCTACGCCGGTGATCAGCACAGAGATCGGCAGATTGAGGGAATAGTGGAGGCAATCGATAGGCTGGACGGCTCCGCTCTTCAGGATCACTCCGTTGCCAAAGCTCTTCATTCCCAGTACCCCGATGTGCTGGCGAACGGCCTCGGGAACTACGAGCTGCGAGAAGCTGCGGAAGTGCGCGTCCATGATGTTGATGGGCATCTGCACTGTATCGAAGTGGAACCCATGCTTCTGTGCGACATCGAGCATGTAGAGGTGAATGTGCGGATCCTTGTGGCCGGTGAATCCAATGAAGCGCACTTTGCCCGCCTGCTTGGCAGCGACCACCGCCTCCATGGCTCCGCCTTCGTTGAAGATGCGGTCGGGATCGTCGAAGCGAATTACCTCGTGATGCTGCAGCAGGTCGATGTGGTCAACCTTCAGGCGCCGCAGTGAATCGTTGATCTGGTTGGTTGCAACTTCCTTCGTGCGTCCGTCGATCTTGGTCATCACGAACGCTTTCTTGCGATAACCTCCTTGCGAGAGCGCCTTTCCGACACATTCTTCACTGCGGCCTTCGTTATAGTCCCACGAGTTATCGAGGAAGTTGATGCCGCGATCGAGACCTTCATGAATGAGGCGAATTGCTTCGTCTTCCTGCAGGTCAGCTTTGCCGAGGTGCGATCCTCCGAGGCCGATCGTCGAAACCTGTTCGCCTGTTGCACCAAGGTCGCGGTAGAGCATTTCGCCCTTCATGGTGCCTGGGTGAGTGACACGCGGGATACGGGCGGCGGCCTGGCTGGAAGTAGCTTCGGTTGAGCGCGATTGCGGAGCGGACGCAGAAGGAGCCTGCTCCGCATGGATTTGTTTTGATCTCATCAAGGCTGCAGCAGCTGCCCCGGCAGCAAGGAATTCACGTCGCTTCATTTTTGGACTCCTGATCGCTCACAGGCCTTGAGATGCCATGTAAATAGACCAGTTTGCCTTATGAGAACGGGGCAATACAGGTTTTGAATTCAGTGAATGAGAAGGCGCAACCCGTACTTAGGTTCGGGCGTCCTACGTGGGAGCGAACGGATAAAAGCAGGAGGAGAAATAATGTCTTCAGAGTTGCGGGGAAAGAAGATCGCGATATTGGCTACGGATGGATTTGAGCAGGTTGAGCTTACGGAGCCGAGAAAGGCGCTGAATAACGCGGGCGCAACAACCGTGGTGATTGCGCCGAAGAATGGAGAGATCAAGGGATGGAATAAGAAAGACTGGGGGCAGCCAGTGAAGGTGGACCTGCCGCTTGCCGATGCCAATCCGCATGATTATGAGGCGCTGCTGTTGCCAGGCGGTGTGATGAATCCGGATCATCTGCGCATGGATCCAGCGGCGGTGAATTTCGTGCGCCAGTTCGTCTCCACGGGTAAGCCCATTGCGGCGATCTGCCACGGGCCATGGACGCTGGTGGAAGCAGACGCGCTAAGAGGAAAAACTGTCACTTCGTGGCCCTCACTCAAGACGGATATCAAGAATGCTGGGGGTAACTGGGTGGATCAGGCGGTTGTGACCGACGGGCAGTTCATCTTCAGCAGAAAGCCCGATGATATTCCGGCGTTCAACAAGGCGATTATCGAGGCACTTGTGCATGCGCAGGAGCATGCGCACGCGTAAACATCCCTAATCCGGCAAAGACCAGCATCCTTCCGCGCAAAATGTGCAGAAGGATGCTGATGGATTGCCGCTGCTCATCTTTTCTTCCTTCGCTCTTTACGGAATTCCCACTAAAAGTATTTCCAAGTGTAAGAAATCGGCCTCGCCGGAGACTACCTTATACAGAAGGAATTCTCCAGAGATGGAACGCCGCGAAGACCTGTACGATGAGGTGGTCCGCACATATGGGGCCGCGCTTGGTCGCCTCGCAAGTGCGTACGAAGCTGATCCTGACAGAAGGCGAGATCTGTTGCAGGATGTTCACCTGGCAATCTGGAACAGCCTTGAGAGCTTTGACGCGCGGTGTTCGCTTCGGACCTGGGTATACCGAGTTGGCCACAATGTGGCTACCTCTCACGTTATCGGCGATCGGCGCAAGAAGTCGCTCCACCTCATCAGCATCGACGATATCGACATAGCGGATCAGAGGAACAACGCCGAGGAATCAATCGAGCGAGGCCTTGCGCTCGATCGCTTGATGGCACTCATTCAGACGCTGAAACCGATCGAGCGCCAGATTGTTCTGCTTTTTCTGGAAGGCGTCGACGCGGCGGGAATCGCTGAGGTTACTGGTTTGTCGGCGGGCAACGTCGCCACGAGAATTCACCGGATTAAAAACATTCTCATCAACAGGTTTCAAGGTGGAGGAAAATCATGACGAACGATTCTGTGTCCAGAATGTGTGATGTGTGGCAGCGGGATTCTGGTGAACCTCCACGCTTCACTCCAGATGAGCTGCGTCGCAATATGGGCAAGTTCGAGCGCACGATCGCGCGACGTAATCTGCGCGAATATTTTGCGGGTGCGTTTGTTATCGCGATCTTCGCATATTACACGTGGATGTTCCCGACACTCACGTTGCGCATTGGTTGCGGCCTTATCATTTTTGGCACGATTTACGTGATCTACCAGTTACATCGCAGAGCTTCTGCGCGCCCTGCCCCCGCGGATCTGGGTCAGCGGAGTTGCGTTGATTTTCAGCGTGCAGAACTTGAGCGCCAACGGGATGCGTTGCGGTCCGTCTGGTCCTGGTACCTGCTGCCGTTCCTGCCGGGCATGTGCGTATTTCTCTTTGGAATCTTTCAATTCGCGATGCGGATCACACACGCCGCGGGCCGGCAGTTTCACGCAGGAATTGCCGTTACAGCGATAGGCCTGATCGCAGGGTGCGTAGCAATTGTCTTCTTCGCAGTGTGGCGTCTCAACCGGTGGGCGGCAAACAAGCTCCAGGCTCAAATCGATGAACTCGATTGGCTCACGCGCGATTCGGCCTAGGAATCACGTGGTCCATCGTTCTGTCAGCGATGTAATATTGCGGGAATGCGATTCCCGTGCGATCTGCATTGCCTTTTATATATGGGCCACTTGCGTTTGCTTGCCTTTGCCGGCGTGGGACTGCTTGCCTTCAGTGCGCAAGCCCAGCAGATGCCGGCCGGTCATGACATGAACGACATGCGGCCGATCACGCCGCCGGAGCAGCTTCCGGTTCCCGTCCCTATGAGTGCGATCGGCAACGCGCACATGGCGATTACGGCTACGCCCGACGCGCAGGTATGGTTCGATCAGGGACTAAATTTGCTTCACGATTTCTGGGAGTACGAATCGAGGAAGGCATTCGAGCAAGGGGTGCGCGTCGATCCCAAGTGCGCGATGTGCTATTGGGGGCTGGCAAAGGCAGAGGAGTTCCGTGGAAAAGACCTGAAAAGCTTCGCGAAACAGGATCTTGAGAAGGCTGCGGAACTGAAAAACAACGTAAGTGAACCCGAACGTCTTTATATCGAAGCGGCGCAGGCTGAGCTTGCCAGCGAAGGAAAACACGGCAAGAACAAACAGGAAACTGCGCTTCTCGAAGAGCTGGTGAGCAAGCAGCCCAATGACACACAGGCGCGGCTTTCACTTGCGTTGGCCCTGGAAGATGGATACGACAAGCATGGCGAGCCGCGCAAAGGTGAGCAGGAAGCGATTCGCATGCTCGAAGAGATTCTGCATGATGCGCCGAACGATTCCGCGGCCAATCACTATTGGATTCACGCAATCGAGCCCGGAAATCATCCTGAGCGTGCGATCCATAGCGCAGCGCTCCTGGCCAGCCTGGCACCGACTTCGGGCCACATGGTGCACATGCCCGGTCACATTTACTACCGCGTGGGCAACTACACCGAAGCGGAGCGCTGGTTCTCCGCTTCGATCGCGGCGGATGAGCACTATATGCAGGAGCAGCACGTGGGTCCTGACGACGATTGGAACTATGTGCACAACATGATGTATGCGATCGCGAATATGATGGAGCAGGGACGGCTGGGGGATGCTAACGCACTGTCGGATCATTTGGCCGAGGCGCGTGGACAGCTTTCCGCATCACTTTATATCTGGTCGGCGCGCGACCAGATCTCTCGAGTCAGCAAACGGCTGCCGGTTGCGTTGCGTGTGGGAGACTGGGATGCCGTGTTGGCTATGCTGAGCGCGGCCAATCTGCCGAAGGGAGACCATGCGGCCAACCTGCGGTTCCTGGCCGCCGAGCTCACCGATTACGCGAAGGGGATGAAGGCGCTGGAATCGGGCGATCGAGTTGCGGCACAGGAGCACTCCACCAGCATGGACGCCGGTTTGAGGCAGATGAAAGAGATGCGGGCGGCGCTCAAGAAGTCTGAAAACAACAAAGACAAGAAGGATGCCGCGAAGTCGCCGATGATGCCGGTGACCCCTGATGCACTGCCCGATCCCATACTGAAGTGCCTGGCTATTCAATCACTGGAACTGCAGGCGGGGGTTCTAGCTGGAAACCGTAAACTCAGGGCGGCGAGGAAAGTTTACGAACGGGCCGCCAAAGAAGAAAAGAAACTCGGCTATCACGAGCCGCCTTTCTACATTCGTCCGGTGGCTGAAACTGAAGCGGCGGCGCTGCTGAACGCTAAGGATTTCAAAGGCTCCGAAGAGGCCTACCGGTCGGCGCTGCTGGAGCGACCGAATTCCGGATTCGGACTATATGGTCTCGCTGTGGTGAAGGAGGCCTCCGGCGACAATGCGGGAGCCCGTGAGGCTTATGAGACTTTTCTGAAAGCGTGGCCCAGGGCCGACGCAAATCTGCCCGAGATTGCCCATGCGCAGAAGATGCTGGCCGCGCCCATGCATACTTCCCGCTGAAAGCCTGAAGACAGCAATAAAGCGAAAAGCGGCGTTCCCGATGGGGACTGCCGCTTTTCTACTTGCTGAGTCAGGTTTACTGCCGGCTGCGCATCTTTGAGAGCAGTCGCAGGATTTCGAGATACAGCCACACCAGCGTGACCATTATTCCGAAAGCACCGTACCACTCCATGTATTTCGGCGCACCGGAGTTCACACCTTGCTCAATGAAGTCGAAGTCAAGAACGAGGTTGAGCGCGGCGATGGCGCAGACGAATAGGCTGAAGCCGATGCCGATGGGTCCCGAGCCATTGATGGAGACGAACTGGATTCCAAAGAAGCCCAGGATCATTTCGAGCAGGTAGAACAGTGCGATGCCGCCGGTTGCGGCGATAATGCCGATGCGCAGCTTGTTCGAAACGCGGATCATACCGGAGGCGTACACCACCAGCATCGTCATAAGGGTGCCAAACGTGAGGCCGACCGCCTGGACCGCAATGCCGGGATAGCGCAACTCAAGAAACGCCGAGATGCCGCCGAGGAAGAGGCCCTCAAAGAGGGCGTAAATCGGGGCGGTGACAGGGGCCCAGGACACCTTGAATATGGTGATCATGGCGGTGATAAACCCGCCGAAGACGCCAAGCATCAGCCAGCCACCCACGCTCGCCGGATCGCGGGTCTGCATGAAGCTGTACCATGTATAGCTCGCCGAGGCGAGTGCGCAGAGTAGCAGGATTCCGGTCCGGTTGACGGTACCGTTCAGGGTCATGCGGTTTGCGACGTCAAGGGCACCGCCGAACCTTCCCGCGTCTCGGGCCGCGTCCTGGAATGTCTTGGAACCAAGGGCAGGATTCGATGTCTTGAACAGGGGCATCAGAGTTTCTCCATTCACTACCAGAGGCGGAAGCTCTTGAATTTCAGAGGGAAACCGCGCTCCTACATCTATTTTAAGGCTGCGGCGGGCAACCAGCTAGTTCAGCTCTGATTCCAACGGCAGCAGGATTTAGACGCCGATGGCGTACGAGAGATTCTTCCCATTGGCCAAAATATAGTGAAATTCCCGCTTTTCCGTCGTTATCTGAATGGTCTATATTGACCGTCAATCGTAGAACCCCAGGAGGAAATCCGATGAAGATCAACGACACAATTGGCGTATTGCTCGGGTGTCGACCCGAGCGGAAGGTCCTGTCCATTGAACCGGAGCAATCTGTGTACGAGGCGCTGCAACTGCTTGCCAAGTATGACATTGGAGTGCTGCTGGTATGCAAGGACAGCCGCCTGGTCGGCATCTTCTCGGAGCGTGACTATGCGCGCAAAGGAATCCTGGGGGGACACACTTCGCGCGAAACTACCGTCAGCCAACTGATGACAAGCCCGGTAATCTCGGTGAACCCGAAGCACACCGTCGACGAGTGCATGACGTTGATGACGCAGCACGATTTCCGCCACTTGCCTGTAGTGCAGAACGATACGGTGGTGGGGGTGATTTCGATCGGAGACTTGGTGAAGTGGGTGATGTCGGGTCAGGAGCAGACTATTCAGGCTCTCGAGGGATACATCGCCGGCGCTTATCCCTGCCCGTAGGTGGTTTCCTCATCTCACAGTTCGGACCTCACACGATGGATAACGGGTATCGCTCTGCTTGAATGCACTGCTGTGCAATTGAGCGACTGAGCTCAACCGCATTTTGCGGCACAAAACGAGCCAATCTGCGCAGGATTGCGAGTTGCGTTCGCAGTTCATCTCCTTCGGCCGAGGCCGCCAGCACACGCCTGGCACATTGCTCCGCGAGTGCCATGCTTTCATCCGCAAGCAGGCTGGTCATGGATGCTGCGGCAGTACTTTTAGCGGAAGCTGCAAGTTTGCGTGCACGCAGCAGTGCTGATTCCAGGGCGAAAACCTGCGAGATGATGTCGGCCAGGTCGGCCATGATCTCCTGCTGATCCTGTAATGCGGTCATGTAGCGCTGACTGGCGACACCGGCGGCGAAAAGCGCAATCTTCTTTACCGCGGCGAGGACTCCGGCTTCGCGCGAAAGTGCCTCGACGGCGTCTTCGGCCGAGTCGAAGGAGGGCGGCTGCATGACTTCGTCCATCAGAGACTTGATAGCTGCGAGCAGCGGGAGTTCTCCCGCCATGGCCCGCTTCATCAGCCAGCCGGTAATAATCATGCGGTTGATCTCATTTGTTCCTTCAAATATGCGGTTGATACGAGCATCACGGTACAAGCGCTCTGCCGGATACTCCTCAACGTACCCGTAACCGCCCATAGTTGCGACCAGTTCATCGGCTAACAACGTCATCATTTCGGAGCCATAGACCTTCAGGATGGAGCATTCAACCGCGTACTCCTCGATGAGCTTCTGCACCTCACGCGCGGAGCGGTTGCTCTCATTGCCGAGTTGCGCAAGGCTGGCATCAATCATGCCCACGGTGCGATAGGCCATGCTTTCCGCTGCGTAGAGGCGAGTGGCGGAGTCGGCGATTTTGCGCTGAATGAGCCCAAACTCCGCGATCGCTCTGCCGAAGGCTTTCCGCTCCCTGGCGTAGCGGACCAAGTGAGCCAGAGCATGCCGCGCTCCACCAATGCAGGCCACGGCCAGCTTCAAACGACCCATGTTCAGGACGTTAAAGGCGATATGGTGGCCCTTCCCGGCTTCTCCCAGCAGGTTGGCGGCTGGGATCTTGCAGTCCTGCAGGACCAGGGGGCAGGTTGAAGAACCGCGAATGCCCATCTTGTGCTCTTCTGCGCCGACCGTCAGTCCAGGCGTATCGCGTTCGATCAGAAAAGCCGAGAATTTCTCACCATCAACCTTGGCGAAGACCGTGTACAGGCCGGCAATGCCGCCGTTAGTGATCCACATCTTCTCGCCGTTCAGCGTGTAAGTGGTACCGTCGGCTGAAAGCACGGCTCGGGTGCGGATATTCATGGCATCGGAGCCGGACGTTGCCTCAGAAAGGGCGTAGGCCCCAATCCACTCTGCGCTGGCAATTTTGGGTAAATAGCGCTTCTTCTGCTCTTCTGTACCGTACCAGACCAGAGGCAGTGTTGCGATTCCGATATGCGCGCCGAAGGCTGTAGAGAAACTCGCCAACACCGACATGTGATCCGTAATGATGGTTGACGTGGTCTTGTCCATGCCGAGGCCGCCGTATTCCTCGGGGATGTCGACTGCAGTGAAGCCCAGTTCCGCAGCTTTGCGTAGCAGCCCGGCAAGCACTTCGGGCTTCTTCGCCTCTATGTCGGCTGCCCGGGTGAGGATCTCGTCGCGAGCGAACTGGGCCACGGTTGCGGCCATCTGACGCTGTTCCTCGGTCTGATCCTCAGGGATGAAAACATCTGCGGGATTGCGCGACTCGATGAGGAAGCTGCCGCCTTTTGCGGCGATGATGGGGGAAACGGCTGTTGTGGACATGACGAGTCTCTCCAACTGTATGGAAACATTACGCTAATCCGGGGAGGGCGGCAACCGGCGCACGATCAATACCTCGGCTCGAGCTGGGTGGAACTGCAGTGTACTGGCTTTGTTTCGGCCCCATGAGATTTGACGTCGGACGGGTGTTAAGGCTCGCAGTTGCAACAGCTGGTATCGCTTACAATGCACTTATCCCGGCGTTCCACCTCAGAGGGGCAAGACAGTCTCTTTGGGGGCCTGGGAAGTGGAGGCTCGGCCCTGTTCATCTCTTCTCAATGCGTTTCAAGCCTGCTGACGGGGCTGCCCACTCAACTCGCATTGTTCCTTGCCGGCGGCCAGCAAAACAGCTTCCGCCACCAGGTAAAGATGCTGCTTAGCGACCCGTTCTCCACGGTGCGGCACTACTGGAACTGGTTTGACGCGGCGCTGCTGATTCCCTACTTTCTTGTGATGATCGTGTTGGCGATCTACGGCGTGCACCGCTACACGCTCTGCTATCTCTATTTCAAGCACCGCAAAAACTACGATCCCAACCCGCCGAAGCAGTTTGACGAGTTGCCCAGGGTCACCATCCAGCTGCCCATTTTTAATGAGCAGTTCGTGATCGACCGGCTGGTGGAGGCCGTCTGCAATCTTGAATACCCGCAGGACAAACTGGAGATCCAGGTCCTTGACGATTCTACGGATGAGACAACGGAGGTCGCCTCCGGCATCGTGGACCGTTACGCCGCACTGGGCCACCCGATCGTCTACATCCATCGCACCAACCGCCACGGATTCAAAGCGGGCGCGCTCGATGCCGGCCTAAAGGTTGCGAAGGGGGAGTTTGTCGCCATCTTTGACGCTGATTTCGTGCCACCCCCGGACTGGATCATGAAGGTGATCCAGCACTTTGCCGAGCCGGATGTGGGTATGGTACAGACTCGCTGGACTCATCTGAATCGCGACTACAGCCTTCTTACGCGTATTGAGGCCATTCTGCTGGACGGTCATTTCATTCTGGAGCACGGAGCGCGATCCAGAACCGGGGACTTCTTCAATTTCAATGGGACCGCAGGCATGTGGCGGAGGCAGGCGATCTCCGACGGTGGGGGGTGGCAGCACGATACGCTCACCGAAGACACGGATCTCAGCTACCGCTCGCAAATGGCCGGATGGCGCTTCAAATATCTACCTGACGTCGAGTGCCCCTCAGAACTACCGATCGAGATGACGGCCTTCAAAACGCAGCAGGCGCGCTGGGCCAAGGGACTGATCCAGACATCGATCAAGCTGCTTCCGCGGATCTTCCGCTCCGATGTGCCGCGTCGGATCAAGATCGAAGCGGTCTATCACCTCACCGCGAACATGAGCTATCCGCTGATGATCGTGATGACGGCGCTGCTGATTCCGGCGATGATTGTGCGCTTCTACCAGGGCTGGTTCCAGATGCTGCTGATTGACTTTCCGCTGTTCACCGCGTCGTCGGCATCCATCGCAGTGTTTTACCTGGCCAGCCAGCGCGAGATTTATCCCAAGACGTGGATGAAGACTATCTTTTACCTGCCATTGCTGATGGCATTGGGAATCGGGCTCACCGTCACCAACTCGAAGGCCGTGATCGAGGCCTTGCTGGGGATCAAGAGCGCGTTTGTGCGAACCCCCAAGTACAGAGTGGCGCAGAAGGGCGAGAAGTCGCAGGCGGCGAAATATCGAAAACGACTGAAGCTGGCGCCATGGATCGAACTCATCATCGGCTGCTATTTCCTGCTTGCTATTCTTTACACCTTTACGAACCACAACTACTTCACGGCGCCGTTTCTGATCCTTTTTGTGATTGGATACTGGTACACGGGGCTGATGAGCTTGCTGCAAGGCCGGTTTGAGCGCTGGCGTACCGGCACGGAAGCGAATACGGACGAGTCGAGCCCGAAGCCGTTCCCGGTGGGCGTATAAGCGAAAGAGCAGGAGCGGTCACGGTGTTCTACTCGACTCCGTTACAATGTTCATAAGCGCTTGCCGAACCTGGATAGCATCTCGAATCCCAGGCTCGCCAGGCGCATCAGAGCATTATGCTAGCCAAAACCCTGCCGGAAGCCCTGACATTCGACGACGTCCTGCTCGTGCCTGCCTACAGCGAAGTGGTTCCGACTGAGGTAAGCACGCAGACACAATTGACCCGCGACATCACGCTGAATACCCCCCTGATTTCTTCGGCCATGGATACGGTGACGGAATCGCGTATGGCTATTGCCATGGCGCAGCAGGGCGGCATCGGTATTGTTCACCGCAATTTGTCGATTACAGATCAGGCAGGCGAAATCGACAAGGTAAAGCGCTCTGAAAGCGGCATGATCGTGGATCCGGTGACGATTGGGCCGGACCATTTGATCTCTGATGCGCTTGACGTGATGCGTCGATACAAGATCTCGGGCGTACCGGTAACGCGGGGTAAGAAACTTGTCGGCATTCTGACGAACCGCGACCTGCGCTTCGAGACTCGAACCGATGTGCCGGTTGGCGATGTGATGACCAAGCAGGACCTCATCACGGTTCCCGTCGGCACGACTCTCGAAGAGGCTGAGCTGATCCTGCATAAACACAGGGTTGAGAAGCTACTCGTTGTTGATGACCAGTACAACCTTAAGGGTCTCATCACCGTTAAAGATATCCAGAAGAAGTTGAAATATCCCAACGCCAGCAAGGATGAGAAAGGCCGCCTTCGCGTAGGGGGCGCCATCGGAGCTACCGGCGACTTTCTGGAACGCGCTGCGGAGATGGTGAAGAATCGCGTTGACGTGCTGGCGATTGACTCGGCTCATGGGCACTCGTCGCGCGTACTTGAAGCGGTTCGCGAAGTGAAGAAGCGCTTTCCTGATGTCGGCGTGCTGGCCGGCAATGTGGCCACATACGACGGAGCATTAGCTTTGATTGATGCCGGTGCCGATGCTGTGAAGGTCGGCTTTGGGCCGGGTTCTATCTGCACTACCCGCGTGGTCACGGGCGCAGGTATGCCTCAGGTTACGGCTATCGCGGAGGCAGCGCGTGCGGCAGCGGCTCGCGGCATCCCGGTGATTGCGGATGGCGGCATCAAGTATTCCGGCGAAGTGACTAAGGCCATCGCGGCCGGAGCAAGCTCGGTGATGATTGGATCACTGTTCGCGGGCGTTGATGAGAGCCCCGGAGAGATCGTTCTGTACCAGGGACGAAGCTTCAAGACTTATCGAGGGATGGGATCGCTGACCGCCATGAGCCTGGGTTCGAGCGAGCGCTACTTCCAATCAGGCGCCGACCCGGTAGATAACGTCACCGGAACCGAAGGCGTTGTGCAGCGCGAACGGTCAAATCAGAATCGCCTGGCGAAATTTGTGCCCGAAGGCATTGAGGGACGCGTACCTTATCGGGGGCCGCTGGAGGCCATGGTCTATCAGCTTGTTGGCGGACTGCGCTCAGGAATGGGATATCTCGGCTGTGCCACAATCGCGGAGTTGCAGGAGAAAGCGCAGTTCGTGCGAATCTCAGGGGCCGGCCTTCGCGAGAGCCACGTGCACGACGTCATCATCACGCGCGAGGCACCTAATTACCACGTTGAGTAGAGAAGAGCCTAAATTGCAGCACAGATCAGCCGGCTACTGGGTGCGGGCGTGGTGGCCGGTCGCCTTAGGGATCTGCGTCATCGTAATCGAGTCGACCACAGAGTTTGGCGCCGATCAAACCAGCGGTCCTCTGCGCTGGATCTGGGAGCACGTTTTCGGGCACGTCAGCAATGGCCGTTGGGAAATACTGCACCACTATATCCGCAAGACAGGCCATTTTGTTGGATACGGAACCATGGGCTTGCTCTGGCTTCGTGCATGGTGGATGACTCTGCCTCGTGCAGGATTTGTAGTGGATGCGGGGCTTGCCCTGCTCGGAACAGCGATGGTGGCAAGCCTCGACGAGTTCCACCAGTCGTTTCTGCCCAATCGGACCGGTATCCCGTCAGATGTGCTTCTCGATTGCTGTGGCGCGGTGGTTCTTCTGTCGCTCTACTTACTCATCCGTATGCTGAGGTCCAAAAGACGTTTCGAACGGGCTGCCTGAATCGCAAGTCGTCGTACTCGATTTGATCATTCTTGCTCAGATGTGCCGCCGTACAACCGGTTTTGCGCGTCCAATGAACGCATGGGCCGTACTGCGCAGATAAGAATCGGGATCTCGGGATGGCGCTATAAGGGTTGGCGCGGAACCTTTTATCCGCAGGACCTGGCCCAGCGGCGTGAACTTGAGTTTGCCGCTCAACACTTCAACACAATCGAACTGAACGGGTCGTTCTATTCGCTGCAGCGACCGCAAAGTTTCAAGCAGTGGCACGATGAAACTCCAGATGACTTCGTGTTTGCGGTAAAGGGCTCCCGCTATCTCACGCACATGTTGAAGCTGACGAATGCGGAGAAGCCGCTGGCCAACTTCTTCGCGCAGGGAGTGCTGCGGCTGGGCAAAAAGCTTGGGCCAATCCTGTGGCAGTTCCCGCCGCAGTTCGCCTTTCACCCGGAAAAGCTGCAGACGTTCTTCGATCTGCTACCGCGAACGCACAGCGAGGCCGCCAAGCTGGCAGGCGGGCACGACCAGCGGCTGAAGGGCAGGTCCTGGATGGAGATTGAGTCGAATCTGCCCATTCGGCATGCAATCGAGGTCCGCCACATCAGTTGCGAATGCCCTGAGTTCATTTCGCTGCTGCGCAAGAACCGCATTGCTCTCGTGGTTGCAGATACTGTCAACTGGCCGCTGCTGATGGATGTTACTGCGGATTTCGTCTACTGCCGGCTGCATGGGAGCGAGGAATTGTATGCCAGCGGCTATGAGGCAGATGCAATCGATGTGTGGGCGCGCAGAGTCGCGGCATGGTCGAGGGGACAGGAGGTGACGGACGGAAAGCGCGCACATCCGAGAGTGGCGCCGAAGAGGGCAAGCCGGGATGTGTACATCTATTTCGATAACGATGCGAAGGTACGGGCGCCATTCGATGCCCAGGCGTTGCGAAAACGGGTCGACGCAATCCTTGCGGCGGACGGTGGGCAAAGCAATAGAATCAGTTGCACTGCGAACTCCCAGGCCGCAGCGATTCCCTAATCTTGCGGAGAACTGGATCAAGATGAGCAAACAGGGGCAGATTCGGGTCGGCATCTCAGGGTGGCGCTTTGACGGCTGGCGCGGTGGCTTTTATCCCGACGATCTTCCGCAGCGCCGTGAGTTGGAGTTTGCCTCGCGCCATCTCAATTCAATTGAGCTGAACGGCACGTTCTACTCGACGCAAAAGCCGCACAGCTTTCAAGCGTGGCGCAAGGAGACGCCGGACGATTTCGTATTCGCAGTCAAAGGCTCACAGTTCATCACTCATATCCGCAAGCTGGAGAATGTGGAAGGGGGGCTGGCGAATTTCCTCGCACAGGGGATGCTTTGCTTCGGCAGAAAGCTGGGGCCGATACTCTGGCAGCTTCCACCGCAAACTTCGTTCAACGCGGAACGGATTGAAGCATTCCTGAAGCTGTTGCCACACACACACCGGCACGCTGCCGCGTACGCGAAACAGCGAGACGAGTGGATGGCTGGACGCTGCTGGCTTGAAGTTGAGGAGGATCTGCCGCTGCGGCATGCGATGGAGTGCAGGCACAAAAGCTTCGCCACGCCGGAGTACATCGAACTCCTGCGCAAGTATGACGTGGCGCTTGTCGTGGCCGATTCGGTGAAATGGCCGGTGATGTTGGACATCACCGCAGAGTTCGTCTACTGCCGCCTGCATGGGAGCGAGAAGCTTTACCCAGACGGATACACTCCCGACGCTATCGATGCGTGGGCAAGGCGTGTCATCGCGTGGTCGCGAGGTGAGGAAGTGATTGACGGCAACCGAATACATCCAGAGTCAGCTAACCGACAAGTGTCACGCGATGTTTTCGTTTATTTCGATGACGACAAGAAGGAACGCGCACCGTTCGACGCGCAGACGATGAGCAGGCGGATCGAGGAGCTTTTGACTTCGTGAATATCCAGGCGACCGACTTGACGTAAAGAAATGCGGGCGTATCTTCCACTCGGAAGATACGCCCGTGATTGGTACAGAAGGGCTGCTATTCGGCCGGCTTAGGCGGCTTCTTCGCCGCCTTTTTCTTCTTCGGCCTTCTTGTTCTGTTCTTCGAGGGCCTCTTCGAGCTTCTTGCGCTTTTCGGCCTTCACTTCGGCGCGCTTCTGCCGTTTCTCGTCGAGCTGCTGTTCGGCTCCAAGCAGTTCGATGAATGCCTTTTCGGCACCATCGCCCTTCTGGAATCCGGTGCGGACGATGCGTAGATAGCCGCCCTGGCGATCGCCGTAGCGCGGAGCCACTGTATCGAACAGGCGGGTTACTGCATCGTCGGTCATAAGGAAACTGAGCGCCTGACGCCGCGAATGCACGTCGCCCTTCTTGCCCAGCGTAATCATCTTCTCCACGTGGGGACGCACCGCTTTGGCCTTGGCCACGGTGGTCTCGACGCGGTCTTCAACAATGACGGACGTGACCAGGTTGCGCAGAAGAGCGCGACGATGGCTGGTGTTGCGTCCGAGTTTGAATCCTGCATTGCGATGGCGCATGTTTTTCTTCCTTCAGGGACAAGGGACCAGGGACTAGGGACTAGAATTTGCCTTACTAGCAGCAACGGCCTAAGCCGCTTATCTGTCCGTAGTCCCTACGTCCCTACTCCCTCGCATTTAAAAGTTCTCTGTCTCGGTGGGCAACTGGAGGTCAACGGAATCCAGCGGCTCATCCTCGTCGTCGAAATGGCTGTAGCTTGAGGCCAGTGTCGCAGCCGGCGAAACGCTGGTCGGACCCGGGACGGCATTGCCACTTTCGTCGATTTTCATGCCAAGCGACAGGCCCATCTGCGCGAGAATTTCCTTGATCTCGTTCAGGCTCTTGCGGCCGAAGTTCTTGGTTTTGAGCATTTCGGCTTCCGTCTTCTGTACTAGTTCGCCGATGCTCTGAATGTTTGCGTTCTTGAGGCAGTTGTAGCTGCGGACGGACAACTCGAGCTCTTCGACCGAGCGGTTCAGGTTGTCGTTGCGCAGCATAACGCGACCTTCTTCGCCGCGCGACTCGGTTTCAATTTCTTCCTCGAAGTTGATGAAGATGTTCATGTGGTCTTTCAGCAGCTTGGCTGCGAGTCCCACAGCATCGGCGGGCAGAACCGCGCCGTTACTCCACACTTCGAGTGTGAGCTTGTCGTAGTCGGTGATCTGACCCAGACGGGCCGCTTCGACCACGTAGTTCACGCGTCGCACAGGCGAATGGACCGAATCCACTGGGATAAAACCCAGCCCGAGATCGGCGTCGAAGTTTTTGTCGGCGGAGACGTATCCGCGACCACGCTTCAGGCGCATTTCCATCTCAAGGCGGCCGCCCTCAGAGACAGTCGCAATGTAGACGTTCTTATCCAGAATCTCCACATCGCCATCGGCCTCGATCATGCCGCTGGTGACCACGCCAGGCCGGTCTGAGCGCAGGTAGAGCGCCTTGGGACCGTCGCCCGCAAGCTTGAAGGGAATCTGTTTGAGGTTCAGGATGATGTCGGTCGCGTCTTCTACAACGCCGGCAATCGATTGGAACTCGTGCAGTACGCCCTCAATGCGAACCGCGGTGACTGCGGCGCCCTCAATTGAGCTGAGCAGGGTGCGGCGCAGGGCATTGCCGATGGTTGTGCCAAATCCGCGCTCGAAAGGCTGGGCGCTAAACTTGCCGTAAGTTTCGCTAAGCGTCTCGGCATCGACTGCCAGGCGCTTCGGTTTCTGGAATCCTCTCCAAAGCATATGTTGATCTCTTTTCCCGCGCGGCAGGTACGTCGCGATGCATTTTGCGGCGGCCGCGCAAGTTCTCCTTTGCGTTAAGTTCGTAGTTCTTAGTTCACAGTTCGCAGTTGCAGTATGGACCTTGAAAAGATCTAACTGTGAACTACGAACTATGAACTGTGAACCGAGTATTACTTGCTGTACAGTTCGACGATCAGCTGTTCGTTGATCGGCAGGTTAACGTCTTTGCGCTTGGGCAAACTCAGCACGCGCCCTGACATGTTTTCGAAGTTCGCTTCGAGCCAGACCGGCACAGGATTTTGTGCTGCATATTGTGTGCCTTGCTCGATGATGACCATCTTTTTGGCCTCGGGACGAATGGCGATCTCGTCGCCCACATTCACCTGAAACGAGGGGATGTTCACCTTGCGCCCGTTCACAGATACATGCCCGTGGCGAACAACCTGGCGAGCCTGGCGGCGCGAGATAGCGAAACCGAGACGGAAGGCCACGTTATCGAGACGCCGCTCAAGTTGTTGAATGAGCAGTTCGCCGGTGACACCCTGTGCGTGGTTTGCCTTCTCGTAGTACGCGCGGAACTGGCCTTCAAGAGTGAAGTACATACGCTTGGCCTTCTGTTTTTCATGCAGTTGCAGGCCATAGCCAACAATCTTAGCTTTGCGATCTTTGCCGTGCTGTCCCGGCGGGAAGTTGCGCTTCTCAACCGGGCAACGGTCGGAAGTACATTTGGTGCCCTTCAAGAAGAGCTTGGTGCCTTCGCGACGGCAAAGGCGGCATACTGCTCCGGTATAACGTGCCATTTCTTCTCCTGATTTCGGATGTCGGCCGGTTTACGTGCGAAGGTGCGCATGTCATCCCGGCCCAAGTTACAGTTGTCAGGGTTCAGTGGTCGGGGATCAGTGAAGCCCGCATGACCCCTGATTCCTGAAACCTGATCCCTGTCGAGTCGTTAGACTCGACGACGTTTCGGCGGACGGCAACCGTTGTGCGGCACCGGGGTAACGTCGCGAATGGAGCGAACGTCGATACCTGCGGCTGCGAGCGCACGGATGGCCGACTCGCGACCCGATCCCGGACCGGCAACCCTCACGTCCACTGCCCGGAGGCCGTGGTCGCGCGCCATCTGGGCCGCGTTCGATGCAGCCTGCTGCGCCGCGAACGGCGTGCCCTTGCGCGAACCGCGGAAGCCGAGCGAACCCGAGCTCTTCCAGCTGATGGTGTTGCCCACCTGATCGGTGATCGTCACGATGGTGTTGTTGAACGAGGCCTGAATGTGCACAACGCCGAACGGCACATTCTTGCGCTCGCGCTTCTTGAACTTCTTGTTTTTGCCGGCCTTGCCGGCGCCAGCCTTCTGCTCTGGTTTCGCCATTAAGTCTTCCCCGTCGCTTTCTTCTTGCCGGCAATGGTGCCCTTACGGGGGCCCTTGCGGGTACGAGCGTTGGTGTGGGTGCGCTGACCGCGAACCGGCAGTGCGCGACGATGCCGACTGCCGCGGTAGCTCTGGATGTCGATGAGGCGCTTGATGTGCATCTGGATGTCCTTGCGGAGATCGCCCTCAACGTCACCCTCGTCCTCGATCACCTGGCGGATGCGGTTTACTTCTTCTTCGTTGAGATCCTGGATCTTCTTGAAGGCATCAACATTGGCCTTCTCCAGAATCTTCAGCGAGCGCGGATCGCCGATGCCGTAGATGTATGTAAGCGCGATCCGAGCCTGCTTGTTGCGGGGCAGATCGACGCCAGCAATACGTGCCATTCTGAATCCTTTGTTGCTTCTGGTTATTGTGCCTCCGGCCTAGCACCGGTTCGCACGGGTTGTTGCGGAATAACTCCGGGGTTCATCGCAAGCCTTGACTCCAGCTAACTAGCCCCTGAACTGCAGCGGTAGCAAATAGGAAATAGGAATTGAAACCTGACGGTTCGAATTCCTACCCTGCTTCGTATTCCCTGCTTTCTGGAGTTTCCGCTTCTCTTGCCAGGCTCAACTAGCCCTGGCGCTGCTTGTGCTTTGCGTTTTCGCAGATCACGCGGACCACCCCGTGGCGGTTGATGACCTTGCACTTCACGCAAATCTTCTTTACTGATGCACGGACCTTCATTGCTACTACCCTTCTCCGCGCATCTGCCGACCACGCGGGGGAAATCTGTTCGGTGATCAGCTCGCCTCGCTCAGGCTTTTGCTGATCACTGTGCACTGATCACTGTCACTTGTACCGGTACACAATTCGTCCACGGTTCAGGTCGTACGGACTCAGCTCAACGGCTACGCGATCACCCGGCAAAATGCGGATGAAATTTTTTCGCATCCTTCCCGAAACGTGTGCCAGCACTTCATGGTTCGTTTCGAGCTTCACCTTGAACATGGCGTTGGGCAAGGTCTCTACGACCGTTGCCATGACCTCAATCGCGTCTTCCTTCGACAAACTGTATCCACTTCTGAGTGCTTCCGCACCCTTGCGTTTTGGACCGAGAGCTTACGCTTATTCGGTCAGAACCTTTGCCCCGGTGTCGGTAACCGCCACCGTGTGCTCAAAATGAGCACTCATGCTTCCATCGTTGGTCACGGCCGTCCAGCCGTCGCGCAACACGCGCACATCCGGCTTGCCGGCGTTGACCATCGGCTCGATGGCAATGACCATTCCCGCTTTGAGTCTCATGCCCGAACCCGCCTCGCCAAAATTTGGCACTTGCGGATCTTCATGCATATGGCTGCCGATGCCATGGCCTACGAAATCCCTTACCACCGAGAATCCCTCGGCTTCGACTACGCTTTGAACCGCAGCGCCAATATCGCCCAGAGTCGCGCCCGGCTTCACGACTGAAATACCGGCATAGAGCGACTTTTCTGTCGCCGCCAGCAGTCTTGCAGTATCCGGCGCGATCTTCTCGCCCACCGGAACCGTGATCGCGGCATCGCCATAGTAGCCGTCAACGATCGCTCCGCAGTCCACCGAGACGATATCCCCCTCTTTGAGGACTCGCTTCTTCGATGGAATACCATGTACTACTTCGTTATTGATCGAGGTGCACAGGACGCATGGAAAACCGTGATATCCCTTGAAGGCCGGCCTGGCGCCGAGCTCCCTGATTCGCGATTCCGCGACCTGCTCGAGATCGAGGGTTGTCGCACCCGGCTTCACATGGTCACGCACGAGTTCAAGCACCTCGCGAACGACCTTGCCCGCGCGGCGCATCTTCTCGATCTCCAACGACGACTTCAATACGACAGCCACTCTTCTTTTCCGTCCTCAACTATTCGCCGAACGCACAAAGTCCCGTTCGCGCACTGCGCTATTGGCGCAGCCGCTCAACGGCAGTAACAATTCCAGCCGCAACCGCGGCTACCTGCCCCTCTCCATTCACTTCCGCGAATCTTCCCAACTCGCGATAGTGCTCGATGACGGGCGTAGTTTGGGCAGCGTAGGCGCGCATGCGCTCCGCAAATGCCTTCTCCGTGTCGTCGGCTCGCTGGGTCAGCGCAGCACCTTCTACATCGCAAAAGCCGGCCCTCTGGGGTGGCTTTGAGTAGACGTTGTAGATTGTCTGGCAGACTGGGCAGTTTCTGCGCCCGGTGATGCGGCGCAATAACTGATTATAGTCCACTTGGATACTGACAGCAACCAGCGGAAGGGTTTGCGCCGGGTTGTTGCAGGTTGCGGCAGCCAGGCGTCCATCGAGCCAGTGGGCCTGCGCCAAAGTTCTGGGAAATCCGTCCAAAATGTAGCCCTTAGCCGTATCTGGCTGCTGGAGCCGGACGGCCACCATTTCGTTTACCAGGGAATCGGGCACCAGTTCACCCCGATGCATGATTTCCTTGGCTGTTTTTCCCAAGGGGGTACCCTGAGCCACGTTCGCGCGAAGCAGATCACCGGTCGAAATCTGGGGAATTCCCCAAAGTCCAACCAGTTCCTTCGCCTGGGTGCCCTTTCCCACGCCTGGCGCACCCAACAGGAGAATCGGTCCGGGAGCGATCATCCTTGCCGACCTTCGTTCTCCTTCTATTTCACTTGCTGCACTTGCACTTTCAATACTTGCAGATGACATTTACCAGGTTTTCCTTCCGCGTATACGACCGGAACGCGGGGAAAAGCCGTCATAATGGCGCATGATCAGCTGCGATTCGATCTGGTTGACAGTGTCCATGGCGACACCCACTACGATGAGCAGCGAGGTGCCCCCAAAGTAGAATCCGACCCCCAAACCGTGTGTAGCCCAAGTGGGCAAGCTCTCAAAGAATCTTCCAATTAGCCAGATCTTGTCGAAACGGATGCCCGAGATCATAAACGTCGGCACCATCTGGATCACGATCAGGTACACCGCACCGACCAGCGTGATACGGGTAAGAATGTCATTAATGAAGTCTGACGTGCGCTTTCCAGGCCGGATGCCAGGGATAAACGACCCGGACTTGCGGAAGTTGTCGGCAATGTCGTCGGGCTTCATGACAATCGAAACGTAGAAATAGGCGAAAAACACGATTGCCAGCGCATTCAGCAGCACGTACCAGGGATAGCCGGGCGTTAGAGCCTGAACAATCGGCTGGAAAAACCTGTTGTTCTGCACCCAATCCACCTGTCCGAACAGCAACGGCGCTGAGAGGATTGAACTGGCGAAGATGATGGGCATAACGCCGCCCGAATTCACCTTCAATGGAAGGTGGCTGGAGGAGCCACCCATCATGCGCCGACCAACGATACGACGTGCGCTCTGGATCGGTATGCGCCGTTCAGAGCGCTCGACGTAGACAATGAATGCTACGACCGCGATCATTCCCGCCACGATAAACAGCATGGCAAAGATAGTGAGAGAGCCCCATGCACTGGTCTGCACCTTGCCGACCAACTCGCCAATGCCCCGAGGAAGGCCTGCGATGATACCGGCAAAGATGAGCAGGCTCATCCCGTTGCCGATGCCACGGTCGGTGATCTGCTCGCCCAGCCACATGATGAATCCTGAACCGGTGGTTAGAGTCAGCACCGTCATCAGGCTGAAACCGATGCCCGGATTCAGGACGAGGCCCTGCTTGGTGAGAATTGCCGCAATACCGATGGACTGGAGCGCCGCCAGGATGACGGTCATGTAGCGGGTCCACTGGGTAATTTTTCGGCGGCCGATCTCGCCTTCCTTTTGTATGCGCGCCAGCGGTTCGTAGACCACGGTCAGCAGTTGGAAGATGATCGACGCTGTGATATAAGGCATGATTCCTAGCGCGAAGATGGTCATTCTGCGCAGGTTACCGCCCCCGAACAGGTCCATTAGACCTAGCGCCGAGCCGTTCTGCGAGTTGAAAAGACGCGCGAGTTGAATCGTGTCTATGCCGGGGGTCGGAATGAACGCACCCAGACGGTAGACGGCGAGAATGCCCAGGGTGAACAGAACCCGCTTGCGCAGGTCAGGAATCCGGAAGATATTGGCAAACTTCTCAAGCATGTTTGGTTTTCCGCTTCAGGCGAGGTCGCCCGCGTGACTTACCCAGTGTATGCGCGTTCGAGGCTGCCTGTCGTCGAATCCACCCCGGAACCCTGAAGTTCGATCTTGTCAGGCTTGAAATCGGCTTGGCGGTGTTCCCGGACACAGACTTGATGGCAGTTGACCCCGGCGCGGGCCCTTGTCCTACCGGCGCCTATGCTGCCGCCGGCGCTCCCGCCACAACGGCCTTGCCGCCAGCCTTCTCAATCTTCTCGACAGCCGACTTGGAAAACTTGTGCGCATGAACAGTGATTGCCGAGGTCAGCTCGCCCGAGCCCAGCACTTTAATTAGCGCCTTCTTGCTTGAGACCAGCCCCAGCTTCTTGTAGTCGTCCAACCCGATCTCATTCACTGAGAGTTCGGCGAGCCGGTCAAGGTTCACGACCGAATACTCGGTGCGGAAGATATTATTGAAGCCGCGTTTCGGAAGCCGGCGGTGCAGCGGCATCTGGCCGCCCTCAAAGCCACGCATCAGGCTGAAGCCCGCACGCGATCCTTGGCCCTTGTGGCCGCGGGTTGAGGTCTTGCCCATGCCGGATCCCATGCCCCGGCCCACGCGCTTGCGCCCGGTATTCGCATTCTTCGGCGCGCGCAAATTCGAAAGATTCTTTGCCATGATGTTTCGCTCCATAACGCCGACGTGACAGGTGTCAGGCCGACTCGCGTTCGTTAATGCAGCTTCTAAGCTCTAGCTGCCAACTCCTAGCCCAATCCGGAGGAATCTGCCTGTTGGTTCAGGAAGAAGAGCCAGCAGGTGGAAGTCAGGAGCTAGTTCTCCAGAATACGTACAAGATGCGGCACTGTCTTGACCATGCCGCGTACCGACTCGTTATCCACGCGCTCAACGATCTGGTTGAGACGCGTAAAGCCCAGCCCCTTGATCACCAGTTTGTGCTTGGTGGGCGTGGAGATGGCCGAGCGGTAGTACTGAATGCGGATTTTCTTCTGTTCGGCCATGATTAGAGCTCCTCAACCTGTTTGCCGCGCGCGCTGGCCACATCACTCCGGTCGCGCAGCTGCACCAGCGCATCGAATGTCGCCTTGATGACGTTGTGCGGGTTCGCCGTTCCCAGGCTCTTGGTAAGCACGTTCTGCACGCCCGCCGAGGTCATGACCGCGCGCACAGCGCCGCCAGCGATCACGCCCGTTCCTTCTGGAGCCGGCTTGAGGAGCACGTGGCCTGAGCCAAAGCGGCCCAGCACCTGGTGCGGAATTGTCGTGTCGGTCAGGTTTACCTTCACGAGGTTCTTCTTGGCCGCCTCAATTCCCTTGCGAATGGCCTGGGGAACCTCTTTGGCTTTTCCCGATCCGTAGCCCACCACACCCGAACCGGCATCGCCCACCACAACCAGCGCGGCAAACGACATATTCTTGCCGCCCTTGACGACCTTGGTCACGCGGTTAATCGAAACCACCTGATCCTTCAGGTTGTACTGGTTGGCATCGAGTTTCTTCGTCGAATTCGTCATTGCTCTCTCGTCTGTCCTTGCGGACTGGAAACCTTTTTCAAACGGCCGAAGCACTCGACCGAAAACTCTAAAGAGCGGTGCTCAGAACTCCAGCCCCGCTTCGCGCGCCGCATCGGCCAACGCCTTTACGCGGCCGTGATAGAGGAAGCCACCGCGATCAAAGACCACCTTCTTGATGCCCTTCTCCTGCGCCTTTTCTGCGATTGCTTTGCCAATCTCTTTGGCTGCCGCAACGTTGCCGCCAGTCTTCGCCTTCAGCGCAATCGTGGAAGCCGAGGCCAGCGTGACACCGTTCTGGTCGTCGATGACCTGCGCATAAATGTGATTCAGCGAACGATATACATTCAAGCGCGGGCGCTCGGATGTGCCCGAGAGCTTCTCGCGGATGCGCGTGTGAATCCGCTTGCGGATTTCGTTTCTCTTGGTCTGCGTAATCATCTTCGTCTCTTTCCTATCAGCGGAGCCGCCTTACGGCCCCGTTCGGTTGATTCAGGGTTCAGTGATCAGGTTCAGTGGATCTAGTTCCGTCTTCTACCTGATCCCTGAAATCTGTTCGCTGATCCTTGCTTTACTTCGCGCCCGTCTTGCCGGCCTTCTTCTTCAGGCGCTCATCGGAGTAGCGGACGCCCTTGTTCTTGTACGGATCCGGCTTGCGCAGCGAGCGCATATCAGCAGCCACTTGACCAACCTTTTGCCGGTCGATGCCAGTGATGGTCAGGTGCGTCTGCTTCGGATCGATTGCAACTTCAATTCCGGTGGGCAGCGGGAACTCGATAGGATGCGAGTAGCCCAGCGTGAATACCACCATACCCTTGCCCTTCAGCTCAGCGCGGTAACCGATGCCAACGATATCCAGTTCCCTCGTCCATCCCTTGGTCACACCCTGAACCGCGTTGAAAACCAGTGCGCGGGTCAGTCCGTGGACTGCTGCCTTGTCTTCGCTCGCGCGGTTTACGTGAAGCGTGCCGTCCTTGGTTTCGAGGGAAACACCGGTAGCTATGAGCGCGGACACTTTGCCCTTCGGCCCTTCCACGAGAACCGTGTTTCCATCTACGGTGTACTTCACTCCCGCCGGGAGCGGGATCGGCTTTTTTCCAATACGTGACATCGAATTCAATCCTTTGTTGGCTTGCGAGTCCCGAAAAGCCAGTTGTCAGTGATCAGTCGTGATTGATCAGTTTCAACCTTCTCGTTCCACTGCAGCCGTAAAAACAGGGACTAGGGACATAGGGACGAGGGACTAAACCATCTGCGGTACAACATCCAGGTCACCAGAGCTCTGTTCCCTAGTCCCTAGTCCCTTCGTCCCTGTCTTTACCAAACTTCACAAAGCAGTTCACCGCCTACGCCTTCGCGGCGCGCCTGACGGCCCGTCATCACACCCTTGGGTGTAGTCATGATTGAGATACCAAGTCCGCCCTGTACGCGCTTGATCTCATCGCGGCCGATATACACACGGCAGCCGGGACGCGATATCCGAGCCAGGTCACGAATAGCTGCTTCCTGTCCGCCGTACTTGAGGTAAACGCGGAGGATCATCTTGCCATCCTCTTCCTGCGTCTTGTAGTTCGAAATGTAGCCCTCTTCTTTGAGAATACGGGCGATCTCGGTCTTCAGCTTCGAAGCCGGAACATCCAGCTTCTGATGACGCGCCCGGATCGCATTCCGGATCCGCGCCAGAAAATCTGCTACTGGGTCGGTCAGACTCATTCCTTCTCCTTCATTTCCCGTTCGCTCCCGGTCTCACTTTCGATCAGGAGAACCAGCGGAAATGTGCGGGGCTCACGCCCCAGTTCTAAGTTCACAGTTCGTAGTTCATAGCTATCACTGCGAACTACGAACTCTTGACGGTGAACTGTCCTTCTACCAGCTCGACTTGACGACGCCGGGGATTTCTCCCTTGAGCGCCAGGCCGCGGAAACACAAACGGCAGACTCCGAACTTCCGCAGGTATCCCCGCGGGCGTCCGCAGAGCTTGCACCGGTTGTGTTTGCGGGAGCTGAATTTCGGCTTCCGCGCGTCCTTTACTCTCTTTGCAGTGGTTGCCATAATCCTCTATTCCCCTATGCGCCTTGCCGGAAAGGCATGCCGAAGGCCTTCAACAGCGCACGCGCTGAATTGTCGTCCTTCGCCGTGGTCACGATGGTGATGTTCATGCCTTTGAGCTTTTCCACCTTTGCGTAGTCAATCTCAGGGAAGATCAGCTGGTCGCGCAGCCCGAGCGTGTAATTTCCGCGCCCGTCGAAACTCTTTGTTGAAACTCCACGAAAATCGCGAACGCGAGGCAGAGCTGTCGAAATCAGGCGATCGAGAAACTCATACGCCTTGTCGTTACGCAGCGTAACCATAGCCCCGATCGACATGCCCTCACGCACCTTGAAGGCCGCGATCGACTTCTTCGCCTTTGTGGTTACCGGCTTCTGTCCGGCAACCTGCGTCAGGTCGTTCACAAGGGGATCGAGCAGCTTGGTATTCTGCGTGGCTTCACCCAGACCCATGTTGATAACGATTTTCTCCAGCTTCGGAACTGCCATCGAATTTTCGATGCCGAGTTCCTTCTTCAGTGCCGGCTTAATATCCTTGTTGTACTTTTCTCTTAACCTTGCTGCCATTTCTTTGCTCTCTTTCTTCCGCTCTCGGATTGGTCATAACTGCGACCGTTTACCGTTTCGGAAGGGACTTGCCGTCAAGCAAAGCCTGACGACAGGGGTTCCAGATTACTTTTTCGTGGGTAACTCCGACCCACACTCTTTGCAGATCCTCTGCTTGGTGGTGCCTTCAACCTTGTAGCCCACCTTGGCCGTTTCGCAGGTCGGGCACACGAGCGCGACGTTGGACACATTGATAGGCGACTCGTGCTCTGCAATGCCACCCTTCGTGCGTTGCCCGCGCTTGCTCGAGACCGTCTTCTTCACTACGTGGACGTGCTCAACCAGGACCCTGCCATTGTCAGGGAAAACCCGCAGCACGCGCCCGGTCTTACCACGATCGGATCCCGTGAGGACTTTCACCACATCATTACGACGAATATTCAGACTCGGCATTTCTTCTCCAGCTACTAGCTGCCAGATCCTGGCTGCTAGCACTTTTCTTTGACCTCTGGCACACAAACCAAGCTCGCTTCACAATCCATTGCTAGTAGCTAAAAGCTAGTAGCTTGAAGCTGTCTCTATACCACTTCCGGCGCCAGTGAAACGATCTTCAAAAACTTCTTCTCGCGCAATTCACGAGCTACGGGTCCGAATACGCGGGTTCCCACCGGCTCGTGCGCATCGTCGATCACCACCGCCGCGTTTTCATCGAAACGGATATAGGTTCCGTCGCGACGCCGATGCTCCTTGCGGGTGCGGACAATGACCGCTTTGACCACTTTGCCCTTCTTCACGGTGCCGTCTGGCGAAGCTTCCTTCACCGCCGCCGTCACGATATCGCCGAGCCCGGCAATTTTGCCGAGTCCTCCCCCGAGGGGCAGGATCACCTGCAACTTGCGGGCGCCGGAGTTATCGGCCACCGCGAGCATGGTTCTCATTTGCACAGCCATGGATTCTTCTCCTTAGAACCGTTCTCAGCAATCGAAGCGCGCTGATAGATGAGACCGGTTGTGCCGCTCCGCTTACTGGGCGGTCTCCGGCTCCACTGCAGCGGCTGTTCCAGCCGTGTCTTCAATCTGCGCCAGCGACGAGCGCCGCACAATCTCCTCGAGCGACCACCGCTTCAGCTTGCTCATCGGGCGGGTCTCGCGAATGCGCACTACATCACCCAGTCGCGCTGAGTTCTGCTCATCGTGCGCATAAAACTTCTTTGAGCTCTTCACAATTCGCTTGTACTTCGGATGAGCTTTGCGCATCTCGACCTCGACCACGATGGTCTTCTGCATCTTGGTCGAAACCACATTGCCCACCTTCTCATTGCGCCGGCTTGCTGGCGCCTGTTTCTCTGTTGCTGCCGTCGTTCCCGCCATTATTGACCGGCTCCCTTCTCTGGATTCGCCTTCGCGCTCTTCTTCGTACTGGCTTTTTTCGCCGTCGCTTTCCTGGCGGTCTTCTTTGCTTCACTCGCAGGCAGCGTCGAAACCAGCTCGTGCCTGGCGCCGCGAACACCCAGCTCGCGCTCACGCGCAACTGTCTTGATTTGTGCGATCTCTTTGCGCAACTCGCGAAGCTTCTTCACTCCGTCGTTCTGCCCCATCGAAACCTGGAAGCGAAGGCGGAACAGCTGCTCGGCGGAGGTCTTCTCCTGCTGCAGCAGTTCTTCGTCGCTTAAACTACGAATTTTTGTCAATTCCATCTCGTATCTCCGACGCTTTACCGAACCCTGTGGGGTCTGCGGCGCGTCTTCCGCTTACTTCTCGGCGATAGCCGTCTTCTCAATTCCAGGGCGCTGCACGAACTTGGTCTTCAGCGGTAGCTTATGTGAGGCCAGGCGCATAGCTTCCTGCGCGATGTCGGGAGTCACACCTTCCATCTCGAACAGGATTTTGCCCGGCCGCACTACAGCAACCCAGTGGTCAAGCGCGCCCTTGCCGGAACCCATTCGGACTTCGGCCGGCTTCTTGGTGATCGGCTTGTCCGGGAACAGCCGGAGCCAGATCTTTCCGCCGCGCTTGATGAAGCGGGTCATCGCAATACGGCTCGCCTCAATCTGGCGATCCGTGATGTAGCCGCACTCCATGACCTTCAAACCATATTCGCCAAACGAGAGGGAAGATCCGCGCCATGCCTTGCCGCGTCTCTTGCCCTTCTGCTGCTTGCGAAACTTCACCTTCTTTGGCATCAACATAACGAAACCCTCAAAAGGCAGGGAATAGGGAACAAGGAGTAGGGATCAGTTCTTTCCCTTCAACTATTCGCTTCCGTGCCACGTACAAAATCCCATCAACAAATTCAAAGCAGCGAACTGAACAGGATTGTTAGTGCGTAATTCCTGTTCTCTACTCCCTGCTTTTAAAACACTCCCGAGCCGGTTGCCGCGGGCTGCTGCCGGCGCTTCTGCTCGTAGATGTCGCCGCGATATATCCACGTCTTCACGCCGATCACGCCGTACGTCGTCTGGGCCTCGGCAAAACCGTAGTCGATATCTGCGCGAAGCGTGTGCAGCGGCAGACGGCCCTGCAGGTACCACTCCGAGCGCGCGATTTCATTGCCGTTCAACCGGCCTGAGACACGCACCTTGATTCCCTTGCAGCCGAAGCGGAGAGCAGAATCTACGCTCTTGCGCATCGCGCGGCGGAAACTCACTCGCTTTTCAAGCTGCAGCGCGATGTTCTCAGCCACCAGCTGGGCGTCAAGCTCCGGCTTGTTCACCTCGATGATGTCGATGAACACCTCGCGGTTGGTGCGCTTGCCAAGCTCGGTTTTGAGCTTCTCGATCTCCGCGCCCTTGCGCCCGATGACGATGCCGGGACGCGCGGTGCGAATCAAAAAGCGGAGCTTGTTGCCTGGCCGCTCAATCTCTACGGAGCTCACACCGGCAGCCTTCAGCTTGTCGCGCAGCTCTTTCTTGAGCTTCACGTCTTCGACCAGGAGCTTGTCGTAGTCACGCTCCGAGAACCAGCGCGAACGCCATGGCTTGTTTACTCCGAGCCGGAATCCATAAGGGTGGACTTTCTGTCCCATGCTATTTTCCTCAAACTCCAGGCCTTACTTGCCGGCCTTTTTCTTGGCGACCGGCTTTTTCGCCGGAGCCTTCTTCGCTGTCTTAGTCGCTGCCTTCTTCGCAGCCGTCTTCTTCGCCGGCTTTGATTCCGGATCTTCAGCCCTGGTCACCAGGTGTGCGCTCCCGCCGTCACGCTCAGCCACCGATACCACGATGTGCGTAAGCCTGCGCTGATACCGATACGCGCGTCCCATTGGAGCGGGGCGGATCCTCTTCATGCGAGGACCGTCGTTCGCCAGCGCCTGCTTGACATACAGGCTGTCGACGTCCAGATCGATGCCCTGCTCGCCCGACACGTACTTCGCGTTGTCCACCGCCGAGGTCAGCAGTTTGTGAATTACCGGAGCGATGCGCTTCTTGGTAAATTGCGCCGTTTCCAGCGCTTCCTGAACTCCGCGGCCCTTGATCAGATCCAGCACCAGGCGCGCCTTCTGCGGCGACACTCGCTGGAACTTCGCTTCGGCCCGGTATTCCTTTGTCTCGACTGCCATTGGTCTCTTCCTCAAAATCGCTGGCGCTCATTGCGCCGAAATTCAATTACCGCGGCCCTGCCGGTTTGGCCGCAGCTTCCGCTGCCTTCGATCCACCGGTGTGCCCCTTGAACGTGCGCGTCGGAGCAAACTCACCCAGCTTGTGTCCCACCATGTTTTCGGTCACGTACACCGGAACGAACTTCTTGCCGTTGTGCACCGCGATCGTGTGCCCCACAAACTCCGGAAAAATCGTCGAACGCCGCGACCATGTCTTCACGACCTTCTTGTCGTTGGCCGTGTTCAGCACCTCGATCTTCGCGGTGAGGTGCGTGTCTACAAACGGGCCCTTCTTCGTCGAACGTGCCATATACCTTCAGCTCCTCTACTTCGCCCGGCGGCTGATGATGAATGCATCGGTCCGCTTGTTGTTGCGTGTCTTGTATCCACGTGTGGGCTGGCCCCACGGTGTCACTGGGTGACGTCCGCCGGAGGTCTTTCCCTCACCGCCGCCATGCGGGTGATCAACAGGGTTCATGGTGACGCCGCGATTCGTCGGACGGATACCCATCCAGCGATTGCGTCCCGCCTTGCCGATCGCAATGTTCTCGTGATCGGTGTTTCCAACCTGGCCTACTGTCGCAAGGCACTCGACAAGCACTTTGCGCGTTTCGCCGGAAGGCAGCTTCAGCAGCGCATAATCGCCTTCTTTGGCTACCAACTGCGCCTGCGCACCAGCGGAACGGGCCATCTGGGCGCCCTTGCCTGGCCGAAGCTCGATTGCATGTACCGTAGTACCGGCAGGGATATTTTTGAGCGGCAACGCATTGCCGACTAGAATGTCGGCTTCGGGGCCCGAACTCACGGTCGCGCCAACCTTCAGTCCGACAGGCTGCAGAATGTAGCGCTTCTCGCCATCGGCATAGTGCACCAGCGCGATGCGCGCCGAGCG
>Ga0068855_100000641_pt1 | contig 42804 bp, 46 predicted proteins | sample KBSCornC52_FD_66592 | JGI IMG/M metagenome (GOLD analysis project Ga0068855, IMG submission 66592) | Corn rhizosphere microbial communities from Kellogg Biological Station, Michigan, USA - KBS Corn C5-2 | ecosystem: Host-associated > Plants > Roots > Rhizosphere > Soil ... | reverse complement strand
CCGAAGTTCTCCACGGGAGGCGACCGGGAACCGGGTGCTCACTGAACCCCGCGCTATCCGCCGCGGAAGTGATCGATCGCCAGCGATGCGAGCAGGATCAGCAGGGCGAAGACCAGCGCGCCGAGCAGCAGCCGAAACGGCCTGCCGCCCCAACGTCCGCCGCGCCGCGTCGTCTGGCCGACGATGAGGACGAGCACCGCGACGAGAAAAGTGATCTGAAGCGCGAGGTCGTTACCCACCGCTGAGACCTAGGCGCCGACCGGCTGCTGCTGCGAGTCCGCCAGCCGCCCGAGCGCGTAATCGCCCGAGATCGTCGTGCGCTGCAGCAGCCGGCGGTCGTTGGGCGCGATACCGGTGCAGCAATGGCTGATTCGCCAATTGTCCCACAGCACCATGTCGTCCGGCGTCCAGCGGTGGAAATAGCTGTGCTCTGGCCGCGTCGCATGGGCGATCACCTCGCGCAGCAGCGCATCGCCTTCCTCATTCTCCATGCCCTCGATGCCATCGGCGAACCATGGTGAGATGTTGAGCACCTTCCGCCCCGTCTCGGGCTGGACGTAGACGAGCGGATGCACCACCCGCGGCCGCGGCGAAGCGCTGTACATCGACAGCCGCTTGCTCTCACGTGCCAGCCGCACGCCCGGCGCCCCGGCGAATGGCGAGATCGCGACGTTGAAATGGGAGGCGTAGATCACACTCAGCCCCTCGACCCGTGCCTTGAGCGCCGCCGGCAGCTTGTCCCAGGCGGTGATGCGGTCGATGAAGCCAGTATCGCCACCGCCCCGTTCCGGCAGCTCGAGCGGACGGAGAATACCGCCGCGATTGATCTGCACGGCGTACATCAGGTCGCTGTGCCAGGGGAGCCATGCGGCGCGCTCCTCGCCATCGATGACATAGACTTCCTGATCGCCGGTCCAGACGATGTCCATCACCTCGGGGTCCTGCCCCGGCGTGTCCTTGATCACCTCATGGTTGAGCAGGGTGCCGAAGATGCGGCTGAGCCGGACGTGCATGTCGCGGCTCTGCTCGAGCCCGCGAAAGACGAGCACGCCCTGGTCGATCCACAGATCGCGCAACCGGGCGCCGACCGCCGGATCGTCGATGTCCGCCCTGGTCAGTCCGGTGACGACCGCACCGAACGCCGGCTGGCCCGGCAAAGGTGACGTCTCAAAGCCCATCCGCCTGCTCCACTGATCTGTTTTGACAAGGCTATCGCGAAATGCCGGGCGATGCAGCGATAAACGACCGCGCTAACGATATTCGCGCGTCGTCTTTTCCTCATAGTCGACGGTCAGGAAGTGATCCTCGCCCATCTTCGATGGCACCGCGCGGCCCATCTCGTCGAGCATCGGCCTGAACCGCATCCGCTCTTCGATCAGCCGGCACGTCGTCTGGTCGAACGCCGCATTGCCGCTCGCGCGCGTCACGGTACAGTCGGTCGCGCGGCCGTTCGGCTGCACGGTGTAGACCACCGAAACCTGGAAGCTCGCCGAGCCGGTCGCGGCGAACCGGATGTCGCGGGCGATCGCCGAGAAGTCGGAATCCCTGATCTTGCCGCTCTTCCACCGCGGCGGCGTCCCGTCGCCCTCGCCTTCACCCTCCCCGCCGCTGCCGGTGCCATTGCCGAGGCCGCCGGCGCCGGTGCCTGGCCCGCGCTGCTGCGTCGCGCCGGTCGAGGGGTCATTGCCCATGAACGGCCGCGGCGCGGCGACCACCGGCGGCGGGATCGGCGGCGGCAGCTTGGGTGCGACGATTTCGGTCGCCTTCGACTTGATGTTCTTCGGCGAGGCCGCGCCGCTCGCCTTCCTGCTCTCGGCCGGCTTGGGCTTGACCAGCGGCGGCGGGGGCGGCTTGGCACCGAGGTTGAACATCTTGAGCCCCTCGTCGATGCGGGCGGGAATATCGACCGTGAAGCCCAGGATCAGAACATAGCCGATCAGTCCCTCGACGAGCAGGGTAATGGCGCCGGCTCTGATCCGGTTCTGGGTATCGAACGATAGCGTCGCCATGATCGCAGTTCGTAAACCCCGGAAAAACCATTCGTCAGGCGCCTTATAGCGCAGCGCCGGTATTTAAACCTTTGCCAAGCGATGCGGTTTCGAGCCAGGGGCCGGCCACAACCGTTTTCGGTATGCGGCGACTTGCGCCTCCCCTCGCAAATCGCGACGGTGTAGGTCTCCAGCATGACGGGGGCAAAATCATGCATCGCCGGACCTTTATCGCCGCCCTGCCGGCAGCGGCGCTCGCCGCGCCTGCCCTTGCCGAGGCTGGGATGAGCGCCAAGCCCCGCCAGGGCAAGACCGCAAAGAAACCGGCCTTGCCGGGCCATTGGCTGCCAGGCGAACCCCATTTCAAGCGCCCCGACGTGCGCGGCGGTGACCGGCCGGTCGGCGCCAGCTTCGCCTCACGCAGTGCCGCCTATGGCCTCAACGGTGGCGCCGCCAGCGCCCATCCGATCGCCACCCAGATCGGCATCGAGATGCTGCGCCGCGGCGGCTCGGCGGTCGATGCGGCAATCGCGATGAACGCCGCGCTCGGCTTTCTCGAGCCGACCAGCTGCGGCATCGGCGGCGATTGCTATGCGATGCTCTGGGACCCGAAGCTGGGCAAGGTCGTCGGCCTCGCCGGCTCGGGTGCGAGCCCGCGCGGGCTCAGCCTCGAAATCGCGCGGTCGCGCGCGGTGAAAGGCGCGCTGCCGGCGTTCGGCGCGATCGCCGTCTCGGTGCCCGGCGCGGTCGACGGCTGGTGGACGCTGCACCAGCGCTACGGCCGGCTGAAGTGGAAGGACCTGTTCGCCCCGGCAATCGACCTTGCCGAACAGGGCGCGCCAGTGGCGGACGTCATCGCCATCTCGATCCGCAAAAATCTCGAGGCTTTCCTCAAACCCGACCTGCACATCGAGGAAACCGCCAACGCGATCCGCACCTTTGGCATGGCCGATGGCAAGGGGCCGCAGACCGGGGCGGTGTTTCGCAATCCCGACCTCGCCCGCACCTACCGGATGATCGCCGAGGGCGGCCGCGATGCTTACTACGAAGGGCCGATCGCGAAGATGGTCGAGGCCTATTTCAAGCGGATCGGCGGCTGGCTGACGAAAGCGGATCTCGCCGCCCATCACAGCGAATGGACCGACCCCTACAGCACGACCTATCGCGGCACGACGGTCCATGCGCTCGGCGCCAATACCCAGGGCATCGCGACGCTGCAGGCGCTCAACATACTGGAGAATTTCGACCTGCGCGGCGCCGGCTTTCAGTCGGCCCGGTCGCTGCATCTCCAGATCGAGGCCAAGCGCCTCGCCTATGAGGATCGCGCGCGCTACTACGCCGATCCGCATTTCGCCAAGGTCCCGGTCGATTGGCTGATTTCCAAGGATTATGCCGCCAAGCGCGCCAAGCTGATTCACCGCGACCGAATCATCAAGTCGATCAAGCCCGGCGATGCGCCCGGCCAGGGCGACACGACCTACTTCACCGTCGCCGACCAGGACGGGATGATGGTCTCGATGATTCAGTCCAACTACAAGGGCATGGGCGCGGGGCTGGTGCCCGACGGGCTGGGCTTCATGTTCCAGGACCGCGGTCAGATGTTCAGTCTCAAGGACGGGCACCCCAACATCTACGCGCCGGGCAAGCGCCCGTTTCAGACGATCATTCCCGGCTTCGCCACCCGCGACGGCGCGCCATGGATGAGCTTCGGCGTGATGGGCGGCGACATGCAGCCGCAGGGCCAGGCGCAGATCATCGTCAACCGCGTCGACTATGGCCTCGAGGTGCAGTCGGCCGGCGACGCGCCGCGCTGGCGCCATGAAGGCTCGTCGCAGACGATGGGCGAGGACGAGGAGAAGCTGCCGGCGACGGGCCGGCTGAACCTCGAAAGCGGCGTACCCGAGGCGACGCGCAAGCGGCTCGTCGAGATCGGCTGGCCGCTCGCCACCGAGGTCAATTTCTACGGCCGCTATCACTGCGTCGAGCATCGCATGGATGGCAAGGACCGGGTCTACGCCGCCGCCACCGACATGCGCGCCGACGGCTGCGCCCTTGCCTATTAGCGCCATGTCCGAACAACTGACGCTGACCGGACCGCGTGTGACGCTGCGCCCGATCGAGCGCAGCGACCGCGACGACCTGCTCCGCGCCGCCGCTGACGGCGAGCTGTGGAGCATGCGCGTCACCAGCGTGCCGAGCCCGAAGACCGTCGATGACTGGATCGACCGCGCAATCGCCGGCCGCGACGCCGGCACGATGCTGCCCTATGTCACGATAGTCGGCGATGCGATCGTCGGCAGCACGCGCTTCTGGAAACTCGATCGCCAGAACCGCACCGTCGAGATCGGCCACACCTGGATCGCGCAGAACTGGCAGCGCAGCTTCGTCAACAGCGAGGCCAAGCTGCTGATGCTGACTTATGCCTTCGACGGTCTCGGCATGAACCGCGTCCAGTTCATGACCCATGCGCAGAATGAGCGCTCACGCGTCGCGATCCTGCGGCTCGGTGCGGTCGAGGAAGGGCTGCTGCGCAAGGAACGCGTCATGCCTGACGGCCATGTGCGGGATTCGCTGGTGTTCAGCATCACCGACGACGATTGGCCGACGGTGCGGGCGAAGCTGGAGGCGGCGCTCCAACGCCACCGCACGTGACGCCCTCGTAAATTAGCGTCCCGCGTTCACCAGGCGATCGGGCTCCCGTCAAAATTCCAGAACCGTCCGGTGGTGGCATGCGAGAGCGCATCGATCACGGCTTTTATGCCGCGCGCACTTTCCTCTGGCGCTATGTCGGCTGAAGGCCCTCCCATATCCGTGCGCGCCCATCCCGGATGAACGGCGGCGACAGAGACTCCCTCTTGCGCAAGATCGGTCGCGAGGCATTGTGTGACCTTGTTTGCGGCTGCTTTCGAGGCCCGATAAGCGATCTGATTTGATTTGGCGTAGCTGAGCGAGCCCATGCGGCTCGTCAGGATGACGACCTTGGCTTGTTCGACCTTTCGCAGGTTGGGCAGCAGCGCCTGCGTGACTCTGAGTGGTCCGAGCGTGTTGACGTTCAGCGTCTGCATGAAACCCTCGAAATCCGTCTCCAACGCAGACTGACGATCGGGGCCAATGATGCCCGCGTTGTTGATGAGAATATCAACACCGCGCCCCGCAAGGGCCGCCGCGAAGCTCGCGACGGAGGCGCTGTCGCCGACATCAAGCGGCAAGACCGTGCCAGGAAGGATCGGCGCGTGTTCTGGTCGCCGGATGCCGAGGACGACTTGATCGCCCGCTTCGGCGTACAATACCGCGAGATGGAACCCGATACCTCGATTTCCTCCAGTGATGACGACCAGCGACATCTCAACTGTCCTTTCGCAGGCGCGAGAGCGCCAGCTTTCGTCTCTCATCGAAAGGCGGAATGACGAGGAAATCTATCGCCCGGCGTTCACCAGCGGATGCGCGGTCGACGCGAAATATTTGTTCTCCAGCTCGCTCTGGTTCTCGTAGATCGAGAATTGATTGGGCCGATAGGGAAAGCCGAGCCGCACTGGACATTTCTCCATGCGCGGCTCGAGCGTCTCCTCGCCCGACACCAGCAGATCGCCGTAGGCCGCGAAATTCATCGTCGGCGGGACGAGCAGCGGCCAGGCATCGGCGGCGCGGTATTGCAGCAGCATGAAGCGCCGCGGCCGATCGGAGGTGTTCGCTGCCGAGCCATGGACCATGCGGACGTGATGGATGGTGATCGAGCCGGCCTTGCCGAGGCAGGGCTGCGCATTGTCGAAATTGAGCCCCGCCTTCACCGCATCGATGCCGCCGACAAAATAGCCGCCGGCGCGATGATCATAGACCGGCCCCTTGTGCGTCCCCGGCAGCATCAGCATCGGCCCGTTCTCGGGCGTCGCATCGTCGATCATGATGCCGACCGCGGCGAGATCGTCATTGGTGTGCGGATAGAAGGCCCAGTCCTGGTGCCATTCGACCGGCGAGCCGTAGCCCGGCGCCTTCATGTTGAGTTTGGAGATGTCGAAGCGAACGTTCGGTCCCCAAAGGTCATTGAGGCAGGCGACGATCTTCGGGTGGCGGACCATCGCGCCGAACGCCGGATGCTGCGCATGCGGGTTGTTGATCCGGCGCACCTTGGGCGCTTCCGGCCGATGGCCGGGCTCGAGATCATAGACCGCGCTATGGTCGCTGACCTCTGCCGCGCCGGCGACGACCTGGTCGGTCGCCGCGCGCAGGCCGGCGACCTCCTCGGGCGTCAGCACGTCCGGCACGACGATATAGCCCTGCTCGCGATAGGTTCGGATGTCGTCCTCGAACAGCATCGTCTCTCTCCCTTCCCCCGTGCCGATCTTAGGCCGCGCGCGTGGAAATCCCAATAACCCAGCTTTCCGGGGCCCGCGGCGCGACTCGGCGGCCCGAACCGAGTGCGCCACAGGAACGGTTCTCGATCGTCCGCGTTAGCCAGCCGGTCCCGAAATGGGCCTGCTAGAACATCACTTCGGGAGATTATCATGAAGACGTTCATCGCCCTCGCTGCGGCCGCAGCCGCCACCGTGGTTGCGGTTGCGCCAGCCGATGCCCGCGACGGCTGCGGCCGCGGCTACCATCGCGGCCCCTATGGCCATTGCCGGCCGAATTGGCGGCACGGCCCGGCGGTGGTGCCCGCCCCGCTGGTCATCGGCCGCTTCTATGACGGCCGCGGCTATTGGGACGGCAACCGCTATTATTGGCACCGCGAGCGTTGGCACAACGGCTGGCGCTATCGCTAATCACCTGTGCCGGCCGCCGTCGAACGCCGACGGCGGCCGGCAAGCCTAGTTGAAAGCGAAGCCTTCATAGCCGCTCGCGGCAATCGCGTCGGCTTGCTCGGCGTAGCGCATGAACCCGCCGATATAGGGAATGAAGACGCCGCTCCCGTCGGGATTGCGGTGGACCATGTAATTGAGCGTTCTGAGGCGCAGCGTCGGCGCGGCGACCTCGGCGACATGCGCCGACCATTTCTCCTGCGCATCATCGGTCGGCTCGACCGTACGATAACCCGCGCGGTCCATATGGGCGATCAGCTCGCCCACCCAGTCGACATGATATTCGTTCATCAGGAAGAGATTGGCGAGCACCGACGGACTGCCCGGCCCGCTCAGGAAGAAGAAATTCGGAAAGCCGGTCGTCATCAGCCCGAGCAGAGTCTTCGGGCCGGCCTTCCAGTGATCGGTCGGGCCTGCGCCCTTCGCGTTGCGAATCTCGATGCGGTCCCAGGCGCCGGTGAAGGGATGGAAGCCGAGCGCGAAGACGATCAGGTCGACGTCATAGGACCCGTCGCGCGTCTTGATGCCGGTCTTGGTGATCCGCTCGATCGGATCTTCTCGAACATCGACCAGCGTCACATTCGGCCGATTGAACGTCTCATAGTAACCGGTGTCGAGGCACAGCCGCCGCGAGCCGATCGGGTGGTCGTAGGGACAGAGCTTTTCCGCCAGCGCCGGATCCTTGACGATGCCGCGGATCTTGCTGCGGACGAATTCCGCGACGACGGTGTTGGTGTCGCGATCCCGGCCCTGGTCGGAGAAGAGATAGCTCATGCCATGGCCGCCCTTGCCCCATTGCCATTCGAGCCGCGCCTGCGCGCCCGCCTCGTCGAATTCCGCAAAAGGCGGACTCGGCACCATGAAGTTGGTCGCGCCGGCTGTCGCGAACATCGCCTTGCGCGCTTCGGGCACGCGCGAGCGGAGATCGGCGTAGACCGCCTGGTCGACCGGGCCGTTCCACGCCGGCACCGAATAATTCGGCGACCGCTGGAAGACGTAGAGATGCTCGGCCTGTTCGGCGATCACCGGGATCGACTGCACGCCCGATGAACCAGTGCCGATCACCGCGATCCTGCGGCCGACAAAGGGGATGTCGCGATCGGGCCAGTGCGAGGTCTGAACCCATTCGCCCTGATAGTCGTCGAGGCCCGCGAAATTCGGCTTGCGCGCGGCCGAGAGATTGCCGGTCGCCATCACCAGGAAACGCGTGCGGCAGCGGGTGCCGGTGCTGGTGGTCAACTCCCATTCGGCGCGCTCGGGATGCCATTGTGCCGCGGACAGCCAGGTCTCGAACTGGATCAGCGGCTTCAGCTCCAGCCGGTCGGCGACGAAGTTGAGATAGCGCAGCAGCTCCGGCTGGGTGGCGAAGCGCTCGCTCCAAGTCCACTCGCGAAAGATCTCGGGCGAGAAATAATAGCAATAGTCGAGGCTATCGACGTCAACCCGCGCACCCGGATAGCGGTTGTGGAACCAGACCCCGCCGACCCCGGCCGCGCCCTCCAGCCCCAACACCCTGAGGCCCTGCGCGCGAAAGCGGTGCAGCGCGTAGATGCCGCCCAGCCCGGCGCCGACGACAACGACGTCATAATCGGCGACCGCCGCCTGGCTCTCGATCGACTGGGCACCATCCGCCATGATCGGCAAAACTCCTCTCGCAGCGCCTCGGCCGGACGCTCCTGTTGCAAAACCTGCTGCGGAACGTGGCGAAAATCTACCGCGATTGCGCGCGGCGGATCACCAGATGCCAGGAATCAGGCGATAGCGAACCCGCGTGGCATAGTCGCGATAGCCGGCCAATCCCTCACGCAGCACTGCCTCCTCGCCGATGATCCGCGCCATCAGCAACGGCACGAACAGCGCCAGCCACAGCACGCCCCAGGCCGAGCCGAGCAGCAAGGGCGTGCCGAACAGCAACGGCAAAACCCAGGCGTACATCGGATGGCGCACCACCGCATAAGGCCCGGTGTCGGCGACGGTCTGGCCGCGCTCCGACTGCACGCGGACGTTGACCGCGGCAAAGCTGTTGGCGCGCAGCACCCCGACATTGCCCCAGAAGGACAGCGCCACCAGTGCCGCGCCGACCGCCTCCAGCCAGATCGGAAGATGCGACCAGCCAAAGCGCCTCGCATCGAGCGCCATGAAGGCGAACCAGGGGAAGAACAGGATCATGATCGCGGCGATGATCGCGCGGTCGCGTGGCCGTTGATCGGTGCTGAGCGGCGAGGCCATGCGGGCGGCGAGCAGCGCGGGATCGGTCTTGAACAGCCAGGCGCCAATCGCCGTGCTGGCGAGGATAAAGATGGCGAGAAAGGCCCAGGCCTGCGGCCAGTCGAGCGTGCCGGCGGGCAGGAACATAAACAGCGCAAAGGCGAGAATACCAAGAACGGAACGGACAATCAGATCGAGCAACATCCAGCCACCTCCGGGCCCATCGACCTCTGCCCGTCACAACGCACGCCGGCACAGCCCGATGCAACCTTCGCCGCGCTGATCAATAGGCGACGGCCGGCGCCAGCCTCTCCCGGTCGGCCGGAACGTCGGACAGGGCAATCGCCTCATAGGCGGCGAGCGCCTCCGGGATTCCGCGCGGCGTCGGATGATCGGCGGGGTCGTAATAAGGTCGGAAGATGCCGACCAGCTGCCGCATCATCCAGCGCTCGAAGCGCCGGTTGAACGCCTTCTCGCGCGCGATCGAGGCGGCCAACTCGGCGGCCGTCATAGTGGCGCGTTCCTGACCCAGCACGATCGCGATGGCCTTCTTCTTGTACGGCGTCAGATGCCGCATCATCGAAACCAGCCCGCGGACGCGGGTGACGTAATTGCCCGACAGCACGGTCAGCGCCGAATGGCAGACGGTGCGATGCTCGAACTCCTCGGCCATATGCCAGTGCATCAGCGCGACGCCGCGCGGATCGCCGCCTTCGAACAGATCATCGGCCATTCCGAACCAGAACTTCGCCATGAAGGTCGCGAGATTCTCGAAGGCGGTGCAATAGGCCAGGTTCCACAGCAGCGGCCGGCGCTCGAGCATCTCCTTGAGATCGGCCTTGAGCTGATCGGCCAGTTCCTTCAGCCCGGGATAGCCGGCGGCATAGAGCTCGCGGTTGAAGCTGTCGTGCAACCGATAGTGAAAGGCTTCCTGGCGGATGAAGATGTCGACCTGCCGCTTCAATTCGCCATGGTTGTCGGGCAAGGCATCGCGCACCCGCGACATGACGATGTTGAGATAGGGCTCGACCGCCGAGGTCAGCGGGCTGCCGCTGTTGGTGATCCAGGCGAATTCGGCATTCGGCGACCAGGCGAGCGGGACGCCGGTAAAGTCGATCCGCAGATGGCGTGGCTTCATCGTATCCTCTCCTGCGCCATTCTAGCTGATTGGTCAGAAACCAGCCAATGCGTTCCGCGGCCACCAGCCCACCGCTTCCATCTTCGTCATTCCCGCGCAATTGGGTGGGTGAAGAGTGCCCCCGGCACTCTTCAGTCCTGCCTGGGGGGCAGGACGACCCACACCAATGGAACCCAGAACGGCAGGCGCGGTAGGCACCGCCGCTCCAAGCTGGCCGGGCCGACTGGATTCCCGCTTGCGCGGGAATGACGAGTGGGGGTTGGATGGCGATCAACCATCGCCGCCAGGAGAGTCAGCCGTGCCGCGCAGCCGCCATCTCATCGCGCCGGAGTTCGGCGATCTCGCGGATTCGCTGGGCGTCGGTCGACCAGCGACGATCGAAGGCATGCGCGCATCGAGCAAGGCGATGAGCGAGCGCCGCCCGCCGCTCCCCGAGGACGGCGTCACCATCGAGGAAAACGCGTGCCCCGGCCTCGACGGCGCGCCCGATATCCGGCTGCTGATCTACCGCCCGTCCGGCGCGAATGGCGCGTTGCCGGTCTATCTCGACATTCACGGCGGCGCCTATGTCTCCAACACCGCCGACATCGATGAGCCCTTTTGCCGCGCGATCGCCAAGGTGGTCGGTTGCGCCGTCGTCTCGGTCGACTATCGCGTCGCGCCGGAAACCCATTGGCCGGGCGCGGTCGAGGATTGCCTCGCCGCGCTGCGCTGGATCGCGGCGGAGGGCGCGGCACGCGGCTTCGACGCCAGCCGTATCGCGATCGGCGGCGAGAGCGCCGGCGGCGGGCTGACCGCGGCGCTGGCGCTGATGGCGCGCGATCGCGGCGCGCCCGCGCTTAAATTGCAGATGCTCGGCCAGCCGATGCTCGACGACCGCACGCCGCCCCATCCCTATGCCGGCGAATATACCTTCACCGTCGAGGCCAACCACGCCGGCTGGACCGCCTATCTTGGCGTCGAGGCGGGATCGGATCAGGTGCCGGCCGAAGCCGTGCCGGCGCGCGTCGCCGATCTCGCCGGGCTGCCGCCCGCCTTCATCACCGTCGGCGCGCTCGACCTGCTGGCCGATGAGTGCATCGACTACGCCAAGCGCCTGATGCGCGCCGGCGTGCCGACCGAGCTTCACATCATGCCTGGCGCTTTCCATGGCGCGATCGTGATGGCGCCGAACGGCCCGATTTCGCAGGCCTCCTCCGGCCTGATGTTCGCGGCGCTCCGGCGCGCGTTGGGCACAGACTAGAATCCCTTGAACACCGCGCTGATCGGATCCTCGCGCAGCGCTTCTTCCTCGTCGGCGATGTATTTGAACATGCCGTCGAGCGCCTGATCGGTGACGCTGTCGGTCAGCCCTTCTCGGCTGAGCCCGGCCGCGCGCGGCAGGCTGGCGGTGGCCGCGACCTTGCCCATCTGCGAGAAAGCGCCGGTGCTGTCGAGCGCGACCATCACCAGCGGGCGCAGCCGCGCGCGGATTTCGCCATAGGCATATTTGCGCAGATAGCGCGTCGCCGCTTCGTCCTCGCCGACAATGTCGAGGCTGTTCCTGATCGCCATCTGCTCGATCGCGTCGCGGAACAGCGGCCTGGCCTGGGCGGCGGCGAGCTCGGCGGCGGTGTTCATGCTCTGCACCAGGCTGTTGGTCAGTCCGGCCTGATCGGCCAGCCTGACCAGCTCCGACCGCTGCGCGACGCCGCCCGGCATGCCGATCCGGACCTTGTCATCGGCCATGAAGGCGCCGGGCTCGGCGAGCCTGGCGAGCGCCTTGTCCGAGGCCTTGCCAAGCAGGCTCCTGACCTGCCCGCCGATCACCCCGGCCACAGCCGGCGGCGGCAGGGCGAGGAAGAGCGCGACGACCGCGCCCCACAGCCAGCGCGGGATCGATGCAGATGGTGCCATCGACGGCCCTCCCAGCTGCAGAGCATGGCCTCTGGCGCCGATCTGGGCAATGATGCGCCCACAGGCAGGGAGGACGCCATGGCAGACGAGCCAGGACCGGTCGAGCTGATCACCCCCGAGCAGGTCCGCGCCCATTATCAGGAGCCGCATCCGATCGCGCTCGCCAAGGAGATGCGGCAGCTCGACCGCCATTGCCGCGATTTCATCGCGCTCTGCCCGTTCGTCGTCATCGCCACCTCCGACGCCGAGGGCCGGGTCGACGCGACGCCGCGCGGCGATGCGCCGGGCTTCGTCGCGGTGCGCGACGCCAGGACGCTGCTGATCCCCGACCGGCGCGGCAACAACCGCGTCGACACGATGATGAACATCGCCGCCAATCCGCATGTCGGCCTGCTGTTCATGGTCCCGGGCCGGCCCGAGACGCTACGGGTCAACGGCCCGGCGCGGATCACCGTCGACCCCGAAGTGCTCGCACCGCTCTCGGCCGACGGCAAGCCACCGCAGGCGGCGATTCTCGTTTCTATCGAGGAGGTCTATTTCCAGTGCGGCAAGGCACTGCTGCGCTCGCATCTCTGGGATGCCGATCGCCATATCGCGCGCGACGCGCTCGCGCCGATCGGCCAGGTCTTCGCCGAGCAATGCGCCTTCGACTACGATCCCGGGATCGAGACCGTCATCCAGGACGATTACCGCGACAATCTGTACTGAGCGCGACCCCGCATCCCGCTAGGCAGCCAGGTCGACGGGCTCCTCGCAGCGCAACAGCTTCGCGCGTTCCAGCTCGAGCAGCTTCGTGATCGTCGCCCGGCCGGGGTCGTCGAGATCGCTCTCCAGGAGACGCTCGTACCGCGCGACGCTTTTCTCGATCATCCACCGTTGCACGGGCATCCTCCCGCAAAACGACCATCCGCTGTTAGACAGATGTACAGTAGACAATCCGCCATGTCTCTCGGGAAATTCCGAGGGGTCGTCTTCGAGCATCGCCTGATCGTCTCGGCGGCCGGAATCGCTTCGTCGCGGCCGCGTCCGTTTCCGCCCCGAAAGGGACTCGCAAGACTCAGGGGATTCAGCCTAGAGCGCGCGGGACTCGATTTCGGCGGGGCGCCGGCTCTGGCGACGCCCGCATCATGGGAGACGGACATGGACCTTTATCTGACCGGCAAGCGTGCACTTATCTCGGGCAGCAGCTCCGGACTCGGCGCCGAATGCGCCCGCCGGCTGGCGCAGGAAGGGGTGAAGGTCGTCGTCCATGGCCGCGATCGCGATCGCGCCGAGCAGACCGCCGACGACATCCGCAAGGCCGGCGGCGAGGCCGCGGTGACCACCGGCGACCTCGAGAAGGACGAGGACGCCAATAAGGTCTGCGCCGATGCGCTGGAGGCCTTCGGTGGCATCGACATCCTGGTCAACAATGCCGGCCTCCTCATCCGCGCCGACAATCCCGACTGGACCACCGTCCCCACTTCCGACTGGCTGCGCAGCTTCAACGTCAACGTCGTCGCCGCCGTCCGCCTCGCCCAGAAGCTGGTGCCGCCGATGATCGAGCGCGGCTGGGGCCGGGTGATCAACTTCAGTTCGGTCGCGGGTTACCAGATGCTCGGCCAGCTGCTCGAATACGGCCCGGCCAAGGCTGGCGTGCACAACCTCACGATCAACCTGTCGCACATGATCTCGCCCAAGGGCGTGACGGTGAACACCATCGCTCCCGGCACGATCATGACCCCGGGCATCGAGCATTTCATGGACTCGATGGTCGGCCAGCCCGGCTGGGCCGACAGCCGCGAGGCCAATGAGGAAATCTACGCCAGCAACATCTATCCGCAGCCGATCCCGCGGCTCGGCAAGCCGTCGGAGATCGCCGCGGCCGTCGCGCTGCTGTCGAGCCCGCTCAGCGACTACACCACCGGCGCGCTGTGGCGGATCGACGGCGGCATCAGCAAGGCGCTCTGAGGGAGAGCAACCCATGGATCTGTTTCTCAAGGGGAAGCGCGCTTTGGTCTCGGGCAGCAGCTCGGGCCTCGGCGCGGAATGCGCCCGCGTCCTGGCGCGCGAAGGCGTGTCCGTCGTCGTCACCGGCCGCGACCGCGAGCGCGCGGAAGCCGTCGCCAAGGAGATCACCGACGCCGGCGGCAAGGCGGCGGTGACGATCGGCGACCTGCAGGACGACCAGCAGGCCTATCGCATCGCCGAGGATGCGCTGGCGGCGTTCGGCGGGATCGACATCCTGGTCAACAACGCCGGCCGGCTGATCCGCCCCGAGAATCCCGATTGGACGACGGTGCCGATGTCGGACTGGATCAAGAGCTTCCAGGGCATCATCCTCGGCGCGGTCTGCCTGTCGCAGAAGCTCGCGCCCGGCATGCTCGAGCGCGGCTGGGGCCGGATCATCAACTTCAGCTCGGTCGCCGGCTATCAGGCGCTCGGCCAGCTGCTCGAATACGGCCCGGCCAAGGCGGCGGTGCATAATTTCACGATCAACCTGTCGCGCATGCTCTCGCCCAAGGGCGTCACCGTCAACACCATCGCGCCGGGCATGTTCGTCACGCCCGGCATCGCCCGCCATATGGACGCGATGGCCGGCCAGCCCGGCTGGGCCGACACCCGCGAGGAGAATGAGAAGCTCTACTGCACCAAGCATTATCCCCAGCCGATTCCGCGCGGCGGCCGGCCGAGCGAGATCGCCGCGGCAGTGGCGTTCATCTCCAGCCCGCGCTCCGACTACACCACCGGTTCGATGCTGCGGATCGACGGCGGCATCAGCAAGGCGCTCTAGGAAAGGCACGCGACATGGACTTCATGCTCAACGGCAAGCGCGCCTTCGTCACCGGCGCCAGCTCCGGCCTCGGCGCCGCGACCGCCAAGATGCTCGCCAGCGAAGGCGTCGCGGTGATCGTCAACGGCCGCAACGAGAAGCGCGCGCAGGAGACGATCGACGAGATCGAGGCGGCCGGCGGCAAGGCTATCCCCGCGATCGGCGACCTCACCACCGACGCGGAGGCCGCGCGCCTGGCGAAGATCGCGCTCGACACGCTCGGCGGCATCGACATCCTGGTCAACAACGCCGGCGGCGCGCTGCGCGGCGACGACAATCCGGATTGGACCGACATCTCGCCGCAGGATTATTTCGACAGCTTCAACATCAACGTCGTCGCCGGCATCCGCCTCGCCCAGGCCTTCGTCCCGGGCATGTGCGAGCGCGGCTGGGGCCGGGTGATCAACATCTCGTCGACCGCCGCCCGCCAGTCGCTCGGCGCGTTGCACGATTACGGCCCGGCCAAGGCGGCGATCGAGAACTGGGGCCTCAACCTGTCGAAGAATGTCGCCAAGGACGGCGTGACGGTGAACACGATCGAGCCGGGGATGATCTTCACCGCCGGCTCGGTCGAGTTCCTCCACACGCTGGCCAACCAGATGGGCTGGCCCGATGACATGGTCGAGATCCAGCGGCGCTACGCCACCGAGGTCTTCCCGCAATCGATCGAGCGGCTCGGCAAGCCCGAGGAGATCGCCGCGGCCGTGACCTTCATCGCCAGCCCGCTCTCGGAGTACACGACAGGGGCGACTTGGCGGGTGGATGGGGGAACGAGCTGGGCGATGTAGAAAGCAGGCGCCGCGCGTAGCTCGCCTGGATCATTACGCCCCGCTAGACTTCCCTCACGCGCCGGCGCAATTTCCCCGCGCCCGATGAAGGGGGGATAGCGCCATGACCAAGACCGCCCGGATGATCCGCCTGACCTGCTGCGCGCTCGTTGCGATCGCCGGGGTCACCACCCAGGCCGATGCGAAGAAGAACCAGGCTGCGCCGGCCGAGCCGGCGGCTGCGGCCACCGTCGACCCGGCGGTGGCGGCGGGCCGCGACCGGCCCGGGGTCGCGACGTTCCAGGCGCTGCCCAAGCTGCCGCCGGTCTCCGATGTCAGCGACGCCGCGCAGACCGGCGGCACCTCCGCAGCCAATCAGGCGCAGATCAAGCGTCAGCAGGCCTGGGAGGCGGCGGAACAGGCGCGGCAGGCGAAGGTCGCCGCCGACCAGGCCGCCTATGAAAAGCAGGAGACTGCCTACCGGCAGCGGATGGAGGCGTGGAACAAGCAGGTCGCCGCGTGCAAGGCGGGCGATACCTCGCAGTGCGCGGCAACGGCAGCGACGGCCACGCAATGAAGCCGGTCAGCGCGCTCTACACTTGAGCCGCGCCGTTCCGCCTCGCGTCAATTGAGGTGGTCGCGACGGACTGGCGCCTTCCACCATCGGCGGGCGACGCCAGCCGATGCATGGCCGTGTCACACGAGGCGAAATCGTCCATTTTGAACGCAAGATTACTTACAATACGTCGGTTTTCTGTAAGGACACATTCAGCTCCCATGCTATACGCCTGTCTATCAACCGCGGTTGACATCGGGGGCGAGCTGTCGTTAACGCGTGCGGTGATGTAATGTTATCTCATCAGTTCGCGTTTGTGAGGATGCTTCGCCAATGCGGGTACAGCTCAAGGCTCAGGTTACCCTCCCCGATGTCACGGTCGAAGTGCGGAGCTACGAGTGCGACGAGCATGAGGAGCGGGTCGTCGAGAGCCCGACTTTCCGGCTGTCGCGCTTTCTCCCGCGCATGCGGCCCAAGCACGACATCCGCTGGCGCCTGCCCAGCGAGCGCGCGACGCGGCCGCTCAGCCAGGTCTGGCTGATGGCGCCGCATTCGCCGGTCGTGGTTGAGGGCGAAGCCGATAGCTGGACTTCGGTCAGCTGCTCTTTCGCGCCCGATCGCTTCGAGGAACTGGTCGCGATCGATCACTGGACCGACGAGATGACCACCGCCTTCCTCGGTGTGCGCAACCCGCTGATCGAGGCGCTGCTCGACCGTCTCGCCCGCGAGATCATGTTCCCGCGCGATCGGACCGAGGCGGTGCTCGAAGCGATCATCACGCTGCTGACCGCCGAGCTCGGCAATATCGCCCGTCATGGCGAGAACGGCACGCGCCGATCGGGCAAGCTCGCACCGTGGCAGCTCGAGCGGCTGCGCAACCAGGTCAACGAGACGATGCAGGACGGATCGATCAATGTCGCCGATCTCGCGGCGAGCTGCTCGATCAGCCCGCGCCATCTCGTCCGCCGTTTCAAGGAGACCACCGGCGACACGATCCACGGCTATGTCCGCCGGTTGCGGCTCGAGCGCGCCAAGGCGATGCTGGCGGCCCAGGAGATGATGCTTAAGGACATCGCCATCGAGCTCGGCTTCAAGACACCGAGCCATTTCGCGGCCGAATTCCGCCAGCAGCTCGGCTGCTCGCCATCGCAATATCGCGCCCGGCTGCGGACGCCGTAGGCGCGCGCGAACGCCGCCGACCCTTGCGGGTCAGGACGGCAGCGCTCTAGATTTCCCCGGCGGCGGGGGAGACCAGGCATGGCAGGTGGCGTATCGTGGCGCGGGACAATCCTCGCCGCCGGGTTGATCGCGGTGCTGGCACCGGCGGCCGCGCGCGCGGCGGATCGCCACGCCGTCGTCGCCGGCTGGACGCTGGATGACGTCGGCGGCAAGCCGGGCGACGACAGCAATCGCAGCGTCACGATGCGCAAGGAGGTCGATAAGGTCGTCAGTCTGGTCTACGCGCCGAGCCAGGGCGGCAGCGGCGGCAGCATCCAGCTGAACTTCAAGCGCTGCCAGGGGCTGAGCTATGGCTCGGGTTTCGGCTTCGATGGCCAGCCGTCGACCTATGCCGCGCAGGTCCGCCGCCAGATCGCCGAGGCCTTCGCCGAATTCGCCCAGAATTGCCCGGCCAAGGACCAGGGCGAGGCCAAGCTGATGGAGGGGTTCGACGAGGCCTATCGCACGATCGAGGCCTGGGTCGCGGCGCGGCCGTTCACCTTCCCGCGTGAGGAGCTGCCGCCGGCAAGCCCCGACGACCCCGACACGCCAGCCGGGCCGGTCGGGCCCGACATCCCGATGATCTGATCGCGTAATCGATCCGGCATCGTATCGATCTCGCCGACAATTCGACGAGACGATCTGCCAGAATTTAAAATATGCGCTGCGTAAATCAGACAAGATCGAAATCGTTCCGGCAGTCGTCCACAAATCCTTGCGGCAGATCATCTACCCGCAGCTGACCCTCCGCTGCCCCGATCCTGAGGAACCGCACTCTCAGGCATTCGTTTCGGTCGCGCGAGTTTGGAGGAGGTAAGAACATGTTTCGCCCAGGTCTCATCGCACGCGGTGCTTGTATTTCCGCATTCATGCTGTTGGTAGCGACGCCGGCCATCGCCGGCGACGATCATGAGCGCGCGACCCAAGCTATCAGCGCGGCGCAAGCCAAGATCGACGCGGCCAACAAGGTCGGAGCGTCCGGCGAAGTGCCCGGCATGATTGCGCGCGCCTCCGCTACGCTGGCCCATGCCCGCGACGATCTTCACGATGGCCACAAGCGCCGGTCGTTCGACGAGGCGGTTGAGGCTGGCCGCCTTGCTGATACCGCGCTCGGCCTCGCGCAGCGCGGTCAGAATGCCGAACAGCAGGATCGGATCGCCGCTGAGCGCGACCAGCGCAACAACGCCGAGGCCGCGGCTGTCTCCGCGCAGCAGAATGCGGCCGATGCCAATGCGCGCGCGGCCAATGCCGAGCAGGCAGCGGCGATGGCCGCGGCCGACGCAGCCGCGGCGCGCGCAACCCCGCCGCCGGCGCCGGCGACCACCGTCGTCGTCGAGAAATCGTCATCGAAAACGGTTTCGCCGTCACGCCGCATCGTCCATCGCGCGCCCGTGAAGAAGCGCACGACGACCACCGTGCGTCGCACCACGCCGTCGACCGTCGCTACCCAGGAATCGACGACGGTCACGACCAACGCCAGCGGTTACTAATCGTCGCGCGGCGCGGGCCCCGGGTGATCCCCCGGCCCGCGCCGATGCGTCGGGCGCGAGGACGCCGCGATGGCCCTTGTCGGACGCTGTCATTGCGGCCGCAATGTCTTCGAGATCGAGGGTGACCTCCCGGCCGCGCTGACCCGCTGCACCTGTTCCTTCTGCAGCAAGCGCGGCCATCTTTACGCCTATTACGAGCCGGCCAAATTCACCGTCACCCAGGCCGACAGCGACGCAGTCTATCGCTGGAACACACGGACAATCGCCAATCACTTCTGCAGCGCCTGCGGCTGCGACCTGTATGCCGACAGCCCGGCCTTCGAGCATGACGGCAGCTGGGACGGCAAGACCCGTCGCATCGCGGTCAACGCACGATTGCTCGACGATTTCGAGGCGTCCGATTGGCCGGTGACGGTGATCGACGGCAAGCATCTCTGGTAGTGCCGCCCGGGCTAATCCTCTTCCATCTGATAGGACAGCCAGCGCAGTGCCATGCCAATCACCGAGGCCACCATGCCGCCGATCAGGCAGAACAGCAGCAGCGGATGCTCGCTCGCGCTTTTCGCGCTGACGATGCCGAGCATGATCACGCTCAGCGTCGAGACGGCATAGCCGCTGGACTTGATCAGGGCGGGCGTCTTCATCGCGCTGCGTCGATCGACAGCCCGCCGTCGGCGAAGAAGCTGTAGCCGGTGAAGTAGCTCGCCTCGTCGCTGGCGAGGAATAGCGCCATCGGCGCAATATCCTCGGCCGGATCGCCGAGCCGCGGCACCGGACAGGGCGGGATCTCGGTGGTGTCGCGCCGCTCCATGCTCTGGCGGACGGCATCGGTATTCGCGACCGGCAGCAGCGCGTTGACCGTCACCCGCCTTTTGCCCCATTCGCGCGCCGCGGTGCGGGTCAGGGCGCGGATCGCCTCCTTGGCCATGGCATAGGGGCCGTAGGTCTCCATGCAGCTCACGCCGAGGCAGGAGGCGAGGTTGATGATCCGGCCGTCGCGCCCGTCCATGTGCGGGAACACCGCCTGCATGAAGCGCAGATAGGCGATCGGTCCAGATTCGAGCTGGCGGCGAAGCTGGTCGCTGCTGATGTCGAGGATCAGGCCATGGGCGCTGCCCTGGTCCCAGGCATTGTTGACCAGAATGTCGATCGGCCCGAGCGCGGCGACGACCTTCTCGACCGCCGCCGGGATTGCCTCGATGTCGCGGATGTCGCAATGCAGACCGAAGGCGGTGCCGCCGGCGGCCTCGATATCGGCGACGGTCTTGTCGATCGAATGCTGCTCGATGTCGAGGATCGCGACCTTCGCGCCTTCCGCGACGAATCGCATCGCAATCGCCCGCCCGAGACTGCGTCCCGATCCGGTGACCAGCGCCACCTTGCCTTGAATCCTGCCCGCCATCGCCCTCTCCTCATCGTCCTATCGCGCCAGCTTGCACGCTGCCGGCGGCAGGACAAGTCAGCCGGCGTAGGGCGAAGGCGCCTTCCCCCGGCGGCCGATCAGGCGGCTGAAGCGGGCGGTGAAATGGAGCAGCCCAGAGAGATAGGCGTCGAACTGGAGATTGCTGACCCGGCGCCCGTCGAGGAAGCGGCGCAGCGCATAGGGATCGGTGCCGGGCGCATTCAGCCCGCGCTCGGTGGTGGTTGCCGAGCGCACACCGCTGGCGGCGAGCAACTCTGGAGCGCGGGGATGAAAGCGGCCGCTCGGATAGCAGAAATGCTCGAAGCGGCGTTCGCCGGTGGCGGCGGCAAGGAAGGCGCGGTTGTCGGCGATCTCGCGGGGCAGCTCGTCTAGCCGCGTCTTCACGTCGATATGGCGATGGGTATGGAGCTGGATGTCGAGCCCGCGGCGACCCGCCTCGGCGATCTCGCCGGCCGACATATTGTTGAACTGCCGCCGTTCCAGCCAGTCCTCGGCAACGCCGAGCGAACGCCCGAAATCGCGCAGCGCGGCGAGGCGCGCCTCGATCGGCAACGCCTCGATCTCGGCGATCTTGGCCGCAAGGTCGACGTCCCCGCGCCCGGCCGCGCTGCGGAGATAGTCGGCCGCGACATTCACCACCGGCAGGTCATGCTCGCTGTACCAGGTCGCGGCGTAGAGCGTCGCCGGCAGCTCATAGGCCTCCAGCACCGGCACCATATGGGTCAGCGTCGATGCCCAGCCGTCGTCGATCGTGATCGCGACGGCGGCATCGGGCAGATCGTTATGCGCCAGCCGCTCGATCGCCTCGCCAAGCGGCAGCACCGGCCGGCGGGAGCGCTTCAGCCGCGCCATGCGACGCGCGAACTGGTCGGCCCCCATGAAGATATGATTGCCGAACTCATAGCCCGGGGTGACCCAGACGCCATGGTAGCAAAGGATGCGCAGCTGCTGGCGCGTGGCGCGGCGAGCGGCCGCGGCCAGGCCGAACATCACCGCCCCACCCAGGATCATGATCTTGATCGGCAGCACTGCCTCGCGCCCCTTCCAAGCGACGATCGCCTAGCGGCGATCTCCATCTGCTCCCCTAGCCCTCGGCAAAATCTCTATCCGCCAACGGACCGCGGTCAAAGGGCCGGATGCCTCGGATTCTCCAAAAAGATGGTAACCGTCGGTTGAATCCGCGGCGCGAGGCCCCATCTCCGGCCCGCTCGCGCCTGGGCGTTAAGCTTGTTTTCATCTCATGCAGCGATCGGGACGGTTATGGACGACTGGAGTTTCGCGCGCCCGCTTCCGCCCGGGGTCTTTCCCGACGAGGATCACCTCGCCGGCCCGCGGGACGCGTCCAAACCGCTCGAACGCAAGCCGAACGACCGGCCCGAGCCGGCCGAGCAGCGTCCCGCCCGCTAGGGGCTACAGGCAGCGGGTCATCCCGCCATCGACCCGCAGCGTCGCGCCGGTGGTGTAGTCCGACAGCGGGCTGGCAAGGAACGTCACCGCCGCGGCGATCTCCTGCGGCCGGCCGAAGCGCGGCACCGGCTGGGGAAAAACCTCGACGGTATAGCGCCGCTGGATCTCGGCCGGGTCGTCGGGCCAGCCGCGGCTGTCGCGGAGATAATGGATGAAGCCCTGGGCGACATCGGTCAGGATCAGGCCGGGCACGACGACATTGACCGTCACTCCCTGCTTGGCGAGATCCATCGACAGGTTGAGCGTGTAATTCTCCAGCGCCATCTTGGCCGCGCCATAATGGTGCAGCGAGGCCATGGCGGTCTTGCCGACCGATGACGAGATGTTGATCACCCGCCCCCAGCCGCGCTCGCACATCGCAGGCGCCAGCCGGTTCACCATGCGCGCCGCAGCGACGAGGTTGAGATCATAGGAGCGGTGGAATTTTTCCGGCGTGAACTCATGCCATTTGAGCGCTGAATCGCCGCTCTCGCTGCCGCCGCCCGCGTTGTTGACGAGGATGTCGATGCCGCCCAGCGCATCGGTTGCGGTCTTGGCGATCGCATCGGCGTCGTCATCGCTAGTGAGATCGCCAACCGCCGCAAGGGCCTTGCCGCCGGCCTCCGTGATCATCGTCACGGTTTCCTCGGTGCGCTCGCGGTTGCGCCCGCAGACGACGACGGTCGCGCCTTCCCGTGCCAGCGCCTGGGCGATCTCCCGGCCGATGCCGGAACTCGCGCCGGTCACGAGCGCACGCTTGCCGTCCAGTTTCAGATCCATGTCCGCAAATCCTTCACAAGCATCGGGTCATGCCGCCATCCACCCGCAGAGTCGCCCCGGTGGTATAGTTCGACAGCGGGCTCGCGAGGAAGGCGACCGCGGCGGCGATCTCGGTCGGATCGCCAAACCGCGGCACGGGTTGCGGAGCTACTTCGGCGGTGTAGCGGCGCATGATCTCCTCGGCGTCATCCGGCCAGCCGAAGCGATCGCGCAACTGTACCAGGAAGTCCTCGGCGACATCGGTCAGGATCATGCCCGGCACGATGACATTGGCGGTCACGCCATGCTTGGCGAGATCCATCGACAGGTTCAGCGTCAGATTCTCCAGCGCGATCTTGGCGGTGCCATAGTGCAGCAGCGCGTTCATCGCCTGACGCCCGACCGCCGAGGAGATATTGATGACCCGGCCCCAGCCGCGCTCGACCATGCCGGGCGCGAGGCGCTGGACCAGGCGAACGGCGGCAATCAGGTTGAGCTGGTAGCTGTCGACATAATCAGCGGGCGGGATGTCGCGCCAGCTGCGGCTGGCATCGCCGTCGCTGCCTCCGGCGTTGTTGACCAATATGTCGATGCCGCCGAGCGCCTCGAGGGCGATATCGGCGATCGCATTGGCGCCCTCGTCCGACGTCAGGTCGCCGGTCGCGACCACCGCGCGGCCGCCGGCATCGCCGATCAACCTGGCGGTCGCCTCGGTGCGCTCGCGGTTGCGGCCGGCGACGACGACGGCCGCCCCCTCGCGCGCCAGCGTCAGCGCGGTTTCCTTGCCGATGCCCGAGCTGGCGCCGGTCACCAGCGCGCGCTTGCCGTCGAGCTTCAAATCCATGTCCGCAATCCCTCACCATGACCTGATTTCCGCCGCGCGCGACGGAGTCTCAACCATGCTGGCAGCAGGACGAAGGCCACGCTACGGTATCCGGAGAAAATACGCGTCTGCGAACCCGGCGGGGTTTGGCCGAGCGCGGAGCGGGAGGGGATGGACGTCATGCGCAAGCCGTTGGCGACGCTGTTGCTGGGACTTGCCGCGCTGGCGCTGGCCGCCTGCTCCAAGACCGGCACGACGGCTGGCGGTGACGCCGCCAAATCGATCGCGGCCAACAACGCGCTATTTATCGACGGCAATCAGGGCGACGATTGGCCGGGCTACGGCCGCACCTTCGGCGAGCAGCACTTCAGTCCGCTGACCGAGATCAACCCCGGCACGGTCGGCCGGCTGAACCTCGCCTGGTCCTATGACCTCGGCCCGGGCAATCCGGCGACACAGCCGGTCGAAGTCGGCGGCGTGCTCTATTTCTCGAGCGGCATGAGCATCGTCCATGCGATCGACGCCCGCACCGGCAAGCTGCTCTGGCAATATGATGCCAATATCGCTGCCCTGCCCCCCGCCGCGGTCAAGGGCATGCGCGTCACCTGGGGCAATCGCGGCATCGCCTGGTGGAACGGCAAGGTCTACACCGGCACGGTCGACGGCCGGCTGATCGCCCTCGACGCCAAAACCGGCAAGCAGGTCTGGTCGGTCCAGACGACGACGCCGGGCGACGGCCGCTTCATCACCGGCGCGCCGCGCGCCTTCGACGGCAAGATCGTCATCGGCCAGGGCGGCGGCGACACCACCCCGACGCGCGCTTACGCGACCGCCTATGACGCCGAGACCGGCAAGCAGATCTGGCGTTTCTTCATCGTCCCCGGCGATCCGGCCAAGGGCTTCGAAAATACGGCCATGGCGATGGCCGCCAAGACCTGGACCGGCGCATGGTGGAAGCTCGGCGGCGGCGGCCATCCGTGGAACGCCTTCGCCTATGATCGCGAGACCAACACGATCCTGATCGGCACCGGCAACGGCTTTCCGTGGAACCAGCGGGTGCGCTCGCCGGGCGGCGGCGACAATCTCTTCCTCTGCTCGGTGGTCGCGGTCGACGCCACGACCGGCGCCTATAAATGGCACTATCAGTACAATCCCGGCGAGACCTGGGATTACAACGCGGCGATGGATATCGAGCTGGCCGATCTGATGATCGACGGCAAGCCGCGCAAGGTGATGCTCCAGGCGCCGAAGAACGGCTTTCTCTACGTCATCGACCGGACCAACGGTCAGCTGATCTCGGCCGAGAAGATCGCCCGCGTCACCTGGGCGACCAGGATCGACTTCAAGACCGGCCGGCCGGTCGAGGTGCCGAACGCGCGCTTCCCCAATGGCCAGAGCTTCGACATGTGGCCGGCGACCGAGGGAGCGCATAGCTGGCAGCCGATGGCCTACAGCCAGCAGACCAAACTGCTCTACATCCCCAAGATCGAGCAGGGCTTCACCTATTCCGACAAGGGTTTCGACCTGAAGAAGTGGAAGCCGACCGGCGGCGCCAACGTCGCCGAAAGCATCGGCCCGGCGAAACCCAATCCGGTTTCCTACACCAGCGCGCTCCTCGCCTGGAATCCGGCGACGCAGAAGATGGCGTGGAAGGCCGACACCCGCGGCGGCTGGACCGGTGGCGTGCTGGCGACCGCGGGCAATCTCGTCTTCCAGGGCCAGGTCGACGGCAAGTTCAGCGCCTATGCCGCCGATACCGGCAAGGAGCTCTGGCGCTTCGATGCCCAGGCCGCGGTGATCGCCGCACCGATCAGCTACCGCGTCGATGGCAGGCAATATGTCACCGTGCTGGTCGGCATAGGTACCAGCCCGGGCCTCGACTGGCGCGCGCTCGGCGGCGTGCTCATCGACGCGCGCACGCAGAAGAAGCGCGTGCTGACCTTCGTCCTCGACGGCAAAGCCAAGCTGCCGCCGCCACCACCGCCGTTCAAGGTCAAGCCGATCGCCGATTCCGGCTATCGCGAGGATGCGGCGCTCACCGCCAAGGGCCTCGACGTGTTCAACAAGCATTGCATCACCTGCCATGGCTGGCAGGCGATCGCCGGCGGCGTCGGGCCCGATCTGCGCGGATCGCCGGTGCCGCTCTCGGCGCAATCGCTCGACGGGATCGTCCGCGGCGGCGCGCTGGTCGCCAACGGCATGCCCAGTTTCGGCGAGATCACCGATCAGGAGATGATCGCGCTGCGCCAGTACATCCGCAGCCGCGCCGCCGATCTCCGCGCCGGCCGGCTCTGGCCGAAGGGCGGCGGCGGCTTCACCTCCTACACTCACGGCGATTAGATCGGCGAAGGATGAAAGCCTTCATCATCGGCGGAACCGGTCAGATCGGCCGTGCGATCGGGGCGAAGCTGCTCGCCGACGGTTGGGATGTCACGCTGTCCAGTCGCGGCCAGCGGCCGTGCCCGACCGAGCTGGCTGCGCTCGGCGCGAACATTGTCCAGTTGGATCGCGACCAGCCAGGGGAGTTGCCAGGCGCCCTGGCGGGCGGCGCCGATGCCGTCATCGACACCATCGCCTATGACGAGAGCCATGCCGAGCAGCTGCTGAGCCTGGAGAGCGGCATCGGCCAGCTGATCGTCATCTCATCGGTCAGCGTCTATCGCGACGAGGCTGGGCGGACGATCGATGAGGCGGCCGAGAACGGATTCCCCGATCTGCCCGCCGCAATGACCGAGGATCAGCCCACGGTCGCGCCGGGCCCGGAAACCTATTCGACGCGCAAGGTCGCGATCGAGCGGCGCCTGCTCGACAAGGGGCGGCGACCCGTCACCATCCTCCGCCCATGCGCCATTCATGGACCCCATTCCAACCATCCGCGCGAATGGTGGTTCGTCAAGCGGATGCTGGATGGCCGGCGCGCGATCCCGATCATTCTCGGTGGGCGCAGCCGTTTCCATACGACCGCGGTTGCCAATATTGCGGAGTTGGCGGCGGTGGCGCTTCGCCAGCCGGCAAAGCGCGTGCTCAATATCGGTGACCCTTCGGCGCCGACCGTTTGGGAGATAGGCTCGATCATCGCCGAGGCGATGAACTGGGGCGGTGAGCTCATCGATATTGGCGACCCTCGACCAGCCTCGCCGCTGGGATGGACCCCCTGGTCGGTGCCCGCTCCGATTACCGTCAGCAACGAGGCCGCGACGCGGCTGGGATACCGACCGGCAACCGATTATGCGACGGCCGCCCCAATCGCCTGCGAATGGCTTCGCGAGCAGCCGACCGAAGGCTGGGAGGAACGCTTTCCTGTACTGGCCGGCTATTGGCAGCCAATGTTCGACTATGACGCAGAGGACGCCTTGCTCGCCGCCCGGCTGTCCTAGGGCCGCGGCTGTGTTATGACGCCCCATGAGAGGCGTCCAGCGCGACGACCGACAAGGATGCGACGATGAACATCATGACCGGCGGCACGGACTATTCGATGATCCTCTATGAGCGGATCGGTGCGGTCGCGCGCATCCTCCACAATCGCCCGCAGCAGCGCAACGCGGAGAACACGCTGCTGCTCGACGAGCAGGACGATGCCCTGTCCCGCGCGATCGCCGACCCGGCGGTCAAGGCGATCATCATCGGCGGCACCGGCGATCATTTCTCCGCAGGCCACGACATCAAGGAGGGCATGGCCGAGCGCAAGGGCAGCAGCGTCGAGCAGCGCTGGGAATATGAGACGCGGCGCTATTTCGGCTATGCGATGAACATCTTCGACTGCCCAAAGCCGACCATCGCCCAGGTCCAGGGCGCCTGCGTCGCCGGCGGCTTCATGGTCGCGAACATGTGCGATCTCGTCGTCGCGTCGGACGACGCCTTCTTCGCCGATCCGGTCTGCCGCTCGCTCGCCGCCGCCTCGGTCGAGGTGCTGATCCACCCCTATGTGATGGGCCTGCGCAAGGCGAAGGAATTTCTCTTCACCGGTGAGCGCATGCTCGCCGAGGAAGCCCATCGCATCGGCATGGTCAATCGCGTAATTCCGCGCGCCGAGCTGGAATCGGCGACGCTGGCGCTCGCCGAGAAGATCGCCGAAGGTCCCGCCTTCGCCTTCGCCCTGACAAAGCGCTCGCTCAACCGCACCGCCGACATGCAGGGCATGCGCGCCGCGCTCTCGGCGCATTTCGACACGCATCAGCTGAGCCATGCGACGCAGGAAGCCTCCGGCGTGCGCGAGCGTGGCTCGGCCGCGGCGATCGCCGGCGGCAAGAGCGCCGTCCAGTAACCACGGATTCGAACGACAGCGAGCTGATGCGATCGGCCTCCCCCGCGCGGTCGCGGTCTCCGTGGTCCTCGTACCGCGCCACCTAAACCGGACCAATTTGAAAGAACTGGGAAAGGATCACCGGGTAAATTGCTCTCGCCCGGGTCGACGAGCAGGTGATGCCCGATCCACGGCGCTAAGCTGGGGTGCGGTGACCAAAGTCGGCGGGGGCCACTTAAGATGCTGGATTTGATCCGCGAATTTATCTACGGACGCTATGCGCCACATGGCTATTGCCTGTTGTGGCAGCCGGAGCTGGTCTGGACCCATGTCGTCTCCGACAGCCTGATCGCCCTCTCCTATTTCTCGATCCCACTGGCGCTGATCCATTTCGTCCGACGTCGCCGCGACGTCGAGTTCGGCTGGATGATCTGGTTGTTCGCGCTGTTCATCATGGCCTGCGGCACCTCGCATCTGATGTCGATCTGGAACCTGTGGCACGGCGACTATGGGGTCGAGGCGCTGGTCAAGGTCGTAACGGCGGTGGCCTCGGTGCCGACCGCCATCCTGCTCTGGCGCCTCATTCCCAAGGCGCTGGCGGTGCCCTCGCCCGGCCAGTTGCAGGCCGCCAATCGCGAGCTGGGCGCACTGGTGAAGCAACGCGATGCGGCGCTCGCCGACCTGACCAGCGAGATCACGCAGCGCGAGCGCGCCGAGGGTGCGCTGATCCAGGCGCAGAAGATTGACGCGGTCGGCCAGCTGACCGGCGGGATCGCGCATGACTTCAACAATCTCCTGCAGGTGATCGCGGGCAATCTCGACCTGATCAAGCAGCGCAGCGACGACCCCGCACGGGTCGAGCGCTGGACCGACAATGCGCTGAAGAGCGTCGAGCGCGGCACTCGGCTGACCGGCCAGCTGCTTGCGTTCTCGCGCACGCAGCGGCTGGAACTGAAGACCGTCGACATCAACCCGCTGGTCACAGGCGTGCTCGATCTGATCGAGCGCACGATCGGCGTCGCGATTCAGCTCGAGACCGATCTCGCCGCCGATCTCGATCCGGTTCAGGCTGACCAGACCCAGCTCGAGCTCGCGATCCTCAATCTCGCGCTCAACGCGCGCGATGCGATGCCCGACGGCGGCCGCCTCATCCTCTCCACCCGGCAGGTCTCGCTCGCCATTGGCGAGCTTGGCGAGCAGCCGGGCGAATTCGTCGAGATCGGCGTCACTGATACCGGCATCGGCATGCCACCCGAGGTCGCCGAGCGCGCGGTCGAGCCGTTCTACACGACCAAGGACGTCGGCCACGGGACCGGCCTGGGACTGAGCATGGCGTTCGGTATCGCCAAGCAATCCGGCGGAACGCTGAAAATAAGGACGGCGCCGGGCGAAGGCACGACGGTGACGATCCTGCTCCGCTGCGAACGGCGCTCCGCGGCAAGCGCCAACCCCGATCGCCACGCCAGGCGCGCCAGCGACAAGCTGGTTCCGATCCACGCCAACCAGGCGAATGCGCGGGTGATGATCGTTGACGATGATGACGACGTGCGACGGGTGATGACCGATACGCTCGAGATGCTCGGCTATGAATGCCATGACTTCGCCAATGGCGTTGCCGCGCTGGCCGCCCTGCCCGACTTGTCGCCGAAGCTCGTCGTGCTCGATTTCGCGATGCCGGAACTCAACGGCGCGGAGGTCGCGCGCCGGCTACGCTCGATCGCGCCGGAGATGCCGATCATCTTCGTTAGCGGCTATGCCGACAGCAACGCGCTCGACGAGGTCGTCGACGCGCGCTCCTGGGTCCTGCGCAAACCCTTTCAGGCGAGCGAACTCGGCAGACTCGCCGGTCTCAGCAGCGCGGCGTGAGCAACGGCAACTAACCACTCGGCTGAGCTCGACTGTCCTAGCTGGCTTGGTTACTTTTCGTTTTGCCCGATGATATCGGCAGCGATCTTGTGCGCTTCCCTTAACAGCTTCGGCATTCCCGACGCGTCCGTGCGCATATCGTAGACATACACAGTCAGGGCTTTTCGAAGGACAATCGTCATACACGCCATCACTGCGCCTCGCCTCTGTCCTTTCGAAGACGCCGTATCGACGAAGCCACCTAGATAAACGCAGATGTCGTCTTTTGAGATTGGTTTGATCGTCGATTTAAATGTCGCCTTCGATCCAAAGATCGATTCAAAGCGTTTGGCAGCGTCGTCGTCGTCAGTAAGGCTAGGTTGCCACTCACTAGGATTCGCCTTTTCGACGTAATCAGCGACGCTATGGAGATATTCTGATCGGTCTATGGCCGGAAAGATCAGTGCATTAGGCGTCTTGAGTATCACATAATGGTCGGTGTTCGTTTTTCCATCCGCGCAGCTCACGATGTCGAGGTCTGTGATATTGTCGTTGTCTAACGCAGCAACAGCTTGTGCCTTAGCCGCAGCCTCTCCTTCGCGCGGACAATATTCCGAAGGGAGCCGCCATAATATGTCAACGGCCCCTATCCTGAAGCTGACTTGGTTTGAATTCGCAGCGACGGCTGAATGTGCACAGATAGCCAGCGCCACCGTCACGGTCCATTTCACAAGGCGGTCCATTCTACCTCCTTTCGTCGGCTACCGTATCAAACTGGTAATTCCTCATATGTCCGCTAACCACCCATAGCGGACTCGTTGTTGGTGATGCCAACGACCCGAAATCGTCAGGACGAGTGAGGCGAAGTCGGCGCCGGGCTTGCGCCTTCGTTGAGCGAGCCGGCGGCGACCACTTCCAAATCCTGCGGCAGGATGAAGCCGACCGCGACCAGCGATCGTCCGACGACGCGACGGCGCGTGCGCAACTCGGCATCACCGCCGGGATAGCGTTCCTCCAGCGACGGCCGCGGATCGCCCCCCGCCTCTCGCTCCGCACGCGTCCTTGCAAACGGAAAATATTCGCCGGCGAGCGGGCAGAGGTCCTCTGGCGCATGGCCGGGCTTGCGCGCGCTGGTGCCGCTCATCGTGCCGGTCGGCACGGCCAGCAGAGGCGGCGCGATGCCACCCTTGACGTTGCCGTCGGCGTCGATCGCCCAGGTCAGCAGCGGATAGCGGCCGGTGGAGCGCGGCAATGGCTCGGCCGCGACCCAATGCTCGGCGATGTTGCGCACGGCATTGAACGGATAGCTGGGGATCGCCGGCCACGCGGCGGCGGCCTGCTCGATTGTCACCAGCGTGCCGTCGGCGAGGGTTGGATAGCGGCTGTCGGGCGGCGGTTTGCCGTGGCGCACCCAATCGTCGATCAGCCCGAAAGCGGCGCGCAGGAAAGGCACGATCGAGACCGGCGCCGCCATCGGCGCGCGGCAGATCGCGAAGCCCGGGCGCCAGCCACCGAAGCCATGATCGGCGCCGGCCAGCGCATAGAGCCTGAGATTGTCGGGCTGCTGCTCGATCGCGCCGCCGTCCGGCCGGGTGGTGAGCAGCCAGCCATAGCCGGCGACCACCTCATTCTCGCTGTCGATGTGGATGATTTTCGGGCAGTCGCCGCTCTCGCCGCAGCGCTGCAATATGCCGTCGCGCCGCCCGCTCAGCGGATCGTCGAGCACGGGATAGGCGAAGGGCCAGATCGCGGTGTCGCGATGGCCGGAGAGCTCGCCGGGGATCTGCCCCGGGATCGCGAAGAGCTGGTTGAAATAGCCCTTCTTGCCGCCGGCGATAATCGGCAGCAGCCCGTCGAACACGCGGTCGCCATCGACGTCGCGGTTGAAGCCCTGCCAGAGGAAGGTGCGCAGATAACGGCCGCTCTGCGAGATGCCGTAGGCATAGGCATGAGTGACCACCGACCGGCCGTCGGCGCCGACCAGCGGGTTGATCCGCGCCGCGCCGTCGCCCGGATCCTTGCGCAGGAAGGAGACGAGGTCGCGCGGCACGGCCAGGCCGACGCCGGACACGATCGGATCGGTGGCGTTGTAAAAAATGTCGTAGATCGCAGCACCGGGTACCGGCGCGATGCGCAGCGTGCGATCGTCGATCAGCGCGATCGACTCTGCCGGAACCGGCGCCGGCGCATCGGCCTCATGCCGCCGCGACAGCAGCTCGACATTGGCATTGGCGGCGGCCGGATAGACCAAAGTCGCAAAGCCGTTTGGCAGGCCGGTGAAAGGATCGAACGCTTCCAATTGCTGGCAGACGCGGCGAACCGCGGGCCGGCCATCTTCGAGCGCCGGCGGCAGATCGCAATAGAGCGGCCAGCCACCAAGGATCTCGAGCATCTCTTTCGTGAAAGGATTGTTGCGATCGGGCTGGATCTCGCCCTGCCAGGCGGCTGCGAGGAAGGTGTCGCCGCGCTCGAGCACCGGCTCGATCAGGTTGAACGCGCCGGCCATCGACAAGCCGTCCGGATCGATGTCGCCGAGCGAGCGATTGATCACCTCATAGACCAGCCCGCCCGAGCCCCGCGCCAGATCGATCGGCTTGAGCAGCGCAACCTGGCTGCTGTACTCGACCGCGCCCTCCGCATTGACCGGCGCCAGGTCGAGCCCGGTGATCGCGGCATTCTCCGGCGCTCTGGGATCGAGCGCGACGTGCATCCGGCCGATGACGACTTCATAAGCGCCCGCGCTGCCGAATTCGCGGCCGCCGAACGCCGGCGTGGTGCGCCGGTCAATGGTGAAGCGGGTGACGCGGGCAGCCTGCACAATCACCCCGGCAAGCTGATCGGCCGCGTCCGGAACAGAAAGCTCCAGTCGTTGACCTCCGCGCTCATCGCATTCGCGGTTTCCTCGACGACGTCCGAGACTTCAGGCAGCGAGGGCGAGCGCCGCGTCTGGCGGACCTGCACGCGCAGCCGGCGCAGCCGATCGAACATGGCGATCGAAAGATTGCGGCGGCGCCCCAGCTCGCTCTGCTCGCGAATGCCGAGCGAGGCGGCGCCGATCGCCGGGAACAGCCCGGCGATGAAGGTGACCCAGATGGTCAGAACCGGCAGATCGACGATTCCCTGTCCCCAGCGTTGATAAAGATACCAGGCGCCAAGCAGAACAGTGATCCCGAGGGTGCCGAGGCCGACGATCTCGAGCACCCGCGTCAGCTTGTGGCTCTCCTCGAAATTGCGGCGATGATAGGCCAGCTGCCCTTCGATCTCATGGCTGCGCAACGCATCCAGCGCCGCGGTGAGATAGCGCTTGTCGACGCGGTGGTTGGGCAGATCGATCTCGCGCGCGATCGCCGCATAATACCAGCTTACCCAGCGCCGCGGCGGCTCGTTCCGCGGATCATTATGCTCTATCTCGGAGCTGCCGACGAGGCTCAGCACCCGCATCAGGCGAAGCCGCTCGCCAAGGCTGCGATAGTCGGTCCAGCGTTCATGCCAGTACGCGCGCAGCGCCCGCATGGTGCTGATTACGATAAACGCGATGACGATGATTTCGGCGGTAACGAAAAACGGCTTGGCCTCGTGAAAAATACTGAACAGCCCGATCAACGCGAAGAAGACGGCCAACGCCGACAGCATGAAATTGCGGATCGCGACATCGCGATGGCGCAGCCCGTAATAGGTCGCGAGACCGTCCGCCCAGACATAGGCGCGGAACAGCCGGCTATCCGTCGGCGTCGGCGTCGCCACGCCGCGATCGGTGAGCATCTGCTGATAGGGCTGCCAATGTTCAGCGGCGCGTTCGGTCCAGGATCGCTTGTCGATCCGCCAATCGACCGCACGCGCGGTCGAGCGCAGCAGCTTATAGGCGATGAGCGCCGGCGTCCGATATTCCCTTTGTCCGAGGAAGACCTTGAGGCGATGCCGGCTGCGCGGCTCGGCGACCGGCGGCGCATGGTGGCGGCGGCGGATCGCCTTGCGGACATGCTTGGACGGATCGGGCGGCGGGGCGAGCAGGACGGCAACCAACCTGTCGAGCAGCTCGGCGTCAGCCAGCGGTGCATTGCTATGGCCGATCTCCCGGCGAACGATCTTCTCGAAATTGCTGCGGTCGACCAGCCGCGATCCGCTCTCGCCGGGCTTGACCCATATCACCGGGATCATCGCCTCAACCGCGGCGCGGACGATCCCGGCAGGAACGCGGTCCCCGCCCTGCTCGCCGTCCCATACCGCGAGCAGCACGTCGGACTGCCGCAGCACGGCCAGCCCGGCGACCTCATAGGCGTCCTGTTCATCCCGCCGGCTGCCGTCCAGCTCGAACACGGAATCGCACCGCGCGATGAGATAGTCGAAGGCGGCTTCCGCGTGGGCGTTGGTGAAGTCCTGGAAATAGTCGTTGCGGAGGAAGGGCAGCGGCGCGCTCAGCCGATAGTCGAGCTCCAATGCGGCCCGAGCGGCGAGTTGATCGCTGCCGGCAGCCAGCGCCGAAATGCAGCGGAGCAACGGCGGTTCATCGGCAAACAGGCCGGTTTCCGCCTCCGCCAGCCGCAGCACCGCGCTGCGCAGCACCGCCAGCGCGCGGGCGATATCCATCGCCGCGGTCTCGGCCGTGTCGTCGAGCTGGTTCGCGCGATGGCCGGTGATGCCGACCCGCAGCGCCAGTCTGGGCCGAGGCGGCCCCGCGTTATCGCCGTCCCCCACGTCGAATCCGCCTGTCCCCGTAACAGTTCCTTTGCCATATCAAAGGCTGGAGCAATGAGACAGGGGGCGTCATGGGGGCGCGAGTCTTCCTCAGCTACTCCTCGCGTGACCAAGCCGCCGCCAATGCGGTCTGCAAGGCCCTGGAAGACGCCGGGATCAGCTGCTGGATCGCACCGCGGGACCTCGCGCCGGGCTCGCAATGGGGCGGCAGCATCGTCAGCGCGATCCAGAGTTGCGAGGCGGTTCTCGTCCTGTTCAGCGCCAACGCCAACGAGTCCCCGCAGGTGGCGCGCGAGATGGAGCTGGCGGTCAGCCATCGCAAGCCGCTGATCCCCGTCCGCATCCGCGACGAGATGCCGACCGCCGACATGCAATATTTCCTCGGCGTATCGCACTGGTTCAACGCCTTTCCCGAGCCGATCGAGCATTATCTCCCGGACATCGTGCCGGCCGTGCGCCGCGTGCTGGACAAGCAGGCGCCCGGCCCCTGGACCGAGATCAACCGCCGGCTGTCGGCGCTGACCGGCGGCAGGATCGACCCCAGGCTGCTGCTCGGCGGCGGCGCGGTGCTGGCGGTGCTGCTGCTCGTCCTGATCTTCCGCAACCCCGGCGAGAAGGCCAGCGCCAACCCCTATGGGCCGACCGGCATGGTGCCGACCGAGCTGGTCGGCCGCTGGCAGGCCACGCTCAAGGACGATCGCGGCAAGAACGACACCTGCCAGCTCGACATCAGCGACACTGGCACCGCCCGATTCTCCGGCGGTTGCCCGCTGCCCTATGCCGGCAGCCAAGGGCCGCTCAGCGCGGTCAAGGCCGGAACCTGGGCCGCGCAGAACTATAAGCCCGACGACGACGGTACCTTCCTGATGCAGGGTCCGAGCGTGAACCTGGCTGCCGCCTATAAGGTCGCCGGCGACAATCTGATCACACGCGATGACAAGTTCGGCCAAGTCAGCTGGACCAAGGCCGACAGCAGCGAGCCGCTTGCCGAAGGGGGCCTGCCGACGCTGCCGAGTCGCGTGCCCTGGCCGCTCGCCGGAGTTCCGGCGCTGACCAGCCAGACCACCGCCTATATGCGCGAGAAATGGCAGGCGGATGCGGTGCCGATGTCGATCAAGGTGACGCTCGCTGACCAGGCCGGAGCACCCGCCGCCGACGGCACCGTCGCCCGCGACATGGTCAGCATGAGCTATGAATATTACTCGCCATCGACCCAGCAGGGCGCGAGCGCGACGCTGGGCGGCGCGAGCCCTTCACCGATCTTTCCGCTCGGCACGATCGATCGCGACGCGCGCCAGGCGCTGCCTGCTAATTTCATCGACCTGCCGCAGGCCTTCCAGACCGTGCGCAGCCTCGGCATGCGCGGCAATGTCCCGAGCGAGGCGCAGCTGCAGGTCTGGTCGTCGGGAACCAGCTATGGCTCGGCCCGGCTCGGCGGCCTCCAGTGGATGATCGATTCCGCGCTCGACGAACGCTACGTCGCTTCGGCCTACGCGCCTTAAGACGTGCTCGTTAAGACGTGCTCGCCGGCACCGGCGGCGGATCCTGATAGGGCGGAATGACTTCGGCCTGAGCACGCTCGCCATTGTTGAGCAGCCATAGCCCCATCACCTCGGCGCCATAGCGGCCAGCGAACAGCGCCTCGACGTCGTCCGAGCCGCGATGGATCGCGCCGATGATGGCGCGATCGCCATCCTGCGCGTCCTCCAGCGTCGTGATCGCGTCGACCGCATGCTGCGGCCCCCAGACATAGGCGAAGGCCGCCTCGGCGGTCGCGATCATCTGGTCGCTGCGATAGGTCATCGCGCCGGCGACGCCGCAGGCCATGCCGTAGACATAGCCACGCGACCGCCCGGAGAAGCCCCGCGCCGTCACCGGCATCATCCCCGCGGCATGGCCGAGGCGGTCGAGCTGCGGCCGCAGCAGGCTGATGACGACCCGGTTGAGCTCCTCCTGCGGCACCTCGAGCGGCGACACCGTCTCGACGTCGCACGCGGTCGCCACCGCCCGCTTCTTCCTGAAGAGCTTGGACCAGAGGCTCATGCCCTGACCCTTCCGTCGTCCCTACGGTTGGCCGCGTTCGTTCGCCTCGCGCGGATAGATGTCGGGCGCCTTCATTGTCAGGCCCGCATCAAGCGGGATTTCGAGCGCGTTGATGTAATTCGCTTCTTCGCTGGCAAGGAAGGCGGCGAGATTGGCGGTGTCCCAGCCGGTGCCCTGCTTGCCGGTCGGCGAGCCGCGGTCGCGCATGGCGAGAACCGCATCGGCGTAATCGCCGAGCATGCCGCGCACCATCGGGCTGTTGATCATGCCGATGGCGATGCAGTTGCAGGTGACGCCCCGGTCGGCGAATTCGACCCCCATCAACTTGGTCAGCATGCCGACCGCGGCCTTCGACACGCCATAGGACATCGGCACGTTGAGGCCCAGCGAGCGCAGGCTCGCGATCGACGAGACGGTGATGACCCGGCCCCAGCGCTGCTCGGCCATCGGCCGGAGCGCGGCGCGGCAGGCGAGCATGGTCCCGGTGACGTTGACCGTCATCACATGGTCCCAATTCTCCTTGGTGTCGTCGAAGAAGGTATGGCGCCCGGAGATGCCGACGATCTGGGCAAGGATGTCGAGCTTGCCGAACTCGGACAGCGTCGTCGCAACCATCCGGTTCACGTCAGCCTCGGAGGTGGTGTCCGATTCGAGGACCAGGGCGGTGCCGCCCTCATCGGTGATCAGCTTGGCGGTTTCCTCGGCGGCGGCGCGATTGATGTCGGCGACGACGACCTTGGCGCCCTCGCGCGCGAAGGTGATCGCGGTGCATTTGCCATTGCCCCAGCCGGGACCCGAGCTACCGCCACCGTTGACGATCGCGACCTTGCCTTCCAAACGTCCTGTCATTGGCTATCTCCCCTGTGCGGCCCTGATTGGTCCGGCCGGGGACAGCGGTCAAGACGGCGAACGGGCGGCCCTCGCTGAGGGCCGCCAAGCCCGTACCGGGCGCCTATTTCGAAACCGCGGTGCTGCTGACCCGGGCGTGACTGCCCTCTTCGCTCGGATTGACCTTCCCGCCGAACAGCATCTTGATCTTGCCCGACATCGACATGTCCGCTTCCCACAGCTCGGCGTCGTTGATGTCGAACCGTATCAGGGCGAGATTGGGATCGTCCTTGCCGCCGGGGAACCAACTTTCGGCCTGCTTCGACCAGAGCTTGTCGATCATCGCCGGGTCATTATCGAGCGCGACATTGCCGGCCAGGCAGGCGAAGAAATCATGTCCCTTGGAGACGAACTGGGCCATCGCCGGACCGCCACCGGCGAGACGGTTATCCCTGCCGGCGAAGAAGAACAAAGTGTCGACCTGGTCCTTGTCGAGCTGGACGGTGAGCGGCTCGCTGTGATCGCCGCCGTTGAGCCCGATCATCACGAACGGGCTGTCCTCCATCTTTTTCCACAGATCTTTCTTCAGCTTGGCCGCATCCGACATGCCGTTTCTCCCGGATCATTGAGCTGCCGAAAGAACGCACCGCGCGAGATAGATATCCCGTCGAAAGCGATCGAAGCCGGGCCGGCGCCAGCAAATGCGCGGCGATCAGAGTTCCGCGTCGATTACCTCGAGCCCGCGCGCGCCGAGCGCCGCGAGCAGCTCGTCGGCGCAGCCGGCAAGGGCGGCGATGTCGGTCGAGCGGACGACGAAATTGGCCCCCACCCGGCCGTCGCGAAAGAAGGGGTAGCTGCCGATCTGGGTGCCGGGGTGGCTCGCCTCGGTCTGGCTGAGCAGCTCGGCGACCTCGCTTTCGGGCGTCCAGCAGCCGATCGTGCGCGACACCATCGGCACCCCGCCCTCGACCTGGCCGGACAAAGATTCGAGCATCTCGCCGGCGATGTGCGGCACGCCCGCCATCAGGAACAGGCTGCCGAGCCGAATGCCGGGCGCGCCCGACAGCCGGTTCTCGATCAGCGAGGCGCCTTCGGGCACCCGTGCCATGCGCAGCCGCGCCTCGTTCAGCCCGCCGCGCGGCCCGTAATAATCCTCGAGCATCTGCCGCGCGCGGGGATGGATGACGACCGGCACGCCCAGCGCCTCGGCGATCGCGTCGACCGTGATGTCGTCATGGGTCGGGCCGATGCCGCCGGTGGTGAACAGATAGTCGTTGCGCGCCGAAAGCTGCTGGACCGCCTCGACGATCGCCTCGGTGCGGTCGCCGACGACCCGCACCTCGGCCAGCCGGATGCCCTGGAGGTTCAGCCAGCGCGCCACCTGGGCGATATTCTTATCCTGGGTGCGGCCGGACAGGATCTCGTCGCCGATGACGAGCAGCGCAGCCGTCCAGATCCGGTCCTGAGTCATGGTTCCGACATAGCCTCAGCCGCCCGGCTCGCAAAGCCGGGGCCGTGTGGTTATATGGGGGCGATGACCAATTACGTGATGGCTGGCGACAGCACCACCGCCGAACGCACCGGGGCGATCAAGCTCCACGGCCCCGAAGGCTTTGCCGGGATGCGCGCCGCCGGTCGGCTGGCGGCCGAGACGCTCGACATGCTCGTGCCGCATATCGTCGCCGGCGTGACGACCGAGGAGATCGACCGCCTCGCCCATGAGTTCGTCGCCGCCGCCGGCGGGGTTTCGGCGCCGCTCAACTATCGCGGCTTTCCCAAATCGGTCTGCACCAGCCTCAACCATGTCGTCTGCCACGGCATTCCCGGCGCACGGGTGCTCAAGGACGGCGACATCGTCAACGTCGACGTAACCCCGATCCTCGACGGCTGGCATGGCGACAGCAGCCGGATGTTCCTGATCGGCGACGTGCCGATCAAGGCGCGCCGGCTGGTCGAGGTGACCTATGAGGCGCTGATGCTCGGGATCGAGCAGGCGAAGCCAGGCAACCATCTCGGCGACATCGGCCATGCCATCCAGAAGCATGCCGAGGCGCATCGCTTCGGCGTCGTCCGCGATTTCTGCGGCCATGGCCTCGGCCGTATCTTCCATGACGCGCCCGAGGTGGTCCACGCCGGTCGGCCGGGCACCGGCCCGGAGCTGCGCCCGGGGATGTTCTTCACCATCGAGCCGATGATCAACGGCGGCCGCCATGACGTGAAGCTGCTCGACGACGGCTGGACCGCAGTCACCCGCGACCGCTCGCTCTCCGCCCAGTTCGAGCACAGCATCGGCATCACCGAGAACGGCTGTGAGATCTTCACCCTCAGCCCCAAGGGCCTGCACGCCCCGCCCTACGCAATCTGACCCGCCGCAATTCGCGCCGCATTGGCGGCGTCATGGGCAAGCCGGATCGGTCGTAATATCCGCCGTCCGTCGAGCAGCCGCAGCGCCCAGCCGAGCGCGGTCGTCAGCGACATGCGATGCCCGGGACTGACGTAGATCGGCGCGCAGCTCGGACGAGTACGCAATGCCCAGGCAACTCTCTCACCGCGGTCGATCAGCGGAGCGTGATCGCCCGCCGCGTCGCCCAGCTCGCCCTCGACCTTGCCGCACAGGATCGTCTTGGCCAGGCCGATGGTCGGCACGTCGAGCACCAGCCCGGCATGGGTGGCGATGCCCAGCCGGCGCGGATGCGAGCGGCCATGGCCGTCGACGAACAGCAGCTGCGGCCGTTCGGCCAATTGCTCCCAGGCAGCGAGCAGCGCGGGGACCTCGCGAAAGGCGAGATAGCCGCTGACGTAGGGAAAACGCGGGACGATGGTCGCGCTCGCTGGCGCCAGCACCTCGCCATCCGGCCAGGCGAGCGGCGCGATCGCGGCGTGGACCGGGCCGCGGCTGTCGCGCCATTTCATCGAGGCATCGGCCCCGGCGATCAGCGTCACCGGATCGATCCGGTCCTCCTGCTCGACCGTCAGCGCCATCGCCCGCTGCACCCCGGTTGCCGCCTTCAGCGATGGCGGCGCGAGCCAATCCGGGTCTAGGACCAATCCGCCACCAGGGCGCGGGCCGCCTCGACATCCTCGGGGAAGTCGACCTCGCCCCATTGCTCGCCGTGGATCGAGAAGGTCTCGACCCGCGTATGCTGAGCGATGTTGTTGATCGCCCGAAGGTACCAATAGGTCACCCCCTCGGGCGTGCGCAGCATTCGCTCGACCTCGGCGACCAGTTGCGCCGCACCCTCGCCGCGCAAGGCAATGAAGCCGATCGATTCCGCGTTGACCGGGGCATCGCCGAGCCGCTTGCCGATCTGCAGCAATCGGCCGTCCCCGGCGCGGACGACCTTCATGTCGTCGGCGTCATAGGCCTCCTTCTCGTCGACCGTCACCGCGATCCCGGGGAGCCCCGCCGCGATCACCCGCTTGACCAGCGGCTGCGAGACCAGCGTGTCGCCGTTGAGGATCAGGCAATCGCCGGTCAGCGCCTCGCGCGCGATCCACAGCGAGCCGAGATTGTCGGCGACCTTGTAGAACGGGTTGAACCGGGTCGCGACCCGCGGCTCGCGCCCCTCGCGACGGGCCAGGGTCGCGGCGATCTGATCGTCGCGAAAGCCGGTGACCAGGGTGACCTCGGCGACGCCATTGGCGGCGAGCATGTCGAGCTGCCAGTCGAGCAACGTCCGGCCGGCAAAGTCGATCAGGCATTTGGGCCGGTCGGCGGTCAGCGGCAGCAGCCGCGACCCCTGGCCGGCGGAAAGAATCACCGCCTTCACGTGCGGGCGCCCGCCATCAGCGTTGACGACATGACGAACAACGCGCCAACATTGCCCGATTCGTGAGCAGGCGTTGCGGTTCTGCTGCCTTTTTCAGCATTGATCGGGGTCATTAGCACGTTTTCAGGCCCTTTCTTGCAGCGCAGCACGTGGCACGATTATTGAGACTAACAGCGAACGCGCGCGAGGCCCTGGCGTGGCACGCGTTCGGGGCGGAGGAAAGAACGGGTGAAGAAGATCGAGGCTATCATCAAGCCGTTCAAGCTCGATGAGGTGAAGGAGGCGCTGCATGAGGTTGGCGTTTCGGGCATCACCGTCACCGAGGCAAAGGGTTTCGGCCGGCAAAAGGGCCATACCGAGCTGTATCGCGGCGCCGAATATGTCGTCGACTTCCTGCCGAAGGTGAAGCTCGAGGTCGTGGTCGACGACGGCATGGTCGACCGGGTCGTCGAGGCGATCCAGGGCGCCGCCCAGACCGGCCGCATCGGCGACGGCAAGATCTTCGTGATTCCAATCGAGAAGGCGGTTCGCATCCGCACCGGGGAGACGGGTTCCGACGCGATCTGATCGTGCACCGAGGGGTTTGCGCGACGGCCGCGGGGGTCGCTGCGCTTTGGACAAAGCTAGACAAGAAGGCATCGAGAAATGGCCAATGACGCCGGCAAGATCCTGAGCATGATCAAGGACAAGGAGATCGAGTGGGTCGATCTCCGCTTCACCGACCCGAAGGGCAAGTGGCAGCATCTGACGATGTGCTCCAATGTCATCGGCGAGGATGAGTTGACCGATGGCCTGATGTTCGACGGCTCCTCGATCGAGGGCTGGAAGGCGATCAACGAGTCCGACATGATCCTCAAGCCCGATCTCGACGCGGTCTACATCGACCCCTTCTCGGCGACGCCGATGATGATCCTGTTCTGCGACATCGTCGAACCCTCGACCGGCGAGCTCTATGCCCGCGACCCGCGCTCGACCGCCAAGCGCGCCGAGGCCTTCGTCAAGTCGAGCGGCGTCGGTGACACCGTCTATGTCGGCCCGGAGGCCGAATTCTTCGTCTTCGACAACGTCCAGTTCGAGACGAGCTACGCGACCAGCTTCTACAAGATCGACGACATCGAGCTGCCGACCAACACCGGCACCGGCTATGAGGGCGGCAACCTCGGCCACCGGCCGCGCGCCAAGGGCGGCTATTTCCCGGTCCCGCCGGTCGACAGCACCATGGATCTCCGCGGCGAGATGGTCTCGACCATGCTCGAGATGGGTCTGCCGATGGACAAGCACCATCACGAGGTCGCCGCCGCCCAGCATGAGCTCGGCCTGACCTTCGGCACGCTGGTCACCACCGCCGACCGCATGCAGATCTACAAATACGTCGTCCAGCAGGTCGCCCAGGCCTATGGCAAGACCGCGACCTTCATGCCCAAGCCGATCAAGGAGGATAACGGCTCGGGGATGCACACCCATATGTCGATCTGGAACGGCAAGGAGCCGCTGTTCGCCGGCAATGGCTATGCCGGGCTGAGCGAGACGGCGCTCTATTACATCGGCGGCGTGATCAAGCATGCCAAGGCGTGCAACGCCTTCACCAACCCGTCGACCAACAGCTACAAGCGGCTGGTCCCGGGCTATGAGGCGCCGGTGCTGCTCGCCTATTCGGCGCGCAACCGCTCGGCATCCTGCCGCATCCCCTATGGCGCCGGCGCCAAGGCCAAGCGCGTCGAGATCCGCTTCCCCGACGCGATGGCCAACCCTTATCTGGCCTATGCGGCGTTGCTGATGGCCGGTCTCGACGGGATCGAGAACCGCATCCATCCCGGCGAGGCGATCGACAAGAACCTCTACGACCTGCCGCCGGCCGAGCTGGCTCAGGTCCCGACCGTCTGCGGCTCGCTCCGCCAGGCGCTCGAGGAGCTCGACCAGGACCGCGCCTTCCTGACCAAGGGCGACGTCTTCACCGACGACCAGATCGACAGCTACATCGAGCTGAAGATGGCTGACGTCGCGCGCTGGGAGATGACCCCCAGCCCGGTCGAATACGACATGTACTACTCCGCCTGAGG
>Ga0068855_100000637_pt1 | contig 42896 bp, 29 predicted proteins | sample KBSCornC52_FD_66592 | JGI IMG/M metagenome (GOLD analysis project Ga0068855, IMG submission 66592) | Corn rhizosphere microbial communities from Kellogg Biological Station, Michigan, USA - KBS Corn C5-2 | ecosystem: Host-associated > Plants > Roots > Rhizosphere > Soil ... | reverse complement strand
CGGCGCAACAACAACTCCCCCGTCGGGGAGACAGTCGGCTCCCACCGGAGCACGGGTGAAGGGCTCAGCGCCTCGCCTGCCACGGCGCCGCTCTTTGGTCGGGTTGTCCTGGACTTTCGTCTAACCATGGCTGTCATGTACACGAGCCGCCACGATGACGTCCAGTCAGGTCGCCGAGGCAGTCAGTACGAGCGCCAGGGCCGCCCGCCCAGCAGCCGAGCCGGCAGGAACAGAATAGCCCGCAACAGCTCGAACACCGCCTCGAGCCCGATCCCCACAATCCGAAACGGAATGGAGATCAGCCACACCAGCGGCCACAGAACCAGCACCAGCAGCGCCAGCGGCCAGCACAATATAAAGAGCACGATCCAAAGCAATACACTGAGCATATCCCCACGCTACCCCCCGCCACCCCCTCCCGCAAGCTCGCCCGTCCCCTCCCACCGCCCCAAATCCACGCCTCAGCGCACCTGCCTCACCGCCTGCCCGCCTCCCCGCGCCTCAGCGTTACCTCACGCCTCTTCGATCCGCCTCAGCGCCCTCCCGCCGAAGCCCCCAATTCCCCTACCTCATCCACTTTGCATCCGACCCCCTCCAATCTGGACGCGATTGAACCGGTGCAAAGCCGGGGAGATGCGCGTGAGGGTCGCGTGCGGGTCCTTGGAAAATGCCGAGTAATCGCATTGCGTCGCGCGCGACTATCCCAAATCTTGGGCGCGCCGCATGCGGCGCGCGCCCGCCATGGATGGCGGGCCGGGTTGCGGCTCCAGGATGGTTCAGCGAGCCGGCTGTCCGGAATACCCTGGGCACGCCGGCAAAAAACACGGTCCGTCCGTGATTTTTGCCGATGCGCATTTTCCCAGGACCCGCACGCGATCTCTCACGCGCATCTCCCCGGCCTCAACACGTAGCGGCTAAAACCCCAACATCAAACTACACCCCCACGCGTGCAACCCCCTCTACAGCAACTTTGTAGTTTGTCAACATCCCACCCCCCATTGTGTCTGCCCTCGCTGACACATTGCGACGCACCTCACAACCCGGTTTACTACGCACCAACAAAAAGCGACACCGCCCAGCACCCAGAGGAACACAACATTGCAGTCGAGCCAAACCGCACGCCGTGCGGCCGCTCGAGTTCTACAGGTGCGGGCGCGTGAAGCTGCAGAGTGGATGTTCAAATTGGCTGTATTACCGGATGGTTGGGGAGTTATGACGAGCGGAAGTGTTCGCAATTACTGGAAGCGTCCGATAGCGGTACTCGCCGGCATGGAGCTGCTGGTGTTCGGCGCCACGTTATGTCTGATGTCGTTGCCGCGCTTCGCCGGCGAGAGCCCGCTCGTCGAAGGCGACATCACCCAGATCCTGGCCCGGGGGCTGCTGTTCGCCCCGGTGCTGAGCCTCGCCATGGCGGCGACCGGACTTTACAACGAGCGCCAGTCGTTGAGCCTGGGCGGCCTGCTGACGCGCCTTCTGGTGGGCTCCCTGGGCGGCATGATGGTCATCGCCATTGTCGCCAGCCTCGTTCCTGAGATGGCTTTCGACCGTGAAGCGCTGCTCCTCGGCGTCGTACTGGTCGGCAGCGGCTCGGCCGGCTGCCGCCTCCTGGTTGGCAAGCTCGCCGGCGAGCACCTGTTCAAGAAGCGCATCATTGTCTACGGTGCCGGGCGCCATGCGGCCAGCCTCATGCAGAAGCAGGCCGACGGTAACCTGGGTGGCTTCAAGACGGTGGGATTCATCCCCACTGTGGGTGACGAGCCGAGCGCGGTCTCGACCGAGCGTCGCATCGACTTGCGCGGCAGCCTGCTCGAGCACTGCCGCACCCATGACATCAGCGAGATCGTTATCGCCCCGGACGATGCCCCCGATGCGTTCCCGGTCGAAGACTTGCTCGAGTGCCACTTGAATGGCATCGCCATCACCGAGCTGACCGAATTCCTGGAGCGTGAGACCGGCCAGGTGCGAATCGACCTGGTGCATCCGAACTGGATGGTTTTCTCTCCAGGCTTCACCAGCAACGGCCTGCACGCGCATCTCGAGCGGATATTCGATGTGATTGCGAGTCTTGCGCTGCTCGCCCTCACCTGGCCGATCATGTTGCTGACCGTACTCGCGATCAAGATCGAGGAAGGACCGCGCGCAAGCGTCCTTTATCGACAGGTCCGAGTCGGCGAACGCGCTCAGCCTTTCCAACTCTTCAAGTTTCGCAGCATGCGAGAGGACGCCGAGCGCGACGGCCGCGCCCGCTGGGCCGCCGCCAACGACGATCGCGTGACTCGCGTCGGCCGCATCATCCGCAAGCTCCGTATCGACGAGCTCCCGCAGATCATCAACGTGTTGAATGGTGAGATGAGCCTGGTAGGGCCACGCCCGGAGCGGCCCGAGTTTGTCTCGCAGCTGAATACCAAGATCCCACTCTATGCGGAGCGGCACGTCATCAAGCCCGGGCTCACCGGCTGGGCGCAGCTGTGTTATCCCTACGGAGCGAACGAGACCGACGCGGCGGAGAAGCTGCAGTACGACCTGTTCTATGTAAAGAACCGCAGTCTGCTGTTCTATCTCGCGATTCTGGTGCAGACAGTGGAAGTGATCCTGTGGGGCAAGGGCGCGCGCTAGCGTACCAGGGCGCCCCGCGGGGCCTTGGGCAAGGCGAATGTCATGACATTCCTCCCGGTGATCACGGATAGAAACTGCTCACCGTCGACGGTGTAAGTGACAGGCGCGCCATAGATGGGGCCCCCGGTCTCGACGCTCCAGAGCGGATCGCCGGAATGCGCATCGAGGGCAAAGAGGACCCCGTGGTCTGCCCCGAAGACCAACCCGCCACGTGTGCTCAATAGCCCGGCGGTGTTGTCATCTTCCCTGCGCGGCTCGTGGCGATGCTCCCACACCAACTTGCCGGTGGCGGCATCGAGCGCCCGGACGGCGGTATAAAACGAGCGGCTGCCGGTGCTGGGAAGCGTGTGCCCGGTCGGAAAGAAAATCATGCCCTCCTCCAGGACCGGCACGAATACGCGGTCGAGGTCCGGGTCATAACTGGGCGGCCACCAATTGGTGGCGCCTTTCGCGCCGGGATAGACCGAAACTCCCTGTACTGCGGCGTGTTGCTGCGGAAGAGGAATGGGCCGACCGCGCGCATCCAGTCCCGCCGTCCAGTTCTGGTGCACGAACGGCACACCCAGGAGAAACGCCCCGCTCTCGCGGTCGAGCACGTAGTAGAAGCCGTTGCGATTGGCCCAGAGCAGGCGCTTCTCGACCCCTTGCGGCGTGTTGCGATCGGCGATGATGGGTGTTTGGTTGGAGTCCCAGTCGTGCGTATCCCCCGGCGTGAACTGGAAATGCCACAGCAGCCGTCCGGTCGTGCCGCGCAAGGCCACTACCGAGTCGGAATAGAGATTGTCCCCTCGTCGGGTGCTCGCGTCGAAGTCGGGACGTGGATTACCCACGCCCCAATACAACACGTCGGATTCGGCGTCATAGGTGCCGGTAAGCCACGTTCCCGCACCTCCTTTGCGCCAAGAGTCGCCCGTCCAGGTCTCGTTGCCGGCCTCGCCCGCCCCCGGTACCGTCATGAAGCGCCAGCGCTCCTTGCCCGTGTTGACATCGAAGGCCACGATGAAATTGCGGCCATAGCCCGGTGGGCTGCCCACCCCGGTCACCACCAGATCCCGAAACACCAGCGGCGCACCGCTGATATACGTTCCCGGGTAGTCGCCTACCGTCACTTCCCACAACACCCGGCCGGTCGCGGCCTGCAGTGCGATGAGCTTCGAGTCCCAGGTACCGACAAACACCCGGTCACCCAGCAAAGCGACACCGCGATTCTGCTCCAGGGGGCCTTCACCGCCGCCGAGAAACTCGTAGGCGTGCTCATGCTCCCAGAGTTGGCGACCGGTTGCGGCATCGATTGCCATGACCTTTCCGGGTGGCACGGTCACATACATGATTCCTGCTCGTACCACCGGAGTGCTCTCGATTTTGTCGCGGCCGCCAACGAGCTGGTGCATCCAACGCACTGTCAGGTTACCGACATTGTGAGCATCGATTTGCCGCAGTGAGCTGTGGCGGTTGGAACCGTAGGCACCCGCATAAGTAAGCCAGTCGTCGCCGGGCTCCTTGGCAGCGGACAGCTCCGCGTACGGGACATTGACCTGCGCGAGCCGCGAGCTCCTTTCCGCCTGCGCCGCCATGCTGCTCCCGGGCACACCGAGTGAGCGAATGAAAGCCACCAGCTGCCAGAGCTGCTCGTGTTTGAGGGGATGTGCCAGCATGGCCGTGCCAGCCACCCCGTCGCGAATGGTGCGATAGATCGCCCACTCGGTATCACCGTGGCGGAACTCCCTGCCGACCAAAGCCGGCGCTCCCGGCCCCCCGCTGCCGTCGGGCGAGTGACATCCGGCGCATTGCTCGCGAAAAAGCGCCGCTCCAGCGGCGATGTCCGCCGGCGTGTTGCGCGGCAAGTGGATCACGGCATACGGGTTGTGCGTCACGACCAACCTTGCGATCTGCGGCTGCTGTGCGCCTGGCCACAACAATTGGGGCAAATCACCCGGACCCAGGTCTGGAATGCGCCCTGTCAAATCCAGATAGACGACTTGCAGTCGCCAGCGCAGCCCGGGAACCGTGATCGCAACGACTGTGCAGGCGAGGAACACCAGGGCCGCGATGAGGAGGCGGCCTCTGGCTGGCGTTTCCGCCGCTTCTTCAGGCCGGGCACTCGCGCGGGCCCCCGTGCTGCCCTCACCGACAGGGGGGAGACATCCTTCCAGCGTTTCCGGCATTTAAGGCGGGGGTTCTTCTTGCCAAGCTTGATAACCTGCACCCGCATAAACCGTGCCTGGCTTTACTCCGATCCTAGCGAGCCTCGGGAGTGACTTCCCGCAAGAATCTCACCAGGACCTGCGGATCGACAGGCTTTACCAGGTGGTTGTCCATACCGGCTTCCGCTGTGCGCCGCCGCTCTGCGTCCCCACTCCACGCCGTCAGCGCAATGATGCGGACACGCGCACCCCAAGGACGCAACCGAATCTCCCGTGTTGCTTGCAAGCCGTCGAGGTGTGGCATCGCCATGTCCATCAGGATGACATCCGGGCGAAAGGCTTCTGAAAGCTCCAAGGCTCGGCGTCCGTCGGGTGCCGTCAAAACGACGTGCCCGTGAGTCTGTAGCAACATCGCCAGCGAATCGGCACCGTCGGCATTATCGTCCGCGATGAGTATTTTCAACCGGGAAGATCCGACCGCTGCAGGCACTGTTTGCTGCGATTCGGCCAGATTCTGCAGGTCATCACCGTCGGCTAGATGATCCGCCAGCCGGACCAGGCGGACGATCTGCCGCGACATCATGTCCGCGGTACGCGCGAGCACTGGGTCCGTGCCGGCTACCTGGCGCACAATCTCGATGCCGTTGCGCAGGGGCGTGAGCGGATTGCGCAACTGGTGCGCGAGGCTTGCAAACTGTTCTTCCCGCTCGTGCGCCACCCGCACGAGTCGGGACTGCGCTGCGCGCAGATCCGTTGTGATCGTCTGCCGGCTCGCTTCCAGCGAATCGATCCGACGGGCATGCGAGAGCAGCGCCGCCAGCAACACGCCCGATCCGCCGATCGTCAGTAGTGTCACCTCGAATCCTGCACCCTGCAAAGCCGCCGATTGACCCGTTCGGACGATCGCGGCAAGCACGAACAGCAGCGATATCGTCCATAGGAGGATGTGCCGGGCACTGCGCGCGCCAGCGCTGTCTCCGGCAATCATCCGCACCCAACCGAGATCCGGCCGCCGCAACAACACACCCGCGGCCAGAGCGAGGATCTCGATTGCGGAAAGCAATCCAACATGCGCGTAGAAACCCATGGCGTAAACCGCGTTCAGGCTGAACCCATAGGCAAGCAACACTGTAGTTCCTACCAGCGCTGCCGCGGTAGCCAACCATACGAACAGGTTCCGCGCGGCGGTGCTGCGTGCCCGGACCAGCAACAGGCACGAGCCCAGAAGCGTCAAGGCGACCAGAACACCGGCGGCCGGTCGGCCAGGGCGCAAGTAGGGCCCGGGCTGCTCGTGCACCACCGCATCGGAGAACAGGAACTGGTCGAGTCCCCAGTCCACGTCCAGAGCGTTCTGCCACACGGTAGCAACGACGACCGAGAGGACCAGGAGTGAGCCTGCGCGCGAGGACAGGCGGCACAAAACACAACGCTCTGTACTCAGGCCGAGCGAGAGGGCACACAGAGCAAAACACACGGCGGAGAGGGGCTGTGTGCCTCGCTGGCCGGGCAAGCCGCTCTTGAGAAGCGACAGATCGAGTGCCCAGCCCAGCAAAACCAGGACCGACACACAGAATGCAACGGCAGCACTCGTCCGAACCAAGCCGGCAAGGCCACGCGTGGTGGTCATGGAGGAGCGGACGGGATCGAGAGTTGCGTCCCCTGGACGCGCGGAAAACACGCGGGGACCCGGTAGCATTTTCTTCAGACTCGGTTCCCCGACTGGCGGTCTTCCGGTCGGATCCTAATATGGCTTGTGCACTGCGAAAAGAGGGTCGTGAGAGCAACTTGAATTCAAATGGTTACCACTGCCAGCAACCCGCCGAACAACAACCGTAAGCTTCGCTGGCTCCGCGATCTAGGTCCGGGATTGATTACGGGAGCCTCCGACGATGATCCCAGTGGGATCGCGACTTACTCGCAAGCAGGCGCCCAATTGGGCTTCAGGCCGTGCTGGGTGATGCTCCTCACCTACCCGCTGATGGCTGCCATCCAGGAGATCAGCGCCCGCATCGGCCGCACCAGCGGGGCAGGTCTTGCCGCCAACATCCGACGGCACTACCCCGGTTGGGCCGCGCAGCTCATCGTTTTCGCCTTGGGTGTTGCCAACACAATCAACATCGGCGCGGATCTGGGTGCGATGGGCGATGGGGTCCGGCTCCTGATTGGCGGACCTGTACTTCTCTACACATTGGTATTCGGCATCCTATGCGCGGCCGCGCAGATACTCGTGCCGTATGCGAAGTATGTCGCGCTCCTGAAGTGGCTGGCCTTGTCTTTATTTAGCTATTTGCTCACCCTGGCGATGATCGCCGTGCCGTGGGGCGCAGTCCTGCATGGGCTGTTCGTGCCCACATTCAGTCCGGATCCCCGTTTCTGGTCGACCCTGGTCGCGGTTCTGGGCACTACCATCAGCCCGTACCTGTTCTTCTGGCAGGCTTCCCAGGAGGTAGAGGAAATCGCCGCCACACCAGAGCGCGAAGCGCTCGTTCGCAAGCCCCGGCAAGCGGATAACGCGCTCCAGCGCATTCGCGTCGATACCTACACCGGCATGGCATTTTCGAATGTCGTCGCCCTGGCAATCATGATCACTACAGCCGCGACGCTCCACCTTTCCGGTACGACCAACATCGAGACGGCAGCGCAGGCCGCGGCCGCATTGCAGCCTCTGGCTGGCCGCTTCGCCGCGGCATTCTTCGCGATCGGGATCATCTCCACCGGACTGCTGTCCGTGCCGGTGCTGGCCGGCTCCCTCGCTTATGCTGTTGCCGAAACCCGCGGGTGGCCGCAAGGACTGGCGCGTCTGCCGCACCGGGCAAAGGGGTTCTATGGGACGATTGCCGCGGCGACTCTCGGCGGCGCGCTGTTCAACTTCTCGCCGGTGAGTCCGATCAAGGCCCTCTATTGGAGCGCGGTCATCAACGGGCTGGTCGCGGTGCCGGTCATGGTCATCATGATGTTGATCAGTGGCGACCGCAGGGTCATGGGCAAGTTCGGCGTGGGCGGCTGGCTGCGCGCCCTGGGGTGGCTCGCCACGCTAGTGATGGCCGGTGCCGCGGTCGCCTTGCTGTGGACCTCGTTTGCGGCGCGTTAGGTCGGGCGGGCGGGAATGTTGAGCCCGCGGGCCACCGCCGGCCGCGCGAGGAATGTCTCGAGCACACGCATGACTTCCTTGAAATCCTGGAGGCCGACGAGATCACTGGCACCGTAGAAGGTGTTGAGAACGTTCACCCACGGAAAGATCGCCATATCCGCTATGGAGTAGGTCTCGCCCATGACCCAGGCGCGCCCGGCGAGACGGCGATCGAGCACTCCCAGCAGGCGCTTCGCCTCCGCGACATATCGGTCGCGCGGCCGCTTGTCCTCGTAGTCCTTGCCGGCAAACTTGTGGAAGAAGCCTACCTGCCCAAACATCGGGCCGATACCCCCCATCTGGAACATGACCCATTGGATGGTCTCGTAGCGGGCCGCGCCGGATTGCGGCAGGAAGCGCCCTGCCTGGCCGTCAGCCGCTTTATCGCCGAGATAGATGAGAATCGCGCCGGACTCGAACAGCGGCAGCGGCGCATCGCCCGGTCCGTGCGGATCGATGATAGCGGGAATCTTGCTGTTGGGATTCAGCGAGCTGAACTCGGGAGAGAGTTGCTCGTTGGCATCGAAGCGGACCAGGTGCGGCTCGTACTCGAGCCCGGTCTCTTCCAGCATTATGGCGACCTTCACGCCATTGGGCGTCGGCAGCGAGTAGAGCTGAATGCGGTCCGGATACTGCGGTGGCCACTTGCGAGTGATGGGAAAGGCTTTGAGATCCGTCACGTCGGCCGGTCCTCCAAACATTTTCAGAACGGATAATTCAGTCCGGTAAACACGGCCGCGCCCTCGTGGCCGTACCCGATATCGACATAACCCACTACCGAGGGCCGCGCGATCGCCCGGAAGCCGACGCCCCCCACCGTATGCAGCCTGGAGATCGGAAAGGTGCTGGTGTGCCCGAATACCTGCCCCAGATCGACGAACGGCGCGATTTCGAGGTCGACGTGGGTAGCTTCCGCGTCGAAGCCCCAGAACACATGCCGCAGCTCGGCGTTGGCCGAAAACTCATTGCGGTCGTAGAACCGGCCCGCGCCGTAGCCGCGCAGTGTCTGTCCCCCACCGACATCACTGATGTCGCCTCCGATGCTGCTCAGGGCCCAGAACGGCAGCGGCCGGCGCGCAGTGGGTAGATAGCGTAGCGAGGTGTGCGCTGCCAGGATCGTGTCCTGCGAAAGAGACCAATAACCGCGTGCGTCTCCTCCGGCCTCGGTGTAGAGCGAATCGTTGAAGATGCCGCCCACGCTGGCCGCGCCTCCGTAGATAACCACTCGCATGCCGTGACGGGGCGCGGTGAGGTCATCGCGCGTGTCATAGACGACAGAGTAGCGATTCAACAGCTCGCCTTCGGTACCCAGCCCCCGGACGTGCGGGAAACGGGTCTCGATGGAGGGAACCTCCGAGAGCGTGCCGGCTTTGACTTGCACGATGCGCTTGCGAATGGTGTACAACAGCTGCCAGTGGGGGGTGAGATTCCAACCGAGCTGTTCCTGCAGGAGGGTCGTCTGCGCCGTGTAGTTTGTTTGAGCGCTCAGCTTGGTGCCGTTGCCGACACCGAAGAACCTCGGCGTGCCGTCCCGGTCGAAATCCGCGTCCGAGGTCGAGGTGAAATGGCCTTCGTGCAGCCGGCCTAACACATACTGCAGGTCCACGCCCCGCTCCACCCGCTGCTTGATGCCCGCGACGATCGACCACTGCTCGTCTTCCGACGGATAGGCAAACAACCGCCCGTGCACCCCCCAGCCAAAGAACGGATTGTGAGTCAGATCAGGCGCGAAGATGCGCGTGATGTCGTGATTCTCATTCGTGCGCAGCCACACGGGCAGGATGCCCACGGTAGTACCGCCATTGGGGTCGGTGCCCACCGACGGGATCGGCAGGAAGGGCAGTCGCGACAGGTCGTACCAAGGCGCGACTTGTTCCGCGGGCGGCGGCTTCGGCGGGTGCTGCTGACCGGCCGCATCCGGGGCCGGAGGCGGGTCCGCGGCCAGGCCCGACCCCGACAATGTCAGGAACAGCAGCGCGAGCAGACTTCCTCGGCAGGGTTTTAGCGCAACTTCTCGAAGCACGTCAGTAGTCGGTCAATGTCGGTTCTGGTCAGGTTTCCCATTGTCGAGATGCGGAACAGCGTCCGTGACAGGTCGCCCTGCCCCGCATAAATCACAAACCCGCCCGCTTTCAGCTCATCGTGGAGCCGCGCGTATGTCAGGCCCGCCGGCAAGCGGTAGGCTCGCAGCACCACGGAAGACTCCTCCGGCGGCAATACCGCCTCGATACCGATTTTGGCCAAGCCGGCGCGGGCTTGTTCTGCCAGTGCGGCATACTGTCGATAGCGCGCTTGCCGGCCTCCTTGCTCTTCAAACTCCCGCAATGCCTCGACGAGCGCGTAATAAGCATGCACTGCCGGCGTGAACGGCGTATTGCGCTGGTCCTGGAGCTGCCCAAGGCGCCCGAGGTCCAGGTAGTAGGCACGGCCAACCGCTTGCGCAAGTGCATCCCGCCGAGCGATCACGAACGCGACGCCCGGAACGCCGTGAAGGCACTTGTTCGCGGTCGCCGCCACCCCGGCCAGGGACCGGTCCGCGAAATCGATCTGCTCCGCGCCGAAGCTACTTACGCCGTCCACCAGCAAGCGCAGGTCCCGCGCACGGCAAAGCTCGCTCACTGCGGCCAGGTTGTTGAGCCGGCCAGTGGTCGTCTCATGGTGAACAATCGCCACATGCGTGAAAGGAGCCCCTCCCGCGGCGTCCAGCCGGGCCGCTATCGCTCGTAAATCCGGTGCTTCCATCCAAGAGCCTACGAGCCGCTCATGCTCTATGCGATACCGTGCGCAGATCTGCGCGATCCGCTCGCCGTACACGCCGTTCTCGACCACCAACACCCGGCCTTGCTCGGGAACGAGCGAGACTATCATGCTCTCCACGGCCGCAGTGCCCGAGCCTGTCAAAAGCACCGCGGACCATTGCGCTGGATCCAGCGCATAAGGCCTCAGAAGACGTGAGCGAGCCTCGTCCTGCAGGTCGAAGAACTCGCTTTCGCGATGACACAGATCCGGTTGCAGCAGACTGCGGCGGACACGCTCCGTCAGCGTGACGGGCCCGGGATTCAGCAATAGCATCACTGGGAGCCTGTCTGAGTAATGCTCGCCGTTACGAGGGCGACCCTGGCGAGCAGATTTTTTGCGATCGTTTCGCGCGCATAGCGGGGACTATGTAAGCGAAACGATCGCAGAAAAGATGCCGCCCGGGGCGGCCGCAGTAGGCGCAGCATTGCTTAGACAGGCTCCTATGCCTCGGATAAAGAGCCGAAGTGTTGCATTAGTCGTGTCTTGACGTCGACTGGTGTGAGGGAAGGCCTGGGAAGGTCGGCAGGACTGCCGGGCCGAGTCAGCAGCCGGGCGAAGCGCGCCCCATCCAGCGGCGGCGCTCGTAGCCACTCCCTGATCTTCCCGAGGTCATCGGTTTCGAGGGATGCGGCGTAACCACAGGCCGCCGCTACATTCCCGAAAGAGACATTTGCCGAGACGGTCGCCTGTCCGCCTGTGGAGTCGTGCGCTGCGTTGTCCAGCAGCAGATGATAGAGGTTGGGCGGTCCGTATGCGCCAGCCGTTGCGAAGGCCCCCATGCGCATCAATGCGGCTCCGTCACCGTCCAATGCGAGTACGCGCAGGTCTGGCCGGACCAGAGCCAGACCCAGGGCCAGGGGCAGCACGCAGCCCATCGAGCCCACCATGTAGAGGTGATTGGGACGATCCTCGAGCGCATAGAGCTCCCGGCCACAGAAGCCGGTGGATGCCAACACCACGGTGGACTCCACCGGTGTCTGCGACACGACCTCCCGGAGTGCCTGCTGCCGAGAGATTCGTGCCTCGGGTGTCAATCGAAAGGGCTCAGCGGTGAGGGTCCGACCGGAGGCCCGCGGTCGAATAGCGTCGGCACCCGGCACGAGGCGATAGGAAGCGACGCTGCCTTTCTGCATCAGCAGCGCATAAGGTCTGCCGGTGGCATCCATATGCGCGAGCGCCCGCTCCAAAGCCGGGCCGATGTCCGCCGCCTGCGTCGGAAACAGCTCCCAGGGGATTTCCATGGTGTCGAGCATGGTGGGTGTGATGGGACCCATCAGAGCATGTTGGGGCTCATCCGGCACTCCCGGTTGGCCCCGCCACGTCACAATCAACAGTTGCGGTAGCCGGAATGTCCACGTGAGGGAAGTCAGGGGACTCACGGCATTGCCCAAACCGGAATTCTGCATCATGGCGATGCCGCGCCGGGCACCCGTGAGCGCGATGCCGGCAATCAGGGCGACCGCATCCCCCTCGTTAGCCATCGACACATAGTGCAGCGACGGATCTTGCAACACGTAGTTGATAAAGGGCGTGAGATAGGAGCATGGCACGCCCGCGTACCATTCGAAGCCGCGCTCGCGCGCGGCCTCCACGAAATCGCGTGCCTCGATCACGGATTGTCAGCGCCTGGCGAGACGCTACCGAACGGGGTCTGTGCGTGCGCAAAGTCCACCGCCTGCCTGAAGTCCTCCAGATCGTTCACGCCACGCCAGTGTCCGTGCACGTAGGACACTTCGACGTTGGCCCCATCGGCAATCAGGGCATTCAGCAACGCCGGCATGTCGAGCGAATCGAAATCCGGACGCCCCCGCAGCCCGGCCAGCACCGCTTTGAGCTGCGCCAGTCCCCTGCGGCTCACACTCAACATTCCGATCCAACGTCCCTGGGGCTCACCTGCCGCGGCCGGCTCGAGCCGCGCATCCGACCGGCTGACGACGCGCTTCAACAGCACCGGCGTCCCGAAAAGCCCGCGGTCGTCCTCGCGTGTGCAGTAGGCATAGTCACGCACCGTGCGATTGCTCGAATCGGTGGACGAGGAGTCAACCACGACCGCGAAGTCGGCCTTGGAGTCCAGCAGATCGCGCAGCACATAACTACGAAACAACAGATCCCCGTAGGAGATCACGGTATCGGACTCGAGCGCCTCGATGGCGCAAGCGAGCGAGGCAAGCTCATCGGTCTGCGCGTAGCGCTCATTGACCACGAGGCGGATGCCGGCCGAATCGATTGCATCGGCCCGGTAGCCACCCACCACGGTGATGTCGTTGACGTTTTCCTTCTTGAAGCCATCGACGAGCCAACGTAACAACGGCTTGCCGGCAATGGGCAGCATGACTTTCGGCCGGTCAGTGGTCACCGCCTCCAGCCCCTTGCCGCGGGATGCCGCCAACACAACAGCCGAGCGCGCGCTGCTCACACTCGAGAGGTAAAGCCGCTCCGCGGCCGAGTACTCGTCAGCGTCCTGCAAGCGGAAGATCTCATCGACCGACACGATGCGATCCTCGATGTTCACCAGAGTCTGGCTGGTAAAGATCTCCTTGGCGACGCTTTGCATCGCGCTCGTGGCCGAGCGCACCATGTGGTTGGCCCAGATGACCATGCTGATTCCGGCCCGGCGGAATACGTCGGTTGGCGTGCTGTAGTACCGGGTCGGCACGATGACGAGCGGCGAACGTCCGGCCCATTCGCGCGCGAACGTCAGGATCTCATCCGCCTTCGAGAGCTTGCTGTGGATCAGAATCGCATCGGCGCCGGCGCGGCGATAGGCTTCCGCGCGGCGCAATGCCTCATCCATACCCCAGCCCGCGATCAGCGCCTCGACCCGAGCGACGATGCAGAAATTCGGGTCTTGCTGGGTGTCCTTGCCCGCGGCGATCTTGCCGGCGAACTCCTGGATATCCGCCAGCGGCTGGCGCTCCCCGTTCAGGAAGCTGTTGGTCTTGGGAAACTGCTTGTCTTCGATGCACACCCCGGCGATGCCCCGCTGCTCGAGTTTGCGCACCAGGCGCCGCAGATTGTTGAAGTTGCCGTAACCGGTGTCACCATCGAGCAAGATCGGCAGATCGCTGGCGTCGGCCATGAACTCCAACACGTCTACGACCTGAGTCCAGCTCGCCTCGTTGTTGTCGCGGACCCCGAGCTGCGCCGAGATCGACAGGCCGGAGGCCCAGATCCCACCAAAGCCCGCCTCGCGCACGATGCGCGCGGACAACCCATTGTGGGCTTCCAACAAAAACTCGAGCTGATTGCTCGACAACATCTGGCGCAATTGCGCGCAGCGGCGCGCCCCGGCGCTCGCCGTAGTCGTGGAGGTACGGGGCACGCGGTCGGAAGCAACTACTGAAGCGTTCATTATTGAGAGTCCTGTCGTTGGTATTGCGGCTGCAACTGCGGCAGCACCTCTTGTGCTGCTCTGGCGACATCGCCAGGAAAATCGATCTCGATCCACGGCAGGCCGGTCACGTCGGCCACTTCGAACACCTGGCTGCCCTCGCGCAGCAGGTCGCGCACCGCCTCTTCGTGCGGCAGGTTGGAGCGACCGCTGCCGACATAGTTGGCGACTATGGCGGCCAGGCGCCGCGCGCAAGGCGCATCGAACCGGAAAAAGCCGACCGACTCGCCGATGGTGTCGTATTTCAGATCCGGGGCAAGCTGCTTGCGCAGCTCGATCGGCACACCGTCCCGCACGCAAAGCTTCACGGGCTCATCGCCTGCCTCGAAATCGCGGTCGATGAGCACCCGGTTCACCGGCTTCTTGCCGGCCGCCAACGCCGCCATGATCTGGTGATGATAGAGCACGTCGGCGTCCATGAGGAGCACCTCTCCGCCCCGAGTCATGGCCTCCGCAGTAGTATGTACCGTCAGGACGCTACCCAGCTCATACCCCGGGTTGATGACAATCTCGGGCCTGGGCAGCCACGCGAGCCGATCCAGCTCGGCTTCCACCAACTCGTGACGCCAGCCGAGCGCCAGGACCACCTCCTCGATGCCTACGGTGCGGAGCAGGCGCAGGTGCCGCTCGAGGAGCGTATGCCCGCCGAAGCGCAGCAGACACTTGGGCACTTGCTCATCGGCATTCTGTTGCAGACGCATACCGCGGCCGGCGGCGAGAATGATGGCGCGCATGGCTTTCCTCGAGTTTCGGCGTTTCGGGTCTAAGGTGGAACGGGGCGGGTCTGAGCGGTGCCGCTGCGCTCCCAGAAATGAAGGTACAGCAGGCCCGGCAATCCCAACAGAATCTCGCGGGCACGCTTGGCCAGCGATAGAGCCAGCGCGGCCTGCGGCGGCAAACCGGCCAGCGGCGCCAAAAGCAGGTAGCCGCCCTCCTGGACTCCCAACGCGCCCGGTATGGCGAAAGCCGCGCCACGGATCGCCTGACCGAGGCTTTCCAGCACCAGAGCCGTGAGCCAACTCACCGGGTGACCGATCAGCACCAGCACGAGGTAAACCTCGCCGGTACCGACCAGCCAACCCAACAGGCTGAGGAAAAAGCTCGCGGCCACACCCCCGCCGCGGCTGTAGATCCCTTGGATCGACAGATCGATGGCCTCGGCACGGCTGACCCAATGGGACCAGTCTCGCTTGCCCGCGAGCCGACTCACGGCGCGGATCAGCTTGCCGAAGAAACCCCGCCGTTGCGCAAAATAGAACCCTCCGATCTGCACGGCAAGAAAGCCGCTCGCGATCAGGGCGGACATGCGCAGTGTGTGCTCCGACACGTGGCTTGCCTGCGCGCCCAGGAGGGCCACGCCGACGAGCGCGAACAGGATCTGCGCGAACGTCTGCAGTGTCGTGCTTACGGTGATCGCCGCCGCCGCGTCCTGCATCGGCATTCCCCGGTGCGCCAGGTGGCGCGCCATGAGCACAGGCCCGCCAATCTGACCGGCCGGCAGAAAGCTGTTGGCCGACTCGCCGGCCCAGCGCGTCAGGATGGCGTCCCGCATGGGGTTGGGATGCTGACCGGCACCGAACAACACGCGGATGGCCGCGGCGTCGAGGACGAGCGGCAGCAGATGAAATACTGCAACCAGTACCAAACCCCAGCCTGCCGCCGCCAGTGCGGACAGCACGGCCGGCAAGCCTTGCGAGGCGAGCACGCCAATGAAGAGGAACGCTCCCACCGTCAGGAGCCAGGTCGCGAGTCGATTCATGGCAGCTCGGGTACCGTGCGCCGCTTACCGCGGCGAAATACCTGTCGAAAGCCAAAGTAGCCGAACGCATCCTTCATGTTGGAGATCATGCGCCAGCCAAAGTGCATGCGCGGATCGGTGACGTACTCGAATGTCAGTGACACCCGGGTCTCGTTCTCTCCCAGCGGAGTGATGCGATGACGGAGTTTGTCGCCGTCGAAGAAAACCATTCCGCCGGGTGGAATCTGCACGGAGCCGGGCACGACGGTCGCACCCTGCTCGCGTGTATGCAACTCGTAGTCGAGGCGGCAGGAGGATTCGTCGATCACGCCCAGGAGCACGGTATAGCGCCGGCCCGCGTAGTACGAAGTGTCGTAATGCCAACCGATGTGATCGCCCGGCCGCGTGTAGAAGTACAAAGCATAGGCGTGCGGATCATCGGGCGGTGAGACCTGCAGGCGCTCGCCGGCGAGTTGGCTCAGCCACTCGATGAGCGCCCGCGACCGATACAACTGCCCCACGAACGGCGCTTGCTCGTCGAGCGTGTGCCGGCTGACACTGCCACCCTGCTTGTGTCCCGGCAGATAATTACGGTTCACCGCTGCCTGCACGGCCCGCACGGCCATGACCAACTGCGCCGTCATGGACGGCGTCAGGAACTCGCTCAAGTACACAAACGCGCCCTGCGCTACGAATTGGCTCCGTAACGGCGCAACAGGCAGTGAGCCCAGTGGCTCGGCAAGATCGATCAGGCAGCCCCCACGGTATGTTGTTGCGCCCGCGGCCTCACTCTGCGCACCAACCGGCGGTAGTCGAAAACCACCCACACGGCAAACAGCGGCGCACCGACGGAGGCTGCAAGCACGAACGGCGCGACCCCGTCGCACAGGGTCACCAGCGGCAGCAGATACAGCACATCCTCGGTCTCGAAGCCCCCCATGGAGGGCTGGCGGGAAGCTTCCTTGCCGCCCAGGTCCTCGATCCGCATGCGCAACCAGAAGATGAGGGCGACCGCCACCCCCGCCAAGGTCCCCAACAGAATCGGAGGAACGCTCAGGATCAGACTATGCTTTATCCCCGAGCCCATCGCGACAAAGAGCAGGATGGTCACCACGGCGTCGCTGGCGAGGTCGTAGATGTGCCCCACCCGGCTCGACTTGCCGCTGATGCGGGCCAACTCCCCGTCAGTGTGGTCGAGGAAGTTCGAGACAATGAGCAGCAGAGCCGCCACATTCGACCAGCCATAGGTTCCGGGCATGAACGCCACCGCGGCGGCCAGGCCAACGCACAGGCGGACCGTCGTCAGGTAGTTCGGCGTGACCCACGTGTCCTTGAGCGGGGCGACCAGGTAACGGGCAAGCCGGGCATCCCAGGGGCGCTGGACGCTTGCACCACTGTATGTCAAGGAAGAGGACTCGGGCATGAGGCGATGCTGAAATGGTCTCAGGTGCAAGCACGCAATCGGCTCAGTTTACTCTTTTTTGTTCATCGAATCGAAATGCGCCCGTAAGCAACCCCTGCTCACGGAACCAGCCGATCGCGTCCATGAAAGCCTGTCGCGGCGGCCGCCAGCTATAGCCGAGCTCCTGCACAGCCTTGGAGCTGGAAAAGAACATGCGCTTGCGCGCCATGCGCACGCCTTCGACCGTGACCCGGGTCGACCGGCCAGTCACGCGAGCGAACGCCTCCGCGGCGTACGCAATGGGCATGACGACGGCACTGGGCAAGCGCACGCTCGGCGGCTTGCGACCGACGAGCTGCGCGATCTCTATCAGGATCTCGCGCAAGGTCATGTCCTGGCCTCCCAGGATATAACGCTCGCCTATGCGGCCCCGGTGGAATGCCAGCAGGTGGCCGGCGGCGACATCGTCGACATGTACGATGTTGAGCCCCGTCTCGACATATGCCGGCATACGCCCGGCCGCTGCGTCGAATACCATCTGTCCGGTCGGAGTGGGTTTCACATCCCCGGGACCCACCGGCGTGGAGGGATTCACGATGACCACAGGGGCACCAGAGCGCGCGGCCTCGCGTGCCACCTCTTCAGCCAGGTATTTCGACCGCTTGTAATGACCGATCATGTCCGCGAGGGTGGCGGGCGTGTCTTCCGCGCCCGGCGTCCCGTCCGACGGAATCCCAATCGTTGCCACGCTACTGGTGTAAACGACACGCTGTACCCCTGCCTCGCGCGCGGCGCTCAGGATGTTGCGCGTGCCATCAACATTGGTTTTGTAGAGCTCCCGCGGATCAAATGCGCCCAACCGGTAGTCGGCCGCCACATGAAACAGAGCCTGACAACCGGCTACGGCATTCGCGAGGGAGGTGGGGTCGGCGAGATCGCCCTCGCACACCTCGACCGCCAAAGACCGCAGGTTGCGTCGGTCGGAGCCTTTGCGAGCCAACGCGCGCACTGTCCAACCTTCGCTCAGGAGCGCCCGCGCAACTGCTGCGCCGACAAAGCCAGTCGCTCCGGTAACGAGCGCTTTCATTGGCAGGGTACCAACGCGCCTACGCGCGCCACAGCCGCCAGGGAGCGGTTCGCTGCCCTATAGCGCTGGGCGAGGCGTATGAGGGGGGCCAACTCGGCGGGCTTGCGTGCCAACGCTCCCAGGAGACGCCACACGTGCAGGTGGCCCTTGCCGTTTGCTGCCGTAGTAACTGCGTGGGGTAATGCATCGGCAGCGCTATCGACAATCACGCGTATCGCCAGAAACGGCAGGTGATGCGCACGGGCGGCTGCAGCAACGGCCAGACTTTCCATGTCGACAGCTACCGCTCCTGTCTCGCGGAACAATCTGGACTTGTCCTCGATCGACCCGATCGCTGTGTTGCTCGTGAGCAGCCGTCCCATTACGACGCTCGCACCGATGGCATCAGCCATCTGCTTACGCCAGGACGTCGCAGTCTCGATGACGGTACCGTCGAGCGCGACGACTTCGGTAGGCAGCAGAATGGCTCCGGGAGCCAATCCGGGATCCAGCCCACCCGCCATTCCCCAGCTCACCAACGCACCCGCTCCTGCCTGGATGAGCGCGCGGGCACCGGCGCCTGCGGCCTCCAGACCCATGCCGCTTACCGTCACGCGGGTTCGCTCGTCGGGACCCAGGTGGCGTGCCTCCGCCGCCAGGGCGCACACGACGCCAACCACGGTCGCTGTCAATGAGTCGCCCCGGGAGCACTCAAATTCCGGTACGCCGCCAGTGCCCAGAGGGGGAAGTAAGCACAGTAGCCGTGGTACTTCAGATAGAACACGCGCGGGAAGCCCGGCGCCGTGTACGTTGGATCGCTCCACAGGCCGTCTGCCTGCTGGGTCCGCAGGAGGTACTCGATCCCGCGACTCACGGCGCTCGAGCTGACTTCATTCGCGGCCAGCAAACCCAGCAGCGCCCAGGCCGTCTGATAGGGGTTGCTCGGTGCGTTGCGCGGGCGCTGCGCCGGCGGCAGATAGCTGTCATTGCTCTCGCCCCACCCGCCGTCGGTATTCTGGCAGCCGATCAGCCAGCTCACGGCACGCCGCACACTCGCGTCCCCGGAGCCGACCCCTGCGAGCGCGAGTGCCATCAACACGGACCAGGTGCCATAGATGTAGTTGGTTCCCCAACGGCCGAACCATGAGCCATCGGGCTCCTGCTCCTGACGCAGAAAGTCCAGCGCGCGCGCCAGCGCCGTTTTGTCCTGGGCACGCTGGGCGAGCGCCAACACGGCTATGGTGCGCGCCGTGACATCACTCGTTGGCGGATCCAACAGGGCGCCGTGATCGGCGAAGGGAATGTAGTTGAGGTTGTAATGCGTGTTGTCGACGTCGAAAGCGGCGAAACCGCCATTGGTGCTCTGCATGCCCACGAGCCAGTCCAGCGCCCGCCGCAGCGACTCGCCGTAGCGTTGCGGTTGATTGGCGCGGCGCATGGCCCATGCGATCGCGGCCGTATCGTCCAGGTCGGGGTAATGCGCGTTGCCATACTGGAAAGGCCAGCCGCCACCGGGCAGGTCCGGGCGCTTGACCTGCCAGTCACCCGGCTGATCCATGAGTTGCCGATCCTTCAGCCAGTCGAGCGCGCGATTCGCGGCCGCCTGGGCGGCGCCATCGCCCACTTCCTGCAGCGCGAGCGCGGCGAGTGCCGAATCCCACACCGGTGAGACACAAGGCTGGCAATACGCCTGCTCGCCATCGCAGACCAGGAGTTTCTCCAGGGCGTGCTTGGCGGTCACGCGGTGGGGATGATCGGCTGGATAGCCCAGGAAAACCATCGCCTCCAGCGCGTTCACCATCGCTGGGAAAATGGCCCCCAGGCCATCCTCGCCATTCAAACGCTCGATGAACCAGGACTCCGCGCGTCGGGTCGCCGCTTTGCGCATCGCCTTCGGAATGAATGGATCGATGAGCCGGGCGCAGCGATCCAGGAGGAAGAAGGCCCGCGCCAGTCCACGATGGCCGTCGGCGGGGAGTTGGAAATAGTGACGCTCCCGCTCCGGCGGTGTCACAAACAACTCGCGGATGTTCACGCCGCGAGGGTTTTTCGCTGGCGGCTTGTAGGTGCACAGAATGAACAACGGCACCATCACGGTCCGTGACCAGTAGGACACCTTATCGATGTGGAACGGGAACCACCGCGGCAACAACATGATCTCGACTGGAATGTACGGCACCGCGCGCCACGGCACTTCTCCGAACAGTGCCAGCGCGATACGGGTGAACACGTTGGAGCGCGCGGCACCTCCTCTTTCGAGGATGGCGGCTCGGGCCCGCCGCATGTGAGGCGCGTCGGGACTGTCCCCGGCGAGCTTCAGAGCGAAATACGCCTTTACCGTGCAGCTCATATCCAACGCGCCGCCGTAATAGAGCGGCCAGCCGCCGTGCTCGCCCTGGCGCGCGCGCAGGTACGAGGCAATCTTCACCTCGAGAGATGCATCGATCTCGTCGAGATAATGCATCATCAGAATGTATTCGGAAGGAATGGTGCAATCGGCTTCCAGCTCGAACAGCCAATGCCCATCGGCGGCCTGCCTGGCGAGCAACGCATCGCGCGCGTTGGCGATGGCTCGATGCAACGTTGACTCCCCTGTCACACGGTTGAGTTTCAGCGGGCGCAGCCCGGATGACCCCGCCCCTTCGGTCAGGATGGCGTCACGAGCGTGGAACGGTCGATTCAAAGGCCGGATCTCCCTTCAGAGCGACGTGCGGTGCGCTCGAGCGGCATTGGCCGGGCGCTTTGATTCTTTTCCGCAGTGGTAGGTCCCGCCAGATGGAGCGCGGGCCGAGGTGAGCGCCGCGCCACGGTGGGCGCGGCCAGTGGCAGCCCGCGGGCCGCCAGATTGAACAGCCGCCAGAGCAGCCAGTTGCTGCGCACCGCGACGTTCGTCGATATCTGGGTGAGTCCCACGGCTGCGTGGGACACTTTGACCTGCGTGCCGCCGGTGAACCCGGGTGTCGAGGCGATCCGCCCGAGAGTGAGTACCGCAAGGCCGATCGCCCAGAGGCAGAATCGCCGGATACCGGTCTCTTTGCCGGGAATCAACAGCGTGTAGGTCAGAGCATTGCGCAAATGCACGTGCGCCACACCAACCAGCTCGCGCATGCCGGCGTCGAACCCGGTACCCCCTTTGCCCGGCGCGAGCTGCGAGAGGTCGATGCCATACCGGCTGAAGACTTCCTGAGGCAACCAACAAGCGCCGCGGGCATGGTCCTCCCAGACATCCTTGAGGATATTGGTCATCTGCAGACCCTGCGCGAAGGAGACCGCCAGGTCGTGAAGCTCGGTGCGGTGCTGGCGGATCTGCGCCGAATAGCTGCAGAACAGCTCGGTCAACATCTCGCCCACGACGCCGGCGACGTAATAACAATAGTCGTCGAGATCGGTCGAGCGCGGCAGACCCCGCAGGCTCGCGGTCTGCTGAAACTTGTGCATGCCATGGCACATGATGTCGAGGCAGCGCTGGATCGCCAGCCGCTGCGGCTCATCCAAGCGCGCGGTGATCCCCACTACCCTCTTCATGTTGAGAATGAGATCACGCTCAGCCGGGAGGGTCTTCGGAGACAGCTGTGGGGCTACATCGTGGGCCAGGACGTCCGCATCCTCCTTGCCACGGACCACGGCTACGAAGCGCTCCTGCAATACCAGGTTGGTGGCCGCCGCCGCGGGCGTCTCATCCTCGATGGTGTCCGCGATCCGGCACAGGAGATAGGCGTTCGTCACCGGGGTGCGCAACGCCGGCGGCAGCTGGGGGATAGTCAGCGCGAACGTGCGCGAGACGTGCGGCAGGATGCGATTCTGATAATCCTCATCGGCAATACTCGAATCCATTTGGACAGTGTCGCGCGACATCGTACGAATCACACCACTCAAACACAGTACCTTTGCCTTGTAACCGCCTGGGGCCGGGCATCAGCCCCTGTTGCGTACCGAAGACAGGGAGAGGCGCTCGCCGCCGGTGCGCACTTTAGCATGCAATCGCAATGGATAAGTCGTCGCGGCGAGACCGGTTGTGGGCCGACTGCGACGTGCGGCCTGCTCATGCCCGAACCGTCGAGCTTCAGTAGCGCCGCGCCAGGAGCCAATCGGCAAGCGATCGCAACAGATCGGCACGCCTGCCAAACGGGGCCAGGGAGTCGAGCGCCTGGGCATGCAGCAGCCGGACGCGCTCTTGCGAGGCCTCGATGCCAATTACCGCAGGATGGGTGGGCTTTCCCCTTTCACTGTCGGCACCGGTGGCCTTGCCGATCGTCGACACATCGCCGAGCACGTCCAGCAGATCGTCCTGGATCTGGAAGGCCAATCCGATGGGATTGACGAAGCCCAACAGCGCTTGGCTCCAACGAGCCTCGAGCGTGGGCACGCAGGCCGAAGCCATCATGACACTCACTCGGATCAGTGCCCCCGTTTTGCGGGCATGCATCTCTTCTACCTGGGTCAGGTCGAGCTTTTGACCTTGTGCCGCCAGATCGATGGCCTGGCCGCCAGCCATCCCGAACGTGCCGCTAGCCTCGGCAAGCAGCTCGACGAGGCGGAGCCGGACCGCCGGGGACGCCGGCAAGGCAGGATCGCGAGTCAGTACCTGAAACGCCAGCGTTTGCAGAGCGTCTCCGACCAGGACTGCGGTCGCCTCGTCGTAAGCTTTGTGACAGGTCGGCCGGCCACGACGCAAGTCGTCATCGTCCATGGCCGGCAGGTCGTCATGGACCAACGAATAAACGTGGATGAGCTCGATCGCGCACGCGGCAGCCTCGACCTCGTCTTCCGTAAGACCCAGGGCGCGAGCGGTCGCGAATACCAATGCCGGGCGGATGCGCTTCCCGCCCCCCAACACGCTATAGCGCATCGCTTCATGCAGACGACCGGGAACCGCGCTGGCTTCCGGAAGGCGTGCCGCCAAGGCACGTTCCATTCGGGTTTGCCACGACTCGAGTTGAGCGCGAAACGCCTCGCGCTCGCCCGATTCACGCTCCGCGTCTCCTCGAGCGGAAATCGCGCTATTCACGCGGGAGCATCCCCCGTCGCATCACAACCTCGACGGCGCATCGGGCTCGCGATTCGCCCGTTTGATGTCGGAAACGGACACCGTCGCTACGGTCTGGCGTGGCTTGTCGTGGCCCGGGCGATCGCCGTAAAGAATCGGTGGCTCCGCTGCCATCTGTCCGTTCAAACGCGGGCCGCGCAGCGCTACCTTCAGCGCTTTCAGCGGATGCGCGAAGGCGTCCTCCACCGCTGTTCCCTCGAAGCCGCAATGCGCCATGCAATTGTCGCAGGCGGGGTTACGGCCGACTCCATAGTTATCCCAGGGAGTATCCTCCATGAGAGACTTGAAGCTGGAAGCGTAACCTTCGTCGGTCAGCAGATAGCAAGGCCGCTGCCAGCCGAACAGGTTGTAGGTGGGTGTGCTCCAGGGCGTGCACTGATAACCCTGATTCCCCGCCAGAAAATCCAGAAACAGCGAGGAATGGTTGAAGGCCCAGCGCGGCCGGTTGCTGCCGTTCTTGCGGCCGCGCTTGAAGATTTCGCGGAACAGCCGCTTGCTGGCGTTGCGGCCGAGGAAGACATCCTGGCGCGGAGCGTGATGGTAGCTGTAGCCCGGTGAGACCATGATGCCTTCGATGCCGAGCGCCATGGCCTCGTCGAAGAATGCCGCGACGTGATCCGGGTCCTCGCCGCTGAATAGCGTGCAGTTGATGGTGACGCGGAAGCCCTTGCTGCGTGCGAGCTTGATAGCCGCGACGGCCTTGTCGAACACACCCTCCTGGCAAACCGACTCATCGTGACGCTCACGATTACCATCGAGATGGATCGAGAAGGTCAGATAGGGCGAGGGTGTGTACTCGTCGATGTGTTTCGGCAGCAGAATGGCGTTTGTGCAGAGATAGACGAACTTCTTACGTGCCACGATGCCTGCGACAATCTGAGGCATCTCCTTGTGGATGAGCGGCTCACCCCCCGGAATGGACACCATCGGGGCGCCACACTCGTCCACCGCGTGCAGCGCGTCTTCCACGCTGATGCGCTTTTGTAGGATCTCCTTCGGATAGTCGATCTTGCCGCAGCCGGCGCAAGCGAGGTTGCACTGGAACAACGGCTCCAGCATCAACACCAACGGATAGCGCTTTACGCCGCGCAGCTTGCGACCGGCGATGTAACGCCCAACACGATATGCTTGAATCAGCGGAACGCCCAACTGTTGACTCCTATCGTAGAGCGACTACGGCGGGGCGATAGTCTCGCCAGATCCGTGCCCACTCCAGTTTGAACCACGGCGTGAACTTGTCAGCCTCGCGGCCTGCCAGCTCAGTCTCCAACGCCTCCGGCGAGATCCAGCGCAGCGCTTGTATCTCGTTCGGATTACTACGCACCGGATCACGGCTGCGGCCAATGAACACCGAGCACAGCTCCTGCTCCGAGCCGGCCGATTCGAACTGCGCCTGATACTGGAACTTGAAGAGAAATTGCAGCGGGCAGCGCAGACCCAGCTCTTCGTACAACCGACGATGAACCGCCGTTTCCATGGCCTCCGCGTGGCGGGGATGGCTGCAACAGCTGTTCGACCAATAGAGCGGCCAAAGCCTCTTGGAGGCCGAGCGCTGCTGCAGCAGCAGCTCGCCGGCCTCGTTGAAAATCAGCAGCGAAAACGCGCGGTGTAGCACGCCCTGCCCGTCATGGCACTTCTCCTTGCTCAGCTGGCCGACCTCCCGGTCGGCTTCGTCAACCAGGATCAAGGCCTCGCAGTCACCGGCGGCCGTGTCGTGGCCGGACAACAGATCATCCATCACAAGCTGTGCCAAGGGCATTCATCCGCACATGATAACTGTGTGACAGGGGATAGCCAAAGCCATCTTAAGAGGTAGGCGGACTGACGTCTTGTCGCGACAGGCTTTCCGGAGGCTTTCCGGGGCCGAGCCGTCAGTCCAAAGGCAAGCCACAGCGTGCCAGAACGGTCCGGAGATCACGAATGGCGGGGAATACTTCATTGTTCCAGTCCGCGCCCTGTGCGTCGTACGCTCGCTGCTCGTACTCTACGATGTCCTTGTCCTCAGCGAAGATCCGCTCCGTGAACCAGGTGACGAAGGGCCACGCCAGGTGGATGAGCCCCGGTACCGGCGGCTTCTTTACTGAAAGGTAACCATAGGTGCGGTTGGTGCGTTGCTCGGCATCCAGTGGCGTGTAATTCAGCCACACATCGAGCACGGGATCATCGCTCATCTTGATATCGCGCCCGATCCAGACTTTCAGGTTCTGGGTCGGATAGTCCGTGCGGATGCGCATGTGGTCGGAAAAGTCCTTCTTGGCCTGACCGCGCCGGCGCACCAGGTCGACAATGACTTTCTCGCCCATCGAGGATTTGCCGCCGGTGCGACTGAAGCTGTACTCCACCTGCGCCCAATCATCGCCGTGTTGGCGCCCGAGGCACTGCGCCTTGATTGAGCCCATGTTCTTGCGATGCATGAACTGATGGTTCATGTCGAACAGGTTTTCATGCATGAAGGTGTAATGGCAGGCAACCTCGCGATTCAAACGCCGCGTCTTGTAATCCTTGCGCTGGGAGGAACCGAGCGTCTTCGGCAAGCGAGCCTCGGCCAGGGTTGGGTCGCCCGGGAAGACAAAAATCAACCCGTCGATCTCGCGCGCGGGATAACTCTTGACGCCGTTGGGCAGACGCTCCTTGCCCAGATAAGGTACGTCCACGCACTTGCCACTGCAGTCATAGCGCCAGCCGTGGTAGTGACATTTGAGGTCATCCTGGGTGACGACACCCAGATGCAATGGCACCTGCCGGTGGGCACAGCGATCCTCCAGGGCAAACACCTTGCCGCTGCTGCCCCGATAGAGAACGATCGGCTGACCAGCGAACCGGCGCCCCAACGTCTTTCCGACGGCCAACTCATCCGCCCATGCAAGAGCGTACCAATGATCCGGGTGCGCACCGATGCGCCGCAGATCGAACGCGTTGGCCGAATTCGCCGTGAGCAGGGGGATCAGGTTCGAGCTGTCTTCCGACATCGCGCGCTCCAACAGGATGCAAGATTACGAGAGTAACCCGCGTAACAGCCCCAAGGTCAAGCTGAGGAGTGGCGGCGACAGCGTCGGCCGGGCAGGCGAAATTTCTCTAGTCTGCTTTATGTTTACGTGACATATCATTGATTGTCAATGGGAAACCTGCTCCGCGGCGTTGGCGGCCAGGATGAAAGCCGTCGCTGCGTCCACCACGTACTCATTTTCGTACCACAGGAAGGGCCATTCATTCTTGAGCTCTGGAAAGTCCGGCTGGATGAGGACCACGCCAGGGATCATACCGCCGGGTATGAAGGTGTAGTCGGCGCGGTTGTTTCCATACGCAATGAGCTTGGAGGTTGTCCCGACCCCCGAGACATAGGAGACCGCCGAGACCGGGTGGCGGCCGAGAACGTAGTCGAAGCCCCGCAGGATGTAATCGGTACCGATGATGTTGGGAAACGCCTGGTGCAAATAGTACGTACCCACGGCGAAGTTCGCGGCCTGAGCCGAGCCTCCCCAGGTCCCGGTCGCGAACGGTACGCCGAAAGGATTGCTTGCCAGGGAGGTGTCCACTCTCGCTTTGAGCTCGGCCGTCGCGGCTGATAATGCGCTCTTGTAGTCGGTATCCATGTACGGGATAGCGCGGACCGCTACCGTGCACACAGACGGATAGGTCTTCAGGATAACGGGCAACAGCGCCTCGAGCCGCTCCTTATACATGCCCTCACCCTTCGTAGCGATCAGCAGCTCCACCGCCGCTTTCACCTCCTCCTGCTCGAGGTCACCGCCGGTCGTGTTGAATGAGTGGAAGATCGCCGGAGCGTGACTGTGCTCGTCCTTCCAGACCTGGACGGCCGTCTTCAGGCTTGCGGAAGATAGCGCATCGTCATAGCCCCGCAGCACGCGGCTTGCGGCCGCTAGCGCGGCTGCCGCGTCATAGTTGAGTGCGGTGACATGTGTGGTGAAGGCCCACCTGTCATCGGGGAGTCCGCTGAGATGACTATCGTAGATCTTGCCATCCGTCTGCGAGGCCGCATCGCCAAGATGCGTATATTCCTCGAGTGTCGGCTCGATGATGCCCGGAATGGCATGACCGAAAGCGTGGTACTGAGCGAGCAGGCCCAGCACGCCGTGTTTGATCTGCTGCAGCACATCCGGCACGCCGTCGGGTCGTCGAATCTGTACCAGGCGCGCATCCTCATCGACGGTGGTTTCGTCCCAGTCGAGATGGAAGTCCTCACGAGCCAGGACGAGGTCGGTGATCACCTTCGCCTGCGTCTGGGTGCGAATGTCATAGTCGCCCGCGTCGTACCAACCGCCGATATTCAGGCCGGGAATGTGCTCGCCGGCCGCATAGCGGGAGTCTGATGTGGGGCCCATCGAGTAGCCATCGAAGTGAGTGTAATTTACGGGCGCTTGCCGCGCGTCGTCCATGTGCGATACGCCGTGCCACACGCGATAGTTTTCGCGCACCTTGATGTGGTCCATTTGGACCGCCAGATAGGTATCCAGCGAGGGCTGCCACACTCCCACTTTGTAAAGGTCGGGCGCGATCCGGAAGGGGGTGGTGGTGCGTCCGGCGTATTCGATCGCGTAGATGCCGGGCTCGCGAACCTGGGAAAAGTCGAACGAGGCGTACTGATATCGTAGCCATTTACCCCAGGATTTGATCGCCCCCTCGAAAGCCGGCTCGTACTGACCGGTTGCCCGCAGACGCATGAGCCGGGCGGTCTGCGGCGGGTTGTCGTGGGGGTCCAATTCCATCATCGCGACCTTGGGGCGTTGCGGTGTGTACCCGACCTGGTTGTACAACACCACGGGAGCTCGCACCCAACCTGGAATCACGTTCGGTTTGACATGCCAGACCAGCGCATTCTGCGTGCGATCGGCAGGGATCAAGCTGCGCACGACGAACCAACCGTTTTGCGCCCGGTTGCGTGCATCGAACAGCATGAGCGTTTCGGCTTCAGTCGTTATGCTCACGCGTGTCGTGGGGTCTTCGGGCGCGAGGACGATGTGGTGTCCGCCGCTGGCGCGCCCGGCAGTCCCCTGGGCCAGCGGTTTCGGGTCTGCTCGGTCGTTGGCCAGTTGCATCGGCCCATCCGGATGACGCGGGAAGGTGCCGAACGCCTCATCCAACATGTAGCTTTTGCCGAAATACGCCGTGGGGAGAAAGTCGAGGTTGAAACCGGCCTTGCCCACCAGCGCCGCCGGCAAAGGCTTGTCGAGGTGAACCGCAATCCGAAACCCTTGGCCTTCGGCTGTGACTTCGAGCCGATAGCTGACCGAGAGGTCCGGATAGCCGGAGTATGCAATGACCTGATCCGGGACAGGACCGCGTTTGCGCGCGATGAACTTCGGCACCGGATCCCATTGTTCGGGAGCCGGTAGCAGCCGCACCTCGCCGTCGGTGGCGATACGCTCGCCGTGCAGAATGATCTCGATGCCACCGAGTTTCTGGTCGCGGAAGACGTCGTGGAATTGGTTTTGGTAGGCCAGGACACTCAGACCCTGGGTGTCGAAGTAGTCCAGGTCGTTGAGGTGGAGGGCCGGCGTTGTCGGGGAGCCGCCCCCGTGCGCCGTCGCCACGGTTGGCGCAGCCGGCGTCGCACTCGGGAAATATCGGCTCGCGAACTGCAAGAACGTCGGCCAGTTGGGTCCGGTCGTGTGCCCAGCTCGATGCTGCCGGAAGGCGATGTCGCCATCGGTCAGCGCAGTCTCCGGTGGCGGGAATTCCGTCGTGCCGAGGCCCTGCTTACCCAACAGCGCATACACCGGGCTGGCGCCGGCGGCGCCCAAGAACATTCCCTTGGCGTCTACCCAACCGCCCTCCACTTCCTGTGAGCCGCTGCTGACGAACACCGGCCGTGGGGCACACAGCGCAATCAGCTCGTGGGCATCGACGGGCAGATCGTTCGGTGTGAGGGGACCTGCGTACTTCAAATAGTTGGGCGCAACCCAGTGATATTCCGAGCTCGAGGCAATGTTCTCCACCTGTTCGCCAAAGGTACGGCGGGCGATCTTGGCGCCACCCTGCCCCGAGGACCCGATGAAGCCGATAGCGAACCGGGAGTCATAGGCCATCGCCACCAACGCGGCCTTCCCGTAGCGCGACAGCCCCTCGATTCCCACATGCTGCGCGTCCACCGCTTTGTCGCGGGCGAGATAGTCGAGGGCCCGGCTCGCTCCCCACGCCCAGGCGCGTAAGGCGCCCCACTCGTCCGGTTTGGTACGCGGCTCGCCTTTGTTGGTCAGCCCGATCACGCCCTGCGTCAAGCCGGCGCCGTTGTCGGGTTGGACACTGGTGGGAATGTAGAGTGCATAGCCCCACCCCTTGGCCAGGACCTGACTTTGCCAGTCGGGCCCCGAGCCCTGTATCGCGGCCCACTGCGCGTCGCTGAAGCGCTTACGCAGCGACGCCTGCACCTCCGGGCTCAGACCCAACTCCATGATCACCGGTACCCGGCCCGTGGCATTGGCGGGAGTCGTCAGTGTCAGCTGGATGTCGACATTGATCCGCGGAGCAGCCGAGTTGTCGAGATGGCCGACGATCTGCTTCGTAATGACCGCGACACCTGCGTGTGTATCGTGATCCGTGTGCACGACCTTCCATGTCACTTTGGGGACATGCCGCGGGACGCGGCCGTAGACTTCCCGATCGAACAACTCGACGATCTGTGGGCGGCGTTGTTGCCACCAAGCGTCCGCGGTTTGGATGCGTTTGCCATCCGCGGCGAGGAGCGGATCGGGAAGTTGGTACGCCTTCACCTGCGACTCGTCGAAATTCGCGTGGCGCGGCGAGCTCGGGTCGCCATCGGGACCGCGACGGAGCTCCTTGATATGCAGGAGATCCAGGAGACGTTGGTGATCCTGCTCGGCAGTCAATTGGACGGTTGCGGCTGACTTGGCGCTGGCGCCGAGCGCGGCCGCCACGGGCTCTGTCATGGCCCCCTGCCCCAGTGCCGCAATGGCTAGACCCAAAGCAATGGACCTGCCGGTCCCGGGCCCTTTCCTCATATGGGCCTCATAGGGGCTTGCCTGACCGAATCGGCAGATCGAACGGCCCTGCGGGCAGACCGGATTGATCAAACAGCGTGCACACAGGGCTGTCGGCCCAGCAGTAGCGAACGCGTACGGGTTGCGCGCCATCCTGCGGAACGGGCAGCACAATCTTCGTACCTTCGATGCTCGACTGCGCGAACCGGCAAGCATTCGGCCCCTCTGCGCACAACTCGAAGCCAATCGGCCTATCGTGGCTGCGGGCGACCAACCCACCTTCGCTGTCACGGAAATCAACCACAATCTGATTTCCAACCCACTCGGCACTGACTGCCACGGGACCCGAGGGTGAGATGGCTTCCCCATAAATGACTTGCCGGGCTGCGCGTGCCAGACGTCTGCCGACGTCCTGTTTGTTCGTTGGGTGCAGATTGCCGGGCTCGCCGATATCGATGGTTACCGCAAGGCCCGCGTGACTGTCGGCGGCCACTGCAGCCCTTTGCGCTTCGCGTAGGGAGGCCCAGTCGGAGCTCTCCGCGGGTGCGATCGCTGGCACGCCGTAGTTGGGTAACTGTACGACCAGGAAGGGCAGGTCCGGACCGAACTGTCGCCGCCAATCCGCCATGAGGGCGCTGAGGAGCTTTCCATAAGTTTGCCATTCCGCGGTGTTGGATTCGCCCTGGTACCAGAGCACGCCGCGCAAGCCATAGGATCCGAGCGGCGCGATCATTGCGTTATATAAAGTCGTCAGGCCCGCTATCGGCTCCCAAGGCGCACGCGGGGGCCAGCCCACCTTCGTGGGCACAACGCGGTATTCCCACCTGCCTTGCAGGGCAATTGCCTCCCCGCTCGTTAAGTGGAGGGCTCGCGGCGAGCCGCCGGCCAACAGCCCACCCTCTGCGTACGTACTCAGTACATTCATGACGAGAACGTTGTCGCCGGCGCGCAGTGAGCCCGCGGGTATCTGGTAGGCCCGTTCCGCGTCATAACCGAAGGTGTTGCCCACCGGATGACCGTTGAGCCATGTCTGGTCGACCTGGTTGACCTTGCCCAAGTCGAGCCGCGCGGCCGATTTCGCCTGGCCCGCGGTAAGAGTGAAATGAGTGCGGAACCAGACGAGACCGGTGAAAGCGCGCAATTCGCTAACGCCCCAGTCGCGCCAATCGCCTAAACCTGCGGGCGCGGGCTGCCAATCGTTGCCTGTAGCGGAGGCGTGTGCGGGCTTCGCGGCTGACCCAACTGTCCACGGCTCGGTTCCCGACCGTGCGCCGGTCTCATTGCGCCACCACGCTTCCCATTGCCCCGCGAACGCACGCTGAGCTGCCGATTCGTCTTTGGCATATAACCTCAACGTATTCAGCGCGGTATCGTAACCGCCGAGCGTGCGGTAGGCCGTCGAGCTCAACCACGGACGAATGTTCGATCCGCCCCAGGACGAATGCACCAGCCCGATCGGCACATGCTGAGTTTTCTGCAGCTCGCGGGCGAAATAGAAGCAAGTAGCTGACCACTTCGGCACGGTAGCGGGAGTGGCGAGCTGCCAGCTGACGGGGGCACCAAAGTCACTGCGCGGCAGCGGGCTGCTCGCGTGCTGCACGGTCAGCATGCGCAAGCTCGAGTTGGTCGAGCTGACGATCTCGTTGTGCGCATTGCCGGTGCTGTCCACCGACATTTCCATGTTCGATTGGCCGGAGCACAAAAAGACATCGCCGACCAGGATGTCGGCAGCTGACTGAGTCGCCCCGGAACTGCTCTTGGCCTCGAGGACCAGGGGTCCTCCCAGGCTCATGGCTGGGAGCGTCGCCTGCCAATGGCCATTGGAATCAGTCTGAGCGCTGGCAGTCGTAGCTCCCAAGGAGACGGTCACGACAGCGCCGCTGGGCGCCTGGCCCCACACCAGAATGGGCCGGTCCCGTTGTAGGACCGCATGATCCTGGAAAACTGCAGCGAGCAAGGCGGGCGGATTTGCAGCCGTCTCCTGCGATGCAGCAAACGAGCCCCAGGCACCGAGGAGCGCAACGGCCCCCAGCGCTGCCGTATTTGCGCGGCGGCCACCCTCCCAACACCAACATTGAGCGACTCTTTCCCACTGCGAAGCCCGCTTCGCTGCTTCAACACCCAAAGCCCTACCCCCTTGCGACCGGCGCGCAGCGCCGCCCGCTGACCGAGCCACAGCCGCGCAGGAGCTGTTGCAAATTCGACCCGCGCGATCGAAGTTGCTATGAACTTGTAACTGAGCTTATACTCCCGCCACCAAGATAGCGCTACCATTTTGACTGACCGGGGTTATCGATACGCTATGGTTAGCTACTGGGGCGCGAGGGGCTGACTCTTTGGGGGGGATTCAAAATCTCTGGTTCTGCCTGACCTGAACGACGTGACGTTCCGGGCGGGCGGTTGCGTTTTTGCAACGACTCTAGCTTTCCGAGGGGGATTTCTAATGAGCCGAAAGACACGGCGAAATGCGTCGACAGACGTCGCCACACCCATCCACGTGGCCGTACGTCCAGGCCTCACAGGCATGGGTATCTCCGGGTTTGCCCTGGGGACCTTCGCACTGAGCGGTTCAGTGTTCGCGGCGGATGCCGCGCCTGCAGCACCCGCATCCAACGATAATACTGACACCCTGCAGGAGGTGGTGGTCACCGGTATCCGCGCCTCCCTGCAAAAGAGCCTCGATATAAAAGAGCAGTCGCTGGGTGTGGTCGATGCCATCTCGGCCGAAGACATCGGAGCCTTCCCGGATGCCAGCCTTGGTGAGGCAATGCAGCGCGTCCCGGGCGTCACTGTCACGCGCACCGTGCAGGGTGGTTTGGGTAGCGGAAGCGAGCTCTACACGGGTAGCCCGTCGAGCGTTACTGTTCGCGGCTTCGGTGGTGACTTCACCGAGACGCTCGTAGACGGTCGGCCGCAGGCATCTGCCGCAGGTCGAACGTTCGACTTCGCGTCCGTCGGTGCCGACTTCGTCAGCGAGGTCGATGTTCACAAAACGCCTGATTTCACCCTCTCTTCCGGGGCGGTCGGTGCGACGGTCAACATCAAATTCCCCAAGCCCTTCGATCACCCCGGTTTACAGGCGCGCGCCTTCGCCTCCACGACTGATACCACCAATGACGGGTCGTTCCGCCCCGCAGGCGGCGCGCTGTTCAGCGACACGTTCTTCAACGACACACTGGGCGTGTTGGTCCTCGGAGACTACTCGGATACGCGGGTCAACTCGCATCACCTCGATATCGTGGGCTGGAAGGGTATCTACCTGAATTCCTGCCAGATGGCGGGCGGTCCGGCCTGCCTCGACAAGAATGGGACCGTGATTCCGAAGAACTCCCTCGTCCTGGGAACCGACACACCCTACAACCCGGTCAACCCCGTCAACAAATTCCCAAGCTGGTACATCCAGGACTACGCGCTCTGGAACGATCGGACGGATGACAGGCGCAAGGACGGACGCATTGCGGTGCAGTGGCGTCCTGTCGATACACTCCTGCTCACACTGGATGACACGTACTCGGACGATAACATCAGTGCCATGCGGTTCGACTACACCACATGGTTCAACGCGGGCCGTCTATACAACGTGACGCAGGATTCCAACGGCACGATCACGGGTTTCGACCACGGTCCGGCACCCACTGACCTGGACGCCACCTACAACGCCCAGTACATCCAGAACAATGAGCTCGGCGTGAATCTCAAATGGGACGTCACTGACCAACTCACGACGTCGTTCGATGCTTCCCAGTCGAGCTCGCACCTCAACCCGCACGGCGAGCTCAGCCAGCTCCAGATGGACGTCGGATACGGTCCCTCCTACAACGTTGGCTCGGCGAATTACGCCCAGAATGCCGCCAACGGCTTTCCCAACGGGTACATTTCGGGAATCAACGTACCGGGTGGCAGCAATCAACTACCGGTCTATAGCACCTACGGGCCGAACAACAACCAGGCGAACGCGCTGGGCCTGAATCCGTTGATCCTCGGCTCACACGTCGCGCCGCTGGCTGCGCAGCGTGGTACCGACATCGTCAACCATGCGAAGATCGATGTGGATTGGCACTCGGGCGGGACAGACGTGGATGCCGGGCTGCAGTTCACGGAGGACACGCGTGATGCTTACAGCCTGAACACCTTCACAAACAATGCCTGGCAGCTCTGGAACGGTTATGGTCCGCGTTCGGGGAATACGAATGGTAAGGACCTGCCTGCCTCGTTGTTCGCAAACTCGAGCGTCATCAATACCTCGAACTACTTCTCCGGCTTCAACAACAACAACCAGCTGACGCCGATTCTCCAGTACAACCCCTGGACGGTGTACAACTACCTGGTCAGTCTCGGGGCGGGAGGTGCGAACCCGAACACCATCTCACCGGTTCCCAAGGCTGATGGCACCGGGTGTACGGCCGGTACGCTCGGCTGCTTCTCTCCCTACACGGGAGGCCCCGAGCCGTTGGGTCTGGACCCTGGGTCCGTATCGCACGTCCAGGAAAAGACCTACGCACCCTTCGTGGTCATTCAGGAGAAACTCAACGTCGCCGACAGGCCTTTGACGGCAAACCTGGGTCTGCGCTACGAACGGACAACGGTCAACACGGGTGGTTACGGCCGTCTGCCGACCAGCATCACGGTGCAGAGCGGAGACACCACGGCGTTCAACTTCTTCTATACGCCTACCCAGTGGCTGACCTCCTCACATCAGTACAGTTATTTCCTGCCGAGCCTCGACTTGAACTACTCGCTGCTGACGAATCTGAAGCTGAGGTTCGATGCTTCCCGGACCCTCACCCGGCCGCCCCTCAACGAGATCACGCCGACACTGAGCGTCGGCGGGCGCGTAGGTGCGTTGACGGCAACCGGCAACAACCCGGGACTGCTGCCCTATCTGTCCAACAACTTCGACCTGGGTGCGGAGTGGTATTACGGGCAGAACGAGTACCTGGCGATCGATGGCTTCTTCAAGCACGTGAGCCAGTTCCCCGAGCAGCAGGTGGTCAACACAAACATCAACGGCGTTACAGACCCGACTACTGGCGGGGCTCCCGCGGTGTTTGCCGAGACTACATTCCTCAACGCACCGAGTGCGAACGTCTATGGCGCGGAGCTCGGCTGGCAACACATGATCGGGTATGGCTTCGGTACGCAGATCAACGGTACGGTCGTACGTACGAACCAACCGTACCAGCGCTACGATCTGACCAGCCATTTCTATCTGCCAGGTCTGGCGAACTCCGCGAACTTCGTGGGCTTCTATCAGAACTACGGGTTCCAGGCGCGTATCGCGGTGAACTTCACGGCTGAGCAGCTCATCTCGACGGTCCAGGAGCAGTCGGGCGGCAGTTTCGGCAACGAGCCGGTCTTTACCCGGCCCTTTACAGAAGTCGACTTCAGCGCTCAATATGACTTCAACGAGCACCTGAGCGTCTTCTTCAAGGCACTCAACCTGACCGACCAGGCGGTCGTGGAACACGGACGTTTCAGCAATCAGATCCTGAACGTTCAGGACATTGGCAGGACCTTTACCATGGGCGTACGCGCCAAGTTATAACTTGACCCAGGCAGTAAAAGCGGTCGTCATTGTCGGCGGAGGAACCGCCGGATGGCTGACCGCAGGGATCATCGCCGCCCGCCATCAATCACGGATGAAGGCGGGCGGCTTCTCTGTAACGCTGATCGAGTCTCCGGACATCAAGATCATCGGCGTCGGGGAAGGCACATGGCCGACGATGCGCTCATCTTTGGAAAAGATGGGCGTATCGGAGACTGAGCTGTTCAAGCAGTGCGACGCCTCGTTCAAGCAGGGAGGTAAGTTCACCGGCTGGACGACCGGAGGAGAGGGCGACGCCTATTACCACCCGCTGATGCTGCCGCAAGGCTTCAGCCAGGTGAATCTGGTACCCCATTGGATGCGGGGGGGACGAGACCAGACCTTCTGTGATTTCGTGACGCCGCAAGGGCGGCTCTGTGATGACGGACTCGCCCCTAAGACCATCACCCAGGCGGAATACCGCGGCTCCGCCAACTATGCTTATCATCTGGACGCCGGCAAGTTCGCGCCCTTCCTCGCGGTGCATTGCGCTGAGAAGCTCGGAGTCCGCCATGTTCTGGCGGATGTCGTGCAGGTCAATCAGTGCGCCTCCGGGGACATTGAAAGCGTGCTCACGCCCCAGGCGGGTGAAATCTCCGGCGACCTTTTCATCGACTGCAGCGGCTTCCACGCCCTGCTGATCGGCAAAACCCTGGGTGTCGGTTTCAAGGATTGCAGCGACATTCTCTTCTGCGATACCGCTCTGGCGGTGCAGGTCCCGTTCGATACGCCTGATGCCCCCATGGCGTCTCAGACCCTCTCCACAGCTCAGGAGGCCGGCTGGATCTGGGATATCGCCCTCCCCACGCGGCGAGGCGTGGGCCACGTCTATTCGAGTCGCCATACGACCGAGGAAGCCGCTCGCGAGAGCCTGCTGCGTTACATTGGAGCGCAGCACCGGGATCTGCCGGTTCGCAAAATCCCGATCCGCTCGGGGCATCGGCAAACCTTCTGGAAGAACAACTGCATCGCGGTGGGTCTCGCGGGGGGGTTCCTGGAGCCCCTGGAGTCCTCCGCGATCGTGTTGGTCGAGCTCTCAGCGAAGCTCCTGGCGGAGCAGATGCCTGCCAATCGGGAGGTCATGGACATTGTCGCGAAACGCTTCAATGATGTGACCCTGTACCGCTGGGGCCGAATCATTGATTTCCTCAAGCTCCATTATGTCCTCACGAAGCGTGCCGACACGGCGTTCTGGCGCGATAATGTCGATCCCGCGACCGTTCCGGAGCGGCTCAAGGAGCTTCTGACGCTGTGGAAATACCAGTCGCCCTGGTTCTTCGACGAGTTCGACCGGCTGGAAGAGGTCTTCCCCGCCGCGAGCTACCAGTACGTGCTGTACGGCATGGGCTTCGAGACTGAAGTGATTCCGGAAGAGACTGTCGATACCGAGCCATTGGCCACGCGGCTGCGGCAGGAGAACGATCGACAAACGCAACAGTTGCGCGCGCAGCTCCCCAAGAACCGCGAGCTGCTGAACAAAATCCACCAGTATGGGCTGCAGCCCATTTGAGAACCCACGCCTCCCCATGACGCAGATCGTTCCGCTCAATGACGAGGTTCACCGCTCCCTCCTGGTGGACGGGCGCGCCTCGGCCGCCTACGGCGACAACCAACGCTTCGTGCAGGTGATCATCCAGGAGTTTCCCCGTCTGGTGGTCCATTACCCGATCCTCTTCACGAAGCATCCGGAGACCGGGCAGATTTATTGTGGTGCGATGCTGGGTTTCGATGAGGGGGAGAATCTCTTCCTGCGGGAGTGGGCGGACCGGGAGTTCTATCGGCCGCTGACCCTGCAGCGCGGACCTTTCTACGCACACGGGTCGGAGTTGGCGATAGACCTCGAGCACCCGCGTGTGGGCGCGGAAGGTGGCAAGCCCCTCTTCACCGAAGCGGGCAAGCCAACTCGATACCTGGAGAGCATCATGTGGGCTTTCCAACAGCTGGTGCCCGGCGTCGAAATGACCAAAGTGTTCATCGCGCGGCTGCTGGAGCTGAAGCTGATCGAGCCGGTTGATGTCGAGCTGGAGTTTGATGATGGCGCCATGCGCCGCTGCATCGGTCTCTACACCATCAACCAGGAAGTGTTGGCAAGGTTGCCGGACGAGACCGTCGTCGAGCTTTTCAGGCGCGGCTACATGCGTCTGATCCATCTGATGTTGGCCTCGCTCAAGCAAGTTCCGGTGTTGGCTCGCAAGAAAAACGCGCAGCTCCTGCAAGGTACCGAGGGCCTGACAGGCGTGCGCGCGCCGGCATTCGGCTGACCTTCCGCATGAGTCACACGCCCAGCGAGATCTCCGGCTGGGATCTGGAAGCAACACGTTTCCAGCAGATCGTGCAGGAGTGCCGGCCCACGGTGATCCGCGGATTGGTCGCCCGGTGGCCCGTTCTGGAGGCGGCGCGCACCTCGCCGCGCGCGCTCAAGGACTACCTGTCCAGGTTTGATAACGGTCAGCGGCTCGACGTCTTTTTCGGGGATCCCGCGATTGCGGGTAAGTACTATTACAACCCCGGGCTGAAGGGATTCAACTTCGAGCGGCGGAACATGCAACTCCTCGAGGCCGTGGAGGCCATCGTGGCGGCGGTCGAGCATACCCCGGGTGGGCGCTCGGTCTATATGGGTTCCGTGCCAACGCCCGACTGCCTGCCGGGCTTCGCCGCCGGCAATCCGATGCCGCTCCTGAGCCCCCGGACGGCGCCGAGAATCTGGCTCGGAACCGCCTCCAATGTATCGAGCCACTACGACGCACTCGACAATCTGGCCTGCGTGATCGCCGGGCAACGCCGCTTCACGCTCTATTCGCCGGAGCTCATCGGCAAGCTCTACGTGGGCCCCATCGACAACACCATGGCCGGTCAGCCGGTGAGCCTCGCCGCGTCCGCGCCCGCAGGCAGCGCGGCTCAGTTTCCCCTTTTCGAGGAGGTTCGCGACCAGGCGCTGCGCGTGGAGCTCGAGCCGGGCGACGCTCTCTATCTGCCCAAGCTCTGGTGGCATCAGGTGGAATCGCTCGCGCCATTCAATGGCTTGGTCAATTACTGGTGGGACGCGTTCAGCGGGGGACCCGATGCGCCTTATACTGCCCTCCTCCTGAGTATGATCACCATCGCCGAGCGGCCTCCGGCCGAGCGCAGGGCATGGCAAGCCTTCTTTGATCACTACGTCTTCCGTAGCAAGGGGCACCCGTTAGCGCATTTGCCTGCCGAACAGCACGGCTTGCTCGGACCCCTCAAGGACAACTACGCGAAACTGCGCGCGCGCATCATGCATCTGCTGAGAGGGTGAGGTGTATGGATGGCGGGCCAGGTGCGGATGCACCCACATGAATGGGTCGCTGGCGACGCGCTCAAAGGCCAGCAGCCGCAGCGGGCGCGGCGCAATGCTGCGCGATGAAGGCCTCGTGCGATGGCATGGTCGCAGCGCACCGGGCAACGACTCCACGAATATCGTTGAGTGCTCGCATTGCCTGCTCCGGTGGCAGCGTGTCAGCCAGCGGATCGTAACCGGCCGGCCGCACTTCTTGTCCGACGAGCAGGTATAACCAGCTCTGCACCGTAAATAGCTCGTTCTCCTCGCGCACGATGCGGCCATAGCCGCGGAAGAGCTCGAGCCGTGCCTGCAGGCTATCGGGCAGCTGCAAATTGCGACAGTGCCGCCAGAACTCCCCCTCGAGCTCTGTCTGGTTGTAATGGACAATCAGGAAATCCCGGATGCGCTCGTATTCGAATGCCAGCTGCCGGTTGTAGCGGTCGATATCCGGTTGTCTGAAATTCCGATCGGGGAAGTACTGCAACAGGAGGGCAATACCGCGTTGGATGAGGTGGATGCCAGTGGACTCGAGCGGCTCGAGAAAGCCGGCCGCCAGGCCGATGGCGACACAGTTCTTGTTCCAACACAACCGCCGCCGTCCAGTCGTGAACCGCAACGGCAGCGGATCGCGCAATGCTTTGCCCTCGATGGTCGACATGAGCGTCTGCTGCGCGAGCTCATCCTTGATGAATGCGCTGCTATAAACGTAGCCGTTGCCAACTCTGTGCTGCAGCGGGATACGCCATTGCCAGCCAACCTCCCGTGCGATGGTCAGGGTGTGCGAAGAAAGCGGGCCCGTGCGCTCACAAGGAACGGCAATCGCGCGGTCGCATGGCAACCAGTGCGTCCAGTTTTCGTAGCCGGTCCGTAGCGCTCCTTCGATCAGCAGACCGCGGAAGCCGGTGCAGTCGACAAACAAGTCCGCCTCGATCTTCTCGCCACTCTCGAGGGTCACGGAGGTGATGTAGCCATCTTCGGGCCTGAGTGCCACATCCTTGAGCTTTCCCTCGGTGCGCGTGACACCGAGTGCCTCAGCATAAGTCCGTAAGTACGCCGCGAACAGAGTCGCATCCAGATGCAGAGCGTAGGTGAGGGTTTCCAACGGCGACTTCGCAAGACTGACGGGGCGCATGAACTTCGCTTGGCGCGCCGCGACTGCGGTCATGGAATACTCTTCCAACGGGCTCGCCCTGCCCTTCTCGCGCTGCTTCAGCCAGTACGCCGCAAACTCCACCCCCTCCTTGGGGAATCCGGTCGGACCGAAGGGGTGCATATACGAATGCCCCGGACGCGTCCAACCCAGGAACTCGATACCGAGCTTGAAGGTCGCCTGCGTTTTACGGATCAGCTCATTCTCATCGATCCCGAGTGCCCGGATGAACTCGACGATGGGCGGAATGGTCGCCTCGCCCACCCCGATGGTGCCGATCTCGGCCGACTCGATCAGGCGGATGCGGCAGTCCAGGTTCTTCAAAAACCTGGACAGGCTCGCGGCCGTCATCCAACCGGCGGTCCCTCCGCCAACGATTACGATACTGCGGATTGGAGCGACGGGCACGATCGAGACGGCGACCTCAGAAATGGCTGTATCGCATCATGATGCTCTAGGCCAACTCCTGACGTCCAGACGTTGCTTGGGATGCAGCGCCTGCCGGGTTGGCCTGTCTCGAGGGTGACGACATCGAGGCTCCCCTTCGGAAATTTTCGGGCCCGAGCTCGCTACTTCCCAGCCGTATCCCGCCGTGGCATGGGTGCTACAGGCGTTCCGAGCCAATTTTGATGACAGCGCTATCGTTTTTGACATGACAGCGCTATCATCGGAACGCGCTGCCGTTCCGATTGTGTCGCAGCTTTCGGGTGCGGGCCGCGTTGAGACGAGTTGAGGGGTTCCAGACTTTTTCATTCTTGCAGGCTTCGCGCGGAGCTGTGAGCTTTTCGTTGCGTGTCTGCAACAGCTTATTCTTTAGGGAGATCGCGAATGAGCCGAAAGACACGGCGGAATGCGTTTCGGAAGGCAAGCAAGACTTCCGCGTGCAGAAAATTGGGTATTCCAGGTTTCGTGCTGGGGTCAGTGGCCATGAGTGGGACGCTCTTCGCGGCCCAGCCGGCAGACACGCCGCCTGCTCCCGCGCCAGCCGACTCGACGGAAATACAGGAGGTTGTGGTCACGGGTATCCGTGCATCCCTCCAGAAGAGCCTGGACATCAAGCGCGAGGCGGTCGGGGTCGTCGATGCGATCTCGGCCGAGGACATCGGCAAATTTCCGGATTCGAACCTGGCGACCGCCATGGAGAGAGTTCCCGGCGTAACGGTGAGCCGAGCTTCGCAAAACAACCCCAACGGCGGCATGGCCGGGGTGGCGGGGTCGACCGGCAACGCAACCCAGGTCACGGTGCGCGGGTTTGGTCCCCAGTTCAATGAAACACTTTACGACGGTCGCCAGGTGCCGACTTCGACCGGCAACCGCGGTTTCGACTTCGGCGCGGTGGGGGCGGACTTTGTCGGCCAGATCGACGTCATGAAGACTCCCGACTCGACCCTGTCGAGCGGCGCAATCGGGGCGACGCTCAACATCAAATACCCCAAGCCCTTCGATCGCCCCGGCCTGCAATTGGCCGCCTCAGCCTCGGGGACCAAGTCGACCGACTCCGGCACGACGCCCAACGGGAGTATCCTGTTCAGTGACACTTTCGCAGACAAGCGTTTCGGTATTTTGGCCGACTTCGCGTGGTCGGACCTCAAAACGCGGGGCAATCACGTCGACATTCAGGGCTGGGAAGGCGGTCGAGGCGACGGGGTCCTCGGGGTTTCGGCTGGCTCGGGTTTGTCACCCTGCCAATTGAAAGGTGCCGGACCTTGTGCGACGCCGCCCAACACGGCCGCCAATCCTTCCACCATCAAGGATTGGTTCATCCAGGACTACGGTGTCTATCAGGAGCATAACGAGGACAAGCGCGTCGGCGGCCGCCTGGTCCTGCAGGCGCGTCCGGTGGACGGCCTGGAGGTCACGGTCGATGACAATTACTCGAAGGAAACGCTGACCCAGGTTCAGCAAGGCTTCAGCGTCTGGTTCAACAACAACGGGCTGACGGATGTGACCCAGGCCCCGGACGGCACCGTGACGAGCTTTACGCAACCGGGCTCGCCGACCGACTTCCAGGCGGCGATCAACGGCCAGGTGGTGCAAGACAACACGCTGGGTCTCAACGTGAGGTGGGATGCCACCGACCACACCTCTTACGTGTTCGATGCCTACACGGCACAATCCAAGTTGAATCCGGGCGGGCAACTCAGCCAGTTGGACGCCGATGTCGGCTACGGCAACTCCGCGGCGAACAACAGCAACTTTGGTGTCGTAGTCAACGGCAGCAATAACCTGCCCTATCCGATCGGCTACGGGCCGGGCTCGAACGCGGCACGCTTTCTCGACCCCAATGCCATCGGCTCTCACGTGCTGGTGGAGAGCTCCAACCAGAACAAGGACACGATCAATCAGTTCAAGCTCCAAGGCAGTTGGACTGACGAGCAGGTGAGCTTCAAGTACGGCTTACAGTTCACGCACGACGCCCTGGAGACGCGCCAATATACCGACCTGCCCTTCACCTGGCAGACGTACGCCGGCTATGGCCCGCCGCCGGTCGGCAGCGGGGGCGTAGCCCCGATCCCCGCGAACCTGATCTCCGGATCCTTTGGCACTGGCTCCAACTTCATCCACG